>Ga0179593_1740943_pt1 | contig 15728 bp, 23 predicted proteins | sample CZODoug2_1_08_16_FD_185931 | JGI IMG/M metagenome (GOLD analysis project Ga0179593, IMG submission 185931) | Vadose zone soil fungal communities from Angelo Coast Range Reserve, California, USA - CZODoug2_1_08_16fungal (PacBio error correction) | ecosystem: Environmental > Terrestrial > Soil >... | reverse complement strand
GTAACTTTTTTCTTCACGGTTTGAGGCTGCCTTCTTTTCTTGTTGCTGGCACGACCGGCTGTGTCCTTTTTCCCTCCCCTTACGCAGGTTCTTCTTTTTTTCCGGGGGCTTGTTTCTTTCCTGTTTTTTTGAGAACGAAGCCTCTTCCTTTTCCCAAAAGGGAAGGTTTCCTTCCTCCCCTTTTCCCCTCTTGCCTTTTTTCTTGTGTGTTCCCCCTGGGGGCAGATAGGAAGATGCCTTTTTTTTTCTTTCTCCGGGAGAGTCTCTTCTTTTCTCCTTCCTCCACTGCGGGCTCGGTCTCCTTGTCTATAAAGGTGTAGCCGGGGCCTTCATTTTCCTCGCAGATTGGACGGATTCTTTCCTTTTTTTTTCCCCCCCCCTCATACATTTTTGACCCCTGAGACTTTTTTCTTCGACCATTAGGGGGATGGTGATTCCCCCCCCCCTTTTCTTTGGAGGGATATTTTTTGCCCGTCCCCCTAGGGGAGTAGGCGATTTTTCTTTTTTTTTCTCAATGGAGCCTTCCCGCTCCCCCCTTTTTCCCTTTCCTTTTCCGAATAGAAAGTTTTGTTTGAACTTTCTAAAGATTTGTTCTATCTTCAGGTCAATGGAGACCAAGGCCCTTTTTTCCCCTCGGAGAAGATATTTCCTCCCCCCTTTTTTCCTCCTTTTTTAATTAGAAACCTTTTCTGGGCAATTTCCCCTCCCTTTTTTAGGGAAGAAGAGTTTCCTTTTCCTTTTTTTTTTTTGCCCTTGCTCTCAGGAGGAGTATGCATCGGTTTTTCGGTTCCCCCCCCCTTCAGCAGGGGAAGGGACTTTCCTTTCCAAGAGGTCCCCCCCCTCTCCTCGGCCCGATTCCGCACCAACCTTCGACCGCGGCTTTTCCCCCTTTCTTTTCACACGATCTTTTTTTTTTTTTTTTTTCTTCCCCGGAATCCGTCGTCCGAGCGGGACATTGGGACTCTCTTCGGCAGGGGACCCCTTTCCCCTTCTGTCGTTGCCCAATCAAGACATAAAGTCGAAGGGGCTTTCGGATGAAGAGAAGCCCCCTTTCCATCCACAATGAACCTTGACAATGAAAAAAGGTCGTCGCTCTCCCCCCGTGAAACGGTGTCTTCCTTTCCTTTTTCCTACGCCCAGATAGATGGGACCGATCTTTTTTTCTTCCCCTTCAGCGACCTGGTTCCCGGCCACCATGCCGTCTCCTCTTTGTGCCGTCCCCCCTTCCCCCTGGGACCCAATAAGTCCCCGGAGGGACTACTTTTTCCCGTTCGGGTGGAGTTTTTTTGACACCATTAGAGGACAATACCCTCTCTCCGAGGTTTTTCTTCCCCCCTTTCTTTTCTTTGCTGCAGATTTTTGTTTCTTTCTTAGGAAGGTGTTCTCTTCGGTAGACGTTCTTCCCTCTCCTTTTTCGATTCCAGGCGCACTCTGCCTTCCTCCCCGGATAGAGATCTTTCCTCCCCCATTTTATTTCTGAAAATCTACTTGTGTGGTACAGTCTCCTTTTTTTCCTCCCCCAATGGACCCCACACATTAAAGGGCCCTCTTCCCCCGAGGAGGGGGCTTGTCTCCCCCCGAGGAAGGATCGTTTTCTTCCTTTTCTTTTTCTTTTTTCTTTTTTCTTTTTTTTTCCAGATAGAGAACTTCGAGGGCCCCTTCAGCTGGGGAGGTCTTCCCTTTTTCTTTTTCCTTCTTTTGCAGTCCGACTGGGGGACTCTCCCTTTTTTTTCCCCTTGGAGAGGGAGAGTGACCTCCCTCCTTTCCCCCCTCTCTCCCCCCTTAAAACCTTTTTAGGTCCCCCTGCTCATTTCAGGGGTTGCCGAATTACCTCCCCGATGTAGAGAAAAGACTCTCCCTCTTCCTTTTCTCTTTGGTATTTGCCCTCCCACATTTCCCCAAGGGAAGACATATCCCTATTCTTCCTTTCAGGATCCCCCCCCCCCCCTTCTTTCTTCTGAGGATTTTCAGATCCCCTGGTGATCCCTAGCAAACCCCCGCTTTTTTTTTTTTGAGGTTGAATTAAGGGGCGATAAAACCCTTTTCCCCCTTCCCCTTCTGCCAAGACTCGAGCTGTTATGCGGCTTCATTGTAAGCCATTCTTTCTTGTCTTTTTCTTCTTTCCAGTAGCCGAGATAGGACGTCCCCTCTTTCCCCTCCCCCTTCCCAATACTCGAAGATTCCCCCCCCGGACACTTTTTTTGCTGCGCTTAGGCTGGCGACGGAATTTTCCCCCCCTTTTTTCCTTAGACGGCCGAAATCCTTTTTTTCCTTTTTTTTTAGGTCTGTCTTTCTTTTCGGAGCCGATGTCCGCTCCTTTTCCCCCTTTTTCCCCCCCTTCCCACTCGTTGTAGCACCTTCTGACCATCGCCCGTAATCGACGTTTTTTAGCGGGCCTTCTTTCCCCTTCCCCTTTTTTCTCCCAAATTTGCTATTAGGCCCGTGAAACAAAAGCGAACTGGCCTCGGGCCCGTTTCTTTTTCCCCTCTGCCGGTGAGATCCTTCCCCTTCTTTTTTCTTTTTTTGGGTTTGTGGGGATTTTTTTTTTCTTCTTTTCGAAAGGTGTTTTTCCTCTCTTCGACAACGAGATTCCCTTCCTTTTTTTTCAGGCAGACGGAAAACAGGCAGAATAGCAAGCGGTTGGCTCGTCCCCCCCCTTTTTTTTTTTTTCTCCCCTTCTATATCTTTTCTAATCCCGTTATTTCCCCTTGATAGTGTAGAGTTGAACGGGTTTCGGCTCCATCCCACCTCTTTTTTTTCTGACACTCCTGCGTGCCGGTGCGGATCGCTTTTTTCTTTCCCCCCTTTCCCCCCGGCGCATCCGCACCCCCTTTCCCGGCTCTTCGTGGGGGCCAGACGCCACGGGTGTCCGACCTCCTTTTTTTTTCCTTTCAGGGCTTCGAAGCCATTGGCGCCCTTCCTTTTTTCCCCCTTCCTATTAAACAGGGGACGCTTCTCCCGGTGCGAAAACGATTTTCCGAGTTTTCTTCTTTTTTAGGAGGCTAGTAGAGGTTCCTTTTTTTTTCCTTTCTTTACCCCTGTATTTAGGCCCTTCTAGTCTTATTCCCCCTCAAATGCCTTCGGCATTATGAGCGTTTATTTTGTGCTCTTCCCTCTTTTTTTCTCCCTGGGGGGCATGCTTTCGTCCTCCTTCCTCTTCTTCCCCCTGAAGATGGTTCACTTTTTTTCCCCGGGGTGCTAGGAGCGTCTTGTTTCTTTTTTTTTTTTTTTCCTCTTTTTGAGCCGCCCTTCACTCCCCCTCCCCCTTTTCTCTTGCAGAACCAAACTGCGAGAAGCGGGCCCTCTCAATCCTCCCCTTTCTTCCCGCCGCGGGCGCATCGGCTCTCCTTTTCTTTAAAACCCCTTTGGGGTGAGTTTCACAGACCACTTTTTTCTTTCCCCCTTCGACGGCGTTCTAGAATAGATCCTCTTTTCCCTTTTTCCCCCCCTGCAAAATGGGGCTTTATTTGGGTTTGCGAGGGCGTAGAGGTCGGAGGGCTTCCCCTCCTTTTTTTTTTTTTCTCGGATAGTAAACGTCTTTTTTTTTTTCCAGAAATTCCCCTTTGGCGTTTTGATCGATGGCAGAGAAGGGTGTTCCCTCCCCCCAAAAAGGAGAAGAGGAAGTTTCCCTCTCCTCTGGTAGAAATCTCAATTCTAATGCGGAAGTTTGGTCAATTGTTTTTCCTTCATGGGCAAACAGAAGGAGGTATTCCCTCCTTTTCCCCCTTTTTCTCGAGCTTCTATTCGTTTCTGCAAGAGCGGAGCCATTCTCGTCCCCCCCTTTTTTTGCCGCCGATAACGAGACCACGCTCTTTTTTCCCCTTTCCTCTGCAGTTTTCGCCTTTTTTTTCACAAGGATTGAGGTATGGCTCTATGCGGGTCCCCCTCTTTCCAGAACGGTTTGGAGCCCCTCTTTTTTTTTTTTCCTTTTCTTTGGTCCAATGGTGTTTCCCATGGCCTCGCACTAGGCAAATGGGTTTCTCCCTTCCTTCTCCTTTCTTTTCCTTCTACCGAGGGAGCTGCTTTTTCCCCCCCCTTTGTGGAAAAGTCGTGCGCTTCTTTCGGACAAGTGCCTTTTTTCTTTTTCCTCAGTCCCAGATCCTAAAGAGCCTCGGCCGTGATTTTTTTTTCTAAAAATCTTCCTTTTCCCCCCCCCTTCCCGGGTATACCATGTTCTCTCGGACGGATGCGCAGCCTCTCTCCTTCTCGTGTGAGCGATTATCGCCTTTTTCTGTGGGGAGGTTCTCACTTTTGTTCTCGCGATGGTGACCTATTTCTTTTTTTTTTTTTTTTTTTTTCCCTTTTTTCCCCTTCCTGGGTGGGCTTTACCCCTGCTTACGCCGGCAGGGGGCGCGCTGCACCAGTTTCCTTTTCGGGAATGCATAGGTCGATTTTTTTCTCCCCCACCCTGTGCGATGTACATGTTCTCTCCCTAGGAGGTGATGATTGGGCTTTTTTTTTTTTTCCTTCCCGAGGCGCACACCTTTTTCTTTCCTTTTCCTTTTTCGATAGAGTCCACCCCCCCTTTTTTTTCTCGAAGTGGCTCAGTTCTCCTTTTTTCTTCCTCCGAGAAGTAGGAAAGTTTTTCTTCCTTTCCTTTTCAAGTCTTTTTCACAACATTCCTGCACACAAGAGATGGTTTCTCCCCCCCCCCGCGTGATAGGCCTTTTTTTTTTCTTTTCCTTCTTCCAAAGGCTTCGCTTATTTGGGTATAACTTTTTTTTTTCTTTCGAAAAGGGAGTTTTCCTTCCCCCCTTCTTCCCCCCCAAACCCCCACATTTCTAGAGCTTTCTCCTTCTTTGGGAACTCCCCCCTCCCCTTTTCCCCTTTCAACGCTTTCTCCGCAAGAGAAGGGCAGTTTTTCTTTTTTCCCTGGGGGGAGAGCTCTTTTTTTCTCCCCCTCCCCTTCCTCCCCCCTTCCAGAAGACGCTCCGCCCCCCTCACTCTTCTTTCAAGGGTCAAATTAACGATTCTTCCTTCCCAGCCTGCCGAACCCGGGTCCCTTTCTTTTTTTCCTTTTTGTCCGTACGATGATTTTTTTTTCGACGAGAAATGGTGGATGTCAGCTACATCTTTTCTTTTTTTTTTTTTTTTGGCAAAAAACAGCAAAGTCTTTTTTTTCTTTTCTTCTTCTCGGCTTCGGGGGATTTTTTTCAATTGTCAAATAAAGTTAAGTCACCTCCTTTTCCCTTCCTTCCTGAGGCAGATTGGTTTTTTTTTCTTTTTCCTTTTTTTCCAGGCTTTTCACCCCCCTGGGAAGAGATATACGAGGCCCGTCCCCCCTTTCCCCCTGGCAATGTCCTTCCTTTTCCTTCCCTTACCCTTGATTTGGGCCTTCCTTTCTGTGGTTTCATATGGGCGGTCATGATTTTTTTCCAGGGGCCGACGGAAGGACCGGTCCCCTTTCCTCCCTCTCCCCGAGAGTTCCTGTCGCCCCTTATCAGAGACCCGATTCCTCTTTTTCCTCGGGCTGGCTCTTTTCCCCCCCCACCAAGGCCTGGCCCCTTTCTTTTCACCAACCCGCCTCCTTTTCTTCCTTTGGGGCTCGCCACCTTCCTCCCCCTTTCCTTTCGCCAGGCCCCCCCCCCCCGTTTTCTTTCCACCCGGGGAAAAGGGCCCTCCCTTTTGCTGTAATATCACTTTTCTTTTTTCTTTTCCGCACCACGGTCCTTTCCTTCGGGAGGAGGCGCGGCGCCTTTTTTTTTAACCGACGAGATCTCTTTTTTCTCCCCCCTTTTTTTTTTTTTTTGATTTCTCTATTTCTCAGGTCGGGGTTTTCCCTTCCCCTTTTTTTCCTCAGGCGCGAGCCTCCCCTTTTTCTCCCTTTCCAGATCCACCTGTGGCTTTGGAATGAAGATGAAAGTCTCTTTTTTCCCCGGCGCAGGTGTAATTTTTTTTCCTTTTCGTTTGGAAACTTTTTCGATGTGTCCGGAACCCACCCTTCTTGCGAGGCCAAAAGGATTGCCTTTTTTTTTTTCTTTTTTGCACGAGATCTTCCTTTTCCTTTCCTTCCCTTTTTTTGATGACATCGTTCCAGCCCAGGGAAAGAGGTTAGGTAGAGGCTTCCTTTGCGAGCCTCCAGGACAAACGTCCGCTTTTTTCTCTTTGGGGGGGCACGAATTTTTTTTTTTCCTCACTCATTTGCTTTCCCCCCCACAGAAGGGAGGATTAGATCCAGCCCGTGATTGTCGCCAACCTTTTTTTTTCCTTTCTCCCGCCTTCCAAGGCTTCTATGGGTTCCGGGTCCTCCCTTTTTCCCCTTGGTCTCGGGGAACTTCTTGATTTTCCTTTCCCCACAAAATCGTGTCTTCCCTCATTCAGGATGCCCGTCTCTTTCTTTTTTTTTGGGATGACCTTCCCTTGTTGACCTTCCCCCCCTTTCTCCCGCTTCTGGAAATCTTACCCCCCCTTTTTTTTTCCTTCTTCGGAGATTGTAGGATGACATCCCCCCCCCCCCCCCTCTTCATTGCCGCAGAAAGCCCCCCCCCCTCATGTAAAAAGTCAGCCCCCGACCCCTTTTTTTTTTCCTTTTTTTCTCCATGCTGCCGAAGATTTTTTTCCTTTCCCTTGACGACAGGTTTTTTTTCTGTCTGCGACGAGTTTATTCTGAAAAGTTTTCTCCCCTCCTTCCTTTTTTTTTTTTTTATGAAAAAGAGACTCTTCCATTCCCCCTTTTCCTTCTCTCCCTTGACCCGCCTCTTCAGTTACGGATAGCAAGGCGGCTTCTTTTTTTCTTCCCATTCTTTCTTCTCGAGAGCTTCTATTTTCCCCCCCCCTGAGGGGACTCCCTGTTCAGGGTTGCTGTGGTGAGTGTCCTTTTTCCCTGCGGTTAGATAAAGTCCCTTTGCCTAGGACATTTCCCGCAGACTGTTGTCTTTTTACGCCTGTGCCGGCCCCCCTCTTTTTCCGAGAAAGGCTTGATCCCCTGTAGAAATCAGATGGTGGCTTCCTCTGTAGTTTTGGGCTTCCTTTCCTCCCCCGTAGAACAATGTTTCCTCGGGCGACTGGGAATGCGGGAGTATCCATTCCTCCCCTCCGGCAAAAGGCCTTTTCTTCCCCCTGCCCCGGCGGCAGGGATCTTCCGAGGGTCGGGCGCCTCTTTTTTTTTTTTTTTTTTTTTCCTTTGCCACAAGCACCCATCACCTTCTTGATAAGCCCATTGGGTATCGCCGGTTTTCCCATGAGAGGATACCTCCTAAGGAAGAAGAGGAATGACATTTCTCCTCCTTCCCCTTTCCTAGACTTTGGAGAGCTTCTTTTTAGGGAAAAAGAAAAACATTCATTTTTTTTTCCCCTTTAGAAAGATAGACTTCCAATCGAATAAGCCTCAAGAAGAAAGATTGGATGACCTCCCCCCACTCTCTCTTTCCCCCGGAGGATTTCTTTTTTTCCGACTATTAGGTTCTGCAATTCGTAGATCTCTCTCCCCCCCCTTTTGATAAAAGGGATAGCTCTTTTTTTTTTTTTCGGCCGAACAACCTTCCCAGTATCGTTCCTTTTTTTTTCTCTTGGAAGATTTGATTTTTTCCCAAAGGACAGCCCCTCTTTTTCCTCCTGAAGTTTTTTTCGCGGAAAGACTTGCCAGGTTCCTTTTTCCCGAGAGGACATTTTTTTCTTCAGATACGGCCCTTTATTTCCTTTTTCCCACAATTGAAAGAGCTTCCTTCCAGTTTTAAAGGGCCTTCCCCCCAACCAGAGCACCCTTTTTTTTTCCCCTCTCTACGAGAAAACCTTTTTTTTCCGTTTCGAGCGCAGTAGCTCTTGTAGAAGAAGGTAACCTGCCTTTTTTTTTTTTCCTATGAGTGGAGCGAAGGACTCCCCTTTTCTATTCGAATTCTCTTCCTCCTCTGATCTTCATCTTTAGCGGAGACGATTTTCACATCGATTTGGCCTCCTCGCTGCCTCAGTCCCCCCTTTTTTTTCTTCTCCGTCTTTTTATTCTGCATTAACCTCTTTTGGTGTCCATGATTTCTTTTTTTTCCCCCCCATGGACCAAAACGCCTTTTTTTTTCGGGCGATTTCTCCCCCAGGCAGGAATCTTTCAGCCCAAACCTTTTTTTTCTTTCCCCAAGACGACGCCATCCCTTTTCTTTTCCCCCCCCCACCTATAGATGAAGTTGTGGTCGATTGATGCCGGGGCCTCCCCTTTGGACGGATTCCCGGTCTTTGCTTGGTGGGAGCCTTTGTGCTTTCCCCCCTTCCGAAGCGAGCGCCAGGACCCCTTCCCCCCTGTTCTGTCGCGAAAAAGACACAAGCGCGCCTTTTTTTCGTGGCAAACAGGGGGCAGCGACACCCCCCCTTAGAGAACCCTCTTTCCCTTTTTTTCTCCCGTTGGTATTTGAAACATCAACTTTTTTTCCTTTCCCCCCCCGGGAGAATCTCTCGCGCCAGGAGCAAGGCACTCTTTCTCTTTCTTTTGATCGGGGCTCTTTCTTTTCTTTTTTTTTCTTTTTCCCCGTCCCAGGCGTGCTATTTCTCTTTTGAAGGGCGCTCAACCCTTTTTCTTTCTCTTCGAACCAGGGAACGATCACCTTTTCCCCCTCTTCCCCCCTCTTCTCCTTTTTTAACGCAATTCTGCTTCCCTTTTAGGCGAGATCGACGCCCCTGTCCAACCCCAAGCTTCCTTTCTTCCCCCTCCTACTGAGGCCAAAGCACTCTTCCCTTTTTTTTTCCTCTTCTGCGGAGCGGGATAATCCTTTCTTTCCTTTTTTTTTCCTCAACTCCCCTCCTGACTTCTTTTTTTCAATTGTACGCCGAGAGACTTTTTTTTCTAGTCGGCGGAAACCGGCCCTCTTTTTCCTCCCCCCCTTTAAGTGTTCCCTTAGAAAATCTTCCCCCTGTCCCTTCTCTCTGCCGGCATCAACTCCTTTTGTCGTCAATTGGTCGCCCTGATAGGGCCGTGAACAACACCCTCCTTTTTTCTTCTTTTGGCGGCGGGCAAGACCGAGCCTTTTTCTTTTTTTGTTGCAGGAGCGCCGGGTTCCCGTGCAAAAGCGCTCGAAACGCGATCCCTCCTTTCTTCCCTTTTTTTCAAAAGCCGCGCGGCACACTTCCTCCCCTTTTCTTCGCCGAAAAAAACGGAACGTTCAGTTCATCCTCGTTGGTGTTGTTTTTGAGGAGATGAATCTGTTCTCTTTTTTTTTTCCCTCCCCTTTGCATATCGGGACGGTGTGCCCTTCTTTCCTTTTTTTCTTCTCTTCTTCTCTTTTCGAGCGATTTGCTCATACTTTCGAACAGCCCCCCAATCAGGACCTGATCTCCCTGTTTTTCACGCAGAGAGTTCTTTTTCTCTTTCCCTTTGCTTCGCGCCTTGTCTTATTTCTGGTGTTATGTCTCCCTCTTTTCCCCTTTGCGATGGTAGAGGAACCTTTTTTTTTTTTCCCCCCCCTATTTTCCGGAGTTTCGGAGGTTTTTTCTCGTCAGCGGGAGGACTTGTCCCTTCTTTTCCGTCTATAGGCTCTTATGATCCGTTTTTTTTTCCTTCCTTCCTCTTTATGCGTTTGCTGTGGATAGTCGAGGATTTTTGAGCCCAGTTCTCTTTTTAATGGATCGCCGAAGAGGGCACGCGCTTGCTTACTTTTCTTCCTCCGTCCTGCTAGAGAGTATGGGACGCGTTTCCCTCCGTTTTGCGCGCCATTACACGCCCCTCTCTCTTTTTTTCTAGGGGAGCAAAACAAAGTAGATCCCCTTTCTCCCCTCCTTTTTTCCTCTTCGAGCAAGCGGATGTCTTTTTTTTTTCCTTTTTCTCATCTAGATGAGAACGGTTTTTTCCGTCCTCTTTTTGGGTGGATTTCCCCCACCCTCCCCCCCTTCCTCCCCGGCTATAATAATGTTTTTTTCCCTTCCTTCCCCCCCCCCTATGTTTCCGCCTGGAAATGTTCTTCCCCCGTTTTCCGGCGACAGGAGCGTTCCTTTCTCGCCCTTCCCTTCCTTCCTCGGCGGCACTAGCCCTCCCTTCTTTTTTTTCTCCTGTGATAGTCCCCCTTTTTCGTGAAGCAATATCCTAGTCTTCCCCCTTCCCCCCTTTCCCCTTCTATGGCCCGCGAAAAGGTTTTCTTTTTTTCTCCTCCCCCCCCACAAAAGGGAGATGGGCGATCCTGCCGATGTTTCTCCCTCCCCCCCCCCTTTTTTTTCCAGGGCACGGGGAATTGCCCCTTTTTTTTTTTTTCCTTTTTTTGCGGGACAACCTGGACCCACCGCCAGGAGGTCTTCTCTTCTTTTCTTACCTCTCTTTGATAGAGCATCCTTCCGGTCCCGCGGTCTTTTTTAGACACAGATCTCGCGCCTCCCCCGCGACCACAGGCCGGATTTTTTTCTCCCTTTTCCTCTGCATCAAGCCTGCCTGGTTCTTCTGTTTTTCTGCGCTGGCTCTATGCTCTTCCTCACTTCTTTCTTCTCAAACGGTGCGCGAGTTTTTCTTCTTTTTTCTTTTTCCTCTTGTCAAAGTTCTGGGGTTACCTGGCCTCGCTCGGCCCTTTGTTTTTTCTTTCCTTTTCCCTCGACTCGCGCCGAAGTCCCTCCCCTCTTTTCCTGGCTAGGGACTCGTCGTCGTGCCGAGGACGGTGCATTGCCGCTTTTCCCTTTCCCCCAGGTGCTGGACTTATGGCCTGTGCCTTTCCAATCTTCCGAATTCGACTATGCCCTTTCTTGCGACCCTTTCTTCTGACGATCCCCTCCCTGGGCCGAGGGATCTTTGGTGATATAACCTCTTTATCCTCCCTCAGCAAAACAGAATTTCTTTTTTTTTTTTCCCCCCTTACCTCTGCCCGCGGGGGAGAATTTTTTCCCCTTTCAGCGGGGGCTTCGTGCTTCCCCCCCCTCTTTTTTCCCTTTTTTTGACCGATTTCGCTTTTTTTTTCCCCTTTTCCCTGGCACAATTTTCAGTTTTCCCCCTTAAAACATTCGGCTACGTCCCTCCCTTTTCCCCTGGCGCGCTTCATTGGCTCGTTTTTTTTCCCTCCTCCTTCCTCATGAGAAGAATGTTTTACCATGGGGCTTATGCCCCCCCCCCCTTTTCTTTTGGTGATTTTCTTTTTTCGACAATTGACGGCCCCCCTGAGGAGAAAGCACTCTTCCCCCTTTTTTTTTTTCCTTTTCTTCCTGATCGAGAAAGACCGTTTTTTTTTTCCCTTGTCGACGAAAGCAAGTCGCCGCTCCTGCTCGTGCTTCCTTTTTCCCGGGCGTGACAGATACCGCCACCCCCTTTTTTCCCCCCCCCCCGCTATGGTCGACAGCGTGAGCGCCGGGCTTTTTTTTTTTCTCCCTTCTGTCCGCCGTAACAAATTTCCCGGCGGTTCCTTTCCTCCCGGGACCGAGAAACCGTGGATCCTCCAGCCCTTCCCCCCCCCTCCAACCGCGAAGTTTATCTCTTCTTTTTTCCGCCCAGACGCTGTCTCTTCTTTCGCAAGACAGTTTCACTTCTTCCCCTCTCGGATAGTTAATAAACCTTTTCTCCCTCCTACGCCGAAAAAGCCCACCCCCCCCCCCGCGTCAAAGGGTCAATTCTTTTTTTTTCCCATGCGTAGGAAAGGTACTGTCCCCTCAGATACAAGTCTATGTTTTCTTACGATGATGTTATTTCTGGCTTCCCCTTTTTTCTTTTTTTTTTTCTCAAAAGTGGTGGGATTCAGGGAATCTTGGCTCAAACAGGAAAGTCCTTTTTGTGTCCCTTCCTTTTTTTTCCTTTGATGGTAAAACCTTCCTTTTTTTTCCCTTTTCAGGAATTTCTTTTTCGCTGTTGACCGATTGGTTTGGACTCTTTCTTCCTCTTTCTTTCCCCCGGGGGGAAACCCTTTTTTCTTCTACGTTAGGAACGGAACCGCCTTTTCCCATGACAGATTTCTGTCTTTTTTTTTTCCCTTCCATGGATTTGGCGGTCCCCCCCCCTCTTCTTCTATTAAGAGCTGTTTATGTCGGTCGAAGCCGCCCTGTGCCTTCCCTTTTTCCCTTTCACCCCCCCGCGCGCTTTTGTCTTCCCCCTTCTTCCCAGCAGACACTCTCTCTCTTTTTCCTGCTGAACGGATTTTCCCCACAAGGCTTTTACATTTTTCCTTTGCACCAACAACTCCTCTTTTTTTTCCTCCCCAGGGCGCGATTTTTTTTCTTCTTTCCCCGACCAAAAGCGATTTTTCACTCCAGGGCGCTTTCATATCATGCTCTCCCCCCCTTTCTCCCTTTTCTTAAATTTAGAGCCTCTTTCCCTTTCTTGCCGGACTTTTTCGATCTCGATAGATATATATATTGTTCCTCCCTCCCTTTTTTTTTGTTGATTTTTCCCTTCCCCTTTCGTGTCAGAAATTACGTTTCACCCTTGAGGCGCGCCTCCTCCTTCCTTTCCTTTTCCTCCTTCCCTTTGTGAGTAGAGTTTTTTCAAAGCGCAAATTAGGCCCGGCCGGTGTTTCCCCCCCCTTTTTCCGGTTGACCTTGGCTCTCTTTTTTTTTCCCCTCTCGTTGCTGGAGAGACCCTTTATTTTTTCAGTTTTTTTCCCCGAAGATCTTTTTTTCCTTGTTGTTGGCTTCCCTGGAGGACTCCTTTTTCCTCTTTTTTTTTTTCAAGAAGGGGGCATTTTTCCCCAAAAAGTCGGCCAGGGGCCCTTCCCCGTGTTGACCTCCGAGTTCTTGTTCTTCCACGTTTTTTCGCCTTGCACAGACCTTTCCCCGCAGCGGAATGATATGCAGTTTTCGTGTCGCACAAAGCCTGTTTTTTTTTTTAACTCTCGAAGCAGAAAGGTCTTTCCCTTTCTTTGCCGGAATTAGTTAGTTGCCCCGTATTAATCGGGTCACCTTTTTACTCAGACAATAGGACACCCCCCCTTTCGGTTTTCCTCAAAGTCACTTGACCCTCTGAAGAGGTGGCCCCCCCCCCCCACCACCCACCCCCACACCCACACCCCCTCCCCTTCATTTTTTTTGCAGGTGGCCCCCAATTAAAAAGCCTCGTGTCCCCCTCCTTCCTAGTAAAAACCCTTTCTGTTTGGCCAGCTCTTCGGATTGTGGTCTTCTTCCCTCCCCCCCCAATTTATAGTTTTTTTTCCCCCCCCCCCCGGCAGAAGATTCAAAGAAAGTCTCCCTCCCCTCCCCTTCTTACAACGTCCGACAAGCCCTTCTTTATTTTCCCGTTGCTGTCCCGTTTGACTTGCCGAAGGATTTCCTCTCCCTTCCCCCTTGGACGGAAGTTTTTTTTTTTTGGCAGCTTCCTTTTCAGAAGGTTTGCTTCCCCCCCTCTCCCTTTTCTCTTTTCAAGGGAAGGTTCCTTTTTCTATTCCGGGGCAGATCTCTGATGGTTTCTTCCCCGAGAAACTTCCTTTCCTCTCCCCCCTTCTGTCGGGAGGTTTTTTCCTTTTCCCCTTTTTCGTTTTTTTTTCTTCCCCCGGTCTCGAAGCCTTTTTCCCCCTCCTTCCTCCTGTGGACGGCAAGACTCCTTTTTCCTTTTTTTCCTCAAGATTTTCCCCCTCCCCCTTTTTTTTTTTTTTTTTCCCCGAGGGTATTTCGGGGTCGTTCTTATCCTCACCACTGGCAGAGGCGTCTTCTTTCTCCTTTTTTTCCAATGGAGGTTCCTTTTTTTCTTTCTTTTCTCTCTCTTTCTGCCCAGTGCGGCAGGAATTTTCTTTTAGACGATTTTTTTTTCTGTGCGCCTTCATTCTTTAATGGAGCAAATCCCCCCCCCCCTCCCCTCCGGCGACGATCCTTTCTTTCTCCCCCCCCATTTTCTTCGAATGACTTGCGGCTTTCCGAGAAGCCCGCCTCTCATTTCTCCTCCCTTCCCCTTTTTTTTTGCAGGGGAGCGAAGGAGTTGGAGGTTTTTTCTTTTTTTCCCAACGCACAACAATCCTTTGTTGCATTTTCTCTTCCCCCACTCTATGCTAAAAATCAGGTCACCCTTCCCCCTTCTGGCACGAGCCCCCCTTCTTTTTTGGCGACCCCTTAGACCGAGGAGTCTTCGTCGGATAAGCTCACACCTGGTCTCTTTTTTTTCTCCTCCCTCGTCGAGCTCGCTTCTTGCCCTTGGATAAACGTTTTTTTCCGCCTCGCTCCATCCTCGTAGACCCCCTTTCCCAGGCCATTTAACGTCTACTTTCCTTCCCTAAGGGGCTTTGCTCCCTCTTTTTTTTCCCCCGGCCAGCACCTCACTTCCCTTTTTCCCCCTCTTCCGTCGAGAAAGGAAGTGCCTGGTTTTGGGAGGGTCTCCCTCTTTTTTGAGAAAGTCATTTGATTTCGATCTGCTCTCAGTAAGAGAGGCTTTTCCTCGCGTCCCAGGCAGCCCAAACCCGAACATTCCCCCGATCAACAAACCCGAGGAAGAAGCCTGAGCCATTTCTTGGGAGGTCTCTCTTTCCCCCTCTTCCCCCCCCAAAAAGAAAAGCATGTCCTTTTTCCCGTGCAGGGAGTTTGTTCAGTTCCCTGGACAATTTAGGGCTTTTCTGTTGTTTTCCGGAGAGGTCTTTTCTTTGGATTTAAAGAGGGCCTCTAGTAATTTTTTTTTTTTTTTCTCTTCCCCGGTTTGGGGGGGAGGCCGAGAACGGAACGTTTTTTATATTTTAACGCGGGAGGTGGTCCATTCCTTTTTTTTTGTAGACCACAATGGACCCATGTCCCCCTTTCTTCATCCAGGAAATTCTTTTAGTGGGCTGGGAGACCCCCCCCTTTCGGAAGGATTTTTTGTTTGCGGGATATTTTTTTTTTGAGATCCCTCGCAGAACTTCGCTTCCCCCCTTCTCAAGTGGGGGGGAGCGATCCTCTTAGATTTGCGGAAAGAAGTCAGTAAGATCCCTCTCCCCCCTCCCCCCTTTTTTTTCCCCTCCGGTCCTTTTTTCCCCTTACTCCCCCGTCGCGCAAAGGTCCTATTTCTTTCCCCCGAGGAATTGAAGGGGGTTGTCCCCTTATCTTTCTTCTTAGTCCTCCCTAGGGATGATCTTCCCCCTTGATCCCTTTTTCCTTTTGATCCGTGGTATTGGCAAATCCACTTTGTCGGGCGGTGATAAAAAACTTTCTTCAATCCCCTTCCTTTTTCCCCCCTCTTCAGGAGGAACTTTCCCCTTTTTTTCGTGGCCTGCTTGATTGCTCCCCCCTGGGCTTCCCTTTTTTCTTAACTTAGAAAAGATTGCGGGATCTTTTTCTTTTTCCGGTTTCCCTTTTTTTTCAAAAACTTAGTCTTCCAGCCGCCTTTTTTTTCTCATCCCTCCCTGGGGAACAGCGCTCTTTTCTTCCACTTTTTTTTCCTTGCGATCCAGTAGCAGATCTATACCCTTCCCTTTCCTCCCTTCCTTTTTCCCAAACTCCTCGAAGAGCCACCTTCTTCATGTTCGCCTTCGGGCTGGGAGAGTCAAGTCTCCCATCCCCGTAATCGGGTTTTTGATGTCTCCCCCCCCCCTCGACGAAGGCTCTTTTTTTTCCCCCCCTTTCGGTGCCAAATCGTGTTCCGCCCTTTGTACTCGACAAGACGGGGCACTGTCCTTCCTCTTAGCGAATAAAACCTTTTTTTTTTTTTTTTTTCGCTTGGTAGACCCCCCTTTCCTGATTAGGCAGTGAACCCCCTTCCTTTTTCCCCCCCTTTTCTCTGGCAACGACCGAGGCCGGTTTTCTTTTTTTGTTCGGCTTGACGAACGGGTCGACGGTCCCCCCCCTGCTCGACAGCGATACCGTCCCCCTTTCCCCTTCCTTTTTTTTTTTCCAGCCGCGGCACAAACTTTTTTCCCCCTCTTTGGCTGCGACAGCGACCCCGGTTGTTT
>Ga0179593_1505115_pt1 | contig 15728 bp, 24 predicted proteins | sample CZODoug2_1_08_16_FD_185931 | JGI IMG/M metagenome (GOLD analysis project Ga0179593, IMG submission 185931) | Vadose zone soil fungal communities from Angelo Coast Range Reserve, California, USA - CZODoug2_1_08_16fungal (PacBio error correction) | ecosystem: Environmental > Terrestrial > Soil >... | reverse complement strand
CCATCTTGTTGCTCTACACCCCTTCAACCCTTTCTTTTTGCCCCATTGTTATCTTTTTTTTTGACCAATCTTTTTTTTTCCCCCCTTCCCGATTTTACGACTCCCCCCCCAACGCTGGTTTTGTGCCTGGGTGTTTTAGGTCCATCTTAACTTTTTTCGTCTTCCCCCTCCCCCCTCGGCCGGTGTCATTGCCAGTTGCCTTTGTATTATACGACAATCTGGGCACCTTTTTTTTTTTTTTTTTTCACACTTTTTTCCTCTTTCTCCAACCGAGAGGCGAGACATCCCTCCCTTTTACGGTAATAGCGGGTTTCATTTCTTCTTTTTTCCCCGACAAAGTTCGGCCATCACCTTCGGAACCTGGGCCCCTGCCTTCCCCCCACTCTCTTGTTCCCTTTTTTTCCCCGACAGGTTGGATTGAAGTGTTACGGTATTCGTTGGCCCGTCCTTTCTTTTCTTTAGTTTCCCTTTTTTTTTTTTTTTTTCCTTTGCCCTTCCTCCTCTTTTTCTCCTCCCACGATCGAATTGCTGACCCCTGGCCTGCTCTTCTTTGTAGATTCATCGTGACCCCCTTTTTTACAGGTCACCCTTTTTTCCCCTCCTGCGTGTTCCTTCTTTTCGCCGACAAGATCGACGCCACCGAACCCAAGATGTTTTAGATCATTTTCCCGTAGGTACCCAATCCTATGCCCACCTCCGTTCCTCTTACTAAATGAGAAGCTTTCAAAGATCCACCGCACCAATGCCAACACCCCTGTTCGATCTTTCTTCTTCCTTTCGGTGATTGAATGAACCAAGAAGGCTGCTTTTTTTACTCCCACCTCGTTTTCTTTTTTTTTTTTTCTCCCTGCTCCCCCCCCCATCTACGCATTCCACCCGAGCCCTTATTCTCCCCCCCTTCAGCTTTTGGCGTTCCTGTTTTTTACCCATACCCGCGCGGGGAAGTCAGAATTTTTTTTTTTGCAGCCCGTCCCTTTCTAGCGACGCCGGCTGGCCCCCGCCCCGCCAGTCCCGTTCCCTATTCCAGTTTATCCTGCCCAAACTTTAACACAACTGAACGACGCGGAATCGAACAAGAGGGATTTTTCTGGTGATCCATCCCGAGAAGCTCACCCCCAGTTTTTCCCTTTTTTTCCGCCTCCCTTGCAGATTCACTTTCCCCCAACAAGGCCGTCCCGCTGCTAGACATTTTTTCCGCGGTTTCGTTCCCCCCGATGAATGTCCCCCTTTTTACGCTCAGCCATTTTTTTCCCCCCCCACCCCCAAACACCATCGCTTTCTTTCTACTTCAATTTTTTTTTCAACCCCCCAAGTTTGCCTTTTGGACTGGGGTTGCGCGCAAAGCCCCCCGTTTCCGTAGCTTATCACCACTTTTTTTTGGCGCCCCCCCTTTTTTTCCACCCTTTCCCTTCTGAGTGGTTGGCGCTTCCGTCCCCGTGGTTTCTATGGTCTCTCATTTGCCACCCCTTTCACCTCCTTTCCAAACCCCACCCCCTATGTTCATTTTTGTTCTTCTACTGGTCGCGACACCACACCATTCCCTGCCGCTTCCAAGCCTGACAAGACCCTTTTCATCTTCGTTTTTTAAGGTTTTCACCACCCGAACCCCTCTTTCCCGTGGCTTCCCTTTTTTCGGATCGAAAGACCCTGTCTCTGTCAGACCTACAACTGTCCCCAAGTAAGCTGTTTCTTTTATTTTCTCCCCCTTTTTCCCGAACCCCCCCCAAGATTCGATCCTTTAATGTGAATAAACCCATAGCATTTCCTTTTGATCACCCCACCTTCTTTTTTTCCCTTTCCCCCCCCCCACCCCAGTTTTTCCCCAGACGAATCCGGCTTACTCCCCCCAACTTAGATCCTTTTCCATTTCTCCTGCTCCTTTTCCCAAGCAACGACCCGATCGTTCCCGCTTTCTCGCCCCCGCCTTTTTTCAAACCATGGGACAACTTTAATTCACCACGCAGATTCCGATATGCAACAGTTCAACGTTTCCCGACCCGTTTTTTCTTTTCTTCTTCCTCCCCCCTATTTTTGATTTTGCGCTGATATGTGTGGGGTTGAAGTACCCCCCTAACCTTGTGGTATCTTCCAAAGTCTTGGTTTTATGTTTTTTTCTGAACAACCGTTTAAACCCTTTTTGAATTTTCTTTGGCTCTCCCACCCCCGCCTTTTCTTTCGGTCTCTTTCGTTATTTGTTTCGCTCCAAGACCGGTCGCTGGCACCATTCTCGACATGCCTCCTTCCTTTTTCTATTCGTTTTTTCTCCCGATTTGTCGATCGAGTCTTTTTTTGTTTTTTATGTTCCGGTTCTTTATGTCCCCTTCTTGTGGGGTCGTCGGGGAAGGCACTGACCCCTGATTATCGTTCTGCCTTTTTTCGATTCTTTTCTTTCCCGCGTTCGGGGCGCATTGTCGGCTGGACGGGATTCATGGGTCTGTCCTTTTTTTTCCTCCCCCAGCCGTTTCGTCTCAAGGCCTTGGGTTGGTTCTGGTTTTTGTTCTGGTTCAAAACGCCCATTGCCTTTTTTCCCATTTTCTGCCTTTTGGCATGGTGGTTGAGGAGGCCTTTGATCAGGAACCATTGCCTTTCTTTTGTTGCGTGGGTACCTTGCTGTTTCCATCATTTCCTCCCCCCCTTCTGGAACACTCCAACCTCCTCGAATGATGGTTTGGTCCCTGTTTTTATGGAATGCCCGTCGTCACCTTGCGCGCACTCTCCTGGGTGGTTTAGTCCCAGTGGCCTTTGAGTTCTTTCCTTTTTTCTTTTTTATGTTTCGGTTTTTTCCCGGGACGAGTATTTACCGGCCGCTTTTTTGTGTTTTTGCTTTTTTGGCCTTCCTCCTCGAGTAGATTTATAGGGATTGTGGGCTTCAGGGGTTGGAGGCAGGGTTGCCAGCGAGGGATGTTTTGACTGCTGTTTTTTTTTTCCCCACTGTTTTTCCCCCCCCCCCCCCTGACCCCCCTATTGTTTGACGGTCCAAGGGTTGTCTTTTTTTAATGCTGGCTGGTTTTCATTGCTTTTACCTTCTTCCCCCTTTCAGGGGACGTTTTCCTTTTTCATGTTTTCCCCCATTTTACATCGGTGGTTTAGGAGGGTCTTTTTCATTCCACCCCCCCTGCTTCGGTTTTCGATGCAGCGTCTCCTCGGCTTTTACCTGTTTTTTTTCGTCCTCCTTTGTTTTACTTGGTCTTGGGTATTACTAGGGAGTCCTGCTCACTGCGCGGCGATCTTTTTTTTTACACCCTCCTTTTTTTTTTTTGGTTTCCTCGGCCTGTTTCTTCGCCTTTGTTTTGTGGTTCTCTTGTTTGAGTCTTGTATTTCGGCCGTTCCACGTCTTTTTTTTTTTCGCGAGTCTTTTAGTACCTTTTTTTGCCTTGGATTTATCTTTTCGTTCCCCTTTCTTTTGGTTTCTGTTGCGGATTGGATCCGAGTACCCCGTTGGTCGGCGCAAGTTAATGTTTCTTCCCCTTTGATTCGTTCCGGTTTTTTTCAGTGTTGACATAGACGCGAGGGGCCGCCGTGCAGGTTATGTACGTTCTGGTATCGTTGGATTTCGTGGGTGTCTACCCGAGGAAGCACCTTTTGAGCAGGGCGGCCGCTGAGTCTTTTCTCTTTTTCCTTCTCTGCCCCGATCCCCCCCGACTTTAGGCTGGGCATTTCCGTTCTTCGTGTTCCTTTTTTTTTATCCTCTTTTAGTTTTCCCAGGTTCTCGGTCTGTTGCACTTTCTTTTTCAGATTTTTTCGCCGGACTGAATTCCCTTTCCTGTACCCGTTTTTCGACTTTTTTTTGTCTTAAACTTTTCACCCGGGTGTCCGCTTCCCTTTTTCCTGTAGACCTTTCATGGCTCCGGGCATTGATGGCCAGCCGCGTCTTTTAACGGCAGTGTCCTTTTGTTTCACCCCGCCCCTTTCCTTTTTCCTCTCTTGGTTGAACGGTCCCTTCACAGGGCGGGCTTCAGCCCCCCCTTTTTTCCCCTCTTTTTTTCTGTTCGTAGCACTCTGAGTCCGCCTCTTGTCAGTTTCTGCCGCGTTTCCGTTTTCCCGCCTTTTTTTCGCTGGTACCCCTTCGGCGCCCCCGGTTGTGCAATCTCCTCACCCCCCTGTCCTTGTTTTTTTTTCTTCCATCTGCTTGGTTCGGTACCCCTTCTTGCGCCCTCCCCCCCTCTCTCTTTTCTTCTTCCCTCCTTTGTGTTTTTGATTGCTTTTTCCTTTTCTGCCCTACGCCGTTGGTTTTTTTTTCCGTTTTTCCCAAACCCATCTTTCCCCCCGCTTCCCCCCTGTCTGACAGCTTATCTTGCGTTTCAATTTTCCGATGTCTCCGGGTTTTCCCTGTTGACCGTCACCGGGGCACGCGGCAGAAACCCTTTGTCTAGGTTTCTTTTACAGGGCTGCTTATGAACAAGATATCGTTCCCCTGCCCCTTTCCCCCTCCCCCACTGCACCTGAGAGTTTCACGGCCCGCAGCACCGGTACTGTTTAATTTCCCGTGCGTTTGTCCCCCCCCATAACCCCCCTTGTTGCCGGCTTGTTCCCGAGGGCCCTGGGACCGTTTTTTCATTGTCGACCTCAGTTCGTTTTTACCCCGCCCCCCATGGTTGAGCGAGTACTTTTCCAACACTTCCAGTCCCGACTGAAGATTCCCGTTTGAAGGCGTTTTTCGATTCCCCTTTCTCCCCTATTCGGCTCTGAAATCAGTAACCTGTGCGCCCTCGGAATATTCAGGTCTGACCCCTCATGAAACTTCTGTTTAATCTGGGACTTCCGTCGCCCGTTTGCGCAGTCCACCGCCCCGTCTGCCCCTACTCGAAGGTCCTTTTTGCTTTCCCTTTTTTTTTTCCGTGAGTCCCCCCCTTTTTTTTCTTCTTCCTTTTCCTCCCCACCCCACCTTTTCACCAGGGTGTCGAGTTGACAGGGCGCTTTGCTTATCAGCTTTGGGTTTTGCTTTCCCCCTGCCCCCTTTTTTTTTTTCCCCCCGTTTCCCCTCCGCTTTCACTAGACACGGAGCTCTCTTTTTCGGGCACTTCACGTACTCCTTCCCTCTCCTTTTCCTGGGACCCCCCCTTTTCCTAACCAGACAGACACCGGTCGACGCACAAAGTCAACGACGCTTCTCTTTCCCGCCCCACAACCACAGATGACCCCATGACCTTCTTTCTTTACCGCTACACTGCTGCCGCACGGGTATCCCATGTTTCCCCCCCTCATTTCCTTTCCTCCCCCCCTTTGATTGCGACGATTTTCCGATCCCCCGCCCGTTTAAGAAGTGGCCCGGACGTTTTTTTTTTTTTTTTGTATCGGCTTTCTCCCCCCCCTCCCTTCCCCATTTCCCCTTTTTACACGCTCTCATGCCCCCGCATCCCGACAACCTGTTCCACTGACAATCCCCCGAACACGAGGTTCTGTGGTGTTTTTACTTGTTGCTTTTTATTTCCATGCCGAGGAGAGACCCGGACATCGGCCCCTCGGCCTCTCCTTTTCCCAACCTTGGTGCAACAGAGAGCCCCCGAGACCCCCCCATTTTCGAGTCTGTGTTTCTGCTTTCCCCCTCACGCTGAAGGCTGAACCTGCCCCTCGGGTTAGAGTTCCCGACCCCCCCTTTTCCCCCCCCTCCCCACACGGTTCCTTTTTTGAACCTCCAGACACGTGCGGTTTTTTTTCGTTGTCCTTCCCACCTGTCCCCCGTTCCGACGGCTCTCAAGCGCCTGGCCAACCTCCCCAGTTGAGGTTTTTCCCTTTTTTCCCCCCCTTTCCCCCCGAGTCCTTTTGAGCTCGAAAACTGTGTGGACGTGCTCCCAACTGCACAAGAGTGATTTCCCTTTTTGTTTTTTTCTCACGCTTGGGGCCCTCGCTTCCACCCCCATGCCCCGCCTTTCCCTTTTTCCACCTGATTCCCCTTGCGTTGGAAAACAATCCTTCTCCCCGCGTTCCGTTTTTTCTTTTTTTGTTCCCCCCATCCCCCCCTCCCCCCCCCCCCCCCCCCCCCCTCCCCTCCCCACCGCCCGTCCCCCCCCCCCCCCCATGTTACATCTGCTTTGCGACAGCTCGGTCCCCGTCTTCGGAATACCTCTGCCAATTTTTGTGCTTTTCTTTTTTCCTTCTCCGCCCCAAGATCGAGCCGTGAAAAGTGATCCTCGTCCTCCAGTCCACGAGCAGACGACGATCGGGTTAATTACCCCAGGCTAATTCGTCCCCCTTCCTCCCGACCCCCTCTTTTTCCCCCCCAAGCCCCCCTACAACTGTTCAATGTTTTCTCCAGAACCTGTTAGACGCCTCTCCCCCTTTTTTTTCCCCCTCCCTTCCCTCCAACCGAACCCAAATCAGAATGTTGCCACCTTAATTCCAGCAGCTACATCCTTCCTAATTCAACTTTTGTGGGTTTTGCGTTACTAACGGGACAGTGAGGAGAGATAGAGCTAAGTTTTCGACGTCCCCCCTTGGTTTCTCGTGACCCAAATTTCTCTCGGAAGATTATTCCCAATGGATTGGCTTTGGTGGGTTTTCAGAGGATGTGAATCAAGTTCGTTGCAAACACCTTTTCCTTTTTCGTCTGATCTGGTTGTTTTTGGGACCATTAGACTTTTTTTTCCTCTTTTCCCCTCCTCCCTCCTTTGAGCGGACAGTGGTCCATTCCCAGGAATTGGCTGTCAACTTGCTTTTCCCGATCAGAGGTTTTTTTTTTTTTAGCGATTTTAGTCCCCGAGCGGATGTTCAAGTCCTTCCTCTGTTGGTCTCTTCGGCACCGGATCTCCTGTAGATGGAGTTTCTGACTCGGTACACTGGACTTTGATTCATCCTTTCTTCTGTGGAGGTCTGCAGGGATCTGGGTGTACGAAACACCCCCCGTCCCTCCCCCCTAGAGTTTTTTTTTGAACTGCTGGTTGTGTTTTTTCTTTTCGTTCTGATCCCGGCAACCCGCGAGAGAAGATCTGTCCCCCCTTTGTGCGGGTTTTGGCTCGTTTTGACGTTGTTTTGGCAGTTTGGGTTTTTTCCTTTCTTATTTTTTTTTTTTGGGGTCCCGTTTTTTTTTGGCCTGAGCGCCCACCCCTCCCCCCCCTTTCCAATCTTCGGTACGGCCCTTTTGTCGCTTTTGTCTTTATGTCGATCTCCTTTCTTTCCCTTTTTCCCACTACCAGCGATCCCCGAGGGAAACTGTGAAGGTTCTTCCTCGTTTGGGTTATGATAAGCCCGTTCGTCCGCCCATTTCGAACCTCCCCCATTTTTCTTCGTAGCTATTTAAGTTTTGAAGGTCGGTGTCTTGTTTTCCGATGGTGCTGACTTTATGGCTGACTATTCTCCTTTGTTTTTTTCTTTTTCCTGTTTTTAGGTTGGACGCTGCCCCCAGCCCTGAGACCTTTGTGTTACCCCTTTTTGCGTTTTCCTTTTTTGAATAATGGTTTGCTGTAAGGACCTTCCATTGGTCTTTTGTATGAGCGTCGGGGATGTTTCACTCCCCTTCGAAAACCCCCCCCCCCTCCAGACTTTTGCTTGCTTTTGGCGGGCAGGCTTGGTAGGGGTTTCTGGCAATGCGTTTCGAGTTCCCTTTCTTTCGCAGATCGATCTTTCGCTAACGGGGTACCGGTTTTTTTTTGAGCTGGGTCTAGCCGGTTTTTTACTTTTTTTCTTTTCCCCCTCCTCCCCCATTTTTTTCCCGTGGTTTTTTTCCCTTTTTTCTTTCGACTCCACTCCGGCGGATTTTTCTCGTTAGGAAGGGCGTTTTTCATATATGGTTGTGTAGCATTTGCTGTGCATTTGTTTTTTCTCTCCCTGATACCGTTTGCAGGTTTTTACAACCCCAGCGACGACCTTTTTGTCAGTATTCGTTTTTTCCCTTCCCGTTTTCTCCTTTTCTTTCCTTTTTTTATTTTGGATTGGCCCCCGTTTTTTGCTGTCCCGGGCGTCGCACCATTTCCCTTCTTGGGATCTTTTCCTTTTTTGTTTTTTCGTTTTGATACTTGTTTGCCGCCTTTTTGAGTACTCTGAAAGGTGTTCATTCGTCCCTTTCCCCTTTTTCTTCCTGTGTTTTTCGCCTAGGGACCTCTCCTTTCAGATCGCCGGTGTCTGCTGGTAGAAAATAGTTTTCTCCCCTTCTTATGTCCTTGGGACCTTTTTGACCCGCCAAAGCGTCCGGCATTTGCTCTTCGCCCCCCCCTGATTCCCTTTCGATGATCTGGGACTCCCTCGTTTCCTGGTTTTTTTCTCCGCTTTATTCGTTTGGTTTGAGCTTTTTTTTTCGCGACTGCGATTTTCATTGCGCTGGCGCGGTTCGTCCAGTTCTGGCCCCCCCTATGTGGATCGGTCTGGGTAACCTTCTTTTTGTGTTTTTGGCGCAGGAGGTGCGATGTCCTGGTATTTCTTTTTTTTTTTCCATCTGCCCCCCTTTTCTGAATGTTTTTTTCGTTTTTTTTGATGTTCCCCCCCTGGCCCCTTTTGTTTTGTTGCTGTAGTGTCCCCCCTGACCTTTTGCACCCCCTTTTATAGTTTTAAAAAGGCTCTCTCGCTTCCTTTTGCCCTTTGAACACGTCCCCCACAACCTTCGTGGGCCGTCCTTGGGTCCCTTGTGATCGACACTTGCCCTCTTCCTGGCTTTCTTTTTGCCCCCCTTTTTATCGTTTTTCGAGCACCCCTACTGATCCCCAAGAAGCGCTGTCTTCTCTTCACCTTCACTTTCCCACCCTTGGAATTTTTTTTGAGATCCACGTTTTCCGCCTTTCCTATGACCACAAACAATATCAACATATGTGTTCCTTTGTCTTTTTTTTTCCCTTGTTTTTGTCTGTTTTCCCGTTTTCCAAGTCGTTGCGCGTGAGCAGAAACCATCTCCCCTTCCCCCCCCCTTCCCTCTTTTGTTTGGGAGAGAGTCCGTTTGTTCGCCACCCCCCCCTCGTGACTGTTCCCTCTGGGGAAATGAACAGCCCTCATTTGCCCCGCCTCCCCCCTATCTAATCGGGTTTTCCCTCTGCCCTGGTTCCTGAGGGTTGGCCCCCATGCCTTCTTGAACGCTTCCCCCCTCCTTTTTAATGCTGGTGAGGACTGTTTTATATTACCCCAATCTCGGTTTCCTTTGTCAGTGGCCTCCAATCCCCCCCCTCCTTGATTTTTTTCAATTCCTCATTTTTTTTATTTTGCTAGTTTGTTTCGACTACTCCCCTCGGTGTTACTTTTCGTGTCTCCCATTTTCGCTTTTTCGGCCCCCCCACGCCCGTAGGGCGTCCGGTCTGTGATTATTGTTCCCCCCCCCTTTTTTTTCTACTTTACCCCCTTCCTGTTTCCACCCAGCAATTGAACCTCCCCCCCCCTTCCCGACTGCGATTTTTTTGACCGATCCCGTGCCGGCCGCTAATGGCATCATCCCTCTCCCGCTCGGGCCCCCTCCCCGAGTTCGGGCCGTTCTTGCGAATTCATATTTAGGCTTCCGGCGACTTGATCATAACTATTCCCGCTTTCTTTCCTTCTCCCTTTTTTTTAAATCAACGGCTCCTTTTCTTAGTCCCCGCACTGCTTCCTGAAAGCTTTTCCCTTTTCTAACCCCTCTCTTTATCCGGCTACCACGTACCCTGCCCCTCGACGTTAGGAGGAGTTTCTGATTTCCTTTTTCCCCGTTTTCCCCCCCTTCACCGGAACTTTATCTTTTTCCTTCCTGTTTTCGGGAAGTGCTGCGAAAACCCTTTTTTTTTCTACCCTCCGCGGCCCCCCCCAATGGATTTCCGGGTTCCGGCCGCTTAAGCATCTTCGTCCCCCGTCGTCCTCCCCCCCCCCCCCCCGCAGCTTGTTTTTTTTTGGCCCCCCCCATGGTAACAATAGTTTTTCACCCCCCCACAATGATTTTTTTTTTGTGGAATTCTCCCCTTTTTTCCTCACTTACGGTTTTTGTCCGTTTTCCAATTGCTGATGCCACCCGTTAGCTCTTTACACCCCTCTTTCTCCGACCCCCGTTCCCCCCCCCATTTATTCTAGCACCAAATTGTCCCCCCCGCGTTGGCCTTTTGTAAAATTTCCCCAATATTCCTCATCTTTGCAAGTAGTGAAGATCCTACGCCGCGGCCTTTTCCCCTTCACTTTTCTTTTTCCTCGAACGTTCCTACACTGAATTTTTCTCCCCTTTTCCGCCTGCCCCCGTCCCCCTCCTTTTTTCAATTTTCCGTTTGTTCTTTTTTCATGTTTTTTCTTTCCCTTTTTGCTCCGGCCCGCCCGTGACCTCCCGCCTCTTGCCTTCCTCCCCTGCTGTCCCACCCCCTTTGTGGTTTCCGTTGTCTCCCCCCCCCCATTTTTCTCGGCGCCCCACCCCCCTCTTCCCTTGTCGACCTGTTCCCTTTTCCTGCCGACCACACGCCGCCACCTCCACAATGTTGAGGGCTTACCTCAAGGTCGACTCTATGTTACGTTTTGATTTTACAGTCACCACGAATGCGTCCCCTTCCATACATCTTTGAGCCTTTTCCACCCTTCCCTCGTTTGGTTTGTTTTTATTTTTTCCCCTCCCGTTGTTAGATTTTTTAATTCACTTTTTCATCGTCCTTCCCCCGTCCCGTAGAGCTGTGGGTTTTCTGCAGGCAGAACCCCCTTTCCCAACCTGCAGTTTTCGATATCCTGTCCCCCCTAATTTGGCCTCTTTTTCGTAGTGTTCCTGTTCCACCCAACCATCCCCATCCCCCGTTTTCCCCGTTTTTTGCTGAGGTGGTTGCCCTGATCCCCCTTTTCCTACTTTCCCCATTTGACCCGCCCCGAGGTTTCCCTTCCCTCCTGGCTCCCCGTGCGACCATCCTCCCCGCCCCCACCTCTGATGATCGTTGTGTTCTTTCCCTCCCCCTTCCCACCCCAATAATCGACGATTTTTTGACCTTACCCCTATCGTCCCTTTTGAAACCAGCTCTTTTCGTCGACAACCCCCTTTCCAAAAAACTTTCCGATCGGTGGCAATGGCGTTGCATCTAGGCCAGTCTGAAACGTATTTCCCCACCCCCCTGGTTACCGCACCATCGATGCCCAAAACTCCTGGCTGTTTGCCCTTTGACCTTGGAACCTGTTTTGGACTAAATAAATCACACCTCTGCATTTCTTGTTGTTCCCCGACTTTCCTGCACTTCATGAAACGAGCACAGAGACCCATGTAAGACAAGTAGTGTTTTGGAGTTTTCCTTTAGTGATCTGTGCATGAAGTACCGGAGGAGAAGTTACTGCCCCCTTTTTGAAAGTCACATTTTCTGACAGTTTTTTTTAGGGAGTGTGGGTGATCTCTTTATGGTTATGGTTTTTCCTTTTTTTTTTAATTTTTGTCGATAGGTTTGTATCGTGCTTTTTCAAACCCATTTGCCCCCCGTTGTTTCTGCTTCACGATTTTTTTTGTTAGCGGTGCTCCTTTGTAGGGGGAGCATTTCTCTATTCCCGCCCGCTTGTGGTCGGCTTCCGGGCCCTCCCATTGTCTCCGCTTTGTTTTGCTTCATAATTCCCTTCCCCCCCTACACAATCAACAGCACCCCTCGCCACCCCTCCCGATCGCGACGACACGATCCACCAACCCCAATTAACAGGCCCGTCTTTTTGACGCGGGTAGAGTTCGTGCCACTTTCCCCCTGTCCCGAGAGGTCTTCAGGAGGGGACCTATGAGGTGGTTCTGTTCCATACTAGGTTTCCCTCGTCCGACGGCATGTTTTTTGCCCATTGTGGTGTGTTTTTTTGGGTTTCTTTTTAAGGAAGATTGGTTTTCTGAGATCTTTTATTGAGTTATGGCTACCACCTGTTTTTTCCCCACCGATCCTCGTCTCTGGACACCAACCTTCGGATCTGAGGGTTTCCGCCCTTTTTGCTTGCCTTCCGCGTGAAGTGGTAGCGCTCCTTACAGGTGCTTTCCGGTTTCCCCTGTACGGCCAAGCTTCGAGCTATACTAGCCAAAGACCCCAAGACACAACAAAGGAAAAACCAAAAAAAACACACACCCACCCCAGCCTCAATCAAGCTTAGAAGTCTCGGACCACATTCACCCCGAAGAGGTTCCTCTGTTCCTTGGTGTTTCAGTGAAACAATTCATAAGGCCTTTTTGGAGGAGGTAGGCTGCTGTTTTTTTTTTTTGGTTTCAGGCCAACTTTAACTTTTTCAACAGGTTTTGAGAGCGTTTTCGACTCTTTTTCCAGCGCACCCACCCCTCCATGCACCCCTTCTTTTCGGCCGTGGTCGCGTCACTTTTCGATATTTGTACCAATTGGACGGGACAAGTTTCACCCCTCCAACCCCTTAAGGTGTGTGGTCCACTGTGGGTTTAATAAACGGTCTGAAGCCCCCGAGCCCATTGCATTCCCTTCTCCCTTATACACGTAGATAGTTTCTTTACATTTGTTATTTATACACCCTCCCAATTTTTTTTTTCCCTTGTGGAAATTTTATCTGGTCAGTCTTCTTCATTTTCCATCCATTCCCCTTGGATCCTACCTCCGGCGAGATCTTAGGTTTGACTGGGTCCATGGCTACTACCTTTTGTTGCATTTTTCCCTGTTTTTTCTTTCATTGGCCCGATCTAGCGTGCGGACTTACTCTTTCCATTGGAGCGTTTTTTCCTCCCCATGCCCACAACCCTGCCCCCCATTTTTTTTCTTGCTTTGTTTGGATGTAGGGGAATTTCGGGTTCTTTTGTGGGAATGCGGATGGGTGCATGTTAAGTTTTCCATGATTTTTTGCAGCTTTTAATGATATACGTTTGGAGCTTCTCTGCCCGTGGAAGGTTGCCCTTCCGGGGGTTTGTTTAATTCCTGCTCCTTCCTTCTGTTCCTTTTTATCCTTTGTCGGTGTTTGAGGAGGGGTTACAGAACACCCCCCTGGAGCAAAACAGGCGCTCCCTGAACTCTCTTCCTAATAAGGGATCACACGAATCGGACTTTGTGTGTAGAATATCAACTCCTCGCGATTGTTTTTTTGTTTGTTTTGTTAGAAGGTTTTCTTGTTGGGTGTTTTGGTTGGGGTTTGGTAGACCTGCCGCGGGAGAAGTAGTTCGACGTTTCTGTCGGATTTTTTTGTTCTTGTTCTGCTTTTTTGATTTTTTTTTTTTGCTTTGTTCTCTTCTCCGCTTTTGGGGGTCGCGCCGGAAGACCCCATTCAGCATCCATTTTTTTGATGGATCGATTTTCTTCTCGTGATCTTCTTTCTCTGGCCCCATTCCCAGAGGTCAAACAGTCTGGCTTTGCTTTCGTATTACTTCGTTTTTATTTGTCGTGCCTGCATTTTTTTTTTTTGGATGATTGTTGGTTGCGGCCTGAGGTTTTTGTCTTTGTTTTGATGTCAGGCTTCTTTTTTGAAGCTCGGCTGAAGACCTTTTATTTTGCATCAGGCTTTTCGTCAGAAGAGAGGTGTTTTTGGGTTTTTTTATTTCCCCCCTCGCGGTCCTCCTGGATCGTTTCCGTGGTCGTTGTACTCTTTTCCAATATCAACCCCCTCTATCCTCCGGTGGCCCTTCTTAGTTTATTCAAGCAACATTTGTTTTCATTGCAACACGTGTCCTGTTAACTTACCCGGCACACCATATTTCGCAAACTTGACTATATAGATAGCGTTGTCACCAATGGTTTTTTTTACACATTGTGAAGGCACCCATTTATCTGGGGCCTCCCCTTTCGGTTAGTTCTAGTTCATCGCACCGCCGATACCTATGTTCCTGGTTCAGGAACTCCCCCCATTTTTCTTTCCGGTTCCCTCCCGTGTGGACCGATTCCTAGATATGTTTCGAGCTTGTCTCCAGGTCCCCTCCCGGTTTATTCCAAAGGGCCTCCCAGGCTGTTTTTTGTCCTCGGGTGAACCCTTCTTGGTTTGTGGTAACGCATTTTTGGAAAGTTTGGGAGATCTCGCCATAGGCTCGGGACAGGTGCCTGTTCCTGCCGGTCTCTTTGTAATGCCACCATGGGGGGGGATCTCTGGGCTGGCCAACGACCTTTTTGCCACGACGGCTTCTCGAACCGAAGTTAGTCAATTTTGATGACCACGTAGGTCGCACAAAAAGGGCCCCCGGCGTAAGAGAACCTGAAGGCATGACGCATGTTTTTGACGTCAGGCATGATAATGCTTTCTGAGCTCAAAAACCGCTCGCACTTTTAGTCTGGTTTTTTTTGTGGCGGAGGGAATGTTTCTGTGTTTGGTCCAGTTTATTTTAATGCCTTTTTTTGTGTCAATTTTTGTTTTTCTGTTTCCCCTTACCAGATTTCTTGCCCCCCTCGTCGTCGTTCCTTTGCCCCTTGCCCCCTTTTTTTTTCTTCCTGGAACTGATTGCAATTGGCGTCGGTGTTGCAGAGTTTTCTTTTTTCGTAAACTCCTCTGGGTTGGGTACAAAGCCGTTTAAGCTGCTCTGTGCTTTCCTGACTGACAGTTTTTGTGCTTGGTTGTTCACCTACGGGTAGCCATTCTCAATGACCCCCCCGCCCCCCTTTACACATATGAGTGCTTTTTTGGATGGATGGAATGGGATTGCATGTTCTCCCTTTCCCTTTCGCTCGGGCTCAAAACTTCTTTTTAATTTTTTCCTCCCCATTTGTTGTTGGTTTTTGTATATTTGTTTGGGGTTTTTTCGCGTCCTGAAACCCCTCTTTTCCACCAGGACCTCCCATCCACTACCTTGATATGTCTTGGGTCATGATTCTTTAAGGAGGGGTTTTGACTGCAATTTTTTTTGTGCTCACTTTCCTCCCTTTTTTTTTTCGGTGCTTTTTTCCCCTCCGGCGGCTTGAACGCTACACTTTTCCAATTTTGTCCCCTCCTGCTCCGCGTCGCTCCCCCCTCGCACGCGGTTGACTGCTGTTTTATAGGACGGCAAGTTCCGGCACCACAGGCCTCTGGTACTTTTGGCCCGGATAGTTTCCCTCTTCTGTCGAACTCGCCGGTGAAACCACCTGGGGATCCCCCCTTAACAAGACGAGGGATTTCCATAAATTCCCTTTCTCTTCCTCTGTCTGCTTCTTTGGACCGATCACCCGATCGGCCTCCATTCGTTTTTGAAACCTTCTTTCCGCGCCTTCTTGCCACCCTTTCGCCCCCAGGACCTGCGGCCTGCCTTCGACAGAGTAGCGAACAGATCATCACCGCTTCCTCCTCTCTTTTTTCCCTTCCCTGCGGCCTTGCAACTCGGCCCCCGATTCATTACGTTTCTAAGTCAAATTAATTGTTTTTTTTTTTCTCTGTTCTGAGTTTTTCCATCCCTACGAACGTGTCCCTCTTCTTTTTTGGTGATGACGTCTTTTCCCAGCCGCCCCCACACACCGGCCGCTCTACATACGCGGCACCGTCACAAAGGCCCGCCTTTCATCCCCGCCGCCGTCCCTTCTCTTCCCCCCAACGATTTCTCCCTTCCTCGCCTGGCCCCATTTGGGTTATACAAGGTTTTTATTTGCTACACCCAAACTTCACGACGCCGCCCCTCTATCCAAGATATTCGTGGGCTTGTACATTCGCTGGCCCAGATCTTTGGCAGCGCCACCACCCCTTCTCGTTCACTCACCCCCATAGCAAATCCTACGACCCCGATCTTCGCCCGAACGAGTTTGTCCTCTTCTTTCGACTCCCCACCGCCCAGAGGAAGGCCGACTGCGAGGCAGGTTTTGCCCCGCCCTTCACCCTTTTTTCCCATGCCATCCTTTCATTCTTCCCGGCCCGCACCCTGCCTTTCCCGCACGACCTGCCCAAGAGTGGATTTTGTGTTGTTTCCTGGCCAAGCCGAGAGTAAGAAATAACTTCACACCTGACTTTCAGTAGAGGGC
>Ga0179593_1363758_pt1 | contig 15728 bp, 15 predicted proteins | sample CZODoug2_1_08_16_FD_185931 | JGI IMG/M metagenome (GOLD analysis project Ga0179593, IMG submission 185931) | Vadose zone soil fungal communities from Angelo Coast Range Reserve, California, USA - CZODoug2_1_08_16fungal (PacBio error correction) | ecosystem: Environmental > Terrestrial > Soil >... | reverse complement strand
GTTTTAAAATCCCCCCCCGCCCCTAACCAGCGCGACACATTTTGCCCCTGTTGTCCTGGTCGCCCGAAAACCATTTTGAGAACGTAGATAACTCTGACTGGGCCCCCGCCCAGCAGCGCTTTCAAGTCCAGCAATTTCTCAGGCTAACCATAACGGCGTGCTTTACCCTTTGGTGTAACCCACTTTGCTTAGTGATCCACCGGCTCATCCTGATCGTTCTGGACGTCCCCTGGTTCCCCCCCCTCTTCGACCAACGGACGAGGTATAAAGAAGTCAGTGGTCACTTCATCGCGTTTTGCTTTCTACCGCCATGTTATTAAACTCACGAGCCCTGTAAGCTGTATCGGTGCAAGGAGGTAGTCGTTTTCGCGGTTCGGGCTGATCCTTAGGGTTTTTCCCGCCCCCCTTCATTTCTCTTTCTGTTGTGGAAGGGGAATCCCTCCCGGTCTTAGTGTCCAAGTGTAGATTTGACTCTTCCCCCCCTGACGGTGGCCGAATCTCCGTCTTGTTGTGCCTCCCGGCTGAAATGCCGATACCTAAGTATTACCTGACCCTTTTCAATCATCCGATTCGACAGGTCTTCTAACTCCTGTCCCTACCCGTCTCCCTCACAAGTGGAATCCCCCTTGGATGATCCCCGGAACGTTAAGTCCCCTCTCTCCGTGCCCGCTCGTGAAAAGCTCCAAAGACTAAGTATCCGCCCCGGGAGCTTGAGCTTGCGTACTGGCTCTGTTTTCTTTTTTCAGCGTGGTTCCCCTTTCGCCCTTTTCCCGCTCCCAACCATTGGGAAGTCTTTGTCATACATGATCGCTTTCTCCACCTTTTTTGTTTCCTTCCAAATTCGGTTCCCGGTTCTCGCGGAAGCCAGCACGAGCGAACACGCATCCGGTCATATCCGTTTAATGAGAGGTTTTTCGAACGACCCCTCGTGGTAGCGCATTACTTGAGCTCGTGTCCCCTAATTATGTTCGATACGCCCCCCAAATCTTTTCTCTTTACCTCTTCCTTCGACCACTCTTTTTTTTAACGAGCAGTGTGTCGGTAGCCACGCCGTCGGATAGTGCCTCATGTTCAGTTTCCCTAGTAAAAGGTTCAAATCCCCTGCCGCTCGTATTCGTAAGATTTATGTAGCTTGTGTAATCAGAGGCCTTGGCTTTCTCGCGGCGTGCGCCTCCCTCCCGTATCTGCGAGATAGACGTGCGTGCCTGCGTCCAAAGAGCCGCAAAATGTCTGTCGGTTGATCAGCAGCCACTTTTTATCAAGCGTCGCCTTAATCTCCTCTAATCCCCCCTGTACCTGACGTTACAGACTTGCCAATAGTAAAGGGGTGCCGTCTTTTTTCCAGGGATGGTGTTAAAATCGTGAGGGCTTCCAGTTCGGCCTGGTCGGTCGCGGATCTTGTACGAGCGACTTCTTGAATCTCCCCCTTATCCCTTTACAGTGATCACAGCAGAATTTCACTTTCTGAGTCTGTAAACTCCGGCTCGAGATTTTCCGTCAGATGTTCCGTTTCCTGTATGACGGTTGGATGTGTTTTCCCTGTCTTATCGGCCATTTTTTCATCATCCGGTTTTTTGATAAGTTTAGCCTTCCGTGTTCTTTGATTAGTGACAAAGCGTGTTTTGTGAGCGTCCTCCCAGCTGACTTTTGATCGGCAAACAACAGAGATCCTCCTCTTAGCTCGTCCATGTACCCTCCCTTTCCTCTGAAGGATCGCAAGTAGAGCCTTGTAGGACCGGCTCTGGTCTCGCCTGTTTCATTCCAGCAGGCGGCGCTCACGCACCCCGTTTGCGCGTGAGACCGGAGGGTGTACTCCCCGTCCACGTCATTTTTCTGGAAGATGAAAAGAGTTCCAAGAACCGACGCCGTCTCCCATTGTCAACCCGTCGTACCTGGTTTTCTCGTCCCTCATTTTTGCGGACCTCACCCTCTGGACCCGACGCGGTCCCGGGTTTAGATTCCTCTTAATTTATCCCGCCGCCATTCCCGGAGTCACATACTCCGACTATTCCTTTTCCGGGTTGAGTCTTCTTAGTCTTTATTCCGTCGGTTTCGTCCTCCTTTGTCTCGTAAGAAAACGGTGGCAGTACTCCCCCTTTCCGTTTGAGCTGGTCAGTCCGGTTTTTTCGCGACCAGCTCGGCGTTACGCCACATCCTCTGGTTAATGTCGGACGTTTGGTCGGTTGGACACCCCCTAACCTCCCGGCCCCGTCTGTGCTTGTTTTGGAATGGATGCTAGTATAGAAACGTTCCAGCCACTTTCGTGCATTATTCCGGCCCCTTCGCTTTTCCGGCTATTCCTTTGTTCCCTGGATGAACCACCCTCTTCACCGCTCGATGGACTCAGCTTGCACAATGGGCAATTCAGCGTGCCCGCGCTATCTCTTGGTGTGCTCGTTGTAAATCTGGGGCGACCCTCCCGCGAACGTTTCCCCGTTTTTTTCACTACCTCGCTACAACTGAGACTGATACCGACTTCGCTACGTGGGGCATCCGATATTTAAACCCCCCCCAACAGCCCATGATGTCCACACTGATCCCAGCGCATCTTAGTGAGCCTCTTCCCTAGGGGCGATGGTCCCTTCGCTTTTCAAGTTGATTGTGATCTTCCCGGAATCCGTGCGTCTCTCCCTCGCCTCGACTGAAATGGCTTTCGCAGAACCAGGCCTCACCTGTCCGCCCCACCGCTTGGCCTGAAGGAAAGGATCGTTCACCGTTAGAACCCCTTAACCTTGCGGGTATTGGTTTTTTCAACTTTTCCCCTTTGTGGGACGCGCTTTTTTGTAACTTCTCAGATCCGGTGCCCGGCGACCTGTGACGACTATCGCCCTTTTAACATCTCTCGTAGGCGGTGATCGCCCTCCTCCCCTCTCGCCCCCTTTTTGGTTCTGGACAGAAGCGCTCCAGAATGCCGCTGATGAGCACGCTTCCCCCAGTTCCAAAACCTCCTCGGACCTCTTCTTTGACGATCTTGCTGACGATCGTGTCCTCATCCGCCTTGTTCTTCTCCGTTTTGCCCGACCCAGTCCTATTGCGTCGAGTTGAACCTACCTGGAAAGCTTTTGAAGCCGGGTGTGTCCTTCCCCTGCTGCGCGACACCTTTAAGGCGAATAGATGTATCAGCTTCCTGCGCTACCCTTTCGGCGCGCCGAGCTTGACGATCAATGTCGTTTTCCGCGCTTCCGCGATCATTCGTCTGCCCTCTTTTTTGGTCCGCTGTACACTTGTGAGAGTAATACCCCAAGGTCCCCTCACTGTTGGGATTCATTAGGCTCCCAACGGATCGATTCGACCTAAAACCTGAGAATGAGGAGACTACAAGCGCCTCTCCAGCCGCAGTATTCCACGGCTTCTGCGTTTGTCTTCCGTAGCCGGAAAGATGTTCCCCGGGCCTTCTCGCCCAACGCCTCGTGCTGCGATTTTTCTTGGTCCTGCGCCTGTGGCCACCGTCTACAGCTTGTGATCAGGCATTATCGTGGAGACTGATGCTTAATTTGTTCCTCGGCTTGAAGTTCGTGCCGGATGTCAGTGTCCCCGATTGCCTAAACAGCCCCGTGCAGATCACGACCTGAATGTTTTTACCGCGTTTTTCTGCCCTCGTGAGTTTCCGGCCGACGTCCAATCCCTCCCTTCTCTCGGCCTGCTTTCGTTAACAGAAATATACCTAAGAGACAACGCCCTTCCATCCGGACCTCTCCCCATCCCCGACCTCGCTGTTCTAGACTTTAGTCCCCCGTCCCCAAGTAGGTTCAGTGCTCATGCCATTTGGATTACCCGTATCAGCATTGATCTGTCACCGGTCGAAGCGTTTCCGTGGATTCTTTTCCTCCCCCCCCTTTGCGTCTCAAAGCTTGCCCTGGCGGTTGTAGCCCCTTGGCTTTTCGCGTATTCCCTTCCGTTCGAAGGTGCGGAGGGGAAGATCAATTCTCAATTTTCTCGGCCTAGAGTTCTGTTTTTTCCGCCAGGCACGGGTCGATGTGCGAGTTTTATGTTCTTTCTTTTTCTCGAGAGAGTTTCCTCCCCGAATGAGTACATGCCCAAGGTCCGCTGTTTCGACTGTTTTGACGGCGTAAAGTTTTCACGTACACACGGGTATCTGCCCTCCAGGCCTGGATGTTGGCTTGCTTCGGCGTACTCTTGTAACGTTTTTCGTGTGACCCCCCCAGTCCCCTTCTCCGCCTCACCTGGTTACAGTAAATGATTGGGTTTTCGTCGGCTCCGGGCCCGGGTACGGAAGTTCAGACATATGGAAGAAGTAGCATTGAGTACACCCAGGTCGGTTTTTAGGAAGACTTGGTTGTAGTTCAGTTGTCGCCGGCGTATTTTCATTTTGTTTTCTTCCCAAGACGCTGGCGACAACAATTTCTTTTCTCTTTCTTTTCCCCGTTCTCCTCCGTTGTGTTTTCTTCTATTAGTGGGGGTCGTAGGCCATGGCCCTGCCAGATAACTTCTGTCAATTTCGGGGTCTTTTTTCTCCGTCGAACCCCCCCCCCTCCTAAAGGGTAAGAGGAGATTTCTGGTTGCTGACTTCCAGTACAACTTTCTGAGCCGACGCGAGCCACTTGGGACTGTTGCATTCGGTCTCTGTCAGTTAAGAGGGTACTTTGACTATGTCTCTCGCCAGTTCTTCAAAAACGGTCTATCCCCCCCCCGGTGTGTACGTTTTCCCCACCCGGGACGCCTGTCAACCTTCCCAGCAACCCCCCCTGCGGAAAAGACTGGTCCGTACCATTCTCCTTTCCCTCTCTCTTTCTCCAGTAGTAACCCAAGAGCCAGACCGAGACCGGTTTCCGTTCTTTGACGAAACTAACCACTTACGAGACTGTCCCTCCTCCGTCCCGCCCCCCTCCTCGTACCAGTTGATGGCATTCTAACGCACTGCGTGCTCGCCCCCCGCCGTGGCAAACTGCATTTTCTTGGCGTTCCCAATCCTGCTCGTGAGGAAGGTCACTTTCCCCCTTGCTGAGAATGCTTCCCTAGGAAGAGACGTTAGTGCACGTTCCTCCGGTTACTCGCGGGTTTAGGCCGACCTCTAATCCTTTCTCAGCAAATATCCTTTTTCTGTCTTTTTTTTCAGAGGCGGCGGGTTCGCTGTTTTGCTCGATGTCGGGGCCGGCCGGAGGACGCCCCGTTCGGAGCCGATGGTCGTTTCCTCCTCCCCCTTCTGCCTAGGGCAAAACCACCGAAAGGTTCTTTACGATCCCGGGCGGCTTCCTAGATCGGCTTGTTGGGTCTTATACGTAAGACGGTGCACTTGCGTGGCGACCAATTTCTCCGTTTCTCACCCCATTATTTACCAGGGACCTCACCGGAGCGGACCCCCCGGCACACGGCTCTCGGATTGTTGAGGACGTTAGACCCGAGTGCCCTTCTCCCCTCTGGAGACCGTAACCCCCTTTCCCCTTGTTTTTCTCTTGTCTTGAGTTGCGCAGATGGTTGCTTGGATCATAAGTTTGTTTGGCCTGGTCGAAGTGTCACTTGGCTGAGAAAAATCCCCCCACGTTAGCTTTCCGGTTTGTCTTCCCTTCATTCTTCTCGCTCCCTGCATGGACCGTCCCCCCTGAGGTCTGACGATCCTTTTTCTCTTTCGGAATCGTCGAACTCGTCGATCGCAACGCCTCGTTCTAGTGAATCTCCCTCTTGGTTCCTCTCCCTTAAGATAGCGTTGTCTTTCTGTTCTTTCTCTCCCGTGACCTCTTATTGCAGGCACTCTCCGACACATGGCCGAGCTTCGACTTTTTGTAGTGGGGTTGAGTAGAAAGATAGTCCATGACTATTTTATACCTTTCCCTTGGTTACGTCCGGTAAAAGAAGCCTTTATGTTTCTAGCATCTGGCTTTCGCGGTGTCTCCGCGTTTCTGATGAGTGTTAGCGCGCTTCCTCAAAGATTATTCCCCTCTATCAGATGGCTCTATCTATATCCACGGTCCTGTCCCTTGAATGGTTTTAGGTTTTTTAGAATTCAGGAATAGTCTTCCGGTGTTTTCAAGTCCTCGATCCGACTTCATGATCTTAAACGGTGACCCAGTAGATTGCTATAAAAAGACATATCAATATTGTTCCCCCCCCCTTCTCCCTGGTCATGAGGTTGGAAACGTCCCGGGTTGAGGCGGACAGTTCTTTTTTGCCGGTTGGGCCTCATAATTTGATGAAGCAAGTTGACGAGAGTTTCTTCTTATCAAGACTAATGTCGTCTATCAAGGCAAGGTAAAGGTTCTTTAGGGAGTTACCTCGCCGTTCCCGTAGCATCACGAAGATTTGGACTCTGTGTCTCTTGTGTGTGGTTTCCCCCTCCCGTAGTATAGTTAAATATATCTCAGTCTTTTTACCAAGTTTACTGTTAGTTTTGCTGTGACAACCAGAACGTGCTCGGGCGCTGTCTGATGCGCCCCTCAGTGACATTTCCGATGCCCGTCCCAAAAAATCGATTCCGACGCGGCCCCTTTCGAAAGTGGGACTGCTTCTTCATAGAGCGGATTCACGCTGGTCGTCTGTTCCGTGAATTATTGGCTCGCCTAATAACATCGTCCTCTTTTCCATCACAATGTTTGTCGTTTGAGCGTGCATCCAGTCCACCCCTCCCGTCTTTCAGGCCATCGGGCGTTTATCTACGAACCCAAGAGCCTTGCCCCAAGCCCCCTCAGTTCAAAACTGGTAGAGTCCAGTTCGAACTGACCTGCTGCACCGTCCCCTTCCGAACGCTAAGGAAACTTTTTTTTCCCGACGTCGACTGGGACACGGATCTTTATCTCCTCCCCCTCCCGGCTTCTCTTGACTCTTTCGTGAGAGTAGGTTTTCTTAAATTCTGTGTGCCTCCTTATGGCGGCGATCAGCCGTTTTTCAGCGTACGTTTTTTGCTCCACACTGGCAGTTCGGTTTTCCTCTTTTTCCTGGTCCGCGAAGTGCTCTTCGGAGCCGTCCGGACACCCTTTTCTTTTTTATGTATGCTGCCTGGGTGGGTGTTTTCTGTGTCCCTCTCCCCTGCTCTATTTGACCTGCGTTGGAATTTTATGCCCTCTTCTCGCCTCGCACCCCAACGTCAGGAGGCCGTAATTTCATGACTTTCTCTCCCCGATCCGTTCTGACCACCCCTTTTCTCCCATTTTTTTCTTTTGCAGATCCTCTTTCCACTTCATGAGCAAACAGCGTCCGACCCTTCCTCCCATACTTTTGGAGGTGGTCTAGTTGTTCAGCGCTCTGGTCCCAGTCTGGGCGCATCGACCCCCCGCTCCACCGAGCCGGTCAAGACAATTTCCCTTGTGACTAACAATCGCTCTCCTTTTTTCCTCTTTGACGCTCAAACAATGTCACCCACCGGAGCTTCGTCATCTCTGATGCTTTACTCGGTCGGTTCCCTTTGCCCCTTTACTATTCTGGATCTTAAGACTTGGCTCTTTCCTCGCCTTCGTCATACTGACTCTCCTCCTTAGCAAACATTCCCGACACTGTCCGCTAACGCTGGTACTTTCTTGACTTGAGCCCCTTCTGCGAGTTCCTCGTCTTTGTAATTTCTTCCTTCAGGTCTGGAACGGCGGAAGAGGACGTTCTCCGGCGGAAACCTTAAGAACTTTTATACCTCCCTTGAGATTCAGGTGTTATCTAGACTTTCCTCCCCTATTTAGTTCCGATATGAGCCCAGTTAGCCGCGATCCAGTTTTCTGCCGCGGCTTTTGAGCTCGCCCCCCCCCAGTTTTTCAAAAAGACTACGCCTCTCTCTTTCGGTGACTATAAACACGCCCCCTGCCGCCCCTCGGATCAGACGAAGATGCGTTTTCTTCTCCATTTCCCTGCGAAGCCCATTGATAGCGTTCTTTTATCTAGGCCTCCTGCACGTGAAGGCGTCGGGTGGGCGGTTTTGATTTTGTGAGCCTACTTTCTAGTTTCTTTCACGATTCGTCTTAAGCTTCTTCCTCTTCCACTCTTTTCGTGCGATGTACGATACTGACCTTGAGCTCTTTGTGTTCGACGATTCCGCTACCCGGTATCGTCAAGACTTCCCCCCGGTGGTTATCGTCAAAATTCCCCTTCTTTCCGATCAGGTATTCCAAATCCTTACCCTCCTGTGGTCTTTCCTTTTTTCTTGTAATAAAGCCGAACCCTCCCTTCTCTTCTATCCTCTCCCCGCTCAGCATAGAAATTATACGGATCCTGTTCTGGTGACTGTTTTTCCGTTATTAGAGGCACTTGTTGCATTTTTTTTTCTCCGCCCACGCGCCTTACCGCTTTCTGTTAAGGTTCTGTCCCCGGATGCTTTCTCCTGCTGATCCTCATTTGGTCCTTCCTTTCCCACTTTGGAGTTTAGACGTTTGTGCCTTCTTTCCCCTTCTTCCCTTTTTCGAATTTGGTACAACCTTGCCTTTTTTATCGGACTGCATGAATTTAACCCGAGTGGGGTTCTTTACCTTTATCTCGAATGAAATGCGTTCCCCCTCCCCTCCCATTCCCCTTCTGTCAATTACAGACATAAAGAAAAATCTTTACCCCGCGCCTCTGCCTCGACATCCCTCTCGCTGTTGCGTTCTTTTTTTTTTAATTATCAGTTTTTCTTTTTTTTTTTTTTTTTTCGAGAGTTTCCCTGATTTCTTTCCCTTTTTCCCTCGGTTTACTGCAGAAGTCGTCCAGAGGTCACCGTTTCGCCTTGATTTAAGAAGATGAGAGACGCCCGTGCTCGTCGACAGTCGACGGGAGGTTTTACTGAAGCCGTGCTTTTGCGTCTCATCCTTTCTCGTCTTCAGTTGGGCAGCCTTCTTTTTGAGAAAAAGTGGATTTTTCGGTTTTCTCTTTCCAGGAACCTGGGTCGTTATCCGTCGCTGGGGGAGCGGTTTCTCGATTTCGTTGTCAGCCGCTCTCATCATTTCTTCCTTTTCCTGCACAGGTAGATTTGCCTCCTTTTTCCTTTTTTCGTTTTGTTGACTTTGGATCAGAAAAGGAATTACCCTTGGGTCTGAGTCGAAACTCAGCTCTGGATGTTGGCGTCTTGCTTTTTGAGCTTCTTTTACCGGCTTCTTCAGTCTTTTTGTGTCAAAAGTCCTCGAGCCATGGAATTTTTCCCTCCTACTGTTTTTTTGAGTTAGGCAGACGGGAAATTTTCTTGAATTTCATCCCCATCGCCCGCCTTAGCCTGTCTTACCGCGTTTTTAGTAGGGTGTGCTCCTCTGACTAAAAGAATTTTTAGCTTTGGTTTTCATTTCTTTGAATTCTTCCCTTTTTCTCCCTTCCCGACCAAGCCCCTCTAGGATGTTGTTGTGTTCGTAGAGGATAGTGGGGGCGTTCCGCTATTCTTCCTGGCTGACGTGCGCACCCTCAGCTCCCTGATGTTTCCACGCCTTTTCCCAGTTTTCCTTCGGGTTCTTTCGAAGAAAAACGAAGTCCCCCCCCTTCCTTTTCCTCAGGGGAGAATTAAATCGAGGGCCCGGACCTGCTCCCGCGAGCCACACAATGGGAAGTTTATGGTTTCTGCTCGTCTTCTTTTCCCCACGCACGGGAGTCTGATTGCGCCCCCCCAGCAGTTTACTCCCCCCAGTCTCTTCCTTCGATATTAAACGTGGGTAAGGTTACAATCTACGCCGTCAACCCGACGCTGACCCTTTCGAGCCACCGCGACCTTGTGCGTTCCCTCCTTCTCTTTTCGCGATGGAAACCCCGCGCGTCTTCCAAAAACAGCGAATTTGTGACAGCCCCCTCCCTCCCCTTTCTGGGCGGCCTCAAAACCTTCTTCCGAGACAATGTCGACTGTTCTCCAGTAAGTGAGTTTTGCTGCCCAGCCCGGTTTTTTTTTTATTTTTTTTTATGGGATTTCTCCCAGAAGGCGCTCTGTTCCCCCTCCCTTGCCCACACGTCGTCTCGAAAAGGAGCGATAATATAGCAAGCTCGGTACCTCTCTTCACCCTCTTGTCCTGCGCGAGCCATGCTTGCCAGCTCTGTACCTTCCCTTGGAGTGCCCTACAGACGGTATGGCGGGGGAAGGTGAAGCCCTCCCCTTTCCTTCCTTCCCTCCCATGGATTTCGAGGGGTTTTTAGTGAGCCAGGTTGGTTTTTTCGGTTTTGATCCTTAATGAGTTTTAAGTCTCTGTTTTAAGGATGATTTTTCTGGTTCTCTTTCCTTTTCTCTCCCCTTGAGTTATTCAGTCCAGCGCGTTGGCCGATTTCCTGCCCGCGTGGTGGTCTAGGCTACATAAGGAACCTTCCCCCGGCTTTTTTTTTTTTTTTACGACAGTAGTTCTTTTTCTACACCTCTCCCTTCCCTCTTCCCTCCTTCCTTTTGAACGGGGAACCGGAGTAACGACCACCTGGATCGCGGCGTGGCGGATTCCCCCGTCCCTTTCCGACCACGGCCGTCTCCGATCAGTTTTTTGTTTTTTTCGATCACCTTTTCCGCTCAAGGTTTTCTCGGAGTGTGGTCCTTGTCTTCCTCTTTTTCTCTTATATCAGTTTTCTTACTTCTCGGTATCGATGGTCGACGAATGTCCCCCCCCTGTCTTTTTTCGTTTTTATGTTTCACCCCTTCTCTATTTTCCTCATTGGGTCCTCTGACAAAAGGAGGTTTTCTTTTTTTTTTTTTTGATTTTTGACCGTCTACGCTTCGCACCGACTTCTTCAAGGAAGATATTTTCTCCTCTCGTTATCGAGGAAGCTCGTTTCCTCCTTGCCCTGTTGTCGATCCGCCGGTCAGCCCCCCCCTCTCCTTCTCTCCTTTCTTTTCCTTCGATCTCATTTTTTTCTCGAAGGTTAGGGAGGACCTAAAGCCCGACTTGTCCTTTCTCTTCTCCGCTTTCTCTCCTTTTTTCTTTCGTAAAAATTTCAAGAGAGATGTGTAGGGTTCGAGCAGCTGGTAGTCGCGTTTTCCCGCGGATGCTGGATCGCGGCCTTTTCCGCTTCCTCCCTCCTTTTGCAGATTTGGCCGCGGAGAGATATCCAAGGCCTCGTCGAGTACATGCTTCTTCTTTTTTCAGTCGACTTCTAGCCATTTTGATCCGGACCTCTATTTGATGATGATCTTGTACCCGGGGTCCCCCGCGTGAATGCCCATTCCCGGACCCGTCTTCCCTTCTTTGACCGTAAGGGGGAATGCTGTTTTTGCAATTCCTTTTCTGTTCAGTTTTAGGCCTTCTAAGGGGAGAGGTCCTTTTACTGCTGCTCGACTTCGAGGGAGAACTTTGCCCCTGCCGGTCACGCTCCTTCTTACATGGAATCGGCGGGCCCGTCCCTCTTTCTCTTGAAGAGATCAAATAAGGGGTGGCGCGTGTGCAGGGTTGAACCCTAGTCATCCTCAGGTTTTGCCCTTTCCATCTCCATCTTTTTTTTTTTTTTTTCTTGATGTTTATAGGAATTTTATTCTTATTCCCCCATCCCTTTCTCTTCGAGGCTATTCGAAAGCCCGGAGAATGACTCCATCGGGACACCATCGATCAGATTTTTCCTTCCGGCCATGTCCTACTTTTGCACCTGGAGAATATCTTTTTTTTGAGCGGGCAAGTACAAGGCCTATGTTCTTCGAATTTCCTCCCCTCCTTCCTTCTTATGCACTGTGGTAGTGACTTTTGCGACTACGAGGTGGATAAGAAAAAGCCTGATCCTTTGTTTGGGCTCGGGTTCCACTTTTCCGACCGCCCGGGCGCTTTTTCCTGACGTGTTCCCTCCCTTTCCCCTGTGTAGGTTTTGTTCGGTGTTAGGAATTTTGCTCCCATCTCTTCCCCTCACAGTCTAATTTTTCGGGAGTCAGCCTTCCGTACGCGGACTTGTTCCTTGAGGCCGCCTCCCTACTGCACATACGATATCTTTCCTCTCTTTTCTTGGTTTTAGCGATTTCCTTCGTGCAAGGATTGACCAGGTTCCGCTTGCCGCCGTGGCGTACGGCTGGCGAAAATACCCCCTTGTCGGCAGGTCGTTTTCCTCGGTGTAAGCTTGTCGTTTCTCGTCCCCCTCGCTCTTACCGCGAACCCTGTGTGGTCCCCCGGTCGGACGCGCCGGTGTCGGTCGTGTGGACCCACATGAGTCCCCCGGCCCCTATTCTTTTATTATGGACTGGATCCTTTCTCCTCATTTTGCCCCTTCCCAAAACCCCCGGGTGTGACTCGCCTCTGAGCTGGAGAGGGATTCCTTTCTCCCAGTGCTTTTTTCAATAGACGAGGGCACCCGTCCTCGCTGGTACACGAAGGGCCAATTTCAATCGCTTTTACCCTCTTTGATCGATTGTGGTTTTTCGCGTTCCTTTTCCTCCCTGCGATTTTCTTTGATAACTCGCCCGACTACTTATTGGCACTCCCTCTCCTACCATCTAACCTTGCACCGACTGCGGTAGCGGGGGCCTTTACGCCTGATGACGATCGTCTGGTTCCCCCCAATCAAAGGCCCCACCTGATCCTTCCCCCTCTATTGTTATAGTTTGAGGCGATGGGTAACGAGCTCCCCGGGATGATTCTTGTCTCGTCCCATTCATTCGGGCGCTTTTTTTTTTTCCCTTGGATGCGAGTCTCTTCTTCCATTTCCCAAGGAAGAAATGTCTTCTCCCTATGTCCCCACCCCTAGGCTGTTCCCCCCCACCAGGTTTTTTGCAACAAAGCAAGCAATTTTCGGGTTTTTTCTTTCCTGGGGCGTACCGATCAGCGGATCGAGGACTGCTTCTTTGCCACCCCGCCATCTTTCTGTGAAAAAAGAGTCAGCGTTCCTTTTTCTTTCTTTTCCCTCTCCGCGAGTTTAACCGAGTTCTTTTTCTGCAGTTCTCAGCGATCCATCATGCCGCTTTCTTCCCCGCGACTAAAAGTTTCTTAAAAAAGCCTCCTTCCGGCCGTAACTTTTTCCCTCTACCCCCCCTCAACGCTTGCTCCCTTCTCCGGTCCAGCCCTTCGTCTTCTAAAGAGGCTGCCCTGACAAAGTCGATCTTTTCTGCGCTCCTCTTCTTCCTTGCTAGCCGGAGGCTTGGACCGGCTGCGTCCGTTCTTGGCCTGCGTGAAGAAGATGCTTCTCTTCCTGCTTAACCCGCTTCCAGGCGAGACGTTCCCTGATACTCCTCTTTTTTTTCGCTCCTGTTAGTCACTGCTATAACCCCTTCTCTTCACTCCCCCTTGTTTTCTAGACAAATGAAATTTTCTTTTGACACTCGATTTTTGACCCCCCCGGTCCCCCTTAATTTTGTATGTCATTTTAGTCCCTATACGCTCTCCCCCTTCCACCCCAGAACAGAGACCGCTTTCAGGCACGATCTCTCCCATGGATAAGGATTTCTTTTTTTGTTTTTTCCCGGTCACTCCCCTTTTGCCAGGCAGCTGTCTTCCCCCCCTTCCCTTTTTCCCTTGCACCCCACGCGATTTTTACAGTTGCCTGTTGGTTCCTGCTCCTTTTTTCCTTTATGCGAGCGTTTCCTGAATTCAGGTTTAGGTTTGACAGGCTACCTTTTTTTCTTCTCCCGTCCCGGCACGGAGCCCTCTGAGCAACACCTTCTTTGCCGATATCGGCCACCGCTTCAGTGATCTGAGACCTCTCCCCTTGAATTCCCCGTTTTTTTTTTTAGCCGTTCTCCCTTGTCGAGAAAGCCCCCGAATCGAATCTCTTCTCTTCTGTTTCAACTCCCCCGAAGTAGCATTAAGCCTTCACCCTCGCTCCCGACAGCGCTTTGCGTTATGACTATCCCTTCGCGTTTTTTGATACCCCCCCATACTGGCGGGATCAATGCTGGTGTTCCCCCCTCTTCTTCCTTGCTTTCTCTCTTTACCCCGTTTTGAAACGAGTTAATGTGGCGAGATTAACCGCGGTGCATTCGAAAGCAATGTCGTCTTTGCCACGGTCTTTTGTAAGACGTGTTTCTATCTCCCTTCTTTTGTTAGTGAGGGCTTCCCAGCCTTTCCTGTAAAGGAGAGACTGTTCCCTTGCGAGAGGTAGGTGGTTCTCCCCAGGACACCGGTTCGTTTTCCCCCCGCAGTAGGCGATTTTTGCTGGTTCCTCTCTTTCCTTCAACATGATATGTGGTCCCCTGAAACCGTGTCGCTTTTGGTCCTACTGTTCCCCGGTTCGGTTGTTTCTTTCCTTCCTTTTAACTGCACAGGGTTTTTCTGACTCCCTCCTCCTCTTTCTTTTTTAGTCGAGATTCCGAGGAACCGCTGCTTGGTTCCTACTCTTTCTCCCCCCCTGGGAAGACGGTGGATCATCGTAGTCCCTTTCCTTTTTTTTACTTTCCTTTCCCTCCGACGTAAAGAGGTGTCCGTTTGTGCATCGAAGGAGAACACAAACGGGTAGTCAGCTTTTCCTGAGATTTCATTGTTCTCTTTCGTTACCCCCTCTTTTTCCTGGAGCAAAGATATACTCCTCCTCAAGTTTTTCTTTTTATCTCTCTCTTTCCGGCAAGATTATCTGACCCAGTACCCGAATAAAGTGAAACAGTTTAAATAAGGATGGGGATTCTCCTCTCGACCACCGTGAAGGAAACTTGTTACGCAGGGATAAGGCGTCGAGTCCTTAAAGCAATTAGAGCTCTTCCCCCCATTCTCACAGTTCTTCCGTGTGGAAGTTGGCAAAAAGTGGTATAGAGATGGAAGTAGAAAAAGAAGGACCCGCCAAAATAAAGGTGAGTCGATATCCTAAGGGCAGTTTATAGAAAGTACCTACCCTTCACCGAAATTGATGAACCCGAATGGAGAGCTGGAAATCTCTAGAGAAAAGAGAACAATATACTACTCCTTACTGGCTAAACAATAGTACTAGAAAAATTGCTAATTTTTGGGCGAGGGTGTGTGGGTGGTTCCCTCTCTGTTTTTTGTGCGTTGGCGTTGTGGGTTTGGTTTTTTTTTTTTTTCTGTTTTTTTGTTTGTTTTTTGCGTGTTTTTTGTTTTTTTTTTTTTGTTTTGTCGTTTTTGTTTTGTTTGGGTTTTTTGTGTTTCTTTTTTTTTTGGGTTTTTTTGTGTTGTTTGGGGGGTTTTTTTTTTTTTTTTTGTTTTTGGTAGTGTTTTGTGTTTTTTTTTTTTTTTTTTTTTTTTAGTGCCCGTCCTGGGCCTTTCGTGACTTCTCCTTGCATTCGCATTCGAACACAGAACTTAGTTGATCACCGCGTGGCCCACATCGCCATTTCTGTCGATGCCCTCGAATCTTTTTCTTAGGAAAGCAGAATTGTATCTTCTCTCTTCTGTCTCCTTTATCCAATGACGCAAAGGCCCTTTCTGGGCGTGTCGGGAACCTGAAAGGTTTCTATTCTCACGCACCCCCGTGCTTTTGGTGTCTGTCGGCGGTTTAGTTGATCCCTGGTTCTTTTACTTCCCTCATTTCGCTATTGTAGGAGCGGAGAGATACTGTAGCCCGCATCTTTCGATTCACCCCACGCGTTCCCCATTCCTTTTTTCCTCTTTTCCCTCTAACTGAGTTTTCATGCTTTCAGAGTGTGGGTTTCCATACGAAGCCTTCATCTTCGTTCCCTCTCTTTATCCCAAATATTTGGCCTCTAGCCATCTTTGGTACCGAAACCTTTCGTCAGGCCCCCCCGGTACACCCTTTCTGGGCGTTAGCGACCAGGGTCTTCCTTCTTCCTCTCTTAAGCCTGAAGGAAGTATCCAGGTGTAGAGGTGAATTGCGGTGAGCGTTCCCTCTTTCGGTCCAGGGACTGGCTTTTTTCTCTCCTTTCTCCCTCCTTTAGATCCATCACACCCCAGTGATGGGTATACCATGATCGATCCAATTGAAGGGGTGTCTCTCCTCGTTCCCCCCGGGCGGTAAAGCTTTTCTCCTAGTCAACCCTTAGGACT
>Ga0179593_1710906_pt1 | contig 15729 bp, 20 predicted proteins | sample CZODoug2_1_08_16_FD_185931 | JGI IMG/M metagenome (GOLD analysis project Ga0179593, IMG submission 185931) | Vadose zone soil fungal communities from Angelo Coast Range Reserve, California, USA - CZODoug2_1_08_16fungal (PacBio error correction) | ecosystem: Environmental > Terrestrial > Soil >... | reverse complement strand
CCTTTGTACACGAGCCGGTATCCTCTTGCATTTACAAGTACTTTCCCAGTGGTTCCCTAGAAAGCCTTACTGCGGCCCTAAGCGGACTTTGTGAGTCGTAAAAGGTGTTACTTCGGTCGATAGTCTCCCCCTATGCCCCTTTGTCGGCCTTCTGTGTCTGCATTTCAATTCCCTGATAAGACGTAAACTCGTGTGCTTTCTGCCGATTAGTTAAGATTCTTTCAGGATGGAGACTAAGCTTTTCCTTCACCCAATCCTCGCTCTTTCCTACCTGGTCTCCCCCGTTGGTCAGCTCCCCCAGTACGCGGCGGTTTTCTTTTCTTTCCCGGGATAGACGACAACATGCTCGGTGTTTTTTTCTTCGGAACCTCACGTGTTCCAACTTTCTCTCCTGTCAGGACGGCGTTCCTTTTTTTTGGCAACCCCGCGTGGTATCTTTGTTTTCCCCCTTTCGCTTGAGAGACTCTACGCTGAGACCCCGGCAATTTTCTGTTTTTGTGATCATTTCTTGGTCACATACACACTAAAGTCTCTTTTTTTCTTTGCTTTTCAGGCCAGTGGTGAGAGGAAATGGCCTGAGTCGAACGCTGCGTTCCCTACTACAACCTTTCTTTTCACTGAGGGGTCCTACAAGACTTTTCTTCATAGACCACATCCCCTCTTTGAGCTCTCTTTTGTTCTTGGGGCTCGTGGTTTCTCCGGTAGCACCCCTTTCCCCCCTATAACCTTCGACAGCCTGTCGTCCCCCTTTCCCGGACCTCCTTTTTCTTCCTTCCCTATACCGCGTGGCGGTTCCTTTTTTCCTTCGAGCATATTATTGGAAGGAATTTTTTTTCCCCTGCCCCGAAGCTGTAAGACGAAGTTCTCTCTTCCGGGCCGATTTTTGTACCTCAAAGCTTATTACAGGCAAGCACCATTTTTCTTTGTCTCAGAAAAAAGTACCTCTTCCCTCCCTTTCCTTCCTCTTCCCACTGAAGTTGTAATGGAGTGGCATAGCTCCCTCTGCGTCGAGATCCCCCTTGGTCGTAGCATTGCTGTGGACAAGATCCCCCGCCCCCCCTTCAGGCGATCTACACGTGCGAGGTAGTAAACCACTGGGCGTCATAGCGAACCTCTGTTCATGGACGCCACGCTGTGGACCCTTGCCGTCCTGTTTTTCTCCACACTGGAGAAACTCCCAACCTTCTTGCCCAGACCGCACTCGTACCGGCGGCCTCCTTCTCCTTTTTTGATCCCGACCCTAGAAGATCTTCTTCTGAAGGCGCGAATTTTTGTAACCGGGCCGCCTCTCCTTCACCCCCCCTTTGTCATTTCCCAGCATTTGTTGGAGACTTCTATCCTCTCCGACTCGACGCCAAGCTTTGACAAGAAGAATCGTTACGGACCCTACTCTCACCGCCTAGCGTTCAATCCTTCTCTTCGCCAAGTAACTTTTTGCATAAGTGCAGTTAAAAGGGTAAACTAGAAGCGATACCCTTCCCGCGGGCTCCCCTATGCTCTGCCTCTTTTTATTAACCGTCCCCCTTTACGTCGTTCCTCCCCCCAATTTCGCTTCTTGTCTTTTCTCTCCTTTGTGGCATCCGCCCCGTGAATCTTAACGGCCCACACCCGGCTAACAACCCCCCATGGGGACTATGGAAAAGATCACACTGATGGCGAAACGTTCCTCCTCGCTCGGGTTGTCCCCTTTTACACTCGGTCTGGTTCTCGAATTCCGGGTTCATCGTGCGTAAGAATACCGATGTGACCGGGGCCGTCCCTTTGACTGCGGTGTCCCCCGGCCAAGGACACCCACAATGGCTCTTTCAATGGAGTACTAGATACTATAGACACTATTACGGGAATGTTATCCAGGACTTGTTTCGTCCGCGGTCTGGCCCCACTACTACTCTTTTTATCTTCCTTTTTTTTCCAGCCGGTTTCACTCCTCATAGAAGGTCAGTCCCCAAGTAATTGTAGAATACTTCCCGCCTTTTCTTTTGATTATCTTTTCTCGATGCGTGTTCTCCTTTGACCCTATACCTGGGAAGCCTGACGTCCACGAAAAGGTCCCCTTTAAACAGCGAGGTTCCGTCTTACTCATATTCACAATCGCATCGCGACTCCTTCCGCATCTCTAGGTGAGAAGTCTCTTTTTCCCCTAAATATTATTCTTTCCCATCTGTATAAAAACTTTTTCTTTGTCGAAAGTTAAGGGCCACACCAGTTCACCGATCACCCCACTCCAGAGATCTACCCTCAGGACGGTCCAGAATTTTTCTACCTCACCGTAAACAGTATTTCCGGGCTACTACCTGCTTCGAACCTTGAGCCCCACTATACGATCCGCAACGCGTCAATATCTTTATTCCTTCTGTAACGGTGACTTTTTCCGATCCCCTTTCTAGATCTCAGTCTTATTTTTGGTCGACACGTATCGCACAGTCCGAGTCCTCTTCCAGCTAAACTACGTTGCCTTTGCTAGAGTAGAGGCTTTGAGAATTTTCGACGGACATTTTTACTAATCTTTCCCACCGTTTCCCCGCCGCGTCAATCCGTCTGGTTAAGCTCTCCGGCTACCCCAGTGTGACCGAATCGCCCGAGTCACGTCCACCCTTTCTTCTTTTCTTTCGTGAGATCTTGTCCCTTTGGATTCCACTGCCTTTTTTTCTTGCCATGCGAGTTGTGACCTTTTTTTTTTTTAAAACTGTGGCACCCCTGATCTGAATCGTCACGTTTAAAAACCTTGTTCCTTTTGTATGACCGTCTCTCGAATCCTCGTTTGGTGAAGGGGGCAGTCTGTAATTCAACACACCATTTCCACTTCCCCTCAGGTTCCACCGTGAGAATCTGATGATGTTCTTTCTTCCGCGGATTCGGGTAGTGGTCTTCTTCCCAAAGTGAAGTTAGGCTCTACCGTCTGCCGTCCTAGCTTTGTGCGCTCAGTTTCCGGCAGATCCTGGTAGGCGGAAGACCCCTCCCCAATCCTTCCATCCTTTTTTCCTGACCAAGCCTCCCGAACCGCCACGCTTGTGTCTTGGGGGTATCTGCGTGAATGAACCCCCGTAGTCCCCCATTCTCTGCGATTTCCCCCGAGGTTCTCTCTTTTTGTTTCTCCCGGATGATCTAGCCCCCCTTCTGAGCCCACTGTCCACCGATATAGATTTTACCCATTTCGCGGGGTCTCTCCAAACGCTCTCTTGTTTACTTCTTTTTTAATCCCCTCTCGGGAATTTCCTACCTCAGTCGTTTCCCCCCAATCGTCTTCCAGTCAGCTAACAAGTGAATTACTCCCCACCACTGGGCGTCTCTCTTTGCGATATTCTGATCTTTCAGAATTTGAAAAGGATCACTCTCCCCCTTTCTTTGGTAAGCCTTGTGGAGATTCTCTCCGACAGCTCCCAGCACCCGGCGGTGCCCACCCCCCCCAAGCTTCCGTCTAAGTACCAACGACCTTTTTTTTCCTCTCCCTTTTTCAAAGTTTGTAACGTACTGAGGTTTAGTTCCTGTCTCCCCAGCTCATTTGGTCTTCTCTTTTCCCTTTAACCGGGCAAACCTCCTCGACTTTCTCCCCTGCCCTTGTTTGACCCAGTCTCCCCTCCCCCTTGTAAGAGATGTTGCTGCCCAAAATCCAGGATCTGTCTTATACTCGTAGAAGTGCTCCCTTCGAAGTAACTACTTTTATTCTGTCTATACTGCCCCCCCCCCCGTCGCACCCCCCCTTCGAACCTTCCCGGGGACGCATTTAAGGATCAGGACGATCGCCCGCAAAAAGTCAACCTCTGAATCAGGGCAGCCCCCGTTTTTTTCTTCAGCTCGCAGGATGACCCCCGCTCCCTCCGTAGTGATCTCTCCTACCTTTCTTGTGCAGAGGAATCCCCCTTCCCTCATTGACCTTTCGAAATAATTTCCTTATATTTCCCTACTTTGTGTGTATTCCCTCGGCTCTTCTTAAGTCTTGACACTCAACAGACTGATATCCCCCTTTACCCCTAAGTGTGTTCTCCCCCTTCTCTCCCGCATCTAGTCTCCTTCCTTTCTGCTGCGCTCCTAGGTGAATTGTTTCTTGTCTGATGTTTTTTTCCCATGCGCTGTTGGGGGTTGGGGGTTTTTTTTGGTTTTTTTGATGGCTGCTTTCTGAAAAGGGGTTCCTATTTTTGAGGTCTTCTTCACCCCGGCATTTTTTCTACAAGGGTGATACTTTTAGCGCTCCCCTCTAAGGCTGGCCCCTACGTCCTTTCACTAGGATTCCTCCCCTTCATATTACCGTTGAAATTTTTACCGGGCAACGAGAACCCGTCCCCGCCCTTACCCTTCTCCCGCCTGTTCTTCCAGGTTTTTTGTGGTACTGCAAACCGTCTACCCTCCCCAATGGGCACTTCCTCTTTACCGAAGGCTGTTCCTTGTCATGAGGACTCTCTACGTCAGGCTTAAGGTGGGGCACTCCTCCTTCCGTTGGCTCATTCTCCCGGCAAGGTAAGGTCTCCCCCTTTGGGAATCCTTCCATCCGCCCACATCCTTTTCTATTCAATCTTTGGACTCTCCCCAACCTTTTTTGAGGAATTGGACTCCCCCGATGTCGAACGCCTGACACCTAAAAATCTCCTTCAACCTACCCTCCTACACGCGTTGTTTTCTGACCAGCATCCGATGTTTTGTGAGCGAGAGCCGTTTTCGGTGGCTCGTGACTTTTTGGCAGACGAACCTTCAGCGTTTTTTCTTTCCCCGGGAGTCCTTCATTCCCCGCAATCCCCCCCCCCCACTACCAAGTTTGTATTTTTCTTGCTTCGTCGGACGATGATGAATCTCTTTTCCTTGGGATCCCGTCAGGTCTCTTCTCCTGCGCGTCCACTCCCCTCCTCTGGACGGCCTCCCTGTCTTTGCAGCCCGAAACAAGGTCGTCCGCAAGACCCCCCCGCACTCCTATACCGTTCTCCCCCGAACGGAGAAGAGCCCTTTTCCGAGACGCCCCTGCTGGATGTTGGTCTGCAGGGTTCAGGTGGAGGTGTTTACGTATGGCCGGCGACTCGTTCCACAGGACAATCTTTATCTCCCCTCTGTTTGAAGTCACTGTCCCCCCCAGCTGTTAAGTTGCCATAATTTAGCGGGGTCGCTTTCACCCTCGCATGGCACGTCGCAACCGCTTCCATTTGAATCTTTCTCCCCATAGCCCCCCGCGGAATCCTTTGATCGGTCAGAGACTATACTTTGTAGCCTCCCCCTTAGCTTTGTCGACCCATCGAGATTCCTTCCTTCAGGAGGACACGCGTCGTTCGTTGCGTTTTCCTTTTGAGCGACCTACGAACTCTGACCGCCTACCGCGATTTTTTCTAGCTTCTTTTTTTCCCATTCGCCACGCATGGCGGGGACTATCTTATGCTACTTCACCGATTCGCACTTCGACCCCTTCCTACGAATGTTTCATACAGATCTCTCCTCATGGCCTCCTTGCGGCTCCGACTTCGGGCTCACTCCCGATTTTAGCTGCAACCCTCCCCACCCCCCCAACCCTCTCCTTTCACTCTTATCCTCTTCCCCCCCCCCCGCCGCCGGCCCCCTCCTCCCTCCACCTTCACCCCTTCACCTTCACCACTCTCCCCTTTCCCCCCCCATCCAACCACCCCGAACCGTATTTTCTTTAATTTTCTCTGTTCTCTCTTGTCCTATTTCTCCTCCATCCCCAGTTCCCCCTCACCCCCACTCTCCTCTCCCTTCCACCTCTCCCCCTATCCCTACCCCCACCTTGACCATGTTTCCTCCCTCCCACCCCCCCACCCTCCCCCCCTCCCACTACCTTCAACTTTGTTATTCCGCAGCTACCGCCGCCCCCCTTTCTCACTTTCCCCCCAACTGAAGACTTCCCCCCCCCTCCCTCTCACCCTCTCCTCGACTCCTTACCCCCCTCCCACCTTGACTGCACTCTCCGCCCCCTCCCCTCTCCCCCCCATCCCCCCACGCTTCACTTTCCCCTCTACATACATCCCCTCCAGTCCCTCCTTTCATCCCCCCCCTACCCCTATTTCCCCCCCCTTGCTCCCCCCTTCTCCCCCCCATCTACTTCTCCTAACCACCTCTAGTTTGCACCTCACCCCACCCCCCTCTCCTTGTTTCTGCACACTTTCCCTTAAATAGTTCCCCTCCCGTTCCCCCCCTCCTGCCGCCTTACCCATTTTATCCCCCCTTCCCACCTCCCCTCACACCTACCCTATCCTACCACCCCTTACCCCCACACCTCTTATCCCCCCTTCGACCCACCCCCTCATGCCTTCTTTCCCCCTCTTTTCCCGCCATTCCCCCTCGCCTTTCTTCCCCCCACACCCCCCCCCCCTCCCCCCCAACACCCGCTCCCCCCCCCCCCCCTTCTCTCCTCTGCCCCAATCCACCCTCCTTTCCTATCTCCCTCCCACCCCTACCTCATTAGCTTCCTTCACTACTTCAATCCCTCTCCACACCTCACTATCTATTCATCTCTTCTCTCCCAATTTCACCCCTCCAAATACGATTCCCTTCCCTCCCCCTCCCCCGCCTCCCCCCCCTTCCTCCTACCTCCCACCCCTCGCCCCACCTTCCATTCCCCCTCCCTCCTTCCCCTTCCCCCCCCCTCAACCGCCCCCCCCTCCTACTACCCCCCCGTCTAAACCCACCACTCTCTTTCCTCTCCCTTAACACTCCCCCTTACTTCCCCCTTTCTACTCCCGCCACTCCGCTCAGCCCCCTGGCCAGTCTCCCTCCACCCTACCTCCCTCCCCCCCCGTTCCCCCCTCCCGCCTCCTCTACACCCTTTCTCCTCTTCTCCCACCTCCCCCCATTCTCCCCCCCTCCACGTCCCCCTGCCTTTCCGACCTTCCCACGTCCCCCCCCGCCCAATTCCCCCACACCTACATCCCTAGCTCTGTCTCCCCCCCCCCTTCTCTTCGTCACACCTCCCTTCTTTACCCCCCCCCCACCCTTACTCCTCCCACCCCCACCTTCTCCACTCTTTTCCTTCCCTTTCCCTCCTATACTTCGTGTCCTCCTCCCCCACTTTGATGCCCGTCTTCAGTGTCCGCGGAGTCCCCCGGTTTCTTGGTAAGGTTCGTTCTATCTTGCACGGTAGTTTATTCCCCGGGCGAACATAGTGGTTTCCTTCCTTAAACACGTCCAATGTTTTTTTTTCAGAATCCTTCTTTCCTCGGTAGCAAGCCCTCCCTCTGGCGCGGCCTCGGAGGGCCGGCCCCTCGGTTTTTCCTTTTTGCCGCCCTCTTTTTCCTTTCCGTGAACGGGTCCCCTTTCTTTTCGTGGATTTTTTCTGACTTCATAGCCGTAAAAAGGTGACAGCAAAACCCTTTAACACGCATGCTCTGCGATGCCTCTAACTTTTTACTCTTACCACCCGTTTCGTCAGTCTTTTCCCTCAAACTTATTTACCCCTCTATATCTCCTCTTTCATCAAAGTCTTTTTTTGAGAGACTTCCTCGTTGTTTACCTGGAAGTACCTCCCCCCCAGCTTGTATTATCCGCGCCCTCCTTCGTGTCCCCCCTAACTTTCTTGTGGCCGTTTTCTTTCGACATTAGACTTCTCCCCCTGTACCCGAAACATGTTCCTTGAACACTTACTGATGATGTAGTATTTCCGAGGTTTCTTCCTCTTTAGAGACCCCTTTAGTGAATCCGCCCGACGGGGTGCAGAGCTCTTTCTCTAGACTAAGATCTGGAAATAGTTTCACAATTCAGGTTTTCTGTTGTGACCTCCTTCGTCACCACGGGGGATTTCTTCACATTCACTTCTAAAGAAACCTTTCCTGCCGATTCACCACTACCTTAGATCCTCTGGTACGCCTGCTTTCCGGTTCCCCTCCGTTTTGCCCTTGTCCTCGTTTTTCGAATTTCAAATACTCTTCCCTGCACGAGTCCAATGAGGTGAGAGCCTTCTGTTTCTTCATTACGTGATTTTTTTCCATTTCTTTTAGAAGGAGACTAGGTGACTGGTCCCGAGAGGATACGCAGCTTCCTGCGTTCCTCCCCTTAACCGTAGCTTTTGTTAGAGTTTCTTTTCATATGTACTTAGAGGATCGACCGTTAGCAAAAGCCGAAGTATTTTTCCGCCGACCCATGTTTCTAGTTAATTCGAGAGGTTTCTTCCCCCCAGTCATTCCCCCCTTTCTAAGAAGAAGATTAGAGTTCATCGTAGCACGAGCCCCCCACTATTGTCCTTTTAAGATGTGCCCCCGTGAACTTTTTTTTTTTTATCAAGTGCGGTTATAAATCTGAGTTGTTGAAAGCCCTCCCGGGCTAACTATGGCCCCTTGGTAACTTTTTTTCGAGATCCTCCCTAGTTGTTCCCCCTCGGTCATTGTAGACTCTAATCCTTGGTTCTTGAAGGACGTAGCTCCCTCAATCCACCTCCTCCTCTCCCAAATACTGTCCTATAGAACTTTTTTTTCTAGAATTTTTTCCCCCCCCCCGCAAAGTCACCTGATGTATGATGAGGAAGATGGATTATAGAGTAGTTTTGAGGGCATTTTTTGCTTCCACCTGTCTTTTATTCTTTCTTGTAGCTTTGGCCGTCTCCCCAGTACGGCCTTACCCAGTTGAAGTAGACGGAAAAATCAGGGCTTGGGCTTCCCCTAATTTCAGTAACCATCTCTTTTTTCCCAGCCGCCCTGGTTTTTTTTTCCGGGTTCTTCCCATTGCCCCCTTATTCTCTTCCCTTCCTACCTTTGTTATAACTTCACCCGAACGATCCCCAGGAGACACTCAATAAAAAAGTAGTTTTTTTTTTTGACGACAACCCCTTTTTGTTGTTTTTAACGATCCCTGAATGTGGTCTTTTTGTCTTACCCGACCGAATCTTTAGACATAGGATTCCAAGTTCCCTACCCGTGCCTTCAGTCCCCTCACAAACGGGGCGATTTCTTGCGATTTTGTACTTCCCCCCGTTAATTTCCCTTCGACTTTGAACAGGAAAAACCTCACCTGCACGTTACTGAAGGTTCTCTGAGCGTTCTACTCTCGTCCCTCGACCTTTCCCCTGTTACCTTCACCTCTCGTCTCTCCATCAATTTACATGTTTTCAAGCCTTGTTTCTCTAACCAGAAAGGTTGCCAGGTACTTTGAAGCGTTGCCTCCCTCGGGAACCCCGTTTTTTCTTTTAGTAGCACCCGGGCGGTACTTTCTCTGCACCGGCTGGCTTTTTCCCCTCGTTTCAAGGCTTGAACATTCCAGTTTCTGTGATTATTTCCAAATCGGAGTTTCCTGCCAGTGTCCCGCTCCCCCTCTGATTCCTGTTTGGTGTGACTCCCACCACTCGGAACTATCGGCACACTTTAAGTCCCCCTCAAAAGCGCAGGGGCCCCTTATCATCTCTTTTCGAACCGCGCAGGGTTTTCTCGCGCTCTCCCCTTTATGCAACCAATTTCTCTCCTTGCGGCGATCCCTTCCGTTGAAGGAGCGAGACGGGATTCGGCACTCGTGACAGCCTCACTCGGCCTCGGTCTCTCCCCTCACTCTTCGTTTTTCTTAGGACCTTCCTCTTTCGGAGTTCTTACTTCTTCCCGCACTTTCAGATAACTCCCTTCCCTTTAGCCGAGGAATCTCCCCCGTGTGGATCCTGCGAGACGACGCTCTGAGACCATTTTCGGCCTTGTCCTCCTCTTTTTTCGGTCCTCCTGGAAATTTCCTCTTCCCCTCTTCGATCCCCTTTTGTCTATTGTCAACTTTCCGAGATGAGACTTACCCCGGCAGTCAAGTGCTGCAGAAGGGATCGCTCCTTTACGCGCTTTTTGTCTTTGCTTCTTCGTGACTAGTCCCCTTTTTCCTTTGAAGACCTCCATCGAGACGCTGTTCTACATGTTCCCCCTCCCTCCCGCCGCTTCACGTACAATCAGTGAAAGCGGAGGTTTCGCCGTTTCCTCAAGGTGATCTTTCTCCCCCACATGATCGGGTTGCCCCCCCGGCCCCCCTTTTCCTGCTTCAACCTATAACCCCTTTGTTCCATCCTTTTCCTAACGGCGGATTTTTTTTTTTTGGGAACCTCAGAGTTGGTCGAGGTTCCTTGATGGAGGAGACAGGCCTCCTTCCTCCCCGGCGTTACACTTTCCTGCCTTTTTCGCTTTTAACTCTTCCTAAACCCCTCGGTTTTCTTCTAAAAGTCAGATCTAGTTTCTTTTTCGGGGCTAATGCCTGGCGCGTTTTCCGGGAAGCCGCCTTTTCCGATGTTGGTCATTCAGTCCTTGATAGTGCTTTTCCCAAGACGATACCGTTTTCGTCCTAAGCAGAAGAAGTGTTGAGCGTTTTTTTATCAGGTTGCTGGTTTGGGGCTCTTCCTTCCTCCCCGGGCCCTTTCCTTTTTTTCTTTCAGCTCATGTTACCAGGGCCTACGGGGTCTCTCCTTACCCGCCCTACCTCTAACCACTGACCAAGGCGTTCCGGCGGTTTTCTGATTTTTTTCTCTTATGGATTGGAAGGAAAGGTATTTTCCCGCCTGGTTCGTCCTCCCGGATCCCTTCAGGTTGTCTCTTCGTAACCGACATTAATCTATTACTTAAGACTTTCGTTGGTAACCCCTCCCGCCACCCTTCTGGGGCTTTGTTCCCCCCAGACCCTCTTTCCCACAAGGGTAGTATTTCCCCCTATGCTTCTTCTCCCCCCCTGGTGAGTTGGTCTCTTTTCTAGGTTGGCTTTGTGAAGACGCCGACGGCTCCCCTCCACTTTTCCTTTACGCTTTAGACTTTCCTAAGGTCCTCCTCTTGGTAACGATGTTCCTACTACGTACCCAAAGATTGACGGCATGACTCCCCGTTTTCTTTTCCCAAAATTTTCATATCTCTCCGGTGGCCCCCAAAAACGAGGCACAGATCGCACGTAACCGCCCCTCCCCCATCTTTTTTTCTTAATTCGTCGGTTTTCTTTTGCATCCCTTCCTTCAGGCCCGATTTTGGAACTCGCGCCTTTCTTCAGGGACCCTCTTGAACTTTTCTTCTTTCGACTCCCGTCCTCTACTTTTCCCCCCTTTTCGGTCCTTGTTCCGGCCTTTCGTACTCTGAACGAAGGCGGTTTTCGTTCGTATTCGGCGCAACCCCTCCCCCCCCCCTTTTTCACCTTTTTCTTCCCTTCGGGCTCCCCTTTAAGGGCCCCTTTTTTTTTCCCCGAACAGAAGGCGCCGCTCATTTCCAACCCCCCCCCCCCCCCCCTGCGAGATCGATAGTGCCCCACTTCCGACCCCCTGGCCTACGTCTCAAGGCCCTTTACGATGAGACCAAGCGGCGATACCTTACGTTCGCTCTTGTGTGGCGGAGCCTTTCTTTTTTGTCCAACTGTGAGTTCAGGGTCCACACCCTTCTACACAAAGAACTGTGTCTGACGATGGCCATCGAGTTTCCTCCTGTGTGGTACACCTTTCTGGTCGAACGAAGTATGATTAGAGAATTCCATTTTTTCTTTCGTCCCCCTCTACTAAGTTTACCTTTTCGTGGTCCTTTTTAATTTCTCCCCCCCCCCCCTTGACTTGACATCCCTTCACCCAAGCGTAACTGGGAGGACCTATTTTAAGATCGCCAAACGCCTGAAGGGACGCGTTCCTCTCTCAAGCTCTTCTATTGCCCTCTTTTACTCCCTCCCTGGTTTTTGTTTAGAGATCGCTTGAAGTTGATGAAAGGACGAACTGGACGGCAAGTATTACCATCCTGTCAGACCCCCTTTTTTCGTTTTACCACTTCACCCTCTTACCTTTTGTTCCTTTTTGACTCTAATGGAATTTCTCGCAAGCACCGCCCTCCCCTCTCAACAGTTGTCAAGGCTATTCTATGTCGTTCTACTCTAGGAAAACCCCACTGAATTCCTAACTCACCCGTTGCAGGCCCGCCCCCTTTCCGCTCGTCTTTGAGACCCCCGCACTCCTGTATTATTGGGCATCGGTAATCCCATTTCTTTTTGAAGAAGTGTGTGAAGACCTGCTGAATCACCCTCACGCTGCTCCCTCCAACTCCCACGTCGAGATTTTCCTTGACTTCTTTCCCGCTTCTTTTAAACGGTGCGCAGTGAAGACGGTTTCTTGAGACGAGACCCCTTCTTTTTTCCGCTTAAGACTAGATTTTTCATCTCTCCCCCTTTTTACGGTCCCGGGGCCTTCCGTTTGCCTGAAGACTTGTCGACTTCGCTTTTCCTCCTCTCCCCTCTTCTTCTCCACGACATCTAAGAGTCTTTTTCCGTCTTCGATATGGTCGCGCCTCTTCTACCCATTTTGGTCGGCTCGGATCTTCCACGTTCCTAACTTTTCCTATTTTCTGAAGGCCTTCTTTCGTCTTTTAACAGACCAGGGCCCAGGGGTCACCACCCCCTTAGCGCCCCTTCTTCAAGAATCGATCCCCTCCTATTCTTCTCTCCCCGAGTCCCCCCTGCTTATTTTTTCGATTCTTCAACGAAAATTTGTTTTGGAAACAAGTGCCCGGTTATAACGATGCCTTGAGAGTATGTGTCCGACCAGTTGCCTATCCTTTGGGATCTCAGCTTTACGAGCCCATCTTCTATTTCCCCTCCCGCGTCTTTTAGACCCCGAGAACGATCGGGGTGTGGGGAAGGAAGTTCTTTCCCTAAAACGACCTAACTCCGTGGATTACTCTTTTTCTTTCAGCTCCCATCAGACCGAACCTTTTCTGCTGTAATTGTCCTGAGTGCGGAAGAGTTCGTTGTGTTTAAAAACAACTCTGCGTTTTTAAAACTCCCTCCCTCGTCCTCTCGAGGAAGGTATCCCCAGGGGCTAGCCCGTCGCGCCCCATCTGGTGGAAGGATCAAGAAATATTAACTCACCTCATAATCTTCTTTCCCCCCCACTTTCCCCCTCCTTTTGCTAGAGTAGAGGTCGTGTGTTTTTGTCAAGACCCGTAGGTCACCCTTTCGCGAGAATTTCTACCCACGGTTTCCGCCACCCCAGTGAGGACACCTTCTCTCTCACAACTCCTTTGTCTGGTCAGTGTCCAAAGCGGTATCTTCTTCTCAATGCACGACCCTTTTTTACTGACTTTTCCGTGCTTTAGGCTTTCGTAATCGGCGTACCTTTCCTCTACACTCTAAGCCAAGAAAAACCGGTTCCTATCTCTTGATGTTTTGAGAACTCGTGTTTTTTTTTTTTCCTTTTTTAAAAACTCCCCCCCGGCCACACATTGATTTCTCTTTCGGATCTCCTTCCACTTCGAGTTTCCCACTCAGAAAACGCGTTTTTTCAAAACACACCCCCCCCTGGGGTTTTTCTTCCCCCCAATTCTTCCCAGGTTCCCTCTTCCGACTCTCCCTTTTTTCCGCCCGAGACTTTTCTTCTATCCCTGAGCCCAAATGGGCGAAAGCGGTCTTTTTGACGGCTGCCCGTTCTAGCTTTCCTGGTTTTTCAGCTAGGAAGGTTCCCATGAGATTGAGTTTTTCTCAGCGTGATTTGACTCAATCCGAGCGTAACCCCGTCGCGAGCCCTTTGCGTTCTTTGACTGCCGGGTCCTTTTTTCCTCAGCCCCCCCCCTCAGTTTAGCTTTAAGGTAGTAACTTCCATTTTTCAATTTCACCTACTCTTCCAGAACAAATCACTTCGTTTTTGGCAGGGAAGACCCCCTTTTTCCGAAGAGCTGTTCCCTTTATGACCCCCCCTGCCTATTTTAATTCATTTTAGTTCTTTCTTCTTTGCGGTGCCCTCTTCAGAAACCCCCTCGGCCTCTTTATGATTTACTTAGAGACATCTTCGTTCACTACGTGGTGTTTTTGTTGAGAGAGATGTTCGCTTTCTATAATTTTTCCTCCTTCGGTACTTTCCTTCTAGTCTCTGATCGACTGACTCTCCCACGTGGTTATTCACTGGATCACTCTCTTAGGAGACGAACCCTTGACCGGAGACGTCGAATTTATTGTTTTCCCTGATTTTTTATCTTTTTTTCTTCCCTTCCTGCTGTGGGCCCTCCAGTTCCTGCCTCACACGCACTTTCAGATCCGAAGAGAAGGGCTAGCGAAGGAGGTTACCTGGATGGAGACACTTTTCTTCCTTTGGGCAGACGACCCTTTTGGCTCTCCCGGACTCTCACGAAGTTTTTTTTTCTTCATAACAGTTTCTCTTTTCCCCCTTTTTTTCGCCCGGGTTTTTCCACTTTTTTATCTAACAAATTGGCTCGGGTTCGCCTCTTCCTGAAACAGTCATCCCGAGGCAACTCAACCCCCTCTCTGATTTTTGGCCGGATTCCTTTCCCTCTGCACCGCGCGAGGGGTGAGGGCTGATGGCTTCATCCGATAAGAGACCCGGCCAACGGCAAGGTTCTTCTTCCTTTTAGTCTTGAAGTGTCCCTTTTGCAGCCTTACACCCTCTTTTCTCGCAACGCCTATTTCTCCCCGTTTTGTCTGATGAAGGACGGGTCTGCAAAAAAACTGTACCGAGTCGAACGTCAGGGTCATCCCTTAAAGATTCCTCCCTTCAAACCCCTTCCCCACCGCTTTGTCGCCCTCTGACCCGAAAGACGTGTTGAGCGAGAGCCTTGTCTAATGGTTTTTCTTTTAGAGCACTGTCTCACACTCTTTTCCTCCATGCTTTCGAAGTCTTTTCGGTTTCCCCCCCGCACTTACTCCCCCCCCCTCACGTCGTGGCGGTTCGGCGGGGTTTCGAGCAGATGTCTTAAAGGAGTCCCTCTTCCCGTACTTTTTTCTCCTCCGGGTCGCGAACCAATTGCCCTCATCTATCCGGCCAAGACCCTTCGTGGTCAGCGCCCAAGGTCTGGTTTCCCCCTCGACCCCTCGGTCCTCCAGCTTCAAGTCTTTCAAAACTTTTCCTTCGCCAAATTTCTTTCCGCCACCTGTTTCTCTTTTCTCTTCGCAGGGTTTCGGTGGCTTGTGACAGGACGCGACGGCCGGCCCCACCCAGAGATCCCCCCCTGCTTTTCTTCCCTCACCGTTTCTTTTTAACCTTCCTTAATCGATCCCCTCTGTACTTCACCATCTTTTACGGCTCCGTGAGACCGGGTCTTTAAAACCTGCATTTCTCCCTTTTTCTTCCCATGACTGCATTTCTTCCTTCATCGTGTTCTGTCTTCTCTAGAGAAGAGATTAGTGCCGGAAGGTTTAAGGTGGTACTTCCAAGTCCCAGAGACTTTTTTCCCCTTTCTCGTAAGTTTCTTCTTCCTCAACTGTGCCTCGACCTACTTTACGCCTCTTCTACCCCACCTGACGTAGAGGTTACGGACGTTTAGTACTTTTTTTTTCGACAACGGCAGTCTTCCGTTCCCTGGCCTCTTCTCCACTTACTTCGTTCACACCTTTTCTGAAGGTTCACCCTTTTTAAACTACCCTAATGGAGATACCAGATTGAAGCGGGAGTATAGACTTCCCCCCACTTTCCCTCCTTCTCAATTTCCCCGGCCACGATTTCCCCCCTGTACTTCATAGAGTAGTTCGAGAGTATTGGGAGTAGAGTTCTCCTCATAAACATCCTCTTGAGTCCTCGTCACTTTAGCAACCCCAGGATAAACCACCCCTCCCACTGGGGATGACCCATTTTACCTTCTCCTGTTCTTTCTTTCTCGCATTGCACCTAGGGCGAGGCAAGCTGATTGCTGTTTTCCTGGTATTTCCTCCCCCGTACGTGCCTTCGAACTTGTGTTACTCGGGCCTGACCAGTCTCATGACGTAACCCCATTCCCCCGCAACACGTGGACCTTCGAACTTTAGTCCTGCTTACTTTTCGAAAAGAAGGACGGGACGCCACCTTTCTTTTCCTCGTCGGATTTTTTTTCTTCAGCAACTTGTCAG
>Ga0179593_1471096_pt1 | contig 15730 bp, 25 predicted proteins | sample CZODoug2_1_08_16_FD_185931 | JGI IMG/M metagenome (GOLD analysis project Ga0179593, IMG submission 185931) | Vadose zone soil fungal communities from Angelo Coast Range Reserve, California, USA - CZODoug2_1_08_16fungal (PacBio error correction) | ecosystem: Environmental > Terrestrial > Soil >... | reverse complement strand
CCGTCTCCTTACGTACCCCACTCCCCTATCTGCAGACATTTTCACTGTCCTTTACAGTTTAGAGCCCTTCTTCCCTATAATGAGGAGTTTTCCGGTGACTGATACTGTCAGCCCACTTCTCCCTGCCCCTCAGCTAATTTCGGTTGTCTTTTGGGCCCCCCCTACTTCTATCTCACACAGCCGCCGTGATCCTCAACGACCACTTTCCCCTCGCACAACCCAATGTTTGACTTTCTTTTTTCCCCCTCCTTCTCCTGCGTCTTTTTCGGAAATGTTCTACCTTCCGCGAGCACCAATTCTTCTCCTCATGCCGTTTGTCCCGCCCAGGACCTGAATTCCATCGACTTCCTCCCTCTCCCCTAGGATAAACCACCCCCCGGGCTCCCCGTTAATCCTCCCAAGTTCGCATGCATTGGTACTCGGGTGTTTAGGAGCGCATTCCTCTCCTTGGACCAGGGTTAAAGGTTTCATCCCCCTTTCCTCAGTGTTCTCCTTCTTTCCTGCTAGTAGTCGCGGGTCAATCCTCTCCGTACTTCCCCACCTTCCCACTGTCTTCCCAAAATGCTCCCTCCTCATGGAAATATCTCTTCTCTCTTTCACCCCCCCCACTATCAGACTTGGTCTCTTTGTCCTGTTTGCACTTCCCCACATTCTGGATTAACATCCCTCCTTTACAAGTTGCCTTTTTAGTGGGCTTCACGCCTTTTCCTACTTCCTCCGGGAATGACCAATACTCCCTTAAGTCCCAGGCCCCCCCCGTTATTCCTTCCGGAATCGGCCATTTTCGCCCACGCGGTGCTCGCCACCCCCCAGCCCTTCCTCTGTACCCTACTCTCACCGCACCTCCCCTGTTCTTTGGCGATATTTCCACAACTCCCGTTATCTTCGACGCTTTGACCCATTAGCAGGGAACCTCTACCCAGTCCTACCAGAAGGGTTCTCGGTCCCGTTTTCACCTTTTTTGAGCGAATTGTTTTTATAAGTCATCGTGGCCGCAACCTGTCCAAGGGTTTGTACTCCCTTCCCCCCAACTTTGCCCCCTTTATACCCCCCTGCTGACAACACGGTGTGTAGAGCGATTTTCCCCCGTAGTTTTGAACTCTGGTTTGGTTATCCGATTAACTTTTGAGTCTCTCTTCCTTTCCAGGGTTTTTGATCTGCCCCTCCTTCTCTGGTTTTTCTAATTTTGAACTTACAGAGTTTCAAGATGATATGTGTGACACGGGTCATGATGCCTCTCTTTCGTTCATTGCCGTCAACCATTGAGATTCCCTGCTTCGATGTTAGTCTGAATTTGAAAGGAAATTCCCCTTTCAACTACTCTCATGACCCCTCTCCCTACTTTCCCCACTCCTTGAACGCCGGTGCTCTTTTTTCCCAGTCCTCATCACTCGATTCACTCCTCGCCCCTGTGTGGTCACAGATCGTTAGCTCCTTTTTAATTGGGGGATACACGGAATACATGAAGAACATCTCCTCCATTCGTTGCCCTCGTTTTCGCCTCCCCCCCCTAGAACTTATCCTGCAGAGCCCTTGCCTTAAATGATACCCTCTCACTCCTTAGGACGAGTTGAGCCTCCTTTTTCAGATACCTTGCCTAACCCCCCCGTGTTTCGCATGTTCGCTCCGATTCATCTTGCTCTTTCTCCGTTGCAACCCCTTAGCCATGGGGAGTGCGCTATCTGCCCTTCTTAATTATCCTCCATTTCACAATTTTGGGCGTGTTTTGTTTATCTTGTTGTTCTCGGTTGCATTTTCCTCGACTCCTTTGGCGCCCTTTCTACTCCTTAGTTCAAACGAAGATGATTCCCCTTGCGTTTTGCAAGACCTTCCCTTAGGTACCACCCGATTTGTGGGCACCCAACGAGGGTATTGCGCAATTTTTTTTTTCCCCCAGATCTCTCTTTCTTTCCCCCTTCATTGACTCTCCCCTGTCTCTTGGCGGTTGGGTCTCTAGCCTTATATCTACAGCTCTCTTCTCCCTTTTTTGTTTCTCTAGTTTTATGAGATATTTAACCCCCACGAAAGCGGATGTCTGTGAATAGGCGAGTCCATTCTTTTTCTCAGACCCCTTCGATCTTCCTCAGTTCCTCCCTCCGGCTCTGGGGTCCCCCCCCCTGGTACTTCTTTTTTGGAGTCGGACGAGCATGGCGCCCCTCTGCGGTTCGCATTGGTGGTCGTACTTCCCCTTCTTCCCTCTGTCGTCCCTAATTCCCTCCTTGCGCACCCCCCATCTCACAAACCCCAAACACCCCCCAATATTGGAATTTCTTCCATTTTGTGAATCTATTTCTCGGTTATTCCCATGACATGTTCCCTTTCTTTCCTTTATCAACCACCGTCTCGACCGCCTCGTCCCCCGCGTTTTTTTGACCTTGAAGGGAGTCATACCTCGGTTTCTTCCTTGTTAGTTCGAGTAGATTGAGCGCCTTGCATCCCGCTTTTCCGTAGTCTTCATAGTAAGATTTTTCCCCCCGCGTTCGAGGTTTATGTTGATGTCGTATTTTTAGTAAAACCCTTTAATTCCAAATGGCCCAGGCCGCCTTCCCCTAATTCCCCTTTTCCTTCGCTTTGTAAGCTTCGCATGCAACCTAAGATCCTTCCTCTCTTCGGTATTTACTTTTTGCCCTTTTCCACTGCATCGTCTTTTTTTTTTCCAAACCCGTCTTTCCTTCCGTCCCATTTCCTCTATTTCACTGGTTAGGCGACCTAACCGGCAAACAATTTTTTTTTTCGACCGCGTACCGATGATGTACTCACTGATACAACCCAGCCTAGCTTCTTGACCGATCCTTCTTTCCCACTTGCACGGCCTTTTTCCAACGCACCCTTCTCATGCTTACAAAGCGTAGAGCAAATACGTTTTGTAACTGTTTTTTTTTAAGGGGCGCTTTTTGCAAATTTTTATTCAAATATGGTCGTCTTCAACCCCCTTTTATGCCCCCCCTCCCGATCACACTTGTCCACTTAGTTCCTCCCCTTCATTTGTTATCCCTTCTTTCTTCTAGCACCGTGGTCTGCTCTTCTCGATCCCCTCTCTTTTGGTTTGGCCTTCCTAGCAAGACCCCTCTGGTGGAGAGCGTGTGCACTTTTCTCCTTTCATTTGCTTGTTTGTCGTTTGTTTCCCCCTTCCTGGGGACATACGTGTCCCGATGCCTGCATGGGTGTACCTTCCTTTTCTAGAGTTTCGTATGGGGACTTCGTTTTCACTCGGTTCCCCTTGTTTGGGTTATTGCCTCTTTTTTTGTTTTGAAAAGCCTCCACTTCTATGTAATATTTTCCCTTTGCGAAAATTCTTTTTGCGAACCCCTTTTTTCTCCTCCCTTAGTTGCTTGCCCCCTTCTCCTCTTCTTTCCCTCTCTTCGAGTTCTTGATGTCAAACACCATTTTACTTTTTTGGACTTTAGGAACCTGGTTTCGCTGTGAACTCATTCCCTTCCACCACGCCGTGAGAATTTCCCCTCATACCCTTCCCTCCCCTTTGTGGTCTGTACTTCGCATCGCTTTTGACATTGTGCACTTCCTTTCCCCCTCCTTCGTCACAATGTGCAGGGATCCCATGTGGATCCCCATGTACGTCCCTCTCTTTCAACCCCCCTCCTACATTCCCATTTTGGTTTTTTTTTCTGATCTGATCCCCGTTCGTTCTCTAAAGTGCTGGGTTTTGCTTCAACACATGCTGCCCTTTCTCCCCCTTCAACTTTGAAGGGTAGGTTCGGGTGTTGCCTCGGGGCTCAATAATTCTCCCAGACCACGCCTCTAAGAAGAAGGTATCTTCTTTATTTCACACGCCACCTTTACGTCTGTTTTTTTTTCGTTGCCCATTTTTTTTTTTTTTTTTTTTTTTTTTCTGTCTGCTATTTCGCGTTCTTTGCATTTCTCCGTCCCCTTTGCTCATGCATGTCTCTATTATTTAATACGTTGTTGTTGTATATACATGCATTCTTAAGAATACGGTTACTAATTGCTTCTCCTCCTCACCCTCTTTTTCCGTCCATCCCACCCTCTTCCCATTCTTTTGACTCCCGATGCTCGAACTGCCTCCTTTATAAGGCGTTTTCCTGGTGAGTGTCTCCGCCTCCATCTGCCCCTCTCCCTCTGACATCTACCCTTACCCAGGTGTCAGGCGTCCCGGGTTTGCTGCAATGAGGAGAGGTCATCGCAACCAGCCTTCCGTTTTCCCGTTTCCCTTGAGTCATCCCCCCCCCCCACCCAAATTTCCTTCTCCTCCCTCCCTTCTTTTCCCCCTGTTATGGTATTCCCCTGTTCCAGGTCCTCGATCCACCCCCCTTTCCGTTAGGATGTTTCCCCGTTGTTTCATCCCCTTGACACAGGCCTGTAACAGTCGCTTCCCTCCTTTCTCCCACCCCCCTACCCCCCCCGGTTTAGGATTAATAATGGAATATTCTTCAGACACTGTCCTTTTCTTTGGAGGGCTGATTGTTGCACCGGCTAATTTCCTGCCTCTCGGCCCCCTTGCCCCCCTTTAAGGCATCACATCTTTCTAATGTGTGTTCATCTTATGTAGAACTTTGTCCGGCAGATCGCTTCCGACAGGCTCCTTTCAATCAACATTCTGCTTGAACCTCCAAATGTGCTCCCTAATTACCATCCCTCTCCTCTCGTTTCACCCCAACTATCTCTCAGTGGTTTTCGTCCCGTTGGGAGAATTCAACGTAGTGTGCTGTTTTTTACCAAGGAACCCTCCGCTATAGAACTTTTCCATTTCCCCCCCCCTACTTCATCTTTCCTAGAACCTCCAGGGATTGCCCCTCGCCGGAGACGGAATGCCCGTCAGTTCTCAAAAGCCCTTATGAGCCCTTCCCACCCCGATACGCCCCTCATTTTCCCCCCCTTTTTGGCCGCTCCCCTGCAGTCCCACCTCCTTCCGGTGTCTAAAGACACCTTTTGGGAGATTTTAAAGTCTGGAGTTCTCCAGGACTTTTGCCCCTGCCTTCCTCCTTCGTGTCAATGTTATTTTCGACTTTTAAAGAATATTTTGGCAACGCCCAGGGTCACGTGAAAAAACTTTTCCTGTTCGCCCCCCCTGCAACCTTTGGAGTCCTGCGAAAAGTAGTTACGCGTCTCCTCTCCCCTTTGTTCTCGACTCAGTGGCAAGGTTTTCTCGGTCTAATTCTCTGAGATCGTTTTTCATTTGTCATGACCCCATCACGGGTTTTACTTTATCTGACCCCCGTTTTGGTTCCTTTTCTGATCTTTCTTCATTGAGAAGCGCACCATGCGATGGAAATGCCTGGCCGCTGTCCATGGTTTTTTCATTTTGCAACTCCTATGAACTGATCCCAACGGCCTGGACCGGACCCTTCCCCTCTTGATATTGTCCGTTTTTGGTATTTTTTTCCTCGCATCGTTCCGAGCTTAAAGATAGAACATCCGTGGTCCTGTATCCTCGCAATTGTAACTTATGTTTTTACCATGTCCCCCCTCCTACCCCCCCAGCCTCATCCTGAACCCAAGTCGTTTTTTTCCTTAGAACCCTACGTCTGGTCCCCCCTCGGCTCCTAATCAGAGAACTTACAGAACTCCTCCCTGCCGACTCTGACTTTTTTCTTCCGCCTTAAGGCTCCATTGAACTTCACCACCCCCTCTGCTTACTTAGTTTTCTTTGGCATATTTCCTCATCAGGCTCCCAACCCGTTGGGGGAAGATATCCTTCCCCTGATGATGAAACATGCTACTCCCCCCCCCCCAATATTTGGGTTGTTTTTGCCTTTTGGGTGGTGCCTTGGCGTGTATTCGCGCATGACCTGCCGTCTTCTAACTGCCCATCCCTAGGTGCCTTCCTGTCCTCGTATTTCCCCCCCTCCTCCCTTGCAATCCCCCCGGTACCCGATGTGTTTGGCCTCCCCTCTGGCCGTGCTAGGTTGTTAGGAAATCTCCTTCGCTCTTCTCTCTTTACCAATGTCTTTTCCCTCTCCGATGCTCGTCGCGTTCGTTGTGTCCGCATCTCATCCCCGCCTCCTTTCTCTTTTCCCCCCCCTACTGAATTTTTTGTTTTTTTTAGAGAGACCTGGATGTCTTTAGACATGACCCAAACCCAGTCCCGCTGATATTCGGGTCCATTCCTGGTTTTTCCTTCCGATCGGTGCCCCCTGAAATTCTTTAAGAAAAACTCTCGGTCCATTCCGGGGGATGACCACCCCTGTGTTAGTCCGCTGTTCCTGTCACTCTGTCAGAAGGTCCCTCAGCTTCCCCCCCTTTTTCTCCAGTGTGTCGAAGACGGGTGCTATTTTTTTCTCTAAGCCCCTCGGATCCAAACCACGATGAACCACACAAATCTTGGACTTTCTTTTTTTCTAATGTGTCATCGGCAATTTGAGGTCATGGTATCTTCCCCATGATCTTTTTTTTCTGTCCTGCCAATCTTCCATCCGTCGACGCCAGTCATTTGGTCTAGCACCGGTTCCGCGTGCCCTACAACCAGTTTAGTTGCGAGTTCGTTCTTCTTTTCTAAAGGCTCCTCTTCTCAGGCGTGTCTTCGTACTCGATTACCAGACTTGAATTCGAGTGATCGGAGTATTTCCCTTTTTCGTCCAGTTCTTACAATGCCCAGCGGTCTTTCCCCCGCCTTCTGCTTTTTATTTTTCCCGAGCCTTCCTCCCCCCGATTTCAGCAAGGAGTTTGCATAAGGCCGGTCTGCCGTTGGTCCTCTGCCATTTAAAAGCGTGTGTTCCTTCCCCCATTTGCTGTCTGCTGGGTTTTCTTCTGCATACCTCCCTCTCGGGCACTCAACCTTTCCCTTTCCGTTCAGCCTTTTTTTTCCCTTTTCCCTGAGACCCTTGCTTAGAATGAGGGCACAGACTCCCTGCCACAGTGAACGAGTACTTCCATTTTTCATTTTTCACGCCGTGAGGTAACCGACTGTCCGCCTGCTTCCCCTTTTTTCCTTGGACCGTTTTTTTGGTCCCAGTTTGAGGCCCCCCCTTGACGCTTTTTGGCGTTTTTCTAAGATGATGTCTGCCCCACGTCCTGACCGTTTTCCCCGACAATTTGCCCGCCTTTCGTTCGGACTCCCTGTCCCCTCACCAGTGCGTTCATCGTCCGATACCTGTCCCCTCTTTTTTTTTTGGTTTTTATTCCTTCGCACAGACCCTTGCTGTTCGGAGTTGTGTCGTCTTGTTGGTCGGCCACCTTGTTTCTTCCCCCCTTTCGATTGCTGCGTATGGGAACCGGTCTTATGCGGAGATCCCCCGCTTGTTTTTTTCCCCGTGTTGAGTTATCGGCGTGCCGCCCTATTCCAGTCGGGCTCTTTCTCTCGCTTTGACCTGTTTTTTTTCCTTTACCCCACTTTAGATAGTTTTGTTTTACGCGATGAGCTCTTTCTCCCCCTCATTCTGCGACTCTTTTTTCCTTCTTTTGATTAAACTTTGGAGTCCTGCGGATTTCCCGTCTATATTCTGAGTCCTCTCTTGTTCTCCATGTTCCCCCCCACATTTGACTCTGGAGGGTCTTGTCCCTTCCCTGACCTTTTGAATTTCTCCTTCGAACATATCCCTGCAATACACGATGCCAGTTAATTATTTTCTGGTAACTTCTCCTTCCGTGTGTGGTGGTCCCCCCTTTTCCCTCGTATGCATCGCCCTGACATTCCCTGGACGGATGCCACAGTCTAACATGCGCATTGTATACTGGTCTCTTTTCTCCCCCTTGAATGAACCTTGACCCAGGCCACCCCCTATCTTTCCCCTCCTCCTCCCCATGTTTTTTTTTGCTCGGACATTCGTTCTCTCCCCCGTGCTGTGTTCTGAGGCATAGCAATAATCCTCCTGTCCTAACGGCATTGTAGATTTCCGTCTGTCTTCTTTACCTTGCTTCGTCAAATTCAATATTCCCTCCAACGCCTTATTATACGCCTTACCCTTTTTTCGTCCCACGTTCACTGCCGATTTTTTCTTCATTTGTCACTTTTTTTTCTATTATCTCTGTATCAGTCTTCCTTCTCGCCGTGTACCTCCTTCCCTCCCCTTTTTTTTTGATGATACATGCCGCAGCGGACTCGGCTACCACCGCTCGGCCCGAACTTGACCCACTCCACTCACCCCAATCCTCAGTTGGACGGAATCAATCTTCTACCTGCGCTACGTCTTCTTATTGGACGATTTGGACGTCGCCTCCTCCATCCTGAGTCTCCTACAACCTCTGACATGCCCCCTGTACCCGTGCCGAACTGCCGCAATCCCCCCCCCCCCCCCCTCTCTGCACAAGAAAGTTCTTGACCACGAACTTTTTCTGAGAGCAAAACCCCCTTTGTTGAATATCCTGTTTTCCCTCTACTCGTCGTTTCCGTCATCTCCCCCCGCCTCCTGTTCCACAATCTTTTCGCCCGTGAGATTTGGTAAATGTCCCAACGGCCTTTTTCCCCATCGTGTCCAGCATTTCATTCCGATTTCACCCACCCCCCTGTTTCTCTAAGAAGCTCACTGGCATGTTTTATTTTCTTTTTCTTTGGCTCCGGCAGATAATGAAGAGCAGTACCTGGTTCCCACGCCTCCTTTGGATCATGTTGTTGGTCCTCATTCTCTTTCACCAACTTTTTACGCTCAGATCGCGTTTAACTAATTCCTCCTGCTCCGTTCCCTTTATTCCCACTGATTTCCAACTTCTGAATATTTCGTCCTCGCCACTCCCGAGTCCCCCCAATCCTTCCTTGGTGGTTTTCCCCCCCCCCCCTCGTGATCCATATCTCTGTCCTCAAACTTCCACCCGCCGAATATCGCCCCGGGCCCATTTTCACAATAGATCTCCTGATCCCTTCTTTCTCCCCATGACTTCCCTCGTCCCTGATTCGCACCGACGGGACGCAACCATCTCCTTCCTCCGTTCCCCCCTTTGACTCACTTAACATCCTTTGTCTTTTTTTGTCCCGATTACGGCCCTCCCCCCCCCCCCCACCGACTTTTTCTTCGACTCCTGACAGCTTTTTTTATCGCAGGACAAGTCCTGGAGTCCTCAATGGATGTCCCTTTTCGTTCAGACCCCTTTGTTGTCCCTTTGTCCGATTTTTTTTTTACATCCTCGGTGGCGACCTCCAAGTTGTCTCAATTTTGGACCCTCCATTGGCCACCCCTGTTTCCCTCCCTGAAACCCTGTTCTTCCGTTCCCGTGTTACCTTCTCCGCCTTTCACATCCCCTTGTCCTTTTGTCGCCTTTTCCCCGGTCTCTTTTTTGCCCAGTCTCTGCGGTGATTAATTTAAGTGAAGAAAGGTCGTCGGTCTTTTTTTAAAACGTTTGTTCTGCCTGCGCATGTCGACCCATTTCCTTTTCCCTTGCATGGCGAGTCCCCGGCACCTTCCTTTTTTTGCCCCTAAGATGCAGATGAAAACCGGCCCTGTCCTCCACTATATTGCCTTTTGATCGCTGCATTCAGTTCCTTCATTTTTCACTTTTGCCTCCGCCCCTTCTTTTGTCCTCTCGGCTAGCGCTTTCATTTCTTTGGGACCCCGCACCCTGATAAAGAATCCAATCCATCGAATCACTTCTGTTCCATTTTCCGATAAGAACTCCGGTCCACAGGACTTCCCTATCTCCCACTTCTCCCCCCTTTTCCCTAAGACCGTCTTTCAGAATACTTTGGATGGTGCCGCTTTTTGCAGTGTCCCCCTCCCCCAAGATTTAGATGCTGGTTCCTACACTTATGTCCTTCTTTTTCTCCCAGGCCTTCAAGGCTACAGTGCTTCATGGGATATATCCTCCCCCTATTCCGTTCTGAATTTTCTTCTACCCTTCCCAACTTTGTTGGCTTTTTTATTGGTTTTCAGGTTGTGCAATTCCCTGGCGCCTAAGAAGTCCTTATACTCATAGCGGCGCATGCGGTCTTCGCGGTTAGCAGACCCGGTAACCCAGTTTCCCTCTTTGTTTTCACCCCTCGGGCCTTGACGTGCTCCCCTTTTCTTGATCCCTCTCGGCTCTGCTCAAAAACATGAAGGGACTCCCTTATGCGAGAAATCTAGTTTCGGTTTTTTTTTGCTATCATCCGTATCTCTCTTTGTCATCCTTCCTCCTTTTTTTTTTTTTTTTTCTTTCGTTCTGATGAGACTCTTTACCCACTCCCCACGCGTCTAGTCGACGTCCCCTCGGATTAAAGTAATGGGGTATCCCCCCATCAGATCGCGTATGCCGAAAAAGGCCCAGAGAAAGGCCTTGGGTTTCTGCACACACAATCGTTTTCTATTTCCCGGGCTTCTCTCTCCGAGGCATACAGGCGTCCCAGGCGGTGCTCAGGTAGTCGCCTTTTTAGGAGGCTTTCTGCCGTCCGGGACCCACACCCCCCGATCCCACAAACCCCCAAATCTTTTCCTTTCTTCTCTTTGTCATTTCCCCTCCTCCATGGGGGAAAGGATATTCTGCTCTAACCTTCTCCTGTGTTTCATATTAATGGAGACCCTGCATAACCTTTTCTTTATCCAGAAATAAGCTTTGGTTCTTCAAGTTATCCTGACCGATTCCCAAGTCTTTTCGTCCTCGAGTAGTGATAGTAGAGTTATCGAAGCCCTCTTTTCTTGCTTTATTCCTCTACGTATTGGTCTCGGTTATTTGCTGTTTCTTTTTAGGTTTTTCCCCCCCTCCCTAATGGAGTACTTCCCGTGACCACTCTTTAGTTGGCTAATGAGGGCACGCTGCGTTGCCCCCCTCCTAACCCATGACAGTAAACTTCCGTCTCTCGAGTTGCGTGAAGGTGTAAACCCAAAATCTGCAAGTAGTTTTTTCCCCATGCGGCCTTTCCTCTCCTCCTTTCCTATTCTTTCTTTTCCCCCACCGGCAAGCAAGATCGGTCCCAGACCTCCGAGCTCTGCCGTACTCCCGTGCTGTCCTTTTTTTCCCCTTCGCCAACACGACCGGGATTTCCCATCCCTCCACCTTGCACGTTATGCGAGTACTCCCCCTTTCCTCCTTGCTCCCCTTTCTCTTTCCGCCGTTGGACGCCCTCACCTTTTTCCCCTTTTGTTGACTGGGGCAAAGTTTGATTTTCCATTTTCCGCGTTGTTCCCCGGCTTGAGCACCCATCCACCATGCCACCGTTTGCGCCGTCTCATTCCATTTTCTTTTTCTCCTTCCAGGACTCCCATGCTCTCACAAGATTTTGGACGACTTCTTCCCTTCTTTGATTTTGTTGCTTCCCGTGAATAGCACAACAGTGCCCTGGATTGGAGGGTTTTGAAGTATACTTCTGAGGTTTCGATCCCCTTCTTTTTGGCTCTTCAGTTCCATTCTCGTCCCCGATGTGACTAAGGGTTCTCGGATTTCCGCTTGTGTGACCCCTTGGCCCGGGGCTATTTCTTCTTTCCGTCTGTTGCCAGTCGTGGTATTGATCCTTTCTTTCTTTTTTTGTTGAGTCGAAACAGAAGACCCTTCTATCTTTTGATGTAGCGCTGGTTGAAACTTCGCCCCCACCTGTTTGCTCTCCTGAGTTCTTCTGTCCCGGAGCTGAGGATCTTAGATATGCGCGTCTCCCGTGGTTCTCCCAGCTTGATGGAAAAACCATTCCAGGCTGGGGGTGTTTCTTGCACTCTTTGCATTAGTTCGTGCCTGCCGCCCCAATCCCGCACTCCCATCCCTCTTCCATTTCTCCATCCCCCTCCCTTGCCTCTTTTCCCCCCCCGGTTTTAGTTTGTTCTCGTCCCGGAATCCCCCGTGACATTTCCTTTGGCCCTTGGAACCCCAAGGCCCCATTCGCTACGTGTCCCCTTCCTTGCGCGGTGGCTCCCCTTTTTTCATGCCAATCCTCCCCTTCTCCCCTTCCCCTACGGACCTTCACCTTTTTTTGTTTTCTTTCGAGAACGTTTTTTTCCCCCGTGCGGGTTTGGCATGGTACCTTTAGTCCTGGCTGTTCTCCGTTTAGTCAGTTTACTGCTCCTTTTTTTTTTTCGTCTTCGCTGGACTTTGGCTTCTTCAATCCTTCCCCTGTACCGCCCCCCCTTATACTGACGTTCATTCGAGTTCTTTCACGCAATGCCCCCCTCGGGGGGGTTGATTCCCGTGTTTCCCAAGGGCTATTTTAAAGACCCAGTATTCCGTTCGCTAGACGTTGAATCTCTCTCTCTTTTTTCCCTCCCTTTTTTCTGGAGTCGATACATCATTTGCTTCCGGTTGATACTGGCTCCCGCCTCCCTATAGAAGACACGAGCATTTGGGCATATCAAACCCCTCGCGTGTTGCATCACGAGTCTCTGCTTTTTTCGTTTCCCCCTACGGCTTGCGTTTTCGGCCAGTGATGTTCTTGTTACTAGAAATAAGAGGCATCGCCGGAGCCCCCCCTGACCAAGGTGCAGGGACCCTGCCCTTCTCCTTTTTCCTCTTTACGCACCCCAGCACGTGTCTTCTAATCCCCGTTTCCTAGCATCCCCCCCCCCCAAGGGTGAATGTATTCCTCGTTTTTCCACTTGACAGGGTTTATGGTCGTTCTGTTCGAAGCCCCTAGCCCCAAGAGTTTTCCCTCCATGTTATTGTTTTGTCTCCCAGTGACACCAGGACATTTTTCCCAGTAGATGCTAAGATCCCTGATCCCTGGCTCCTCTTAATTTATCCTTTTCCTTGTTTTTTCCGGGGCTTCTTAGCAGGCGCCTCTTCTGAGCCTTCCCCCCTTTCCCGCCCAGAATAAACCGACGGCTTGTGTCAATGGGGCCGACCCTCTCAGCATATCGTGTTTGGCAATGCACGGTCTCGTTCCCACCTCCCTGTTTCTCCAATCTTGTGGCGCCGAATCTTTCGCCACGTCTCCCCCCGAGAGTTTTCCCCCCCCCAACTTCTTCTGATCAGTGTTGTAGGCCTTTTTTTTCCCCCTTAAAATTCCCAAAACTATATGATCACCTCCCCCCTATGGTTTTTCCCCCCCCCCCTTCCTTTGCCCCAGAAGATATCTCCCGGTCCCTTCCCCCTCCGGACCTATATCTTCCCAGTTCTCAACCCCTCTTTAATTCCTGGGCGCCAACCACCACTCCTTCCCTCCCCGATGCTATTCCCCCCCTAGATCAAGAAAACACCTTTTTTCTTGGACGATTCCAACTTTTCCCCACCCCCCCCCCATCGACCTTCCGATCGCAGACCCTGTGTTGTGATGCTCATTCCGTTCTTTCCTTCCTCCCCTTCACAGGGCTTTCCTTCCGGCTCATACGGTTGTCACTGTGAGCCTGCAGTTGTTGGTCTTCCCACACCTCCTTTGGCCTCATGTTATTTTCCCCCACTTGGCCCCCCCTTTTTTGGACCCCCCGTCCCCCTGTGTTGAGCAGCGTATCCCATCGTGCCTACGTTTGTGACCTTCCTCCCTGTGCTTCATGATCCGTACCTTTTTCCTCGGATCCTTTTCCCCCCCCTTCTCTGAGCTTTTTTCTCAGTTGCCTAAACCGGGTTTCGCGGTCTCTGACCACTGGGTTTCTTTCCTGATTTTTAGCCCGCCAAACCCGTCTCAGGACATTGCTGCAGAGGACCCTTCCCTTGCCATTCCCCCCGCTGGCTGACAATGACGCAGGACCGTAATGGACATAATGAGTAAGTGGCAGGGTTTCTTTTCTGATGCGCTCGTGGACCGCTCCTTCCCCCTGATTTTTTTGCCGAGTGCCCCGTAGTTCCTTTTAATTCTGTTTCAGAAAAACTCCTACAGACTGCCACTAATTTCACGTCGTGGTTCAATCGTCGCGTATTTTTCCTATCACATTTTCAGAGCGCGTCACTTCTATAGAGAAACGTACTCGCTGACGCCACATTTTATGCCGCGTTCAGTCTTTCCTGCCGAAAACTCTTTCTCCTGCTTCTCCTCCCGTTTCTTCAGATTTGCTCCTTGAATAAGGCTATCCCGGGAAGATCCCCTCCTCCCGATTTCCTTGCATGTACCCCTTTCTCCTAACCCCTTTTTTTGGTGTGGTTTTTTTTTTTTCTGGTGCTCCCGGGCGTGAATTAGGAGAAGAGTCCTCCCGTACTTCGCCCTTCTCCCCCCTCCCGCGTCTCTTCTGTCCCTCATTTTTCCCCCCCCCTCCCTCCCGGGAAATAGAGGGAAAGATTTCAAGCGTTCTCTTTCGTCCTGTTTAAGATCTATCTTTCATTCTTTCCTCCCCCCTTCCTTTACGGCCTCTCTGCCGTCTCCCTGGCGTGCGGTTGTTGTCTCTCCCTTTTCCCTCAAGTTATATCTATTTGACTCCTTCCTGTCTTTTATAGAGATATTTGCTTATGAGCTTTGCCCCAACCGCACAGCGATATTCTTTTCTTCTGTCTCCCTTCCAGTCATTTTTTTGCCTAGCCGACGCGTCGCTTTTCCGCCCAGTCTTAAGAATTCCCGGTTGGAAAAACCCATCTTGGTAAGAGTTGTGGCGTCCTGGACCCACTCCTGCTCCCTTAGTCCCGTCGGGTGCCAAGGGATTCGTCCTGCTTTTGCCCCTCTGCGTTGAATGCCATCCTGTTCCCCCCCCCCCCACTCTAAAAACACCACCCCCAAAATATTGTTTTTCGTCCGTTGTTTTTTTTAACATGTGGGGCGGATCTTGACCTCCACTATCCCGTGTTCTCCTTCTTCGTTTTTCTCCATCTTCCCCCACGTCTCCGCCCTCTCGACACTGTTGTTGAGTCCAGGAGCGACATTTCCTTGCCATCAAAATTTGTTCCTCTCGTCGTTCTCGTCTCCTTTCCCGCTCTTCAGGCGGCTTTCTCTCTTTTCCTTATCGCCGATCAAATACTTGCTCTAGTTCGGCTTCGTTTTGTCCGTCCCACCTGAATTACCCAAGGCGCTTTTGCTTGGACACGCTTCGCTCCCTTTTACTCGCCTTCCTTATCTCCCTTCACCGTAAGATCAACCTCCCGTTTTGATTTCAATTGTCGGTATGCGTTCTTTGTAATCTTGCCATTCTTCTCCCAAACTTTCCCCTTGCCGTTTCATCTCTCCTGATTCCCTTCCCTTTTCGGCTCAGACCTCCCATCTACGGCCCCATCCCTGTTGATTCTGATTTCCCCCTTTTTTCCTTCCACTTGCGACAAACCCTCTCGAATGATTTCCCCTCCTCCCCCCTTGTGCCTTTTCTTTCCGTACGCGGATCATTCTTCACCGGTAGAGTTAAATAAGGTGTAGTCCATTTTTTCCAGGGGGTCTCCATTTGGCAACCGTTGCGTCCCTTTACTCCCCTTTTTTTTTGTTTCCCCTTTTCTGTATGACCCTGAGATAAAATGCCACCTCTAGACGATAAATCCTTTTGCCCCGCCCCCCTGGTAGGCTCCGGACTTCCTGCTCTCACCGTGGTTTCTTTTCCCTATGTCTTCACGTCCCCTCTTTTGTGTTCTTCCTCCCCCAGGACCAAATTGGGTTGCTGTAGCGTGGGTGGCTTTTTTCCCTTCCATTTGTTTGTTTTAGTCCCGGTCTTTAGCGGCCTTCTTCCGTCTCTTTGGAATTTACGGTCCTGTTCTCTCTCGTTCAGGATTTTTTCCATTTTTTTGCCCTTATTCCGTGTATGCTTTTTCCTGTCCCGGTCTATTGCCCTTCGTATGTGTTTTCAAGTTTTCCCCGAGAACTTCTCTAGTTGGTGTGAAATAGGCTGAAGCGGATGTCTCCCTCTCTGCCGTTCCACATTTTGTTGCCCCCCCTTTTTCATTTTTTTTTTTTTTTCCGGTTTGATGTGAACCCGGAAATGTATTGTACGTTGATTGCCCTCCCCTCTTTTCCTCCTTAAAGCCGTGTTTTATTCCCTCATTTTCCCACAAAAAAAAAACCACCCATTATACAGGAGGTTGG
>Ga0179593_1312393_pt1 | contig 15730 bp, 20 predicted proteins | sample CZODoug2_1_08_16_FD_185931 | JGI IMG/M metagenome (GOLD analysis project Ga0179593, IMG submission 185931) | Vadose zone soil fungal communities from Angelo Coast Range Reserve, California, USA - CZODoug2_1_08_16fungal (PacBio error correction) | ecosystem: Environmental > Terrestrial > Soil >... | reverse complement strand
TTTTTTTAATACCAATGATCCCGGTAAATAACGCCAGGTGAGCCCCCAATTTTTACCGTTCTGTCACTTTAATTTGCCCCCCCCCTTTGCTTCCCTTTTTTTCCGCTCATTCCTTCTACTGCTTTTTTTTCGGTATCAGGACGGCTTTTGATATCTCTCTAGCTCCTTCCCCCAAATTACCCGGCGCACCTTTTTTGCCCCAACTGCTTCTCAGCCCTCATTACTAGCACTTTGGTTTTGGGTCCCCCTTAATCCCCCACTCTCCAGGTTTTTTTTTTTTAGGTGAACTCTTGAACTCATCTTAGCGATATCTACCCACTGCCCTTCGGAGTATTAGGGTACCACTCCGGTCCTTCCTTTTCGTCCGCTGGCGAAAAGTACCCTTCCCTTACTACTCCTTTTTATAGAGATTTTATGTCCCCCCCCCTTCTCCCTCCAGGTACACTTGTCCCCTTTTCCACTTCCGACTCTGGTGATCGCGCGTCCCCTCTCTGTATGCGGTTGCATCTCTTCTATTTATCAAAATATGGACCCCCCCCCCCCCTTTTCCTCTTTCTGGACTGCCCCCCCCCACCCAAACCTCATCGACATTGCTGCGAGCCTGTTTCCCTTACTGTCTTTTAGTTTTGGTCCTTCTTCCTTTTCATCATCAAGCGTTCGGACGACCCGCAAGCGGAGAATTCATCCCTTTTTTGGTTTTTTTTTTTCGACCAAAGCCTGCGGTGCCTCCAACTGCACGTCCCGTTAATGGATGTCCCTATGGATAAGTGTTCGTAAAAACCGCAAAAGAGCCGGGACTCAAGTCAAGCATGACGCTCCAGAAAAGGACCAAGGTATTTTTTTACAGTGGCACCCCCCCTAAGGACTTCTACCTTTTGATGATCTGCCTCAAAGATCATCGTCTTTGATTTTCCATACGTTAAACCCCCCACGCATGTCTGCTTTTCCTTCTGCGCTTTGAAGTGTTTTTCCCGGCTGAGGGGTATCCCTCCTGATTGCATTTTACGCCCCGTGACCTATTTCTTTTTTTTCCCAATTTCCATCGGTTTTACCCTATAGTCTTTGATGCGTTTCGCAACTGAGGTCTTTTCTCCCCTTTCCTCCTCTTGCCCGATATTGAGACAGGCCTTTTTAAAGCATCCCATGCAGGTTCATCCATCGGGACGATTCATCAGCCCCTTTTTACTTATCTTCACGAAAACGGTCCAAGTCTCCCATCAATTCACTTCGATCGTGAGCTTCAGTCGGCTCCTGCTCTGTTCAATGGTGGGCATTCCCTTCTCTCCTTCACTATGTTTTTCTCCGGGGTCAAGGATTTTAAACCCCCTCCCCAGTGCACTTACCCCCCACACATAGGTCTCTTGAAATTGTCCATGGACTTTTCGTGAGACTCTCAAATAGTCCCCAGGTTTCCCTCAAGTCTGAGAGTACCTTGTTCTACCCGTCACACTTCGTTTCGGCGTAAATGATGCCCCAAGGTAGTGTGTCCTTTTTCCCATTGTTCTTCCTCCTACCTGTCCTTCCTCCGGGATATCGTATTGCCCACCTGTTTTTCCCGCCCCCAAAGAAGAACCCGTTTGACTTTCCAATTTATAGAACCCCTTTCTTTTCCCAAGGCCTTTCACTGCTCGACCCCCCAAACCGTTTGTCTGATGTGCAGCCTTAGCAGTAATTATTTTCTTTGCAGATATTTGTCCTGTATGACACCCTGTTCTCTGAGGTTCACGAGGAAGATTTTTTGTCTCCTCCCTCTACAGTCCCGTTTGTCGTATGTTCTTAGGCAACTTGATTTCCCAATGATGCTTTACAAAAAGCCTTCACGTTTAACTTCCCCTTCCCCTCCCCGGTGCCCCATTGGAATTGACCAGGACCCTCAACCTGGACTGCAACTTTCTCCCATAAACTACCTTCTGCTATCAATGTTTTCCCATTGGCCTGGGCGGGAACCCCGGGTTTTGCCCTTCCTCCTCTGGAGTACAGAACCCTTTGGTTCTAAACCTCCTCCGTATCATTTTTTAATTTTCTGTCGGATCTTTAAAGAGGGCTTTTTTCTTCTCCCCCCCTCTCCTGGTAATTGCATACCGGACTATATTTCCCCCCCCCCTGGTCTTCCCATAAAACCTTTTTTTTTCCTGACCATGCCCCGAGGTCTTTCAGTCTTATTCAAAGTAAACACTGCCCTAGGAACAATACCAATTTTCCCCTTCACCCTTAATGATTCGTTCTACGTTCCGCGCCTCTCAATTCTTCATTTTTTCTCCCCCCCTCTTTCGTACCCCTCAGCGATTCTCCCCCACCGGCTTGTCACTTGACTCGCGTGGATGGTCACTATTTTGGACACACAGCTTGCCTCTTTTTGCTTTTATCTTCCTGTTATCCAGGCGAAGCCCTCCTTAAGTGAAAATTCTCTTCTTGTAGACGTTACTCAACTCCCTTCCTTTCATTTTCCCCCTGATTGCGTGCGCTCTTATTGGTTTTCCCTTCCCTCCAAAGAAGAGATTTTCACCAAGGATCTGGAGGCACCGCCCCCAACTACATGTTGCCCCGTTTTTTACACCTTGGGGCACCTCTCTTCCTCTCATGTTGTTGTGAGATCCTGTGACCCGAGGGGTTGCCTCATGGATTTTTCCTTCTGTTCTTTGTTTCGTTTTTTTTAATAGTTTGATGATCCTCAACTTCAATTCAAGTGGAGTCCAATCCTCTCGGGTTGAGAAGGTTTGGATTTCCTCTCGAACCTCGTTTCTCTCCCCTTTTTCGTAGTTCGATGTCTGGTAATCCGCGCTCGTACCCCCCCCTCCTTAGCTGTACTTGATCTTTTAATTTTGGACCACAAGCGAGAAGATCCTGCTCAATTTCTCTCACGCCGGTTTCCCCCTTCGGCTTGTGAAAGGTACCCCTAAAGTTCGTTTTGAGCCAAACTTATTACTTTCCCTTCGATTCATTTTTCTCCTTTCGAGCTCACTTTTTACTCGGGTACATGGTATTTGCCCTTAGGGTTTGCCTGTGTCATAAGACTGCAATAACACACCTTTTCAATGGGTAATTAACTTTTCCTTCCTAAAGTTTGGCGCCTTAGAGTAATCTTCCTGTAAAATCAGGCTTCGCCCCGATTCGAGCCTGATGCTGGGCTTATATTCGTTGTTAGCTTTCCCCTTTTCATCAACCCTTGGTTCCACGAAAAATCCCTCTTTTTTTTCTTTTAAGTGCCCTTTCCTTAGACAGTTTGTTTGCCGCCCACCTGTTTTCACCATTACACGGCTTTAGGCACCGTCCTTTTTCTATTAGGTACCTTTTGCAGCTGAGGTTTAGAAGTCTTGCGTTTTTTTCCCCCCTTTTGATCTTCATTGCCCCAACCAAGTAATCACCCTCCCCCCCCGAACCCAAGTTGATTGGAGATTTGATCCACATCCTTTTACCGCAGATTCCCCCATTTTCATTTTCTACCTGTTCAGACTCTCCTCAGGTTACTCTCAGTCTTTCCAAAGTGTTGCTTTCGGAACCGGCCTTTTTCGCCCCTTGCGAATTTTTCCCCAAACCTTCTGCGTTTTTCCTTACCCGTAAAAGCCTGGCCAGGCTATCCTAATGAGTTTTTTGACCCTGCCGATCGGCCGTTCCTGCAAAGTGCCCCTCGTGCCCTGGCCGGGCTTGACAGAAAACGGCCCCCCCTTTTTTCTAGAGTATAAGGCTCTCCCCGATCCGACTTTTTTTCCGTCGGGGTCCCTGGAGTCTCACGACAAGCTCCGTTGCCCAAAAGAGTCCGTTTCTGACTTTTCCTTTTTCCTGTGGTAATGCCCCCCTTCATTAGCTGCCGTATCCACCTCGAACATATTCTATGTCATCCCCCAAAACTCCTCATCGTTTGATTACTAAGCAACTGTCCTGTCCGATGGCAGGTTTCCAGTTTTTCCGCGGAAAAAAGTTTTGCTCGTCCTCCCTTGCTCACTGTTCTTGTGACAGGCTCCCTTTCATACTTCACGCGCACTCTCGTATGACTCTCTGAACGCATCAAAAAATGAGCCGTTTCTTCCGGAAAAGACAGCTGTGAAACTTTTTGGACTGAGCGACCCCCCACTTATTGGACTACCTTACTAGTGGCTCCTCAGCCCCTTTCCCCCCCTCGCCTTTCGCCCATCCCGAGATCAAAACCAGTGCTTTTGCCCTTCTTGCCCCCCTTTTCCCCCCCCCTACAGGTAGATCTTTACTCATCCCCCCTCGCCTGACCTTTGCTCCACCCGCAGTAAGTCGTTTTCCGGGGTCCAATACTGTTTTTCCGGTCTTTTCTGTAAGTCAACGTATACATTTTCTCCCAAGTGGATGCTCGTTTACAACCCGATAATCGGTCTTAAGTCCCGCTTTTTTGTGCCACCCACATGTGGCACTTAATTTCCAAATTTCCCTTTTACAATTTTACGGGGTCGCTCATGGCCCCTTGGATTCTTGTCGTTGTTCGCTTGGGACTGAAGATTCTCCGTCAGTCTTCACCAATACCAGGGAACCGCACCACCTTCTTTCCGTTGCAGACTCATAACTTTGGTCGGCTGTACAACTTCCTCAAAGGGGTTTTAGGATTGCTCGTTCCATTTTCAATAGATGACACTCTGAAAGACTCAGAGACCCCCCCCCTCTCAGCGGGATTCTTGAGTGATTTCTGATACAGCAGGATTTATGTCAGAGCAAGTACCCTTATATATTCTCCACTTGTTTGTTTGCGATCTGTCTGTACAATTGCAAGCAACCTGTCAGGCACCTGTAAAACAGTACTCGCCTTCCTTCCGGTGTTTTAGTGGACTCTGGATCTCGGTGAATAGATGATGAGTGTTCCCCCCCCTACCATTCCCAAACGGGGCTAGCTTGTACATGCTTCGCCCCCCAAAGTTCCCCATCTTAGAGCGCCCCAAGAACTCACTTTGCACGAGTCTTTATGGTGATCGTCTTCGACAGCTCCGTCTATTCCCCACTTCGAGACCCTCCTGAAAACGCACCCCCCTTCTACTTTGTCCGAACCCACAGCCCTCCCCCCCCTTTTTCCCCCGTCCTGTTGTCCCCCCCAGGCACGAAAACTTTTTTTTGCTCACTGTACCCTGATCATGGTAGAACGACCCTACCCAATGGTCAGTAAGTTTCATAATTTCTGCGCCATTCGGAACCCCTTTTACTTTGTCCCCCAACGGACAGAAACTCCTTGGAACTCGGTCTGCTGATATCCTGGCCATTTCAAGATCCTTCCTATGCCCCTAAGTCCACCTCCATGGCCAACCCACTGTAGAGGATTCATTTTTTCAGGTGCCTCTGCTTTTTTCTTGCTGATTCCTATGATTTTCAACATCCCCAGTTTTCGATCGCGTTTCCCTTCCCCCCTTTCCAGCCCTGGGACCTATGGTTCACATGTTGTTAGCGAGGATATCATGACGTCTCCTTCTGAGGTGCTGTGGCATTTCGCGATTTTCATGCTCCCAAAGGGCGTTCTCCTTTTTCCCCGTTCCCTTCTCACTTTTTCCATCTTTTCGAAAAGGCCGCTTCAATCTCAATTGACACCTGCTCCTTTTTGATAGAGGATCCCCCGAAACTGTTTCTGTTTTTGACCCTTTGGGGGGTTTCTGCCCAGCCTGACGAGTTTTACCATGTTCCAGTTTTTTTGAGCCTAAATCAGCCTTGACTTTTTTACCCATTCCACATATGTTCTTCTTCCCTTCGTAAAGGAGTCCATTTTTAGTTGCGTCTGTCCACCGCTTTCCTACAGGATTCGTGAGACCCGTCTTCATTGGTAGATCAACTTTCCGTTCGTAGTTTACGTCTTCCCTTGTCCCCAGGGCTTTTGTTGGCAGGTGCTCTAACGAGCGTGATTTAAGCTATAGAATCCACCGATTTTACCTTCCAAAAATCTCCCCCAGTGTTTTATTTTAAACATGGTCGCAACTCCACCAGCCCCCTTTTCCTTTTCTGCCAGTGTGATCAGTCCGAGGGATTTTCTAGAGTCGGTTTTAAGGGATGAAAATGTTGATCAGGTTAAAAGCTTACCGACGAGTTTTTTCCCTCCCCGCAAAGGATTGTATTTTTTTCGAGTTTAGTGATGTCCTTTTTTTTCCTTTAAGTAGTACATTCCGCAACGCCCTAGGGAGTTTCTTCCCAAAGTCATCTACTTACCCTCATGGCCCCGTCCCCGACCCGCAGTGGTTCCAAGCCTGGGATCATGGTGACCTTCTTCAAGTTTTTACTGGTCTGCATCGTGAACTACCTTCTAATTCCCTCTATCCGCCCCTGCCCTAATGCTGGCGTCGGTCCCACATTTTTTCCCCCCTTTTGGGGGACCGCTCAGTCCTTAAAATCGACCCGTATCCCTTCGATACCGCGATTGTTCAGCCGGCCCGCGGCTGGACTGTTTCCATTATCCTATATCACAAACTTTAGTAATTAACGTCCTCTGTCCACCCTGGGTCTTCAAGTATTCTTTTTCATAGTAAAACCCTGGATCGCCTTTCCTGGAAAAATTCTTTATACCCGCATTACCTCTGTCCGTCCAACGAGAGATTACTTAGATTTGCCTTCCCCTCACCCTTTTATTCCCCCGCTTCCCCCTTGATGGTCCAACTGCTGTTCGAGCCCTTTTTCATAAGTCTTCTAGCTGGAGTCCCCCTATGGTTTTCCCCCATTCAAATTTTTCGATGCGCGCTACGCGGCTCTTAAAGGCCCCGAGCACTTCCCCAACCTCGCTTTGTCCTTCGAGCCACCTTCAACCCGCTCTATCATTGTTATTGCTGTTTCTATTCGTTGACCTTTTTGAACCCTCGTTACCGCAAGTCATCCTACCAAGGATTTCACCCTGCCACCGCCCACAAACTTACTCCGAACCCCTGGGACCCTCTTTTATTATTAATACAACACTTGTTGTCGGGTCTGATTTCCCCTCCGTGAACAAGTACGTCTGGAGTGTTCGTTTTCTCCAGAACTCCAACAACTGACATCGGTCAACCCCCCCCCCCACCCCCCACCACTTCCCTTCCCCCCCCCCCGGTTATCGTTTATCTCTGTGCTCTCCCGCCGACTTCCATTTTTCCCATTATAGAGGGTTTTTTTTTCACCCCCCGTAAGAGAAAAGCTTTTGATTTCTCTTTCGGTTTCTGTCCGGCCTTAAAAGCGATCGTTCCTCCTTCGAGACCTAGCCCCCCCCCCCCCCCCCCCCCCCCGTGTTTTAATTGGTCAAATCCCTCAGCCCCGCTTTTTAGAAAGGGATCAGTAATCGGTTTGTTGGCGACCGCCTTTTTCTTTTCACCCTGTTTTTTTTCCCCTTTAGGTCCGGGAGCTCAGTACGTGTCCTCTATGAGAAGAAGTTTCTTCGCCTTTTCCTTGTCCTTGTCTTTGCCTCTCCTTCATTTTTTTGCCCGTGGAATAAGACTCCTCATCTAGGGGGTTGCCCTTTTAATTTTTTTCCCCTGACCACTAATCCGCCTCCAGGTCATCGCCGGTTTCCTTCTGCAGATTTTCGCTCATTCGTCTGTCCCGTCGGAGTCCCAGCCCGGGAGTCGTCTTCCCCGTTGCCAAGAGAAATTGCCCATTGGTGTTCTCCACTGAGGTCCTCTCTCCGAAAATTATCCTTTGTGTATTTTTTGTCTGTTCGGGCATCTAACGCCCAAAGTTGCGCCGGAATGTTGGTTTTCTTCTTCCCGTCCTTGAAAATACTTCTTTCTAAGAATCTAGGGCACTTCCCGGGTTGCTCCTTAATCGAGCAACCTTCCCTCCCGACATAAACTTCCGGCTATGCGATTGTCCATGTGGCTTCTTGACTGCCTCTCCCCCATATTACCTGCATAAGGTACTCCTAAGGCTGGCTCACGTTGTGCCTAGGAAGGAAACCGTTCTTGGGCGCCGTTTTGCGATCCCTGTCCTTCCCAAAAAATCGACCCCACCCTTCCCCATCTTTTATTTTCATGGAAAGGTCTGATGTCGGAGGAACCTAGCGCTTCGCCCCTCCCCCCCCTGAAAGGCCCCCACCTCGTTGGGCCCTTCCTTTTTGAAGCTCCTTCCTTTTTATTCCCACTGGCTCCCCCCCTCTCGTCTCGACAGAATTTATGAATAGGTTCTACGTCTCGCCCCAGCCGTTGACAAATTTCCCTCCAAGTGGCTCCACCCCCTCTTTTCCTAGCTCACCTGCCCTGGCCCAGTAATCTATCCCCCACACTTTCTCCTTTCCGCACGGCTTCCTTTATTTTTTTTTTTTAAAAGAGCAGGTTATGCTTGGAAGGCGTTTCGTCCCTTTTTGGACCCCCTGGGAAACGAATTGTCCTGGGGATGCTCTTCCCCCGTCCTTTTTTTCCCCCCCTATCGGCCCCCTTTTTTTCGCTCGTCCCGTCATGCCATATTCGATAAGCCATACCCCTCTCGGACCTTCCCCCAACCGGCTGGCCATGGGGGAGGAATCCGATCGCCATACTTGCGCTAATCATGTCTTGTACAACCCCCCTCATTTGTCCAAAAAACCATTCCCATTCTCAGCAATTCTCCCCCCAAAGCTCAGGTTGCCCTGTTTGTGTCCTGGTTCCCCGATCTGACTATGCCTTCACTTCCGGGCCTTTACCCGAATTCGTTGGTTTCGGTGTAACCCCCATGTTTCTGGTGCTTGAGCGTAGATGAACTCTTCATTGGTCGGTTTTGACCTAACCAATGATCCCTTCCTCCCGCCTTTCCACTCGTGTCTCTTTAAGGGTGTCCAACCATTGCTTTTCCTGGCGATGGTTCCACTTGCGGGCCTTTTCTCGAGCCTTTTTCCTCCCTCGCGATCTGGCACTTGACGATACACAAAATTTAATTTGCGCCCGTTCCAACCGTGCTTTCGTGTGCGTCCCTTCCTCCGATGGAACTGGGTTTTTTTTTTTTTTTGCAAATGCATTTACCCGGGGGGGTCCCTTTTTTTTTTTTGAACCCCCTCCTCTCTTCCTAGCCAGCGATATCTCACCTGCGCCCTTATTTCATTCTGGTTACCATTTCCCGGCAATTCTGAAGAATGGTCACCCTTCTTTTTCTCCCGTTTTTTCCTCATCCCTCTTCGAGATTGAATGTCTTTTCCCCCCCTTCCCGGGCCTTTTCTTCCCGCAGATTCCTTTGGCCGAAGTGGGTGATCGAATTTTTTCTCTGCTTTGCATAGATGATGAGTCATTTTCACCTAATAGGCACCCACAAGGTTTTCTACATCTCCCACAAAGTTTCCATTTCGTCTCCCACTACGGTTTTGTTTTTTCTTACTTTCCTCCTGGTAGTTCTTTTCTTCGTACCCCCCCCGTGTTACAGTATCTCCCGTCATCCAAAGCGTCTCGTGACCCGACGACAAGCCTGATGACCCCCTGCCTCCATCCCCTTTTCGCTCCCCCTTTTGCTCCTCGATTTGCGCACGGCGTGTAATTTAAAGATGTGGGGTCGTAACCCTCTCTCCCCAATTTCCTTATTCAATACTTCAGGTCCCCGTGAAGCTGTGACCCTTCCCACCGTTACTCTTTTTTGTGTCAATATTCCCTGTCTGATTTGCTATAGTCAGCTCCGTGAGACCCCTTTCCCCCCCCCCCTCCTGCTCTTTTTTCTTGGAAATTTTCTGCCGATGTTTTTTTTTTCAACTTCCTGATTGTATCACCACTTTTCATGCTTTAAAGCTCACCGTGCCTTATTTTCCATCCCAGAAATTCCCTGTTGGCAGATTCATACGGTGATGTTGTCTCTCTCTCTGTTTTGACGCTCTTCTCTCTCTGAGCAAAAAGACCTTTAATAAGAGGCACCCCCTGTTCCATCGGTGACCTTCCCTTTCTTTTTCACTCCATCTTCAGGGGTCAAAAGAACCCTTCACTGACATGATCGTTGTTAGATGGATCCGGGCGCACTGTCCTTCCTTTTTTCAATTTGGTAGCTCTATGACGGTTTCCTCCCTTGGCCAGGGCCCTTATTCTCCCTTCAATAGGACCCGATGGCCTACCCCACTCTCGGCCTTTTATATGTGTCAGCTTTGATTGATCTAATCTTCTGACCCCTAGTAATTCAGAGAAAGTCGATCTGAGCTCCTTGGTCGTCATACCCCATTAATCCCCCTTCTTCCTGTCCCTTAAAGGGCCCAAAGGGTTACTTTTGCATTTTTTTAGCTCCCCTTCAGGCTATGGCCATGCTTCCACGATTCCGGTGCGCCCGTAAGAAAATTGGTTTTTTCCCTTCCCCATGGCTTTCGCAAACTCGAGGTAAGGTACAAGTCTTTTGAGTTTGCCCCCCGTTTGTTTCCTTTTATATTAGTACCTTATCTGCGTCTTGCGAGAATGATTCCCCGTTGTCTGCGTTTTCCCCGAGTTTTTTTTCTTTTAACTCACATCCCAGTGACTGTTATAGCGCGTTTCTTTTTCCCCTTTGCTCGAGTTCCGGAGCCCCTAGACTTCCCCTCCTCTTTCGAACCCGAAGTATGTTTCCCCCCCCTGTCCCGAAACATTGCACTCTCAATTTGCATGGTGGACCTGATTTCCTTCCCTTTGGCCGCTAGACTTCATACTTCCGGCTATCTGCTCCCTCATGGAGGCTCCACCCCCCCCCATTTTTTGGCCAGTTCTTTCGGGGAAGACAACCTCCCGTTTGGCCCCCCGCCCGTTCCTCCTCGATCGACCTGGCGATCAAGGTAAATGGCTTTTCTCATGACATAATTTATTTCTCCCCCAAACTTCATTTCAAACTTTCCCTGACACCTTTCCCAGATGTTTTCTCTCAGTAAATCCTCCCCACCCCCCCTGCACATCGGCCCCTCCCCTGGACAATTCCTTTATCCCCCCTAATCTCTACGCCCTGCGCCGTTAGAACTTTTTTCCCCCACACCATTCCCCCCCCTTCGCACCATTGTCACATCCTGTGCTGTAGCAACCCGGTCCCCCCCCGCTTCTAGACAGGACAATAGGGGCTTCTTTCCCACGACTTTGTAAACGTTTTTGGATGCGCGCGGTACTTCTTAATTGAGCGTTTTCCTGGTCCTACCCCTCCCCCCTGACTACGACAAAAATAGACTTTTGCTCGTAAGGGTCAACACCTCACCCCCCCCTCTACTCCATTGGTGAGGGTTTCCCTATTTAGGTCCCCCTCCTTCTTTAACTAAGAACAGTACCCTTCTCTTTAATGCCCCCGCCCCCCTTCCGGACTTAACGGTGCCACGATGGAAAACTACTATCTTTCCCTTCCCTTCCCTTTTTGTTGTTTCTGATAGGTTTCCCCTTTCCTTTCTTTTTTTGTTGGCTGTTCCAGAGACCCATTTATTCCTTTAGTTTAACTTTTTGCCAATCCCCTCCTCCCCCCAAGTGGGTCCATATAGGGTTTCCAGTTTTTTTTCCCCTTCCTGAGCACGGGTTGCCTTTCACTTTTTTCTGGACTGGCGTCGCTTTAAGGCTCTGGATACTCCCATTCTCCTCTGCCTTCCTGCCATTGTAATGGCCCATTGCGCCTTTTTCTCTTTCTTCCCTCTTTTGTTGTTTCACAATTCCTCTTTTTAGATGTGAATTTTATCGAAAGTGCATTTTTTGAGCCCCTCGCACTTGTTCTCGCATCGCGGAGATATCTCTTTCTGGTTAGTGACTTCCATGGTCGCCATTCAGGGGTTATTGAAACCCTTTTCCCAAGCGGGTTCAAGTTGCCTTTTATTGAAGACAGTTTGTACCTTTTCTTTGACCCTACAGGTCCCGAGCATGCCCTCTCCGTACCGGCAGATCGACCGACTGATTCCAGATAGGAGACCGGTCGGCTATTTTCCAGCGGGAGTCGTCTCCCCGTGACTTTCCCCCCACCCGGGGTTCTCCCTCCACTCAGCGGGAAGGTCGATAGAACTGAACTTTCTTGCATTGTCTTCTGACGTGCGGCCCTTGTCGGGATACCCATGACAAAGTGTTCCTCTTGAACCCGCCTTCTTCCTGACTTTCCGAATCATCTGTTAGAAGCCTATCCCATCCGCTGCCTTTTTTCATTTTTTCTTTTTGAGAACAGGTCCATCACTCCCCTCGAACAATTTTCTGTTCTGCTGGTCGACTATCCCCAGCGCGGGCCGCTTTCAACTCCTCCCCACCCTCTCGGCCAGTTCCTCATAAGGTACTCCTTGCCTCACCCCGGGTTTGACTCGTGGCGCCCTGGGAACGGCCTTGGGCGCGACATTACCTTGAACCCATCCCAACCCTTCCCCTTGTTTTTGCTTAACACCCTAAATTTTAAGCACTGTGCCTTCTGATTGAGGAATTTCCGGCGAGTCCTAGTCTCCTCCCCCCCCCCTGCATACCTTTTCCCCCTGGATTTCGTTCTTTGACCCCTCCTGCACTTTTTGACGGTATTCCCGACAGGCCTACGCTCACGGCGACCAGCCTTCCCTCCTTCTTTTCGACGCTTTTTCAAGAACCCGCTGTAAAAAGGTCCGAAACCCCTCATGTGTTCGTGTGTCAGGCCCCTTCCTCTTTCATTTAGTCATCCTGGCTGGCCGTAGTAAACATATCCCCCCTTTTTTCCCCTCTATGATCCCCCTAAAAAGATCTTTCGCCGGCCTAGACAAACGTCCGGGTTTATGATTCCCCTATGGCCTGTTTCGGAATTATGGCTTGCCAAAGGGCTCCAGGTCCGCGTTACGCTCCTTCCCCCGGTTTGTCTTCCATGCTTTTTTTTGTGTTCTTCCCTGAATGTCGATCGATCGGCGCCCTCCTGTCAGCGCTCGCTCATGCGTTGCTCCCTTACAATCTCTCGGAGGCCCCGACCAACGCTGGAACCGTAGTTTAGGAACGCAGAGCGCCCTACGACCTGTGCTGACTTGGCAAGCTCTGTTCCCAAACACTCTTTTCACCATCGGCAAAATGTAAGCATGATCTCTTTCAATTTCTAAGTCGGTTTGTTTGCCATGGATGTTCAAAACGGAGGCCTTCCCCAGCTCATCGCATTGACCGGTATTCACAGAAGTAGTCGGGTTTATACAAACCTGTTTTCTGGCGTGCTCGGGCACCGATATTGACCTTAAATTTTTTTTTACCGGTTTTTCTCACCAGATCATAGGTACTAGTACAAGTACGGTGTCGGCCCCTCTTGTAGGTCCTTTCTCCCTTTCCCTTTTTTCCCCCCCCCAAAATTGGTGTAGGCCATTTGTGGTCCTTCATGGCACCATTATCACTTTTTCCTAGTAGGGGAGAATTTCCTTGGTATTCAAGGAGCGATCGGGACTCTCAAAATACACAAGGGCATCCGTTAACCCTTGACTTTCGTGTGCGGCCGCTCCTTTACGATTCACCTTTTTTGTTTTTTTGGACAATCTGCCCCTTTCCCCTCCCAGGGTTGGCTCTGATTCATTCTCACGAACCTAATATTTTTCCACCCCGAGATCTGATACCGGAGCCCTGATTCGGAGTTTTCCTCCGATGTCTTCATACCTGCCTCCTTAGTAACCTTCCCCCTTATCTTTTCTCATCCCTCTGTGTGTGCGAATTACTTGCATGCTTCCGAACTCATTTTTTCCGGAAAATTTTCCCCGATAATACTGACTCATTTCAGACTTTTTTTTGCCCGAGATGGTGGTGAGGTGATCATCTTTGAGTTCACCCCACAATCCCCACCCGGTTCTAGCTTTCCCTGCATTTGCAGAACCCCCCCCCCCCCCACAGTTCCCGTCTGTCTCCCTTCTCCCCCCTGATTCACGTGTGGAAACGGGCTCCGGTAAGTTATGGTTTTTCGCTTTTCCTTTTCCAATCGCTGACACCCCCCTCTTGATCTTCGACTCCCCCCCACGAAAAGCCCAATTGCCAATGATTTCCACCCATGTTTCAGAGGCCAATTTTTGTGCAATTTCCCCTTTCCTTCCCGATCCCTTTGCGCCCTTCTTCGTGTCGTTACTGATGTTGATGTTTCATACCCCCACGCCCGACCCAATGTCCGAAGTTTCCCATACTCCGCTCCCGCCGGCCAAAGTTTGTCCCCCCGGAAACCCGCCTACTTCGTTTTTTTTCCCCTTCCTTTCCTTCTGTAGGCGATAGTCCAAATCTCCTCCGCTTGCCATTGGGCCCCTCCCCCTGGCCCCCCCCAACCCCCCTCTTGATTTGGATTCTCCCCCTTACCATTGTTCTGAATTTTCTGGTTTCCCACATGCGAAAAGTCCACCTTTCGTTTTCCCTCTCGGCGTCACGAAACTCACCTTTGTCAGCTTTCCTCCTGGTTCTTTTCTGCCGAAGCATCATGACGTGAGATTTTTACCTCGGGCGCCGATCTGACTCGAACATTTCTTCCTTTTTCATCTGCCCCCCCCCCCCCAGTAATTTTCTCTCCACGGGGACTACAAGAGCAATTTTCCGCATATTAACGCACCGGGCAAAAGCCTTTCTGAACCCCCTCCTTTTTCTTCTTTGATGCCTTTGGGCTCCCTGCTTTTTGTGACCGGGGGTGAATATGCCTTTGACATCTTTTCCTAATTCCCTTTCGCTGAGCTCAATGAAAATCGGGTCCGGTTAATTTTTCCCCCCTACACTTTATTGAGATTTGCAAAACCGAGCTTTTGATTTGAAGCACGCGTTCACCTTAGTTGCCTTCCAATGGTCAGGCACTTCCTCCTAGAGTTACTTTTGATTCAAGAACATTAGTTCGGGAGTAAATTACAGGCCATCCCACACCTGTTTTTCTTTTGCATTTGGTGCGTCTCCGTTTATTAATCCTCGGGATCCTGGAACAGGTCTTCCATTTTTTACGGTTTTCTCAAAACCAACCGCCGCCCCTGTTGTCATTGTCCAAATGGATCGCAAATTGGTCTCGACCCAATGACTTTTCCCTTGTAACGATCACCCCTTGTAGCCCCTCATTTGTGCTCACTATTCGAGTGCCCTCGAGGGGATGCTTTATTAGAATGTTTCTCTGCTTTCCTTCCCTCGTTGTTTCTCCCTTCCCACATTCGAGGAATTGTCGATTCGTGATGTCATTTGATTGTACTGGATCACTTTTCCTCGCTCATTGCCCCCTAAATTCTTGGTCCGGATTTCAGCTTGCCCTATATTCCCCTCAAGTGCCTCGCCCTTTGTTCTGGGGGACACCCTGTTTACACGTTCCTCCTCTAATACCTTACCTTCAGGTCTCCGCAACCCCTCCGGATTTTCTTTTTGAGACCAACATTTTTTTCCCCTTCGTTCGGGGGTTTTCCTTTCTGACTCACGGCTGGAAAACTCCGAATTCAATCCTCTATTCCCCCCGACTCTATTTCCCTTCTCATCGCCTCTCTTCGGCTCTCGACTTTTGCATTTTTAATTCCGGCCTATATCCCCCCAGACTTTCTTTCCGCCTCCACTTGACCGTTTATTCCTCAGTTCTGATTTCCAAGAGTCACCCCTTTCCCTAGGCCCCCATTGGCCCCCCTACCTCTACCGAAAATTACCTCGCGCGCATGTCCTCGTCAACTTTCACTTCGAGTTTGGTCAACCCTGCCCTTTTTCTACCATCCACATCCCCCCGTATGATCAGCACCGGCGCCTACTCTTGGTTCCTCTCTTTCTCGATGGTCACTCTGGATACAATGTTAGTCGTGCGCGCTAATGGCTCTTCTTTATACCGTCCCGCCAGTAATTACTCCCCATTCCTCTCTTTTGCTCGTCCTGGTTCCAGCAACTTCCTTATTTCCCCACTTGGAATGTGCTGCTATTTCGTGGATAACCTCTCCACGAATCCTCAGCCCCCCTGATTTCCCAGGAACGTTTAACAAACTCCAGGAAATGGGCACCCCCCTGCC
>Ga0179593_1483327_pt1 | contig 15731 bp, 18 predicted proteins | sample CZODoug2_1_08_16_FD_185931 | JGI IMG/M metagenome (GOLD analysis project Ga0179593, IMG submission 185931) | Vadose zone soil fungal communities from Angelo Coast Range Reserve, California, USA - CZODoug2_1_08_16fungal (PacBio error correction) | ecosystem: Environmental > Terrestrial > Soil >... | reverse complement strand
TTTCGCAAGTATTCCTTCTTTTATTCCGTCAACCCGATCTCGACAGGCTTTCCGGTGTAGGCACGGACGGTGAAGGATAACCGTCTAGCTACCAGGCGTCCCTGAGTTCCACTTCATGCACCTTTATTTCTTCAGAGTTAGAATGGTAAGGAGATAACCCTGGACTCCTTTCCCACTCCAGCTTTTTTAGACTGTTCGTAGCTGTCCCCCGACGTTTCCTTGTTTCCTTTCTCTCCGTGCGTTCTCCCTTTCCCGCTTTCTAGTTTGAATGCTGTAGTCGGAGGTCTTAGATCTTTTGTTCCTGAACGTTTCGTAACGGAGGTCCTCTCCTCCCTTTTTCCCTTCTTTTCGACCTCACACACGGCTTCAGTGGATAGAGTCGGCTCCGTTTCCTTCAGAGTTCCCCACCGTACTCAATGGCCTCTCTGTGGGGTCTGCTTAGGGTCTACTAGATTAATTTCCATGTCCTTTTCTTCTATCTTCTTGCTCCTCTTTTTGGTTTCCGGAGTGTACTTGCGACGAAGGAGTCCCGAGCATCCTGCGCCTTACACTATGTCAGTAGCCGCGCGCGCAATGAAGCATGGCCGCGTGGGCGCTTCTGACGCTCGTGTCCTCACCCCTATTGGTAGCCGATTCCCGCTCCTCCCCCCCTTTTCCCCCTTCCTGCGTTCCTTCAACCACCCCATTTTTTCCTCCTTCATCTTTCCCCCACCCGTTGGCCAATAAGGTTGAGTTTCATCGGTTCTTTTGCCACTTTCTTTTGGCTCCCTGTTCATGATCTCTCCCTGAATTAATTGACCTTCTTTTCCCTTCCCCCCTTTTTTCCCGTCCGATAAAGCATCCCCAAGGATTCTTTTCTGAACTTTTTGCCGTTTTTCTTCTTCGCTGGCTTGTATACGCCACGGCGTAGTTCGGTGCCGTACACTCTCAAAACTTGTTTACCGTCCAGAGTGATACGCTGCTTCTTCCCCATCGTCCTTGAACACATGCCCTCTCAGTGCAGGTCGATCCTTTTTTAACCCCCCCACCTAGCCCTTATTTAAGAAGAGATGGGAGTTTCTCTTAAAGGCATCCGACCCTCTCACTACCTGCCTAGGAATTTTCCTTCCCCCCCTTTCAGATTCTTCTCTTCTCGAAGCCTTCATGGGACCTTCGCAACTGCCGCCCTATAACTCTCCGATCTCCTGAGATTTGATGCTGGAAGTGGCCCCTAGTTACCCCCACCCACTGCTTCCACGATTTTACGGCTGTCGCGCCCCTCAAAACTTCGTCCCCCTAGGTCGCTCTAATTTTGTTCAAGCTAGTGCCTCCTTATCTCCTCGATCCAACCAGGTCCTCTCTCTCCGAGGACGCCCTGAGACAATAGGACCATATTTTTTTCGTTACTCTTTTCCTCTTCTTGACAGTTACTCATCCTCCTGAGGTATATCCGATTCTCGTTCAAGAGCTTTCTTCTTCCCCCTCCCTATTCAGTCTAGGTTAATTTTTAATACCCCCCCTTCGCACTGAAGGTCTTTTTCCATTTTTTTCTTTTCAGACCAGCATCGAAATCTCCGAACCCTTTAGGGTACCGCCGCGCTTTTTTCCTTTTTTCACCGTTTGACTATGTCTTGGTCAGTTGATGTCGTCCTGCTTAATGCCCCTTTCGATCTCCCCCCCTGCTCGCACGTCGTTGAACGCCTTATGACTTCGCCTGTGACCCCCAATTCTTGATTATTGAGATCCCCTCCCGCCGCCTAGAGATTGTTTTCCCAAGTCCCTCTGTATGACCTCCTTGGCGTGGAGCCATTGTCTGTGCTATGTTCCCCTTTTTCTGTTCATTACCTACCTTCATTACTTTAACCCAATTTCAGGAATTTTCCGCAATGCCTCTAGCCTTGGGAAGAGGCACGACTTCCTTCGACTTCATAACAGGTGTTTGATGATTGAGTTGTGCGGTTGCTTCGAACGCTGGTTTTCCCGCTCAGCCCAGTATGTCCTGTGTAGACCCCTCCTCCTCCGCTGCCGTCTGATTACCACCCCCGTAAAGCAATTATGGACATCTTTGGAATGCTCTCCCCCCTTTTTTATTTTAAAATCTTTTTTCCTTTTTCCTAGGAGTTCTGGTTCTACGCGTCTTCACAGGTTTTCCATGTCTTACTTTTAGTGAGCGGGGCAGCGCATAGGTATCTTGTCGCAAATTCTCGTTGACTTGTGCAACCTGGTAGATTTTTTTCACTCTCCGCCTTTTCCGTCCGTGCGTGCGATTGGTTTGCCGTTGGTATTGGGTGCATTCTTCTTGGAGTTTTCTTCTCCTACTGAAATCCCGCGAGGTCTTTTGATGTTGATTTGCTTTTCTCGCTTTCGTATTCTTCCTCTCCTAATTTGAACGACCTTTTAGATTTTTTGTGGTTTCATCTCACTTATGGAGGGTTTTTGGCTCTACTTTCATATAAATATCTTTTCACGTTCTTTCGTGGTCTCCTTCCGGTTTAGTTTTTTTTTTTTCTTACTCTCTCCATTTCCCCCCCCCCACAATTCATTCCTCTCCTTTTTATCGCCCTTTTGCATTCTCCCCACCATCTTGCCCACTGGTGGTCCGCGGTTCCTGATTTTTTCTTTATCCTTTCGATCCCATCCCCTGTCCCGTGTGCCTGTTCCTTGTGCTCGCTCTTCTTTTGAGTTCTTTGGTCGCTGTCGAGAGAATGACTTCCTCCTATGTTCGCGCCGCAGTGTGACGCGGACCGTTCTGCATTCTTTTTTGAGTTGACGTTTCTACTTTATCTTTCACACGCTCAAAATCTCATCTTGAACCGCCACACCACTTTCCCCCACCCCTCTTCTCCTTTTCTGCTGTGGGTCTGTTTCTCCCTTTGTTTTCCGCCCCCCCCGTTTCTTTGTCCGCACCCTCCTGCCGACATCTATGACCACAACTCGTTCTCCGTGGCCGTTTTTCTACCCCCGAGCCCTCCGTTATGATGTACGTTAGGACTAGTGAGTGTACTATGACCTCTGAAGTTCTTTATTCTTTCCCCTGTGATTTTCTTTCTTGACTTCTTATTCCTCCGGCCCGCTACTTGTTCACATTCTTTTGAGCTGCGATTTCTCCAGGGCATAAGCTTGCGACATTTACCATACACAGACGTCTACTGCCGGTTTTCGCGGTCTTTTTGCTCGTCCCTACCATCTCAGTTTCTTTGTTTCCTTTGTCTGTCTGTCTCTACGGCTTTGCATGATGTTCGATGATTGACTTTTGGTATTCTTTTCCTCTCCTATCCACGGATTCTTACCCCTGTGCTATCCCCGTATATCACCGCCTCCCGGTAGATTAGACCTTGGTTCCGAGTCTCTGTTTACCGGATTATTCTGATCTGTCTTCAGTATTCCACCTGTATATGGTAATTCGCTCAAGAGTCCTCTCCTTCTCCCCCATGCTCTTCTTTTCTTGTGCCCCCCTTTTGGTATTATCTATTTCTTTGCCTCACATCCTTTCCTTTACTTAGTGCTGCGTCATTGGCTTTTCACGTTCAAGGCTTCTCCCTTTTATCCAGGTCATTGTGCCTGTCCATGCTTGCGAGGTAAGACAGTCACCTTTTTTTGCCTTCTTTCCATCCCCTCTACCGTCTTTCTTTTGCTACTACCCCAACGTTTTTTTCCCTTTCGAAATCCTGTGATTGTTTACACAACGCAGTTTCTATCTGCTTCCACACGTTTATCCAACGGATGAATCAGGCCCATCTTATTCCCCCTTTCTCTCCTGTTAGAATCTTACTTCTCGCCTCGCTTTGTCTTCCCCTTATCTGCTCACGCCTCCAGCGATCACTGTTGTTGCGGTCCATACGTAATTCGCTCCGTTTGTTGTTAGTCCTTTTTTTTAACCTTTTTGTTTTTATCGTGGACATGTCTTGAGATTGTTCGTTGGCTCTCTTTCATCCCTCTCCCGGTGACACATTCGGCCCCGGGCATCTGACATCCTCGCCTGTATACAACTAGGATCCAATTAAACGTTTATGGCAGCACTTTCTGAAAGTATAGCAGTGGGTCTTACGCTAGCGCTTTCTATCTTCTCGCCCGCTGGCTATGGTACGCACGGACATGTCCCGCTTTCCAAGACTCGATTTTCGTCCCTTTGGATTCTTTTTTGCTAAGAACTCTCTCTGCCCCCGGATGACGTCTGCTCTGATGGACGTCAGTGCGTATTATTGTTCTCTCTTTCTCTCCTCCTTTTTTTTTGGATGAACCCAAGACGACGGCCAGCCTCCGTCATCGTAGGAGCGTGCTTGGACCTGTCGCCGGTTCCCAAAGAACAAGATGATTCCCTCTTCTCATGTCTTGTCTTCTTTTGAGATTCGGGAGGAAATGTGCTTCTAGCCCTCTTCCGTTACGTCGACCGTCGCGCGCACTTCTTCCCCTGATAGACCTCAACTTTCTTCCCTGAATCCAGATAGGTAGCGTTTTCCCCCCCCAAACCTCTCAGATTATGGACAGGTTGGCCGTTTGGACCAGTTCTCCAGGTGCTTTCATCTGGGATTCGATTCTCTCCTTTTATCACAAAAATGCGCAGACCTCTAACCCCATGGTTATCGTTGTACGTCATTCACTATCACACAGAGAGTACTTTGCCCCCCCCCCCCTTTCTTTACTCTTCTCATGAGTAGAAGATTCCAAAGAGGCGAGGATCACAGGCTTCTCTATTCCTTGCTATCATTTTTTGAGTGATGGGCGTGGGGTAATCTCAGCGTTGGCAGACGTCCAGCGGCGCTTCAAACCAACACTTCCCCTTCGCCACTTTAGAAACAGTTTCCCATGGATTATTTCCCGCAAGACCCAACTCGTAGTAGTTTGCCTGATGACCCGAGTCTTCAAACGACACGACCGGCTTCCTTTTTCTAAGTCTTTCTTTTATCCATTCCAATAGAGAGAGAGCATGTCTGATAGACCCATTTCCTTGCCTGAATCTTGCCCACTTTGCGGTTAGAGAAAGCTTACTTATTCCGATTCTTGATGTTTACATTTTACCTCCCTCTTTCGCCTTTGAAATGGTTAATGATGGATGTTTTTTCCCCCCCTCTCGAAGCTTACTTGCTGCATCCGTCGATGATCAACAGTTCCGCGCAGGCGACGACTTTTCTCGCCTCCAACCCACCCTTCACACGGAAGCCTGCGCTCTTCATCTCCGGCCCTCGCTGACGGCGCGCGCGACCGGCCCCCAGTTACCCGTATTCGTTTTGGCATGTTTGTTTCTTATGTCGTGTTTTAACCTACCGTCTTATTCCCTCCCCCCCCCAGTCGAGGATTTCAGGGTGAGTTTGTGCTGTTTTAACAGATCCAATCCTTTCTTTTTCTTAATTTTGGTTAGGTTTCATTGAGACTGTGATCCCGTTATTAGACGAGCTATCTCGCCCGGACCACCCTATTTCGCCTTTCTCCAATGTTGTCCCTAGTTTCTCCCTCCTCTTTTTCGCTGCCGTCCCTTCTTGCCATAGGCCTTTTGACTCCCCTTTCAATCGCTCCCCCCCCCCCCCCTTACCATTCCACTGAACTCTTCAAGCCAAGATACTCCCTGGGACCAACCCATTTCTGATATGTGTCGAATACTATTCTTTTCGCATCGGTGAATGTTGAAATAGGATCTGATTCCTCACCATCCTCCACCTGAAGGGCTTCTTTCAGCCCCAATTCCTCTCCCCACGACAGTCATTTTGAGGGATCCGTCAATGTCATTAGGAAATTACCTGTTCTCTTCCCAGCCCATAGAAATGATCTAGGTTTCCTTCTCTCCCGACCATTCCCCTCACGGAGGACCCCTTGCAATTCAACCCGCATCATCCGTATCTTTGGATGACACAGCCACATATTCACACCCTATCCCCAAGTAAAAAATGTCGTGGAACTTCTTCCCCCCCACCTTTGGTACTCCTCCCCTTTTTCTGGCCTTTAAATGTCATCCCGGAGGTCTTTGGTCAAAAGTATCCCCATCCTCGATGAAATTCTTTCTCCCCCTTCTTAGCATCCCTGGGGTTGAGAGACGTATCACCCCCCAGGAAATTCTTTCTCCTCCCCCACATGGAACTTTCAAGCCACACCTGTGCGCCAGTCCCCCCCCCCCCGTGAAAAAAGCATTTTGTCAAGAAGGTTAAGTTCCACTTGCTTTCTTCGTGTTTTTGTCTTTCCAGTACCTTCCCTCTCGGTCTTTGCTCGTTGCCCCCCTCTTTGTAGTAATCAACTTCCGCCCCGACCCTCCATCCGCAACTTTTATAGACGTCTTTGAATGTGGAGGGAGATCAATTTCTGTCGTGTCTTGTTCCCGGAAATGAGTTTCAACGCCTGACTTTTGCATTAAGAAGCCTATTTTTTTTCCTTAGAAGCACCTCCATGGATAAAAGAAGGTAATCGCGGCTGTATCTTCCCACTTCTCTTCCTCTTGAGTTGTATTACCCCGCTGCGTGTAACGGCGACGTCAGATGGTGACCACCAAGGAGGTTAACTACGTCTCATCCCCTTCTTTCTATGTTGATTGCGACAGGATTCAATCACGTGGCGTGCCCACGTCCCATCCTTTTTGTCACCCCTTTTCCCCCCCAATCCTGGGCTGATTGCTCTTGGCGAGAGATGGTTGCCCCCCCTGAACCGCCGTCCAGTGAGGAGCGTCTTCCTTTTCCCCAGGTCACCCCTGCTTCTCTGTGTACGACGGCCACCGACTCTTCTTCGAATCATGTTTTATCTGATTCCATGACCGGCCTTTTTCCGTTTTAATAGAGGAACAGTCCATCTCGTTGCTTTTCCTTCTCTTTTCTTTCAGCCTTTTTGCTTTAAGAATGGATTCGCCGATTTCGCCTGTGACCCTTTCCCCCTTTTACCTCGGTCAAGTTTGCGGCTTTGACCTTTCCCTGGCGTGGTGCCACATCTTTTTTTGTTTTCCTGGTACGCTTCAATCCGAAATAAGAACCCCCCCCCTCCCCTTGTCGGCTCCCATTTTTTCGAGTTCCCGGTTTTCCTTGAACTCTTTGGGTCCGAGATTACCTTGAAAGGACGCACCCTCTCGCGGCATGAGTGTGAGGATTATTTCTCCTTCTTTGATCATTTCTTGTATATTTCCTGTTTAGACCTTTGCGATCGTCCTTTTCTGCTCTTCTCTCCTTCAACGCTGCTCGTGCTAAACCTTTTTGAAGGCCCCCACGGCAACTCGTCTTTCGCGAGTATTCGTACACGACCTATCATTTGGAGAATTCAATTTTAATCGCCTAGTCTATTATCCCCAACGGGACTTCAGAGGCTCCTTCACTGATTGCACTCCTCTCCTTCCTTCAACGATAGACGCGATTTTCTTTCAAACTCCTACCTTCATCAACCAACGGTCAATTTCCAAGACCTTCCCCCCCATTTTTCTTAGGAACCCCCAGGAATTGGGGTACCTTCTTTTTCTTAGTACCCTTATTTCCTTCTCGTGGCCCTCCCCTTTTCCCCGATCCTGGAGTATAAGCCCACGCGGAAATGGCTTCATAGTGCGCCCCGCGTTCCCGAAGTCGCAAGGTAAGCCAGTTCGGCATTCCCCTTTCATCGTTCCACTCGAAAACAAATAGACTATTCTCTCCTAGTCGTCCCTTCCCCCCCAAATTTTCGACCTCCCCCCAATTCGATGACGACTCGGAGTATGATTTCTGCGGCGATCTTCTATCCAAGGATAGTTGTATTCTTTCTCCATGCTCCACCCGTCTTTTCTCCCCTTTTTGTAAACACTCCCTATTCAACTTGCAAGAGACTTCCTCCTCGCGGACATCCCTGACTTCAGTTTTGCAGGATTTTCAAACCCTTTCCTTTCGCCGCTCTGTAGCCGGCCTTTCCAGTCAATGCCCCTATTAACCCATTCGGAAATCTGGTATTTTTCTGCCGCGTTTATACCTAAAATCTCTATCCCACCCTTTTCCTGGACCCTTGAGTAGGAGCCTGGTTATTGAATGGGCTATCCGCTCACCCAATTTTCCTCCCCTTGTTAAGACTTCCCCCCGTTCCTGAATGCAGTTTTTATTATCCTACGACAGAAGATCTCTCATTCCTTTCCTCTTTTGTTTTTCTCGAGTTTCTAGCATCGATAGCCTAGGATTCGGACCTCCTTTTTCATGATTCCTGTGTCTTGGCAGAACGGTTTTGCCGTAATAATCAGAGTTCCCTTTTTTTTAGTCCCCCCCCTCCCTAAATGAGGATATCATTGAGACTTTGGTTACCTAGAATCGTCAGGACTGGATCCCCTTCTTTCATCGATTTTTGAAGCGTTTCCTTGTTTTGTTCCCCCCGGTCCTTTCAGCCGGTGGAAAGCTTTTAGTTGAGCTTCTTCTTCCGACTGTTTTTCTTTTTGTTGAATTCTAGGGAAATTTTACGGCCGAGTTATGTGTCGCTCTCCTTCTTTGTTTTGAGTAGAAACACCCCTTATTATGAGAGATCAGTAGATTTCGGAGAAACTTACCTGTCCCAGTAATGCCTCCTGTGCATGGGTGGGAGTAGGGTCTCCATAGAAGTCCTTTTTCAGTTCTTTCTGATTTGAAGAATCTTCTGCCGACGTTGGTTGAAGGAAGGACTCGACCTCACGCGCAATGACTGCGGATGAACCCGCTTTCTTCCTTTTCGAACCGCAATGCCCCCCAGACGGGCCTCTTTGCGGCTGTCTCCGAGATATGACCGTCCTTTCCCCGAAACGCATTTGCTCCTCCTCGTTGAAGTACCCCTTTCCCATGTTAACGCTTCCCCTTATGTGAAACCGGTCTGGGACCATTTGGGGTGGAGGACTTTATCCGGTGCCCCGCGTCTCTATGATCGAGATAATATGATGAGGCCTAGGTCATCCTTTCTTGCCTCATTCCAACGCTCTTTCCTTCTTTCGATTGGGACGCGTTCTTGAAACTTTGATTTGGTCTTGGTCGTTAACGGCGTAGGTGAATGGTGCCTTCCATCTCTAGCTTTTTTTTACCGTCCCAGTCGTTTATCGGGTCGGAACCCGGCCAAGAACATGACGATTCGCTTCCCCCCCCCCTCAGACTCGTGAAGAATTCTCCCTGCCGCTCTATTTTTTTCACCCAAGGCCCCCGCGCTCTGCCTTCCATAGACCCCGAAGCGCCTTTGCTATTTTCAATCGTTTGCTTCCGACCCCGCTCCATTTTCTTTTTTTAAGACCCTTTTTCCGGAAGCCGCCAGCATGCGCTCTTTTTGCGTTTCCTTTAGAACGCTCGTTCTTCTGGAATTGGCCTCTCTTCAACTTATTTCCCCACTCCATTAAGGCTGTCTCGCCCCCGCGTCTGGGGTTGTCCCCCCGATATGCCCTGCCTTTGTCCCCCCTTTAGGAAGAAGGACCTCCATTTCGTCACACTTACCCAGCCTCGACACCGACCCTCTTCGCACGTATGGAGAGATGTCAGATACTTTTCACTGGCCAGCCTCTTCTGCCAAGTACTACTTCCTCTCGCATTATCTACCTAGGCTCCGATGTCGAGGTTTGTTCTTTCTGCCAGGTCCCAGTGTCCCTGCCTTTCATCTTCATATCCGAAACTTGAAGGTTTACCATGGGGTTGAAATTCTCTTACCTTACCCCTTTCCTTAAAGGTTGCCCGGCTTTTGAAGGTGTTTTTTTTTGGTTTCACGGGCCCTATGAAGTGTTCCACCCCAGCGTTGATGAGTCCTGGATTTCTCACCTCCCTCACCATTGTATCACTTGTTTCTCCCCACAGAAGTCTTTTTTTTTTCTCCCGCTTCAGCCTTTTTGTGCAAACTTGTTCTCTTTCTCTCCCCCCCCCCTAACGGCTGAGATAGTTTTGTCCGATCCGCAGCGGACGCATTTTAGTTTTTTCCGGTTGCTTCTGCTTTTTCCCTATACTTTTGATTATGAATTAATATTAAAGTTAGTTAACGCCAGCAATAGTTATCAAGAGGAATTTTCCCCGATTCGCCCTTTCCTACAGACTTTTCTCATCTCCCCTTGGATGGATGATGCTGTCTCTCCAAGGGAGGTTTTCTTTCGACACCTTAGTAACGCAAACCCCGAGTCTTTTTCCCTCCGTTAATGTTTCCACCTCGCAGAAAAATTCTTTCTAAGTTCCTCCCGGCCCTCCCACATATGTCGTTGATCTCCACCCCCCCTGTGTCCGGTTTTTTTTTTTTTTTTTTTTACGTCAACTCTTTTTTTCGCTCGCCCTGTAGTTCTTTTTTCGAAGCTACCAGGTCGCTGTCCGTACGAGCGTCGCGGTGTATTTTTGATATTCTTTTGCCCTTTTCGGTGATTTCCAACCCTTTTTCTCCCGGATCAAAACGCGGTTTTCACCATTTTGGATGCCGCCTTTCTCCTCCGGGATGTGGGGGTCCTTTTTCCTCTTTTTTCTTTTGCGTCGTCGCCTTCCCATCCTTTTATGTTTCTTTCTTTCATGGGTCCCGAAGTGTTTTGAGGATAATGGTAGCTTCAGACTGGCAGTGAACCTGGTGATTGGCTTGTCCCTCCCTTAGCGGTTCTGGCAAGGCCCTTCCTGGAATCTTCTCTACTTTTCTGTCTGTTCGCGAATCGATCAAACCGCCCCTTTTTATTCCTGATTCTCCTTTATACTACACCGCTATCGTACTGGGTTGCCTTTTTGGACCTTAATAATGGTTGTTCCCGAGCTGATGATTGGGGGAGTTTGCGAAGTGTGTGTGGTCTTTTTTTTTCTCGTTCTCTTGTAGTCAGGAAGAGGGAGTTAAGAGAAGCCGCGCTAACTTTTTTATAGTGCCGAGGGACCAGGCGACTTTATTCTAAGCCCGACTCCCAACTCCTTCCTCGCAAAATTAACAAAACCCCTTATGCTTTTTTCTCAACGCTCCCCCCCTCTTGGGATCACGAAGTTTGTTTTCTCTACGCACTGACAGAGGTCATCATCATGCACCCCCCAGTATCGGTCCCGGTCATTTTCGGTTGGATTCCTGGGGCTGGCCTGGATTCACTCGTCGGATTGGCGTTGACGTTTTGATCCACCCTGTCGGGAGCTCGGACTTTTTTATCGCGACGGCTCCCGTTTTATTCGCGGCCCATCCTCTGTTTACCACCGGACAAAACCCTTCCTGATGAGACTCCGAGCTTTATATCTCCCCCAGCCGCCTTCCTTCGAAGGCAATTGGGCTGAGTTGGGCATTCCTGTTTCCAACCTCTTTTTCCCGTTAACAAGCGCTTCTGCGTTTCGTCAAGACTCTTCAAGCCCCGACGTCATCAGTTTCCCGTTTAAGTCAGTCGTATCCAGGCCAGAATACTTTTGTGCCGCCGATACTCGAAAAGGTGGGGTGACGTTGCGACAGTTCTCCCGTGTTTTTGTTTTGAACAAAGACGGGCTATCGTCCCAACTGACACGGTCCAACACACCCCTCCCAAGTGATTCTCCGCCTCAGGCCTCGGTTTTCTTACCTTCAGCATGGCGCCGGCCCCTCCTTCTTGTTGGTGCACTTTCCCCTGTCCTCGCGCGTTGTGAGCGGGAAATGACCTTTCGATTCCCGTGGTGGGGAGCGTTTTCGTTTGGTTTCGCCTCGTTATTTCATATCCGAGTGAAAATCTGACTCCCCCAATTCTTCGGACCGGTCCATCGCCCGACTTGTTTTTCCTCAGGCTAACAGCCGATATGATAGTCCTTTTGATTTCTGCCAGTCACTCCGGGTTCTAACGTCCACTAGATTCGGTTAGCTTCGCCTGCTTGCGCCAAATGGGAGCCGCCATTCCAGCTGTACCTTCGTAGTCCTGTCTTCTTTGCTACGTCTTCTCCCCTTTTTCTCCCTTGACGATTTTGCGAGAGGCCCCCGTTTTTTTTTTTTTTCGTTTTTCTTGTTTTTCTTCTTCCCTTCCTTTTTTTAGAGCGATAACACCCTGACACATCATTGAATCTCGCCGGCGCGCGCCGAGTCATTCGTCTTGATCGTGTTCCCTCGACTTTTCTCAAAAGAAAAGAAGAGCGTCTCTTACCCCTCGGAGCCTTCCGTTGCGAGGTTTTTTCATCCCTAAGCCGCTCGGTTTCGTGGCCGTCGACCCCTTGTTCTGAGAGACTTGCCCCCGGACCGAACCAATCAAGTTCCGTCTCAGTCCGGATATTAGCTTACAACGCCGAGTATTCAGATCGTTTTGGTCTCCAGTTTCGTGCCAAGGTTTGTCATATTTCTCGTTTATGTGTTGCCACCCTCCAATTTTGCTCACGGTGACCCCCCCTTCCCCACAAATGTTCTCAGTTCCACATCGCGAGTCAGTATTTTTTTCTGCCCACCACAGTTTCTCCTTTTTCCTGCTTTTCTCTCCCGGCCACCCCCACTTCTTCTCGTCCCAGAACTGTTCGAGTATTTTGAGTTCGTTTTTCGCATCCTTGATCAGCTTTTCTGCAGCCGCTGTGTTTGTTCAACCCACTACCGTGGAACCTTTTGCCACGTTCCGCATTCGAGGTTTTTTTAAGAACCCACTCGTATGTTTTCTGTTCACTTGCGCGACATAGTGACACCTACCGTTGCTCCCTGGCTACGTCGTCTTCCTTTTCACGCTGCATCTAGCTTGAGCTTTTACCGTCCAACTATACTTCTTTTCCCCATCCGCGTTAGTACACTTGCCCTTCGCTTTCAATGATTCTGGTGCGACGACTTTTTACCGCACTTTCTTAGACGACGACGGGGCATCTTTGTATTTGGCTGAACCCCCTCGATGGCTCGAGGACGCCCGCGCTCACCCTTCCTCTCCATTCTCACCCACCCCCCGTTGGATCCCACAATTCAACGGTCCACTAAAGCGCCAGTCCCCCATCGCCAGGCCAGCCGGTCCTTCTTCCTGGTCGTACGTGGGTTTTGCCTGATGGTTTTTCTTTCTATGTTCCAGTCTCCCTCACCCGTTATCAACCTTCTTTAGTTTTTCCAGGTTTTCTTTTTGGCTTTGCATCCCCCCCTTTAGTGTTTTTTTTCCTTTGGGCGCGTTTTCCTTGTAGGTCTTTTAGATTATCGGGCCCCGTTTGTGGTTTTTTCCCCCCACCTATTCGCCGCTTCTGGGCCGAGGGAACATTCCCCGTTGCAGTCAGCAGTTAGCGTCTTGCCTCCCGAGCAACTGGTCCGATCACGCGCTACCACAAATTACCAGGCACACTTCCCAGAACGCACATGATCAGCTCGGTCCCCCAACCGTCTTCCGCTTTTCGATTCACCAGCGAGCAGCAGGTCCTGGCCAGGATTGGAGTGCATAGTTCTTTCCCGAATATCACAGCTGCAATTCTGATTCTACCCCTACCGAACGTTCTCTGAGTCCTGCAGCATCGTGCCTGAAATCCACGCTAAGTTGCCGGCCCCCCAAGCCCCTCTTCCTACCAGTTTCTCTCCTAAGGTTTTTCGTCCTGCATCCGCCATTCGAGGCCCGCCAATTCCCCCAAACATACTTTTTCCTGACTAACTCAACTCTTCCCTCCTATGCTGGCACCCTCTCCAACCCCCCCTTGCTTTGAACCCGGTCTCCATTTTCGTAAAGGTTTGGTTGACCCGTGTCAACCCCGAGAGTGCGACACACGAACCTTCAGGCTTCTTTTGCCCGTCTTCTTCTCCCTTTTTCTTTGGTTAGATCCCTCGCTCACCTAAACTATTCCCCGTCTTGACCACCCGCTTAACTTTTGCCGACACAGGTCGCTCTTAACACTTCCCCAAATTGTCAGGCCTACGGAGGTCTTCCCCCGGCGGCCTGCTCTTGAGAGGTATTTGTTTGCGATCTGTGACCTTCTCTTTTCGAGTTGGTAGGTGTCGAAAAACCCCGTTCACTTAGAATTATCTCCCCCTGCACCTGTCGGAAGTCGCCTCGTCTTCTGCTAATTCCCCCCTAGCGTCTCGGGCCGTCCGCGGGTGCATTTTTGCTTGTCACGCATGAACAGTTTAGGGACTGCAGAAGCCCAATGATAGACCAAGCACTGAGTCCCGCCCCACATTTTCCCCGCCAGCATTCCCTCCTTGTTGGCTCTTCCCCCCCCCATCGTAGCTGCTCTGAGTTGTTTCTTTCCCTATAAACGCTGTTTTTTTCCACCTTCCTACGCAGGTCGAACCCCCTTCGCTTCACGACGTGCCTTCTAAGTTTGATTGTCATTTTCCCTCCCTTCTGCCGTCCTACAAGAGTGGTGTGCCACTTCATGAATTTTTCCCCCTTTTGCAAAACCTTAACGAAGTTCAGGCACTGGTCTGTTCGTAGAGGTCCCTTTTGCACCCACCCCTGACACCGTCCGTTCGTCTGTTTTGTCGAATCCCGTGGGCCTCCTGTCCGTTCTCACGACGAACCGCCCTCTACCTTTTTTCTCTCTCGTCCTCTTGTCTTCCTCAGAAAAGGACCAATCACCTTTCTTGAAATAGATAACCTTCCCCCCGTCCTTCCATACGAGTTTACTCCTTCGTTCGTCTTTTTAGCAGTGACAATAGGCTAATGCTTTCGAGCCGATTCCCCCCTTTCACTTCACACTCTCGGCACTTTTTAAGTTTTTGTGGCTCTCCAGACATGTTCTGGTGCCACCCCCGTTGTTTGGTCCTCCCATCCAGCCTAGACCTCTTTTCCAATTCAAGCAGTAGGTCCTCTCTGTCGGATTTCCCCTGGCCGGTGTCTTTCCACTCCCCATGCCAATTTTCGGCTCGAGACTCCCTTCCCTTGAAGGACTTCAACAGTCCCTACCCGCTTTGGTTCATATGTTTTATTATCTCTTTTTGTTATAGACATCGGTTGGTTATTCTCGGCACGTCCTCTTTGAGGTAGGTTGGAGATGTGGGGATGGTTTGTTGTGATATAGCCCGTTCCCCTCTTTTCTTCTCTCTTTTTTTTTTTTGTGTGTTGTTGTTATTTTGTTGATCAGCGATGACGTATTTTCTTACCCTCACTCTCCTTTAGCCTCCCCTCGGCATTATACCCCTTCTTCGCGCTTTATTCTTCTTTCCCCCCTTGCATATTTTCTTCATAAAGGATTGTCTTTTTCTTTCGACCGGTCGCCCCTCTCCCCTTTTTCCCACTACCCATTATACCTTACATCCAACAACCGTTTTTCCCCTTTCCAAGCCCTGTTTTAAAATTCAGGACCCAATGGAATTGGTTTGACCCGTTCACGCGTGGACATCTATGGCCTTGAGTCTTGGACCTTAGCAGCATCCTTTCTTTGTAGCGCCCCCCCCTCCCGGACCTGTTATTTCATTAGCGAGGCTACCTGTTCCCATCGTTTTCCTTAGGGCGAGAGTTTTTCCTTCTGTCTATTTCAATCCTTAACCCCCACAGCTTCGCGATTTATCGCCGAGCGGACCCCGCCCCAACTCATTTCCCTAGCCCCACCCCAAAACAGGTTCTGCCCCGGCCTCCTTACGGAAGTATCTTTTTATGCCGGTAGACAATGCCTTCTCTCTTCCTGTCTTTGGTTGATTATCGACAAAGGTACCCGGATGGACTTTCAGTATGCTTGTCCCTTTATGCATATACATATATCTTCGTACTCGATCCTTCAGGTCCAATCTACTGCTACTTTTTTCTCCCTCCTCCTTTCGGCCCTTGTGGGTGGGGCCGTGATCCCCAGCACCGAAACCGCCCATTACCCGACCAGTTGAACTCTTTTTCCAGTTTGCCTATGATCTCTTTGACCATCTTCTTCCTTTCCCCCCTACTTCTTGACGGTGTCATTAGACTGGTAGCGACCGGCTTATTCACCGTGCCTTTTCATCCCCCCCCGGTGAATGTCCCGTCCATGTGAAGCCGGTTGACTTTCTTCTCTCGAGCGAAG
>Ga0179593_1735344_pt1 | contig 15732 bp, 19 predicted proteins | sample CZODoug2_1_08_16_FD_185931 | JGI IMG/M metagenome (GOLD analysis project Ga0179593, IMG submission 185931) | Vadose zone soil fungal communities from Angelo Coast Range Reserve, California, USA - CZODoug2_1_08_16fungal (PacBio error correction) | ecosystem: Environmental > Terrestrial > Soil >... | reverse complement strand
TCGCCCCAAACCCCCGGTCAAATATTCAATCATCTTTCCCTCAAAGGAGTCCCCATCTGATTCTTGCGTTAAAGTGTCTTCTTCTCGCCCTTACGACAGACCGTCCCGCGAAGCGATCCAACCGTTTCCTGGTGCCCGACCCGGGCGGCCTCACTGGGCATTCCGATATCGTTTACGAAGACGAGCTTTTTCTTTTTCGTACTCCGTAAGTCACCGCCCTCTTCTCCTGACTAGTCCCTCTCCCGACCAAAATAAATTTCGCCAGAGGACTCTTCAGAGACGTCTTAAGTCTCCCAAAGGTGGCCGGTCAAGATCCTTATAGTCTCAAATATATAGGATACCCCCGATGCAAAGGAATGGCCTACCCTTCTTCAAAATCATGTCCCTTGAGACCTTCTTCTGTAGGGCGGTTGCAATACTTCTCTTCATCCACGCGTGATGAAACCCCCCATTCCTCGCCCCTAATGGAAGAAACGGCCGAGTTCTTTCCAAGCCCCGTATCGCGCAACCAATATACTCCGAAGTCCCCGACATCAGGCAAGATCGTCCCTCGGCCAAAAAATTTCCCGACCTCTTCTTCTTTTTGTCATGCGAAACTTCCTCTCGGATTAAGTCGATTTCCTTACCTCCCAGCCTCGACCTGGTGCTATGAGATGCCCCTCCACAAGTCCTCCCCCTCCCTCTTTTTGCGATACACAGCGCGAAGCCATAAGGTTTTCCAACCTATCCTACTTTTCCGAAGTATAGTGCTCGATCATAGAGTCCCTGTCGGCGTAGTAGCCACCCGCCTCACCAGACTTTTGCCTCCTATCAATGAGTCACCCGCTCCCCTCCCCCCACCCCTCCCAGTTCCTCGCCCCCCCGAATGCGTCCGGAGCCTCTTGACCCCCTTATGCAGACGCAACTGCATCCCCTCTTGGAAGTTTATCGCGTCAAGACCCCCCCTAATTAGGTGGAGCTTTGACCCTCGCCGCAGTACAGATTTGACTTTGGACATTCTTTTTGACGGGATCTCAAACCTTTACCCTTTTTGCAATCCATCGACGACGCTCTTCCCCCCCCCCCCCCCCCCATTGAGAGCGCGTATCCCCTTTCACCGCTGAACGAGCTGCTCGAAGAATTATTTTTGAACGCTCGCGGTGTCTTTTTTCTGGCTCTCGCGAGATCCCTGAATCGTTGTATAATAGAACGGCTAGTCTTCCCATATGCGCCACATGTGCCCCAACCACTTATACTCGACTCTCCCGCTTTCATTTCTCCCTCGCGGCCGAAAATTACGCTTCTTCGCAGACCCTTGCGGCCGGTGCCTGACTAAATTTCAACCGATCGTCCTGCCCCCCCCTCCCTCCCCATTTACTTCTCCTGTCGAAAAGGCGACGCCTACGGATGAGAAAGAGTTAGACGACCCACTTCTTCGAGACATGGGCTTGCAGCACTCCCCCCCCAGACTAGAACTCCCTCCCTCCTTTGCCCGCCCGGCCCATGGTTAACCCCACCGAAAAGCGGAGGTGCTTTTTCAAAGATTCTAGAAGTCATTAAGATTCCCAGTTTTCAATTCTTCTCCTCTTCCCAGCTAGCGATCGGGCCTATACTTTGTCCCCCTCCCCCCTTCCGAGATTTCCCTACCGTCGATAGAACACGCCCCCCGAATTATTTCTCTCTCTTCAGCTCCGCGTTTTTTTTTTTTATCCCTTTATTAGCCTTTTTGGGTGATTGATCCCTCCTTCAATTATTTAGATTGTTGGATGTGTCTTTCAACCGACTTCTAGAGGACGGTGCAGGATGCTTCCTTTCGTTTCCTTTGTTAATTAGGAAGTCTCTGGAAGACCCGGGGTTGGGTAGTTGGGCTGTTAAAAGTCCTTTCTTCCGCGGATTTTTATGGCAGAGTGTCGATTTTTAGAAGTTTCCTGTCGAATCCCCAGTTTGCTGTACGCGTTGCAAGTGTTCGGGCGACTCTTTTCCAGCTTTTTTCCTTCCGAGCCCGCTTTAGGACAGGAACAATGTTGGAGTCAGAAGATTGGTTGTTAGTTTTACCAGATTCTGTGCCCCCCGGCCGGCCTCCTTTCTAGTCTTTTCGGCCGATAGCAGAGATCAAATCCTTGTGCTCATTTTTTAGTAGTCCCTAGTTTTCCTTTGAGTTTGAACTCCCCCTTTTTTTCATTCCATCTTTATTAGCCATCTTACCCTGTAGTCGTATAGCTTGCGGCTTTTATTAACTCCCCCCATAGACACAGGATTTTTACCATTGCGTGCAGCCAGTTCGCTTATTTATTTTTCCTACTTTTTCTTAGCAGTGAGTCTAGACGTATTTGAATTGATCCTCCACTCCAAGACTTTTCCCTACCAATCATCTCTTCTCTCCTTCGAGCCCGAAAGGTAGATTCAGTGCCCCCCCATTGAATTCGGGATTGGGACGGACCCCCCCCCATACGGTGGAAAAGAGTGCTATTCGGCATACGATTCCCTGATTTTAGTTCTCCCTTTTTCTGGTGAAGATGAGCGACCGCATTCTTGTCTTCTCTCCCAGACGTCCCGGCCGAACGAGAGGAGCATTCCCCCTCTTCCTGAGTAGGACTTCGCAATGTTGAAATCAGTCTGTGGTGGTCTGAGCCCCCGATCCTTCCCAGAATGTCGTTGCATCGAGGAACAGTTTCACCATTCGCTCTGAGGGGCGTAACTCCGAGGTCCCGACGATTCGAGCTGGCTTTTTTTTCGACTCTGCACCCCAGCAGCTCGTTTTTCCGTTAATTGTTACAGCGACCCTCCTTGTTCTTGCCGATTAGCTCCTTAAAGGCTTTTCTCGTAGTATTTTTGAGAACTGCTGACTTCATCCCTTTCCGCGGCCGCCTTGACTCTTCTTAAGCGGTTGCCCTACTCCGTTTACCCCCGTCCCAGGACATTGTCCCGCGCCAAGTCGCCCAGACCTGATCTGCCCTCCCCTTTCGATTTTTTGGACAGGGCCGGTTGATTTCCCTATTATTCCATCTTCGTCATATTTTTGACCCCTCTTTCCCAAAGTTTCGTGCTTGAGAGCATCTTCGCGTTTGCGGAATCGTCCCCTCTTTCGCGGTAATCGCCCCCTGCCTTATGCGGCATTCTGACGGGTCGATAACGCTCTTTCTTAGACCGCAAATGAGGCGTCGGCTCTTCTTCCGTAAAAGGATTTTCATGTCGGCTTTTCCCTATTCCCCCTTTCTCGGCTCCTTCCCCACTTGTGGATGGATCTCGATGCGTCTTCTAATCCTGGAACGAAAAAGAAGTTGGACTCCCGCCCGAAAGGATGTGAAACGGCGGTTCCAGGATGGAGATTCCTTCCGTTGCGTCATTTTTTTCCCTCTCTTTAATACTTTTTTTGAGAGAGATGGTCAGAACACAACCTCTTTCAAACCGTATATCCAGCCAATTAAGGTTCCCATTAGGTTCTTTTACAACGGTTCCTTTCTTCTCGGCTCCGTCAGCTCGATTCCAACCGTCCCCTGGTAACCTTTCTAGACTGAGGCTCTTCAACGCGGAGCTCTTACGATCCCTACTCTCAAGGAGCTGGTCAGTTTTCCCCTCTGCAAGTTCCTACTCGTTCAGAACAATAAAGTTCTCGAGGATCTTCCCCCCCACAGGTTCTCAGCACCCTTTTTTCCTTCTTCCCCCATACTCTCGACGAAGATAAGAGCCTCCGGGAACCCTTGCCATAATAATTCCACTTCTCAGTAGTGAATTGTTCGCGAGGGCACTTTCCCCTTAAGGTATTCCCAATAGGAAAAGTCTGTCACTATCTCACCCCAAAATTACATGGACCCAGTGACCCAGGACTGAAGTCAGTATCGCGAAAATACTACTTCCCCGTTCTTTGCGCGTACACCCTCCCCCTTCTCGTACCCTTTTCGTAATAGGATTGTACCCTTTACTCTCAAATAGGCTTCTTTTGTACACCCTAAAACCCCTTCAAAAGAAGTTCGACCCTCAGTCGATCTCCATTCTCCCCCTCGCCCTCATGTGGTTTCTCCCCTCTTCAGGACCCCCCGGCTTTCATGGCTGTTGTCTTCTCCCCTGAGCCCAAGTGATACTGGCTGTCAAAATGCCATGCTTCTTCCAGTGATAACCGTGCTCGAAGCATAGCTCGCGTCCCAAAGAAGTGTCCCCGGCCTCCTCTCCCTCTCAGCTCCCTCCCCCCCCTCCTGAATCTACGAACCTCGGCAGGCATCCAAAGCGTGTGTATTCCCGGACTGCCCCCTTCCCCCCCCGATGGAAGCGATTCGAAGTCCAAGCAATCGCTTCTGAAAAGTTTCTCTCGAAAGCGAAGAAGTTGGTCGCTCCCCTTCGGAGATCCCCGAAATTCGTTTCCTTCCTCCCATTGGTCCAGCAGCGAGTAATTCTTTTCGGACTCGAAAAGAGTTTCTCGACCGAATAATTGCGAATCTGTCGCCGTCGGTGTATTCTATGCAAAGAAATTCAAGATCCCCCATACCGTTGTGTTTTAGAATTCTCGTGGCGAAGCCGCTGCCTATTCCCCCTCCTCTTCCCCAACCCTTTGGGAAGCAAAGGACAAACACCCCCTCTCAGCACTCTGTAATTCCCTCTAGCAGACTCCTAGGAGCTTTCGATAAGACTGGACGTCTTAACTGGAAAAAGCTTCGAGGCAACCTGTACGAATACACTTCAGAAATGCGAAATCCGACCACCTGGCTTCCCTAAGATTTTTAAACCTCCTCCGCGCGTGAGAATGGGCTTGGACCCGTTTGTCAACATTTCCTTGACTTGCATCGCCTGAAACCCTACTTCTAACGTTTTTCCTGGTTACCCAGCCCCCCGCTTTTTTTTTGTTTTCTAGCCACCTCCCCGCTTTCGACCCCAATTTTTTCATCGACTGACCCAGATATTCTCTTCTTCCTCCTGCGCCGGGCCTACTTTGACAATACCCCGCTTTCTTCGAACATAAAAAAAGTTTTCCCTCCTCTAATCCTTGTTTTGCTCGATATATTTCGACTTTTTCTTTCTCCACGGGAATATCGAGTTGTGGGAGTCACTTTCTGCGTCCGATCTGATTGGTGCATCGACATATCTAAGTTCTCCTTCACGCCTGAGAAGCTTGGAAGACCGCTTTTTTTTTGGGTTGTTCTTTGTCCCCCTTGGGGCCGATTTATTGTTTTATTTCGAGGTCGTAGATTGTGAGTTCGTCGCCTAAGACCCCGGAGAGGAAGACGGCTTAGCATTTCTCTCTCTTTAAAGTTCGGTCAGGAGAGCGATCCGAGTCTTTCTTTTTCTGGTTGGCGTTCTTTTCAGTTCGTTCACCGATTCGGCCTTTACGGCTCCCTCCCGACTCGTAGTATTTTTGCCTCGCCCCAATTCCACTTCTCGAGAGTAGTTTTTGAAGCAATGCTTTACTCGGTTAGGCGTTTTTTTCGCCCATTACAAATTGACTCGCTCCGTCTTTCGGCGTGCCAGAATCCATAGAGATCTTTTTCCCCCTTTTCTCTCCCCATGATGCGGTCGGAGAAGTCTTCGCCTGTTTTACCCTCGTCTTTCGCCCTTTTGGTTTTTCCTCTCTCTGGGTACTTCGCTCCCAAGAAACGTGACCTCCAATTAGCGCGCCAGCGTGTCCGAATTTCTCTCCTTTCCCCCCCCCCCTGAATTGGGCTTCGGGAAGTATCTCCACTCTTCCTGTAGTGCGCTTGCACTTAGCCCTTCAATGTCAAGATTTCGTGCGAGGGCAACGGGGCCCCGAGCTTTTTTTTGCGGGCGCGGTGTCGTCTTGTAGCCTTCCTTTTTTTCAGTTCGGACTCGCGCGTGCGTCGAGCACGTGGATGCACTCGTCGTATTCCGAAATTTTCAGCCGTATGCTTAGCGCTTGTGGTTCTCGCCGACGATCATCAGGTGATTCATCTCGCGTGCCTTTCAACTTTTCTTCTTTTTCCGGATTTGCCGGACACGCCGCTTTCTTTTATGCCGAGCGGGATGTTTCAAATTGTCACAACAAGCAGATGACGACCTTTCCAGACTTTATTACGTCCCGGTATTGCCGATGTCGTTTTTGACGTAGAACCCGTATTTGGTGGCGATAATGCATGCGCTATTTGCGGTCATTTTTCATTTTCCCGGAATGTTTTATATACAGCTACTGCCTTTTAGAACGCGTTTTGCCCGATTTTACGGCATTTCGGCAGGAAACATTTTCCCTCGGCCAAAAACTTCGCCCGACGATGATCCGGCCGGCCAGTTCGGTGCCGTATTTTGTGCCTCTTCCCGATATCATTTGCAGATGCATCCCACGTCGTCCCCCGGTTCTTTATGCGCGTGTCCTCGTCTTCTCTGGCCAGTCTCCGCCACTGACAAATTTCGGTTTAGGTCGCATAGGGCCGGGCGTAGATGAACACAGCTGGAGAGGCTCTCTTTACCCTTCTATCTTTTCTCTTTGAGATGCCATGTCGAGCAACTGGATCGGCCCCCTTCCCACGGTTGTGGATAGCTTCGCGGACGGGTCGTTTTCCCAAACTGACCCTTTTGGAAAAGCAGCAAGACGGTGAACGTCCTTTCCTTGCTCAATTAATTGTAGACTGAATGTGGCCTGTTCCCCCCCTGCCAATCTCTTTTCCTCCTCTCGTTGTTGAGCTCTTCCATCCAAACCCTACGCGGTCAAATGCATTAGTCTCCCAGGAAGCCACCGGCGTTCACATGGGCGGTCGTTTCCAGTTCTTTTTTTTCCGCCCCGTCAATCCCCTCCGTCGCCGAAGGACCCTCCTTTTTCCTATTCCCTCAAGGGGCAGGATAGACATGGGATCGTACCGCCTTTTGGTTCCGACCTGAGTCTCTCGGAAGACCGCATAAAGGAGCCCTGATCCCTTCGCCGACCACTACTTTCACCTCTGCGAACGTTCCTCTCCGACCCCCCCCTTAGTTGCGGCGCGGCGAGTCTGCACTCCAACCTAAACGGGGAAGAGCGGCTCAAACGCCCCGTCACCTCTCTTCTCACTTAAGACTGAAGATTAGTCCGGCATCCTTTCCCCTATCTGAGGACTTCCGCATTTTTCCTTTCCCTTGTTCGGCCGGGACCATGTTCCTGCCGTCTTCGTAAAAGCGGCACGTACTGAACGAGTCCTCCACTAAGAACCCTGGAGAATTTTTATCCTAATACCCCCACCTCTCCTAACCGTTAAAGCTACGTCCAACGACTCTTCCACCACCGTCAGTCTCGTGTAAAACCCAGGTAATCGAACGTGGTGTTTCCACATTTCAACACCCCGCGAGACCCTTCGAACAGGTAAGTCCCATTACCCCACCTCTCCGAATTTTTTTCTTCCGACGAGATGCAAAGAAAACGACATGACGCTTCCAAGCTCCTCCTGAATACGTGATGTACAACTCGATTTCTCCGAAGTGAAACCTGGGTAGAGCACCGCTTTCCCCCAGCTTTTGAAAGCTGATACCCCGAATTCCTGCGTCTGCTAAATAATGAGCGAGAAAAGATAGTTGAAAAGACACCACCATCTCCTCCCCCCCGCTCCTTCCACCTTTTAACTCCCCTCCCGCCTCACCTCCCTGTCCTACCCACCATTCCCCCACTCAACTTTCTCACCTCTCTTTCCCCCTCCTCTCACCCTCCCCTCCTTTCTATTTCCTCATTTGCTCCCTCCCCCCCGTTTGGACAGATTATTTTTCTCCCCCTCCCCCTTCCTCTTCCTCCGCTCTCACCATCTCTCCCTTCCCTGCCCTTCACTCACCCCTCACCCCTCCTCGATCCCCCCCCCGCCCCCTTCTCCCTCTCTTCTTTTTACTACCCTTTCCATCTCCCTCTCCCCCCCCCCTCCCTTCGCTTCCTCTGTTTCCTATCACCCCTCCCCCCCTCCCCCCTCCTCTCTATTCGATTCCCCTTTCTTTACCCCCCCCCTTTCTCCTTCATCGCCCCCCTTTCCTCACACCCCCCCACCTCCCCCCCCTCTTCACACCTTCCTCTCTCACCCCTTCTCCGCCTTCCCTCCACCTCCCCCCAGCATCCTCCCAGCCCCCCCCTCCCCCCCTCTCAACGACCTCCCCCCGCCCCCTCACCCTCCCTGTCTTCACCCCCCACTTCTACCCTCTTAGTTTGTCCCCCTCCACGTCTCCGTTCCACCCCTTCACTACTCTTTCCAACTCGCCTACCTCTTCGTCCCCCTTCCTCCCCCTTTCCTCTTTCCGCACCTTGCTCCCCCCCTCATCTCCTCGCACCCTTCTCCCCCTCCCTCCGCCTCTTCCTTCCTTCCTCTACCTTTCCTTCCCATTCGTTCTCCCCCCCTCCCCCCCCTAACTCCCCCCCCCAACTCCCCCCCCCCCACTCACCATCCTCCCCCACTTCTACTTCCCCCTCTCCCTTCTCCACCTCCCCCTGCACCGTTCCTCCCCCTTCACTCCCCCCCCCCTCCCCTCGACTCTCTCCACCCAGCCTACTTAACCTTTCCCCCTTCCCCTCCCTCCACGCTTCCCCTCCCCTCTCGCGCCCTTTCTTAACCCCTCCCTTCACTCCCCCGTCGCACACGCCTCCGACACTCTGCCCCTGTTTCACTTCCATCGTTTTTTTCACACCCCCCCCCCCCTCTATTCTTTTCACCTCCCCCTACCCGCATAACCCCTTCTCTCCTCTCTCCACCGACTCGCTCCCTCTTCAATTCTCCGCCCTGTCCCCCCCCCACCCTTTCTCTCCGACCCCCCTCCTTGCTCCCTCTTCCCCCACACCTCCCCCGCCCCTTCCGGTCCCCCCCCCCCCCCTGCTTTGGCTCGTTCCCACTCCTCCTAACCCCGGCATGGACTTTCCCCTCCCCTCACCCCCCCACCCCCCTCAACCCATCTCGCCCACGCCTTCACCCCCTCCTTTCTCCCTCTCTCCCCTTCCGCTCCATGCCCATTCCTTCCGCTCGCTCTTCTGCTCTTCATCCCCCCTCCCACTGCCCCTCCCCCTATTGCTGATTCACCCCTCACCCCCTACTTCTTTCCCTCCCTACCTCTCCCTCCCACTCTCTGTCCCAACTCCTCCCCTTCCCTCACCCCCCACCCTCCACACCCCCCTGCATTAGCCCCACCCCCCTCTCCCTCCTACTTATCTGTCCTTCCAGGTTACGTCTCTTTATCTTTCTACCTCGCCCGCCATTTATTTCTACCCCCCTTCCCCCCCCCTTGCCCCCCCCATCCCACTAGCCCCCCCTTTCCTTCCTGAACAATTTATACCCTGTCTCCATATCCCTCCCCATCCCTCCCCTTTCTCCGCCCCCACCCTTCCGGCCTCTCGCCCCTCACTACGCCACCCCCCCCTTCATCTCCTTTCCTATCACGATTCCTTTTGTTCCCCCTCCGCCCACCCTCCCGTCACCCCCTTCTCCTTCCTTTCCCCCTACCCCGCCCCTCTCACCGCTCTTCCCTCCCCCCCTCCCCCCCGCCACCCCTCCCTTTCTCCCCCTTCTTTTCCATATTCATCCCCCTTCCTCATCCCCTCTGCCCTACCCTCCCTCTTCCCATTTTCGCCTCCTTCCCCCCCTCCCTCCCCTTCCAGCCCCCCCCCTTCCCTCTCTCACCCTCCTCCTCGTCTCCACTCCGCCCTCTTCCACGTCTCTGCCTGTCTCCCCCCGCATTCCATCCTCCTCCCCCCATCCCTCCCCCTCTTTTTATTATGCCTTCTTTCCTTCTACCCTCCCCCCCCTCTCCCCCCCCCCCCCTACCCCCTCCCTTCCCCTCCCGTCCTCCCTCCCCCCTCCCTCCCTACCTCGCTTCTAACACATTTTTTTCCTTCTCGCTTCCCCCCGACCTACTCTTCTTCTACTCCCCCACCACCCTACCAACAACTTCCCCCCAACTCTTTTCCCTCTCCCCACGGCTCTCTGTCACCCCCCCTTCTTTTCCCCCTATCTCGTTCCTTCCCCCCCACCCCCCTCCTGCAACCCCTTCCTACCACTCCCCTCCCCCCCTCAGCCATCTACTTTTTTTCCTTCCTCTCTCCTTCCCATCTCTTTTCTTCACTTTTATCCCGCCCATCCGCTCTACTTCCTCCTTGCCCGCCCCCTTCCCCTCCCCCCTCATCTTCGCCTGTCCTTTCCATTCGTCCTAACCCCCCTTTACCCGCTATCCCCCCCCTCCCCCCTCATTTCCCTACGCGCCCTCCGCCCTGCTCATACCTCCACACCCCCACCTAAATCTTTCTCCCTCTCCCCTCTCCCCCACCTCCTTCGTCCCCCACATTCATTTTTCCACGTCTTACCACTCATCCCCAACGCTCCCCTCTTCTCCTCACCCTCCCCGCCCGCCTCCCCCTCCTCTCCCCCCCCTCCCACCTTCTCCACTCCCCCCTTCTCCCCTCCTCCTCCTTCTATCACTGGCCTCTGCCCTCCCCCAAACCCAATCTTTCCCTTTGCATCTCCCCCTACCCATCCCCCTCCCTATCTATCTTCCGTCCCCCTCTTCTTCCCTCCGCCCCCCTCCCGCTTCCTTGCCCGCCCCCTCCCCTCGCTCCCCCCCCCCTCTCCCCCCCTTTTGCCCCGAACCTCACTGCTTTCTCTATCCTCCTCCTCTCCCCCCTCCCTCTCTGTCTTCCTCTCCTTTCTCCTCATTCCTTGCCCAACCTCCACTCCGTTCTCTCTCACCCTCCTCCTCCAAACCACCCTCTACCGCTACCCCTCCTCTTTCCTCAGTTCAACGCTCAACCCGTTCCCCTCTGTTCGAATCCCCCCCCCCCTCGCCCCCCCCCGCGGCTCCCCCCTGACTCACCCACTCACCCCCGCCGTCCTCCCCCCATACTCCCCCTTACTTTAATCCCTTTCTTTCTCCCCTTCGACCCTCCCGCACCCCTCATCCCCCTACTCCCTACTCCTCCCCCCCCCCCTCCCTCCCCCCCTGCCTTTTTCTTATCCCTCCCCCCTCCCCCGCTCTTTCTCCTACCTTCTCTCCCCGCCCTCCCCCTTACAGCCTCCACCCCCCGCTCTGACTCTCCCCCGTTCTGCATCATTCTCCCTCCATCCCCTTTTTTTTTCCTTTTTCCTTCCCCTCCTCTTTCTTCATCCCTCGCCCCTCTTCCCTCCCTCCTTTTCAATCCCCTTTCCTCTCCCTCTCCTCCGCTCCCCCATCCCTCCCCATTCCCTTTTTCCCCCGTTCCCGCGGCACACCTTACCTCCCTTCTTTCCCCGATTAGTCTTTCTCTCCTGCTCCCCCTCCCTTACCTTCTTTTCTCTTCACTACCCCCCTCCCCATCTACCTCACCCCCCTCCCTTCCCCTCCTTTATCCCTTCCTTCCCCTTACTTCCTCCCTCCCACATCTTCTGGCATTCTACCCTCCCCTCTTTTTCCCACACATCTCTTCCCTCCCCCCTCCTCACCCTCCCCCTCTCCCCTCCCCCTCCCTCCCATTTCTCCTTCTTCTGTTACCCCCTCTTCCCGCTCTCCTTCGTTTCCCTCCTCCCCTCCTTTACCTCCTCTCCGGCCTTCCACCTCCCCTCCTACCTCCACGCTATTCTCTCTCCCCCACCTCTCCTCTTCTTTCTTTATCTTCTTCTACACCCCCTACTTCTTCCCTCCACCACCCTTTCTCCTCTCCCTCACTCTCCTTCTTTCCTTCCCTCTTCCACCCTCACTCACCACTTCCTCCCTTTCAACACGCTGCGGAAGCAAGATATTATTGCCTTTTTTGTTTCCACCCCTGATTGAAGTCGATCGCCCCGTCCGATTTTTTCCAACGCGGTTTCACACCCCCTACTCTCGAACCCGAGGTCCTCAGATATCATTGATTGTTTCCATTCTTTTTTTTGTGGAGCTCAAAGGGAAAATAAACGGTTCGCCCCCCCCCCCCCCCCCCCCCCCCCCCCCCCCCCCCCCCCACGCTGCCGAGCAGCTTTCGCGCTGGATAAGAATTCGAACGACGACTTTCTCATACTCTTTAACCGCTCGCGGGGTATGTTGGGCACGCTAACTAGATTTTTACGATTTTACTTCTGAATATCTTGATGCCTACCTCTAGCTATTAGCGGAAACCCCCCAGTGGGGAACGAAAAGGAAAACCCTAATAGTCTTTGCCTATTTCCTTGAGACCCTTTTTTGCAAAAAGATTTCGCTTAAAGTGAACGGTGTAACCCAATTCGCAGAATACAATTAGATACCTGGCGCCCTCACGACCGGTCGTGAAAAGAAGGACGAACACTTGAACGCCGAAGTTTTCGCATACTGGGGCTTAGTCCGAGCCAAAGTACCCTCCGAAGACCTTCATAGACTCCGACTCCCGGCCCCTGGTTCCCAAAGTCCCCCCCAACCGACCCCCCACCCCGAACAAGAGGACGAACGATTAGAGAGCCGCCCTTACGGAATTCCCCTGAATGACAGACAGCTATGACCCGGTCGTATCCTGTACCTTTTCATTACCCCCAACGCTCGTATTTCGCAGCGATCACAAGTAAAGTTAGTAATCTTTTATTCCTCTTTCCTCCTCATAAGGTTGGACCCTTGGTTGCGGGTTGTTTGATCCCGACGGCGTTTGAAATATACTGACTTTGGTGTGAAAGAGTCCCCGAGAAGATAGCGCGGCTTGCTCGCCCTCGTCGTGTTTTGATGAAGGTGTCGTTTCTGCGTTCTCGAGCCTGAAGAGAGTTTCGGTTTTTTCGGGTTTTATGGGTACCTGGGGGCTTCCGTCACTTTTACTGGATTTTCGTTGTGAGCGCGTCTGTATATCCCCCTTGACCAGTGCGCCGACCTTTTCGGCGCAAGTGTTCGGGAGAATCCCTTATGGGGTCTCAGCCCTTCGCCAGGAGCGCATTGGAGTCGTGTGCGTTCTCGAAGATTTGTCAGTTTTTCTGACTATTCCGAAGTAAGGCCTCCCAAGTCTGTTTTGTCCTAGACTATGTGAGCCAATTCCAATCCGCGTTCCAGTGTAATATTTGTGTTGCCTTTGACCCTGTTACTCCATGAGTTTTCATTCTTCGCCAGTTGAAGACGGTCCCAACACCTTCACGATATCCTTGTGCTCCTAAGATGACACGCGAGACCCGGGCACAGAGTCCTTGCCTCCCCCCCCTGTTTTCTTACGATATTTTTTCTCGTCTTATTTGAAGAGTGTAGCGGATGACCAAGTGGGTGTTCTTGTGCGTAGTATTCTAGGATTGAGATTCAACAAGAAATGGAGAACCTCAATGTTTTTCTTTTTCGTACTCTGGAAAATAGAACGAGAATCTTAGTCGATTTATATCTTGGAAAACGAGTTCTATTCTCTCCGCACTATCTTGGCTTACTTGACCCTCCTTCGCCTGTAAACCTGAGCTGTTTTTGGTTACGGTTCTCAGTATTTTCATTTCAGAAAGCTTGGGGCTAATCTTTAGAACGAAGAATCCAGATCCACTTTTGCCACTTCGGAAGAGTATTCCTTTCCGCTGCTCGCGAGTGGTAGCGAGTCCAGCCAGCGGCAAGATGCTTGGATTAGAGCCCGGGACAATCAATTTCGTCGAGTAGTAATTAGGCCGCAGTCCCAGCAAGATGCTGGCTTCCGCCTCTGCCCGTTTCGCCCCCTTGACATCCGCCGAACGATCACATGTAAACTGTTCAGCCAGAGGCGAAAAAACGCGAGGCTTCCTTGTGTCGCCTACGTGGCGGATTAGTATTTGAGTCTACTCCGTCTTCCGGACTTTTCGGAGAGACTGTGTGAGAACGCTTATTTTTAAATAAATCGTTCCCTTTCCTGAAATGAGGAGCTCCCAGAACAAGTCGCAGATTTCTTCTCGTGGTGCCTTCGATGATGTCAGCGGGCGGCCTCTGGTATCTTCGTCATCTTTCCCTGTAAGATCCCTGTAAAAAGGGCGTGCTTTTCGCGTTTCGCAGGGAATAGTCCTCATTGAGCCACTGAACTTTATTTTCCTTTTGGTAGAGTCGATCTCTCATCTCTTCCTTCTATTAAGATCCTTAGGACCCCCCTCATCATTGTTGTCTTCCCTGCCTTACTGGCGTCGTTGCTATTCCCAATGTGTCTAGTTCTTTCGCATGGTTACAGAAAATTCGTGGATCGCTCTCTTCTTGGCCTAGTTTCTCTTCACCAGAAAAACCCCCAAGCGCAACTATATTTCCTCCGGGGCCAGGCCCCTCCGGATTGACCGGTCTTTTTTGTGCTATCCTCTTAAGTTTGTTTGGACCTTCTGCACAACAACTTGCAACTTCATTTTTATACCCCGCAATTAGTAAGATGAAAAGGTCTTAAATAGGGTTTTCACACTTCGTTTTAGTTCCGCCCAGGTCCTACCCCTATAAACGCAGTGAATTAACCAAGGAGATATGCCCCCACTCCCCTCCTCTTACAATCGGCACGTTACTAATCTCCCTTCCCGACGAAAATTATGGTCATACTTCAAAAACTAACCTCCTTCCCTCACCGTCAGGAAGAGAAAATACAGGTTTGTGCTGGGCGGGCACGGAATTAATCCTAACTGGATTTCGAATTTAAGAGCTTGCTCAAGCACCCGAAATTTTCAAGTCCTTCTTCCTCATCGACTCTCACCGAAGAGGTCCCTCCCAAACCCCTTGACTGGCATCGAAGCACCTGCGACGCTTTAATTTTCCCAGGCGCTGGAACCCTGCCGCACCAAATCGGTCCCGGTGATTTGAAACAAGTCCCCTTCCCAACCCATTAGGAAGCTCCCTTCTTTCGCTCAGCAGTTGTCGCAAACCACCGTTACCCTTCTTCTCCACACATCGGACCCCATCGCCGGTGTGTTGTAACAATTTACCCTTTCCCGATTTCTCGAAACCATTCTTCCAGCCCGCGTGAATCCATATAATATTTTTTTCTCCCTCCAATCCTCGTACGAAATGCTCCGTCGCGCAACGGCGTTCCCCTGATTGCGGCGCTACCACGAAAGATGTGGCTGTCAACTCTGATATCGAGTGATCAATTTGCTCCGAGCTTCTTTCGCGTAGTACTCCATCTTCTCCGAAGTTAGGAAGAAGACAGTCCCCGCTCCTCCCCACAAACCGCTCGGCCTCGCCAGAAATGGCGAATCCCCAAGCTATTTCGATTCTTGACGCACTACCGTTTACCAAAAAATCATGACCGTCCGAAGAAAGAATTAATTTGCCCCCCTCCTTTTTCCCGGTTTCGCTCGACCCCCCCTCCTGCTCAGCTCAGTGTTTTTTTTTTTTGGTAGATCTTTTGACGTGGATCAATAGTCTCATAGAATTCCCCCCAGCGTCCACTCTCGAAGACTCGAACGAGATTTCCTGGATTTCTGTTAATTCTCGCTTGGTATTCTGGCACGCCCCCAGGAGCCCCTCCGGTTGTGTTTATATTGAATGGGAACGCTAGATCCACGAATTGAGGGAAAAGCTGGTCTCATTCCCCCTCCTCGGACGATTACATTGAGCACCCTCTAGAGGTTCTACCCGGTCCTTTAGCAGTAAGGCTTTTTACACGTGCCTACTCAACTGAGCCCACGAATTCTCTCCTCCACCCCCGAAAGATCCTTCCTCCCTAGATCTTCTAACCTCCGTTTCCTGAAAAATTTCCAGACTGATCGGCCTCGCTGGGGATTCGGCTACGAACCAGCTCAGACAATACCGCCCTCCTCCGGCATAAAGGAAACTGGTTAAACCCCTGAACACCCTAAACTCCTTTATTTCCCCCGCGTCAGACGCATGACGTGCAACTTCCCCCTACGACAGCAAATATGGATGCAAAGGACGTCTTTGAGTATAGGGATCTCTTGGCACCCCCTTTCCAACCCCCTTTTCCCCGTCGATCATATCACCAGACCACCA
>Ga0179593_1732208_pt1 | contig 15733 bp, 24 predicted proteins | sample CZODoug2_1_08_16_FD_185931 | JGI IMG/M metagenome (GOLD analysis project Ga0179593, IMG submission 185931) | Vadose zone soil fungal communities from Angelo Coast Range Reserve, California, USA - CZODoug2_1_08_16fungal (PacBio error correction) | ecosystem: Environmental > Terrestrial > Soil >... | reverse complement strand
CCACACCCCACCCCCAACCCACAATTTTTGTCCGCTCCGACGACGTTTAAATCTCCCCCTCCCCCCACGCCCCCCCTTTCTTTTTCCCATTCCGCGATAACCAACCTCTCGTGCAATCCTCACTGGCGATTTTTCCTGCCCCCTTCAACTCCGATTCTTTTCCCTTCCTTAGGGAGCCCCTGTGCGGTGAGGATTCCCCCATTCCGTCAGGCGCAAAACACAGTTCTTCCTCTTCATTGTGTCTTTTTGCCGATTCTTGGCGACGCCGGTGCCCCCAACCACAAACGCTGCACGCCTAAAAAAAACCGTGCCCAGACCCCTTCGACGGCTGTGACGACTGTTAGATTTCTCCTGAAACTTTTCCCCTTTCTTTGACCCCCCCCTTCCCCAACCTATGATTATTTCTCCGATGAGGGAAACTATGGTACCCGTCCCCTGCCCCAAATGTCCTCTTGTTTTTTATTCATAAGTTTTCAGCTTTCCCCCTCGTCCTCAAACCAATTCGTTACTCTTCCCTATTCGTCGCAGGAAGTAGATTTTGGTCCGATCAGGTTCATAAGCTTCCCCCCCTTTGATGACTCTTTTTTTTGGACCTTAACACATCGCTTCCATGGTTTCCTTTTTTTGTATGATAACTTCCTATTTATGGGGAGTGCAATTTTTCGGAGTTTTTCCACCTCTCCTCTTCTTCCTTTTCTTTTCTCCCAGAACTCTTTGCTTTTCCCCAAGCCCCTCGTGTGTTTTCACCCTTCGGAAACATCACTGGAACCATTTTCCCTTTTCCTCGTACGCCTCATGCTTCTCCCCGATCGTGTTTTTCCCCCGATCATTGAGTGATAAATTTCCAGCCGATCCTCTTTTTCTTCCAGTTCCTGTTCCATAGTCTCCCGCTTTTCCTTTCTTCCCCGGTTACTTTCTTTTCCCCCCTGGTTAACGTTGCCGTCCAGTGAGGAGTCACACCGGCCTCCCATACAGCCCCAAGGATAACTTTGCAAAGACTTTTTTCCCCCTCCCGTTCACCCTTCTGGGGCGATTTCTTTTCCCTCCGCCCAAGCGAGGAATTCAGGTCTCCCCCGCACGCACCCCCTTCAAAATGGGTCATTCTTTTATTTTCCCTCCCTTTGGGAATACGGCGCCCCTCTTCCTAGACTTTTTTTTTTCAGCAGTTTTCTACTTCTGCTCTTTATATTCGTTCCCGACGCTCGATCACTTTCTCTTTTTCCGAGCTTTTTTTGGAGGCGGTCCCCTGCTTCCCCTCCTTACGCTCTTCCCCTTTGCCCTCCGCCCGTTTTTTTAGCAAGCCTGCCTTCATTCGAAGAGCTTTCCTGCGTGCATATTTCCTTTGTCCAGTTCCCAAAAGTGGATCGTTCTAGCCCCCCTCCTCCTGAAGTCGCCTTTTTCTTCTGACGTGATTCCTTCCCCCTAATGAATCGATATAACACTTACCCCGCTGGCCCAGAAAGTCGGCCTAGCCTTCCGTTTCTTTTCCAGAACTTCCCGGCCACCCTTTTTTCACCCTCAACCGTTTGAGAAATTAGAACACGTTTTTCCGCATTAATACGCCGATGTGTGGGTCGTCTTCCTTTGCGCAGGAAAAATCCACCATTTCTGGTCCTTCAGAGCGCCGAGAATCTCTTTTCATCTACGTTCTCGAGGCCGCTTTTTGCTCGCTTTTCTCCAATCTTAAGGGATTTCTGCCCTTTTCGTGATTTCCTCCCCCCCCTAAGCGGTGTTTCCCCATCCTTATAATGGCTAAACCAAACTTTACCTTCCACAATTTCCCTCTTCGCTTCGACTGAAAAATTTGACCTTCTCCCTTCTCCCCTTCCTATCTTTCCATTCGAGATTTCCCCTTTTGCGGGCCAGTCCTCTTACGTCGATCTCGTTTTCACCCTCATTGGATCTTACCAAAGACCCTTCTGTCCTTCCAACTTCCCCTCCCCCCCCTTTCCCCTTACGGCCCAAGATGAGCACCTCCGCCGCCTCTAACTTTCTTCAGTTGTGTTGTAGCTCTTTTCTTTTTATTGCTCTTTTCGTAAAATATTGATTGACCCCTAGTTTCCCCCTCGATCGCTTCTTTTCATAAGACCTCCATCAATCTTCCTTCTGGAAAAGATCCATCCTGATTAGAAGTTAAACGCCCAAGGCCGCTCCCTCCCCCCCTCATCTTTTCAGAGAAGCCCCCTCGTTTTTTTTGAATGTCCTTCCTCAGAGCCCTGTTCTTATGGCTGGGTCCAGTGGCCAGGTTTTTCTTTGGTTGCGCCCCCCATGAGTTGCTCTTTCTTGTCTCTTTTAAGAATCTGTGGCACTCCGCGCTTTTCTCCTTTCCTCTCCTCCGAGGATCCGATGGAACCCTAGACTCTCTAGTCGATTCATCATGCTGCGCGGTCCTCTGAGCGCAAGCTTTTTTGGATCTCTTCTCTTTTTTTTTGTTGACTGACTTTCCCCCCCCCGGACGGTTCCAGGAAAAACCGCCTTTTCCCGATTCCTCCCTTTCTTTGTCCCCCCTTTTTTTTCACTTTGAAGGTGGGCCGCCGCACGCCCCCTCTCGGTGATGCTCATTTTATTTTGGAAGCCCGCTTTCTTTCCGGGGTAGATAATCTTCATGTCTTCCCATTCCCGGTTCCCCGAACGGTAACTTCTTCTCCTACAATGTTTTTTTCTGATTTTTCCTTCGGATTCCTCGCCGCTGCAGAAAGGAGGCCTCCTTTCCCCCTTGAGCTTTGAGAGGCCCCCCACAATCCTTTGGCAGATAGAGAAGCGCGTTTGCCATTGAGCCCTTTTCCTTCACCTTCCCCTGTTATTTCGTTCACCAGCTAGCCTTTTCCCCAAGCCTTCAAAGCCCTCGACGAATAAAAATGCCTTGCGCGGTCGTCGAGGCCCCCCCCCTTCGAAGCTCTCCGAAATAGTTCCTCTTCCATGATGGGTCCGAGTAAGACCTTTTTGTGGGTTTTCCCGTGGCGTGTTTTAACTTTCTTCGATTGTTCAGAACTATCCAATCTCCCCCTCTCCCCCCCCCAAAGGTTACTTTTCTCGTTCATGGCATGTAAATCCTTTTTGCCAAGGGATTTTTTTCTTTCTTTCTCTTTTGAGGGCCTTCTTCAGATAAATTGCTTTCAAGTCCTTTTCTTCCCATTCCATTTTTTTCTTTCGTTTTTTTTTTTTAGCGATGTTCTGATGCTCTTTTTCCTCCTTTGGAAAGTTTCGTCTCAACGAACCTCCTTCGGGAGATTTAAAAAGATAGTGTTTTTTTTTCTCGCTCGATCCCATCCCTTTTAGCTCTGACCCTCCCCCTGTTTCCAGTAAATTGGGGATGGAGCCCTTTTTTGGTCTCCCCCCCCCCAAATGATGTGGTTCTTCCCCTTCCTTCTTTTCTTCTCTTTTTATTTCAATCTTTCGTTCCCCCCTGCACAAACTAATTCACCTTTCATCACCAGGACCCTTCGTCGAACCCTGCAATGTACGCTCTTGCTTTCTGGTACCCAAGTGGAAAGCACTGTAGGAACTTCCGAAGACGCCCTCCTTCCCCCCCCTTCGTCCTCAAGTTCAGCGGAACACATCCTCCCGGTATCCACGATGCCTGAAATTTTATGAATTAAAAGAGAAATATTTGACTTCCAGAGTCAGAGTTTTTCCCTGCTTCCCTACTTCTCTTTTTTAGAATTTATACCCTTTGTTCCCCGACTTCCCCCCCCCACATCTCCTCCTTAGCCCTCCGCAATTCGCGAGGTTGTATGGAAGAGTTTTTTCGGGGAAGAGTTTGTGTTTACCCCCCCCCTTCCTTTTTTTCCCCAGGCAGGCCCCCCCGAATGTACTTAAGTCTAAGTTTTTTTTTTTTGGCGGCCTTATGCGCGATAACATCCCCCCTTTTTTCCAATTATTATCCTTTTCAGTCTTTTTGTTAGGTCCTCCCAGGAGTTTTTTTTCATTGAACCCGATTGTGATGGACGAAGGCCTTTCTGCTGGCTTCGTGCCTCTCGTTCTTTTTTTCCCGCATGAACTTGTGTGGAGGTTGTCTTATATATATATTCTCACTCCCCTTTGAGATCGATTTCCCCCCCACCCCCCCCTTAGGCCAGCATTTTTCCCTACAGATAGCGGTGACACACTTCCTAGCCCCCCCCCTCCGCAAGAAAGGTCCCTTTTCAACCCCCTGTGCCCCCCCCCCCCCTTTGAGATTGCAGCCCCGATCTCCTTCCGTCCCCAAGAGTCTGGTCGTTCAGCGCTATTTCCTTCCGGTGCTTATGTTCAAACATTAGTCCTCAGGCCCTCCCCCCAATCCCCTTTTCGACGTTTTTTTTTGCACCGCTGCCCCCCTGTATTGTCTTTTCCCCGTTCCAAACAAAACCCCCTCTGCCAACCAAACCCCCCCATGTCGAGGATGTTTTCTCCGCGGGTCGAGAGCTTTTTTTCGCGATGGATCCGCGCCTCAGTGCCCTGTTGATTACTCGTGTTTTTTCAACGATGATGCTTTTGACGCGATCTCCATGGTCCAGAACGCCCCCTTTTTCCCCAAACTGCAAAGCTGTTTTTTATTAACTTCCAGTTTCTCCTATCCCTTTTCCATTTTATTTGACTTCCTTCCTCGATTTGCCTTTCGATTTTTTCATCAGCTCTTCCAACTTGAGACTCCTTCCGTGAAGTCCCCAGAGGTATTTCCCTCCCCCCCTGTCTCCCGACGCCTTTTCTGAAATGAATGGGTTTTCCTTAATTCCGGCAACTTTTATTCCGCCTCCGCAACTGTATTGGAACTAGCCCCTGCCCCCAAGTAGGCAACTGAAGTTGTTTTTCCCCCCAGGTCAGCTTGGACTTTTATCGACGCCTCCGCTTCTTCTCCCCCCCTACGTTCCCGATTCGAAGGTGTTGCCCCCCCTTCCAGCCGTCTGGTCCAGCCCTTTAGCCTTTCTTACTCGAGGATACTTTTGGGAAGGGGGCTTTTTTTTGTTTCATCCCCCACATCTTTTGAAGTTGTCCCTTCAATTTTCCTTGCCTTCACCCCTGCCCTAATACCCTCGAACCCCAATCAAAAAAAAGCCCTTCATTGCAAAATCTTGAATTTGACAAACTCCCCCTTCCCTTTCTTCTTTCCCTTTATTGAGCTTTCCCCTGACACGCCTCCGTCCCGGATCTCCCTCACACGGCCTAAGATTTTCCACCACCCTTCTCTCGTTTCACTACTCGAGCGGATATAGCAGAAGGGGTTAGCACCCCTCCCCCCGCGGTTCGTTCTTCGTGTTGGAGCACTTTATTCGCTGAAATAGTATGAACTAAGAAAGCGTCCCCTTTCCCCCAAATTCCCCTTGAAGTCCGGACCCAACCTTATGCGAGATTCCAAGGATTTCTCCACCCCCCCATTTTTCCGATGGTAGCCATTTACATTTTCTTTTTACGGTATTTTTTTGAACCCCGGGTTTTCCTGAAGTTCCGTAACCTCTGCCCAAACTTGTTCGTGGCCCCCCCCATCTTTACCTTCCCGATTAGACGACCGTCTCGGTTCTGTGTCACATCAAGTCCTTCCCCCAGAATTGAGCTGGCCTCCCCAACTTTGAAAACGAATCCGCCCCCCTGTTCTCCCTGCCTTTTTTCAACCCCTTTTTTTCCAAATCCACAGACGTTAATAGATGAGTGCTCTGTTTCCGCATTTCCTCCCTAGGTCCCTCCCCCTTTTTTGATCCCTTTGGATAAGCCAAATCTTCTTTTGCACCGCTTTTCCTCAATCTATTTTCATAGACCCTTCCGATCGATCTCGCTTTCCCCCTTCCCTTTCCCCCCCCTGCTTCATGCCTGCTTCTTGTCCCCGGCTTTCTTTTTCCCCATGACCCCTTTTCGTAATCTTCTAATGGGAAAAAACCAACTTCCTCCCCTCTTTCTTGGTTTTTTTCTTTTTCCATTCTTCTTATATTCCCCTTTCGGCCGAAAACGCTTAGATGAATCTGGATTCTTCCCCCTTCGTGACGTTTGGCCCTAACGCTTGACCCCCTCCTTTGAGCCTCCCTTCGAGCAGGTGTCCCTTTTCAACCCCTTCGTTCCTCCCAGATAGCATCCCTTTTTTTTTCTTCTCTATCCTCCTCCTTTGTTTTAGTAGGATCTTGGATCGCGACTTTTTTTCCTTTTTTTTTTTCCCCTTGCCTCCCGCGCTTTAATAAATTTTTTTTTTTTCGATGCATCTTTCGTTGATCCCCACGAGAAGTGTACCCCGAGTGGCTTTTTATTTTCTTCCCCTCTACCAACCGCCACGGGCCCTCCTACCGTCCTTCACGAGTTTTTTTTCGGCGAGTTTTTCCTTCTCCGGAAAGGCATGTAAAACTTTTCATCGACTTCCCTGGCCCGTCCTCGGCTCCTCAAGTGGAACGTTTCCTCCCTTCTTGTTTTTAAGAACTCTTTTCGCCCTTCCAAAGCCCCCTGGACGTCTGTGAACCTCACGCGTACTTACTCTGATACGGCTTTGGACCAGACTCGATTTCGTCTTTAAAATAATGAGTCGCCTTCAGGACTGCCCTCCCTCTTTTGATTTTTTTTCTTTTGGAATTTGCTTTTTTTAGCACAAGTGGGAAAGTGAAATTTCCAATTTCTTTCCGATTATCGGCTTGGTTTTCTTTTTTCCGTTGCGGGTGTCTTCAGCACTCCCACGCCTGATGGATGCCGCATTTCTGTGTTAGCTGTGGTTAGATCCTTCACTTTCCTCCTATCCCTTTTCCCGACGACGGTAGTCTATTAGAAGCTAAAGGCTTTCCCGTCTCTACCCCCTTTTTTCTTTTCCCTCCCTCTTTCCGAGAATCCCCACCCCCCTTTTTTCTCCTGCTCAGCTCTTTAGATGAGACCACTTCGAGGGATTCCGGTTTAGAAAATTCCCCAAGCTCAGCCTCTTTTTTCGATCGCTTTCCCGGTCCTCTTGCTTGATTTAAAGATGGAGCCCCGAGAAGTGTCCCGATAACCTTTCCCTGCCTGTCCTTCCCTGAGCCCCATTCTTCGCTAGACCCCAAAGATGCAATCATGATGGGGATTTTTTTACCCTCCTGCCCTGCCCATTTTTCTTCCCCCTTTTCGTGCAGGATCCTGGCTTCAGCTTTTTTTTTCTATCCCTACCCTAGCTCTCCTAAAGGTTCCCCCCCTGAGGCGTTCACGTCCTGTTCAATCTTTTTGCCTGGTACCTTTTTTTTATTTTTCCCAATGCCTGAAGGTGGATCCCCAGGAACTTTTTTTCTATTTTCTTCCCTTCCGCGGTTAGTCGCGAGGAAGAAACACTTTTTGAGCTGGCGCATTTCTGATTCTCTGCTTCCTCCATCCTCTAGGGGAACTCTTCCCCCCTTCCGTGTTTCGATCTCAAGAAACGTCTCGTCGTGCCCTTTCCCGCCGTTTTCCCTTTTTCCAAGTGTGTTTTCACTTGGTTGGTGAAACCCAAGGAGGTGCTTCTGGCTTCTTTCTAAGACGAAGAGTGGGTCTTGCGCCCAAGCTTTTGACCCTTTAACATTTCCATTTCCAAGTGCCTCACACAGGTCCGATCAGCGCCAAACACCATGCCCCACATCTTTATAGATATGTTTACAGTGCACTAGGTTCTTTTTGCTTCCAACCCCCTCTATTGACCCTCGCCCCGCCCTCCGGCTGCCCCCCCCCCCCCCCTAAGACGTCGGCCATCCGTTTTTAAGATCCCCCCCGCTGAACCTAACTGATAACAGCTCTTTGCATTTTGTCTCGTTCAGTTCTTTTTCCCTATCTTACCTTAGGTTTTAGACTTTGTTCACACCCCCGGCAAAATCCCTTCGACGATAGTATCTCCCGCTGATCCCCTGTTATTTTTGGGGGTTTCTTTCTTTTTTTTCTTTTTGTGTTTGGCACAGGAGTAGAAAAGTACCCCCCCCGGCACGGGAATGTTTCCCGACTTTCTTCTCCTCGTTGTTTTTCCTTTAGCTTTCCCTTTAAAATTCTCAACTTGCTCACATATCGCCGAAAAGATCTTATCATTGCTTTTCCGCGTGCTTGTGGCTTCCCCCAAGGATCCCGTTTAGGGAGGGGGAATTGATGATGCGTTAGTCATTTACCCACCCGTCTACCCTTTAGCTTTTTCTCACCTTTTGTGGCGGTTCCCTATCCCTTTGTGTTTTTTGTCTTTTGAGATACACCCACACAAAAACAATAATGTCGGGCGCCCCTTCTTCCCTCACCCCCCGACAACTCACCTTAAACGCCCACAGCAAGAAACTTCTCGGCAACTCAATATCCTCCCTTTGGCTTTTTCTCCCATCGCTCCAAGAATTCTGTCAGGCAGCAGAAGGAGAAAGGGTGATTGTCCACCTCGCGAGCCCCCAACACAACTTCTCTTTTTCTTTTTTTTTTCCCCCTGTTGTGCCACGGCAAGTCCGTCTTTATTGAGCGTACGGTTTCCAACACAACCCTCACTTTCCCCGCTTGCCCCCAAACCTTCTCCGCGAACGGCTCTGAATCTTTCCTTGACGATCGCTCTTTTTTTCTTCCCGTGCCGGGATATCCTTTTTTTCAAAACCACCCCCCCGAGGATTTCTGAGAGAATCCCAGAGGGAAAGCCTGGTCCTCCCGCTTTCCTTTTTCCCCCTTACCCAGAAATGCTTTTTTTTTTTTTCCGAGTATTCCGTCCACAAAATTCGACGTGGATTGCAGACTTTTTAAGGCCCGAGGCTTTCCCAGAGACTAAAGAACCTCCCCCGATGAGAAAGAGGACCTCCTTGCCGTCAAACGAGGAACGGATCAGGGTTGGTAGTATCTGAAGCTGGGAAGTTGATCACCTTTTCCCCGAGGTTTTTTTCACTTTTTCCCGCTTGACGCCTCGCACCGACTTTCTTCGAGGTCGTTTCCGCCCAGCCCCCCCCTGTTTGAACACTCTCCATCATTGACGTTAAAGGGGGTCCACCGCTTGGTCCAGTCCTCTCTGTCGATGATTTCACGCTCGGTGTGTTTTTCCCTGACCGGACTAAAGTCCGTCAAGCCTCCTTCCAGACTTTTCTTCTCCCCGTCATTCGCGAAACTCTTTTGAAGCGGTTCAAACTCTGTTTGCCGTCCCGTGGCGGCACCGTCACGGCATTGCTCCATCCCCTCGATCCCTCACAACCTCCGTCCCTTTTTACCCGATTGAAACCCGTTCCCCTTTGGCCACGATTTTAAGTTCGCCCACCCGAAAGCGGGCATCCATGGACTTCTTCAGCCACCCTTTTTTCTTCAACCCCTTTTTCCCGCGTCAACAACCTCCCCATAAGAGTCCCTAGTGCGTTCGTACTTCGCGACTCTCCCCCGTTTCTTCACGATCCGCTCTCTTAGTTGGTCCCTTTTAGTATGAAGCCCGATATCGCTAGTTTTCCCTTCCCTCAGGCCCGGAACCCGAAATTTACCCCGCATGGCTCGAGCGGCAAAGGATTGACACCCCTCCTCCCTTTTTGGTCTAACCCCTTCCCCCACCCGTATGGGCAGCGCAGGCCCCTTGCTTCGGCATCTTTCCGGCTCCCGCCCTTTTAAGCCTTATACTCGTCCCTTTCTCATGGATGCAGACATCGAATGAGTCTTCCCCCATTACCAGCATCCGGAGCTGGCCCCTCCAATAGGATTCCCTCCCGCGGTTTTTTTTGACTTTACGGAGCAGGAAAAATTATCCCACTTCGTGAGAAATCCGCTTCCCCGTTCCGAGGGCCCTGGGTCGGTCAAGCGGAGCATGACACATCAAAAGTCGACGCGTCTCCCTCCCTCCCTTCCCCTGAGATCGATTCCGCCGCGAATTCTCAGCTCATGCAGAGCGTTTTTTTTTCCACGATTTTTCATTCGTTGAATTCTCCCCCCATGACCCCTTTCCCATCCTATTGGCGACTGCCACCTTTTTCCCCCATCCGGACCAGGGCGCTTAGATGAAAAAGTAACTTCCTACCCCTTCTCCCATCCCCCCCGCTTTCAATGAGTTAGTGATTTTTTCGCGGTTCGCCTCTCTCGATGATCCCCATGCAACTCGGGATACAGCGGCGCGGATCTCCCAATACATCTGCGATCTCGACCCTTTCCCCTTTTCTTTCGTCGCTTTTTGTCCAATAGCCTTTTGATCCCCCCTCACTGTTTAGTCATGATGGCTGCTTCTCATCTTTGCCGAGCGTGATTGAAGCTCCACGGTTTTCTTTTCGCCCCCCCTGTATTTGGATATTCTCCGTCTTCTGCTGGGCCGAGATATTCCTTTGCCGCGCAGCCCCAGATTAAGTCTCCCTAGTCATTTTTTCTTGCGAGCCGGACTCGGTGAAAGGTCTTTAACCTTTTTCGTCTCGCTCTTCTGGTCCAGTTTAAAGGGCGGGGTTTACCTTTTTTTTTCTCCTTCGGATGGCCTTTCGCAGCTTAAACGCCTTGAGACTGAGGCTACTCTCCTTTTTTTCTCCCCTTAATAACCCCATCTACTTTGGGAAAAAGAGAATCCCCTCATAGTCGATTTCCCATTGCGCGGCTTTCGTTTATCCCATTTAGAAAACGAAACCAGATTTCTTCTGTTCTGCCTTCCCCGTTTTCGCCTCCCCCCTTCTGAGTTTTGTTTTTAAATGCGGAAAACTCGCGGTGGCCCAGCATGGTTCTGTGCCGGTGGCCGTACATTTGGCACGCCCCCCGGCGCGGATGCCCTGACTTTTGCCCTTTTATGGACTAGCTCTCCCTCCTTGCACTTCCAGGAAAGCCGTCGTCCATCTAAGTAATGCTTTTCCCGAAAGATACAATTTTTTTCGGATTTTTCCGCCTTCTCCGACCTCCCTCCTTCTTTTTTCCCCCAGGGCCAGTCCTTACCGGTCCCCCCCACTTCCGGCGGCTCAATCCAGGGTTCAGGCGCCCGGCGGTTTGCCTTCGGTTCCCCCTTCCGATCTTGCTTGATGTCTACCCGAGGAGGATGAAGAATCAAAGCGAGCCGACAATGCCTGAGTCCTTTTGCGAAATTTGCTTCACACGAGGCATAATGATGTTTTTTACCAGTCCTTCCCCTTTTTTCCTCGTTTTTTTATCCCTGTTAGCGTTTGCTTTTTTTTTTAACTCCCTCCTTTCATAACCTGTCTGCGTTCAATGTTAAATATTTTGAAAAGGTCCGGTCTTTTGTTCTTCGCTTTTATTCGCCCTTTCCGTTCTTTTTCCTTTGCAAATGTCCGCGTTCCCGTCCCTCCATTAAGCCTTCCTGAACAGCTTTTTCATGGCGCAGGCGATGGATAGGAATGGACCCTGACATTATCACGCCCTTCTGACCCACCGCTAGTGAGTTTAGCTCCGTGACCCCGTCGTCGATGCAAGCGGGTTTTACGTCAAGGTGATTGGCCGACGTTTGTTTTGAAACAAACGGTGTTTGCTGGTGTTTTTCCCCCCGGCCGTCGACGACTTTAGGATGTTTCATCGGGAGGAATCTCAAGACAGCCCGGTGAACAATTCACCCCCACGAAGGAAGGGCCGAAAACAGGTTAGTCCGTAAGACAAACCAGGCAAGTCCATGGTCGAGCAGTCTTGGCGCGTCCCCCACAAGGTTTTAAGAGCGGTCCCAACCTTACGCCCATCCTTCTTGACAGCCTCAATAGCTGGAACGAATGTTGTGAAGAACTGGCGGAAGAAAACGCTGCCACTTCATTCTCCAACCTTCCTCTTTTGATCTCTTTACCCTCATTCTCATCATATTCTTGGTTTTTTAGACTTCTCCCCCGTTTTTCCCTCTGGCACCCCTCGCTCGTTACTGACCAGCACGAGTCCTTCGGTTGTTTTTTCCTTTAGCAGAGTTTGGGTTTGGACCACGTTCCGCCAAGACCATCTTCTTGGTTTTTTTTCCCCCCAATGCCTTTTTGCGATGTTCTCCGATTTCCTCACCTCTTTCGCTTAGTTTCTCACTGGTAGCGGATTGGAGGGGGCCGTCATCGCCAACCCGGCGGATTTCTACCCCGGGCGCTTGGCCCTTTATGGCCTGACTTGTTGTGGCTTTTGGTGTTTATCTCTCTCTTTTCTCCCTGTTTTTTGAGCCTTTTCCCCCCACCCACGCCAACACAATCATGTTAAGGGCCGCCCTCCCCTTCTCTCTTTACGGTATCACCCAGGCCGCCATTTCGGCCATAACAATCTTTTTGCAATCCGCCTTTTTGGCTGGCCGCCCCCCCTCAGTCATGATACAGATTTTCTTATAGGATCCCCCCGGTTTGAGAGGGAGGATGTTCCACCATTACTCTTTCCAACTCCCCCCCTCCCCCCCAACGTAGCCGCGATCTTGCAGGCCTGCTGGTTTCGACGAAGAAGGTGCCCAAACACAAAACGGGGGGGCCCCACATTACCCCAACATTCCCTCCCCGACTTTTGCGCGGTCGAGAGACGTCGAGCTTTTTGACGCGTAGTCCCGTGAGAAAGACCTTCTTCGTCAACGATGATTGATGGTATGACCATCTTCTTTCCTCATACGCTCGCGAAACCACTGCAAAGAGCGCTGTTTTCTCGTTACAGTGTTTTTCGTTTCTTCCCTACTTTTTCCAGCGTTATTTGACGTATTTTCCTTTGTGATGGCGTCCTTGCCTACATTTTGTGACCTCCAGCGCACCCCCCCGTTGCCGTTAAACAGAGCGCCCATGGTCTTCGTTGTTTTTTCTGATGCACTTGCTGAGTTCTTTCGGCTTATGGACTCGCGAACGCTTTCGTACTACTTGGCCTCCTCCCCCTCCTTTTGACCCACAACTTTTCCCCTTCGTCCAACCCAGTACTCTTGGCAGGCATTTTTGTACGCCGTCGATGACTATCGAGCTAGCCCCGCTTTCCTTTCGGGTGATAAATTCGGTCCACGATCCCGCGTAGCTCTCCCTTCTTCCCGCGAACGCTATCTTTTTCGGGTTGCCATTGCCGCAAGTGCTGGTCACCGTCACGGCCTTTTTTTCCCGACATCCCTCCCCCCCATCAAAAAATTGTACTTCCAGATTTGAACCTCCGTCGAATTTTTTTTTTTTGGATGGGAGCTTTTTTGAGTTTACTATCAAAAGCCCGCGCGGCATCCCTATCCGTCAGCCCCAACCAACGGGTCATCATGGAGTTTCAATCGTGGAATATTTCTTAGGAAATGCAAAGGTTTCTTACAACCCTGCGGGCAGGAAGTTGGATTCGGCTAGAGGTACTTATGGACCCCAGCTCTAGCCCACCCAAGAATCACTTTCCCAAGTTTTTCTCCTTGGAAGGCTGGAAGATGGAAAAAAACGCCCGGAGAGAGTCCCGGATTGGCCTAGATGGTCCGTTTAATTTCATTCGCCGAGGCTTAGGCCTCAAGGAGAAACTGACCCACAGTCTTGGCCCCTAATTCGCCCCTCCCCCCTTTCTTGGAGCCTCAGAATGCGCTGAAGAGAGGATATACCTTAAAGGCCTAGCTGCCCCTTTTCCGCGCCGCTCTTCGAGTGTGTCTGCACCGGCACCAAAATGCTGGCCAAAGCGTTACGGACAAGACACCCTAAAAGTGTGCTGCCCAAAATTGGTCGTTCCCCGAGGAATCTCCCCAAAGATTCTACCAGGAGGCATACTTTTTGAATTTATAGAAGTCTCCCCGAGGCGTTTCCCCCCTCCTGCCGTTTTCCTCCTGTATTGCAAGCCCCCACCGCTTCTTCAGGTTTGAAGGATTTTCAAGAAAGCCGGGACCCTCCTTCGTTTCGCCCCCTGGCCGGACCCGTTGGGGTTCGCGATGAAAAAAGTTTACAGCCCGCCCCTCCCCCCCTCCCCTTTCCCTAAAAATTCCGCTTTGGCTTGGCGTGCCGCCGTAGCTGCCCAGAAAACCTGGGATCGCGGAGCTTTCTCACAATACCTCGCTCCCACACCTCACCAGTACCCATATACATTAAGCCTCGTGATTAATCGAGATATTTTAGAATAATAAGTTTTTTGTGGAGAGAGATGAATCTATTTGAAGGAAGCCAGGGATCAGGGTTTTTCTTTCTCGATCAGATGTCTTTTGATCTCTCTGCTGATTACCCTAGAGTTGCTGTCCTCTAGAAGCCGTCAACCGCCTACGGTTCCGACGCCTTTCCCTCGACTGCTCGGAAGCGTTAAAGATTCCTGTAAAATTTTTAACTCGAGCGCCCTGGTCATTCATTCCAGGGCCTTTTTTTTGGCACCACTGATTTTTCTTTTTACCGGCTCGTCCTTCAACGAAGAATACTGTGGAACGAAGAGCTTCGACGCTTGATCCCGGTTGCCCGCACCATAGACCATAGACTAGTAGATCCCCATACGTCTTTCACTCCCTTCCCTCTTTTGATCTCAATTCAAGACATTTTTGAGAAATAGGCCGTTTAAGGAGGACCCCTACTCATCTTACCCCTTTCCTTTCTTTCAGCATGTTTTTCTGGGGGGGAAATTTCGCAGGAGGGACGCCAATACAGCTCCACCCTTCGATGCAGAATTTCTTGTTTGCTGGAGATCCTGATGTAAGGCTAATAATACTGCCCCTACTTTCTTCGTAACCCTTTACCCCCTACCTCCCTGTTGGGCTTTTTTCGCTTCTTATCCCAGAAGATTTTTTGAGGCAACCATTTCGAGCCAGGCGAATTCGGCAGGAGGCTGACCCTCGCCTTCGTTTTTTTAATTTTCCGCTCGTACCCGTATTGGTGAATCCCGCCGGTTTCACGACTGTTTTCCTGCTTTCTTGCCCTGCGAGATGGTGATTCCAGAAGATAAAGAGCGCCGTCACTGCCCTTTCGCTTTTCTTTTTTTAGCCCCTCCGCTGAGGAAATTGCACGCCGATGGGATTTTACCCCTGCCTTCCCCCGTTGTTTGTCCGTGGCGTGGCGTTACATGGATGGACGCTGCTGCTTTTTACCTTCCGCCCCCGCCCTTTAATACGGTGAAGTTGAGAGGTAACTATGTTCAATTTCCAGTCCCCTCATTTATTCTGTGGCTTCAGGCCGCCGTGAAGGTGTAAGATACTTTGAGGACACGGACCAGAGTTTACGGACCCTTCTCTTCCATCCCCTGACTGAACATCCCCCAGCTGAATCTGGTCCTTCCTCCTGAGGGCTGGAAAAGGAAGGGACAAGAAATTCTCTAGTTTCAGATATGAACCTGGGCACTACGAGGAAAGAATAGCCCAGGATCCCACTGGCCCCTGGCCGTTGAAAGATGTCTTGATGGTCTGATTGACCCCTTTGAGTGATGGTTGCGCGGCCTCCCCGCGGTCCGGCTTTGCCCAACTTCGGAAAACGAAAACTCATTCCGGGAAATCAGGGGAACTCGACTCTTCCGCCATGTCCCGCCTGTTATCAAAGTTCTCTGTCGCATACACCGTGGTAAAAGCTGTATGACCTCGAAGACGCCATGACGGCCTCCCCAATACGCTTTACACCTTTCCATTGTCGCGAACGCTTGAACACTGAGATGAATAACCCCCCACAGCGCCTGTCAGCGTTTTCTCTGCCCCCATGATCCAAGATCTCTCATCGTCAAGTTGCGGGTCTTCTAATTCTCCCATGAAACTCCCCTACGCTCCGATAGTCTCTCAAGTTGCTACGCCTGGAGGTTGATCTCCTCCTTTCTATTTGGCAGTTGTTTGGAAAGGAGTCCCCAAATTCGGGCATGTGACAACTTCGAAGTCTGGTCCTTTGGAGCATCCTTGGGCGCTTCTTGTCAACTTTCGATTGGAAACTATTCTAATGCCTGCTAAGAGGAGGGGCTCTCCCCCTTATTGCATTGTAATCGAATTGGTTAGTGTAGGAGGGCTAGAGGGAGTTCCATTTCAACTCTTTCTCCTTTTTGTTGG
>Ga0179593_1490696_pt1 | contig 15733 bp, 31 predicted proteins | sample CZODoug2_1_08_16_FD_185931 | JGI IMG/M metagenome (GOLD analysis project Ga0179593, IMG submission 185931) | Vadose zone soil fungal communities from Angelo Coast Range Reserve, California, USA - CZODoug2_1_08_16fungal (PacBio error correction) | ecosystem: Environmental > Terrestrial > Soil >... | reverse complement strand
CCCCTTGCAGGTTTGTGGGAGTTGGATTTTTTTCCCAGCGCGATTTTCTGCCTGTTTTACCCTGTATGGACCCCGGAAAGTTATCTTCAGGGACCCGTGTTTCATCAGGTTTCCTCCAATTTCTGTCTTAGTCGCCTCCGATGCCTTTGCCGTTTGCGTCATCAGAGGAGGCTACTTCCTCTTTTTTCCTGTTTCAAGGCTTTTTTCCCTTACCTCTATTCTCCCTGAGACGTCACTTTTGCTCGCCCTGGATTCGGGTCCTTTATTTGTATTCTTTTTCTTCACATTTCCCTTCAAACAAATCCAACCTTTCTAATACTGTCCTTTTGATTCAGATGGACTTTAAAGCGGTTCCTTTGCTCAACGGTGCCTCGAAATCGTTCCCTCTTGCCACTCCTTGAATGAAAAATTAGAAAGATCAAGCACAGACTCCTTCGCTCGCCTCAAGTGAAGGACCTCCTTTTCCCTGCTCTATTTTTCCCTTTTAGTAAATATCGGTAGGATGTTGGTCCTCTGTTTGTTTTTTACTGTCCCCTGAGGGAGTCCCTCTTCCAATTATCTAGACTTATTCCTGAGTACATTCAATGGACCTCTTCGTTATTTTTTGACTCTTTTTCAATGGGCCACCTTTGTCGCTTTTACCATATAGAGTTTTTTGAGAATCTATACTTCCACTTGTCCAATAACCACCACTACTTTTACCCCATTACTCTCCCCCATCCCCTATCCTCCCCCCCAGCCGTCCCCCCCTCTCCCTTTCTTTGTTTACCTCTTCTTGCTCACTATGTGGTAAAAATAATTTTCATGGAGGCCGGTTTTCCTTTTCTTGGTTTTCCTCTTGTAGTTCTGCTCTTTTGGTTGCAGTCTCGCGTGGTCTTATCTCTTCCCCCCCCCGGTTGTATCTTTTCCCTTTCTCTTCCTGTACACACCCCTTTTTCTTCCGGGCTCTTTAATCAAGTCTCGTTTATGAGCCCTTTTTCTATGCCCGTTCTTTCTTTCTTCGAATGAAGCCCTAAACCCCACACCTTTCACTCTCATCGGTGGCCGGTTGCGTCTTCCTTTTTTCCTTTCGGGGTTTCTTCCGGTCCGTCAGCGGCTATCTTTCTCCCTTTTTAGCTACTCTAAGGAAGTTATTTTTTCATCGATTTTTTTCCAATGCTGTGTCCGCCTTCTCACTTTGTTTCAGTTTATTCTTCTAGTCACGTGCTCCTTCCAGTTGACTTTCCCTCCCCCCCAGTTTGTTCAGTAGTTTCTTCCACTTTTCCCTGTGTCTTTTTCCAGTTAGTCTCTTTTCCCCTTTCCTCCCGCTCCCTGAAGAACCCTTTGTTTTTCCTTTGTGGCAGGATCCCCCCCTCCCTTTTATACCCTTCCCCTGACCGCGTTTGATATGGATTTCCCAACATCGTGTGGTTTTTTTTTCTAACTGGGCTTTTTCCGGTTTTTTATTTTCATTCCAGATCAGTTCTTCACGGCTCCTCTCCTTTCCCTCTAATGTGCCCCCGTCCTTTCCTCTTTTCCAATCCGAATTCCATGGGAGACCTTCTTTCGAGCTCCTTCAACTAATCCCTTTTTCCGCGTTAGCCTCTTCTCGCCTCTCTCACCCCTCCCAAATTATCTTGATGCCTTCCCCTGGAGCGTATGGACGTCCTTATTGTTCCGGGTTCCCTGGGTCCCCCCTCAAACACCTGAGTTTGCCTGGTACTTTCACCCCCAAATTTCTCCCATTTCTTATCTTTCGTCCCTAACCTTGTTTTTCTTCATTTTCGGCTTTTTTTCCTTCTCCCATCGTGAGAAGCACCTTTTCCCCCCTCTAAACTGTTTCTTCTTCTTCCCCAAGACTTGATTGACAGCGTCATCCTTCACTTCCCCCCCCCTGAAACCCACCCACCCCTCGAGGTCCATTTTAGTTTGAAGTGGCCCCGGTTTGACCTTTCCTTTTCAAGCGTAAAAAGGGCCCTTCTCGACTGCGGTTCTACCGTGTCCTGATTCCCCCCATTTGCCTTAACCTGTCGTCCGTATTGCGCAGCGTAGACATTTCGAAGTGAAGTGCCGACGTCCTCATTCCCCCCCCCACGCAAAGTTCCCGTGTCACTCCCACTTACCCACCCTCCCCATTTTCTAGGCGCCTAACAGCGTCCCTCTTTTTGCACAGAAATAGTTCTCACTTGCTTGGGCCCACTACTTTTTATCCGAAAAACATGTTTCCCCCCCCTTCCCCTGGGTCTGGTAAAGTCCACCGGGCCATCCGTCTTTGGTCACGTTCCCCCTTTGACCCTATCGTCCTCTGGGCAGTTCATCTGGTCTCCCCCAAGTCATCTGCATTTCTTTTGCCAAGTTAGCTCGTTTCATGTTTTTTGTTTTTCCCTTGCCGGGTGCTTCTGTCGCATACTTTCTTAACAATCCTCTTCTTCCCCGGATGATGCCTTGTTCCTTGTTTGCCCCTTTTTTTCCTTGGAACCTTTTCTTCGTATTTTTCCTTTTTCCTCAATTCCCGAGGAAAGAAAATTTTTACTTGGTTGGCGGTTCCTTCCTCACCTTTGATTTCTCGCCTTGCATGTTTTCCCCTCATTTGCTTTTGGCCCTTGGAACCGAGTGGGTGGCGGAATCCCTTCAAGTCCCAGGTTCCTTTATTTTTCCCCCTATGTTCTTCTTTAACATTGATAATCCAGTTTTTTTTCCCTACGCTTCTTTTACGTCTTCAGGGCATGGAAAGTCACTGGAATTGACGAATGAATTCCCTCCTTGTTCGCTTACACCTCCTTCCCTACGTTTGGTCCCCTGCCACAAAGCCCCCTCCTCCTTTCTCTTCCAAAGTGTTCCTTTTTTCTCCCGTTGGAGGCTTTTTTTTTTCTCCCGCCCCCCCCCACTCCAAAACTGATTCTGGGTGCCCCCGTGTGATCATCGGTCTCAGTTTTCGCTGTGATGAACATATAAACCTTATCCTCTCCTTCCCCTTTCCGCCCTTCCTTTCGGTTTTGTTCAGGAATACTAGACAATTCACCCTTTTCCCCTTTTCCCGCTTCTTCCCCCCTTTACCGTTTTTTCTTTCTGCCACTGATAAGGCGTCCGGTTGTCCGTAAATCCCTTTGCCGTATTATCGCTTCCCCCCTAGGATCAACTGAGGGACTTTTATTTTGCCAACCCCGTCCTTTTGGCCCTTTCTATCATCTCTTGTTCACCAGAAAATTGCCTTCTTCCTGAACAAATCCGCCGTGAGTCAGGATTTTACCTTTTTCTCCGATACATTTGAACGCAACCCCTTCTCCTTATCCTTGAAGTACCCCCCACCACCTTGTTGCACTTGAAGGTTTCCTGTTCTCCTCCCCATTAAATTGCACTCAGGGGGTTTGCCACTTCTTTTTACTTATTGTCGTGCCATCCCTGCCCCTCCTGTGCTCTTTTGGTCCCTCTTCTCATTCAGAAGATTTTCCACTATCACGCTTCAATTTTGCTGCTCAGGCATTCTCGCCTCTTGAGTCATTAGACCACCCTTCCCCCCCCTCCCTTACTGCACCTATCGTGCCTCCTTCCGTACCTTGTCCCCAGCTTGCACGTTTCCATAACCCTATTCACTTTTAACATTTCTTCCGACCCACACTACTTGTTTTTTGAGCGTCGTAAGGAAGGGGTATTTGTCCCCCCTGAGGATTGTTCCCACCTCCCCCGCCCCCAACCCTCTTTTTGATTTGATAAACCGTTTCCCCTTTTTTCCTCCCCTTTTCCCCCCTTCCCTTCGGAACATTTTTCTCTGTTTAATTTCGCTGTCCTGTCTTCTTTTCCTCGGTTGTCGAACCGGTTCCCCTTCCTTCTGTTATGCCCGGTACAGTCCATCCTTCGACAAGATCCTTGCAGCTTTAGAGGCCGGAACTTTTCTTCTATATCTCTTTTCTCCCTCTTCCGTCTTTTTTTTTTTTCTTTCCCGAGCAAGTCCTTTTCATCTCCGCTCTCGGCGCGTTTTTGTATTCGTGGTTCTTGCAATGGTGCCGCTCCCCGATCAAATTTTTATATATCCCGGTCCGAGGAACTCCTCCCCTATTAAGAGCTTGCTCTTTCCTTTGTCCGGTTTCTCTACCACTCATTGGTCGTTGTCCATTCAATAGGGTTTTTCCCCCTTTTCCAAACGTAGTCTGCACCTTCTCCCCCTGCCTGTGTGTCTCTCTCCGTGAACGTTGCCCGCTGTTTTTTTATCCGCTTCCCTCTTTGTCAAGCGGCGTGCCGTTGTGAAGTCTCGTCCCTTTGGGGTTTTCTTCTTTATGACAATATCGTCATGTTAAGGAGACTGACCGCCCTTTTTTTCTTCTGTAATCAAAACCCTTCCCTCGTATTTTCCATTGATCTCTTTTCCCCTACGAGAAGTCTTCCTTTTCTGGCCCCGACCTGATTTGTGAAGTCCTTCCCCTGCTTTAACCCTTTGTCCTATTTTGTTCGTGTTTTTGATTCAGTTAGCCCTTTTCTTTTTTCTTCTTTGCCTTTTATACTTCTTTATGCGTTCAAAGGTTTTAATAGAGTGGGACACCCCCTTTTTCTCTTTTACTCCGGCGTTCCCCAAATTTTTCCTCTCTTGTTCAGTTTTGAGACTTAAGTTTGTTTACCTTTTCCCCATCGGCTACTTGTTTTCGCCTTTGTCCTCCCAGGAATTTTATCCCGTTACTTCCCCGTTCCTTTTGTCTTGTGTCCCTTCTTTTGGTCCCCCCGTCCTTTCTTGTCTTCGACCTCTTCCTGCAGTCTTTTGCTCTCACCTTTTCTTTTGGATGAAAAATCTGTTCGCACTTTTTTTCTTTCCCCCTCTTTTCTTTTTGCTGGTTTCCTGCGATCCGGTTTTGTCTCCTTGTCACTTTTGAAGACCCCGCTGACCCCCGTGCTCCGTTCTAGGGAATCACTTGTTTTTGCGTTGGCGTCCACCTCCCCACACACGGTTTTGAACATCGGGCACGCCCCCCCGCCTCCCCCTCGCAGCTTGGTTTTTTTTTTTTTTTCCTTCGCCTATCGCCCTTCCCTGGATCCAAATCCTTCGCGCCTTGGTTGCCCCATTCCTTGGCCTTTTTCAATCCATCTCTTTAAATTTTTCTATCCTTTTCCCATCCTGTCCTGGCTGTCTCTTTTTTTCAGAATTTCGTCCTTTTTCCTTGCGTTCCATTCTGGTCGGCTCTTTCCCCCCTTTCCCGGCTTCCTTGAAGTTTTGCTCTACTGTTTTTTTCTTTCCTTTTTTTTCAAATGACATCTCCTTTCTTCTCCTAAGGCAGGGCCCGAGATCACATTCAAGCCCTTCTTTTTGCTGATGCCCTTCCCCCTACAGGCTCCTCATCCCCAACTGGTGTTCCCCTCCCTTTGGAGTTTGTTCTGACTCCTCTCTTGATACCCTCTTCACCCCGCTTTTTCTCTCAGTGTTAACCGCCCAGGCATGCACTTCCCCCTTTTCCCTATTAACTTTTCCTTGCCACATTTTTAATCCGCCCACGATCTTTTCCTTTAAACACTCCCATTTTCCGTTTCGTTTTCCCCCTTATAGCAATTGATATTTTTTTCCGCTCCCTTCCGAAATGAAAGAGGTCTTTTTTTTTGGCTTTCCTTGTCGTGTTGGCTTTTCCCCCTCCTTTTCGTGCCCCCCCCAAACTTTAAATTGCTTTACTGCTTCTCTTACGCCTCCACTGCTTGGTTGGGTGCCACTTTTCGGAGCCTTTTTTTTTTCCCCTTCCTTTGTCTGTAGATTCTTTTTTTTTTTTTCTTGTTCTTCTTGATCTGTTGAAGTCCTTACTTTTAGTCTTTTTTGCTTTTTTCTTCGTCCAGCCCTTTTCCTTCTACAATCATGCGCTGTCTTTTCTTGCGTGCTACAAACCTGGCTATCTTTCATTTTTTTCTAAAGTGACCCTGCCGGCTCAGCTTTCTCCCCTCTCTACGGCTTTTTTAGCCTTCCTTCCGTTTTCCCCTGCCATTACAAATGAACCTGATCTAGCTCTTGGTTTTCATGGGTAGTTATGTTGTCCTTTTTTCTATTTAGTGTTTTCTCTTTTTCAGTTCCCCCCCTTTGGTTATTGTCCATTATTCTGAACGAGGGTATTTTGTCGTTCGCCCATTCAGTCAAATGTTTCTTAAGTTCCGCCTCGCGCACCAGGGTTTGTGCTTCCTTTTTCTTCGATGACTTTTTCCCTTTGTTCCATGTTTTTGTTCTTCGCTTAAAGTTTTTAGAGCTTTTAGGCCTCGACTTTTTTCTGTCTTTGCTCCTGTCCTCTCTAGTTATCTATGAGCGCTCTGTCCCATGTTTAAAAGAAGCTACATATTTTTCAGTTCTCTTTCCTTTTACCTGAGTATCTTGCGAAATGGCATTCGCTTTTGTCTCTGTTCATACTGCTCTCTCCCTGTATTCTCTTTTTATCCTTGCACGTCTCTTGACCTCCTCTGGGTTCTCTGCATCGGCTTCCCCTCTTTTTTTTGTACTAACCTTCTTTGTTTTGTTGTACACAACTGCCCTACGGATTTCCCTTCGTAATCCGAGTTCTCTGTACGTTCTCTCGATCTTACACCTGTGTCCATGTTATGGTCATGGCCTTTTTTCCGGCAATGCTTCACCATATTTTCCTCCTTCCCCCCCCCAAATGTATTCTTGTTGCTGCGTTTTCCCTTTATACCTCCGCACCGGACCAGGTCATTTACATTCCCTGGAAGTTATCTCCCTGCATTTTTCTCTTCACGTCCTTTTTGTCTGCAGAATTCTTCGTTAATCCTTTCCGGAAGAACTGCTTGCCCCACTCTTGTCACTTCGTCCGCTGTCCTCGTCTCTATAAACTCTGGCTCCTTTTTGAATCCCCCCTCTCTCGCCGCTCTTTCTTTTATTCTGACCCTTCTCGCCTTTCCCTCTGCCAATTCTGCCCCGCTGATTTTCTATTCCCATTTGGTGTTTTTGTTCATTTTGTCTTTTCTTTCCGGTCCTTTTCTCCTTGTTGCTCATCATGGCTTCTGATGGACTCCTTCCGGAGAATTCGTGTTTTTTCCCCTCCTGCTCGGTCGCCGTTCCTCCCACTGTTTTGTACTTTTCCCTCCCGCCGATCGTTTTCACCCCTCCCGAGTCGCTTTTGGGTATCCTTATAACATTTTTTTCCACGCGCCCAGCTTTCAACCCCCGTACGGTCTAAGATTGTGTCCAATAGGCAGGAAGACTCCCTATGCTTGTTGTTTCTTTTTTTCTGCAGCCTTGCCGTGTTTCCCCCCTTTTGCTTCCTTCCCACCCGCTATGCTTCACCAGCGCCGTCATTTTCCCATGGGCGTGGGCTGCGTCTCTCCATGAAGAGCTTTCTCTTTGGAACACTTTCTTCCTTTCCTCGTATTTTGCCGCTTGTAACGTTCAGGAAGACCGGCGGTAGACCATTTTCTCCTTCGACCCTCGCTGCTTTTCTGATTCGCCCCTTAGGAAACTCCACCAACGCGATTTGGTTTTCGGCTCGTCGGGCCTGGCCATTATCCAGTGTTCTTCTCTGTTTAGAAGGTTCACTCCTAAGTCGTTCGAGGTCTAGATTGTCGGGGATTTAAAGTTCCATCCCCGCCTCTTCTCTGCCGGACACCTCTTTTTTTTATGCTAGTTTTCTTGACTTTGATTGTTTGTCTTCCTCGCTCCCATTTCAGCTCCCTTTGCTTTTTCTGGCGAGCCAAGCCTTTTTCGATTTATGTCGCGCCGCTTAGTCCCCATCCTGCACACCGGCCCGTCTTTCAAAGACCCCCCCCCCCCGGCGACTTTTGTTCATCCGCGGATTTCCCTTCTCCGCCAGTTTCCCCCCTGTTATGTTACATCCCTTTTGTCTACTCGGAAGCTGTTCCGGCCTTCCTTTTAAGCACTGTGCCAGGCAATCCAGTGTTCCGCTGGCCGGCCTTCCATTTCCCGCCAAACCCAACGTTATCTTTTCTTTCTTTTGCCTCCGTTGTGTTTTTTTTTTTTCTATAAGTTTTGTTCTTCAGGGTGATCTGCCGGACCCGCGCGGCTGATTGCTGGCACCCTTTGCTGGCCACCGGCCACGAGCTTCCAAGTTCTACCGTGGTCTCGCCCCCCCTCCCTGGAGTTGATGCTGGAGGACGTTTAATCGTTTGTTTTCCCTTTCTCCGGCACTTTGTCGTTTGTGCCACTATTTTCTGGTTGATTCTTTCCCCTCTTGATTTTCTTCCTCCAGCGGAAATTTTGCCTCGCCCGGAGGCGGTTTAGAGGTCTCTCTGGAACCTCAAACCCCTTCTGGTCGATTCCCCCCATTATGCCTTCTTCCCTTTGGCTCGACGGTACATCAACTTGGTTGCCTTGATTTCTACCTTTCTCCTCCCCTCCGGGAACTTTTTCTCCCTCTCAATTCCTTTAATGAAAACCCAGGCCCGATTTTTCCCTCCGCCTTCCTGATCTGTTCTGGGCAAGTGACGTTTCCTCCCTGTTTGCGTTTTCCATCTGTTTTCGTTTCCATTCTCGTCGGTCGGTTGGTGTTTGGAGCTGTTTTTTCTATACCGCCTTGGCTTTTCCTTCAGTGCTTTTCGGCTTAAAACTATTCGAAGTATCTCACAGTGTCAAAGGAGTCCAAGGCGTCTGATGTTGACTGCTCTTTGCCAATAGCCCCACGCTGAACCTTGCTGTTTGCGACTGTTTTTATTTAGCGTTTGTTTGCTCGTCATCCGAAGTTTCATGCCGGCCTGTGCCCCCTCAAAAAAAAGACTTTTTTTCCTAGTCTGGTTTCGTCTTCCTGATGTGTTTCCCCCCTCCACTTGATGCCCTAGTTTTGGTTCCTTTGTCTGAGTTTGAATTCCTCGCCTGGATCACTTTTCAGGCTTTTTTCTGGTGAGATTCGTGTTCCTCTCCCCGTGTGTGGATGCTCTTTGACGGCCTTCACCACTCTTTTTTTATTCGCCGGTCCGGCTATCAATTTCCGTTCCCATGTGGAGCCGCCTAGACGTTCTGACGGGTCTGCACTTAATTTACGTAGAATACAACTCCTCCCATTTCTCTCCTTCGAATTCTTTTTTGCTTTGTCCCTCCTAGTTTCGGCCTGGCGAGGGTTTTCCTTCATGAGGTTCATGTTCCTAGGCCCCCCCCTTTAGCTTATCAAAGTCCGGCTTTTTTGGCGTTACATGCACCAGCCCCTCTGAGTACAATATTGTCCCCTGCCGTTTTCCTCTGTTGTAATTTACCCCTTCTTACCGTCCAGCCCCAGTCCCTCTTATTTAGTTCATCTCCAAGTTAGGTAAGGCGGCTTCCTGGCCATGGCTTTTCCTGGTCCGGTCGATTGATGTTGGTCAGGGTCTATTTCGCTCCCCTTTTGTGGAATCTTTTTTCTCCTTTTGTCTATGTCCTTGTTGTATTGACCCTCCCTTCTTATCCCATACACCCCTTTTATTCTCGTTTTTACGTGGCTTTCCCCTCCACTTTTTACTTATTCTGGTCTTCCCGGTTTTGCCTTCAGTTATAATCAGCTCGTTCAATTCTCGCGTCAGGAACAGCTTTCCCGCACTCCTTCCTTTCTTCTGGTTTTTAGCTTTTTTCTTTTCGTTGTTACTTCCTCTATCTAATTCCCTTTAACTCTTTTCTTCCGTCATACTATGTTCTGCTTGCCAGAAGCGTGGATGTTCGCTTCCGTCTGTTTCATGTTAATCGCTGAGACTCCTCGCTCAAATTGGTATCGCGCCCTTGACCCCCAATCGCCTCAGTTTGTTCAGGATTTTGAAACTGTTAACCTGTCTTCTATCTTTCTGTTCTTCCTTCGTTCATCCCTCGTTCTAATTTCAACTGTACCACTCCCCTGTGATTCTTTGATTTCTTTAGACAGGATTGCAGCGCCCCCCTTATCCTCCCGAATCAACCTTTCCCAAAGCTTTCAGTTTCAGTTCCTGTTGAAGTGCGGCTACCTTTCTCCGAACGCATCGTGACTTACCGAGCAGACTTTTTTCCCCCTTTCTTGCCCCTCTTTTTCCCTTTTTAAGACGCCTTGGCCGATAAGCCCTCGTCTATTTTTTCTTTTTCTATCCAGCTTTCAGGATATATGACCCCTGCCTGAATTCTTCCCCCGTCGAAGTAATCTAAGCCCAATCAGCTTCCTTCTTCAGGCCTGCACCTAAAGATTTCATACAGCCTTTGCCTCCCTCTTCCTTCCCGCAAAACTAGAGTCCTTTTAAACGTTGGACACCCCCAAACTTTCTTTTCCCCCCCCCCGTTCCCTCCAGTGACTCTTCCTTCTTTTCAATGTTCATGTTTTGTGTTCCCGTCCCCCTTCTGAAGACCGGCTGGACCAGTTCCTTTGCGGCTACTCCCCGACTGGTTTTGTAATAAGGCGCCCCTGTTATGGGTTTTTTTGGACGTTTCGGGGCGGATTTGTTCCCCTCCTGGCAATTATACTTGTCTTCTCCCGGCTTCTCCTTTCGTTCCCATCTTTTTTTCCTTTTGTTTTGAATTGTCAGAGCTTTTGATTCCGTGCCCTTTCCCCCCACAGCGCAAGATCTTCTTTATTGCCGTAGGTTGGATCTTCTGGCGATTGCTATCGCCTTTCCCTTTGCCCTTCCCCTTTTTCATTTGCTGTTGCTCGTTTTGAAACTGTTAGTGGCTCCCCCTTTCACTTCAGTCAGGGTTTTTGCACTGAAAACGTTCTCTCGTTTTCTTCCCTCGTCTTAATGTCCCTGCTCTTCCTCTTGTTGAGAGACCCCTTAAGAAAGCTTTCCTTTGTCCTTGGTTGCGTCACGCTCGTAAGGATTTCTTTTGGCCCCCCTCGCGATGTTTTCCCCTTTCCACTCAGTATGCCTAGTGCTTTTTCCCTTTTTGCGGAGTGCCCGCGCCCGACACCTTTTTCTTCCCTGATTTCCCCCGTTTTGTCCTTTTCTTCTTTTATTATTCTGAAAACCGGTTTATAGCCCGACTTGCTTCCTTTTCCGCGAAGTGTCTCTCCCTTGTTTCGTATCCCCTTCCCTTTTTTTCCACTCTCGTGTCAGGATCGCCACACCCTGTCCAAGGCAGTTACGGCGGTCTATTCTTTTTTATGTCCCCCTCTCCTCTCCCCATTCTGATCCGAGGTTTTTGTCCCACACGGAATTTGCCCTTTTTCATTCGTTTCCAATCGGGACCTGATCTTCCTTTCTCCTAAGCCGTCTTTGTCATTTCTGTTAATCGATTTCCTTTTCCTTCCTTCCTTACATTCGTTGCCGAATTTTTTTTCCCTCCGCCTTTAACTGCCAGGCGTTCCTCCGTTCTAATTATCACTTTCATTGTTGTGGTAAATTGCCTGATTTTCCCCCTCGTAAATACTTTTCCTTCTTTGGTGGCCCTCATTCCTTTATCTTTTTTTTCCCCATTTTCCCGTGGCTTCTTATGTTCCGTCTTTTCTTCAAGTTTTGACGATACCCTCCCTGTCTCGTCAAGACCTCACCCCCTCCACCCTTGCCTATGGCAATTTCACAGGCAAGCCCGCTTCGCTTGATCTTGTGACCTCCCCTGTACCTTATTCTTTCCTCCCCTTTCCCTATTTCTTCTCGTGTGCGAGTCAGCTACGTTTTCCATGTTAGTCTCCCGGCTATCCCCCATCCGACCACTCTTTTTCTTTCCCCTTTAGAACTACCGGAAAATGATTTTGCTGAACGCCTCCTGGATTTGTTCTTCCATCTGTCCCATGGGTCTTAAAGTGACTTTTCCTTATTACGTTCATTCGTTCCCCTGACGACAAGCTTGAGTCTTTATGTCTGCCTCTTCTATTTCACATTCCTGTTGTTTTGTTCTTCCAGATTTTTTTTCCCCCCGTACAGTCCGATCCGGCGTCCGCTTTGTTCTCCCTTGGCCTCTCTGTCCGTTGTCCGCCCAGTTCGAGTTCAAATCGCCCGAGAGCGCTTGCTCCTTTAATCTTTGTTCTTTTCCCCAAGAGTTTCGTTTGATTCGAAATCTTTTTTTTTTATTTCCCTTTCCCACGTTAGCGTTTTGGATAGGACCTTTGTTGTGTCTCGCCATCATAATTGGGCCTTTTCTCGTTTTCATCCAGTTTCCCCCCTCTGCCAGCTCGTGCTTTGCCCTCTTTTTTTTTCTTTCCCAGGATCGGGTCTGGGTTTGTTCTTTTTCCTGAACTCCCATACCCCCCCCCTTTTTTTTCATCTCCTTACCGCTCTTCGTTACTGCTTGACAAACTCTTCCGTTCCATGCTCTGTCCCACCTCCGATCCTTCTTTTTTTTCCGGATTTGATGGCCGATCTTTTTTTCCCGAACTTTGCTCTTCCAATTTACAATCTGACCAGTTGCTTTCGTTTCTTTTTTTTCTCTCTACGCCTTGCCTTAGTTCGGCCCCTTGTTTGCTCCCCCGCCGCCTTTTTTGTTCTCAGTCAAATGGGAATCGAGGGACCCCCTCCGGTTACCCGCCTTCTTTTCCCTATCGGTTTCAACTTTTTCTTGATTTCCCTCTTGCGTTCCAGGTCGTTTTTCAGCTGCTTTTTCTTCTGCCGATAAACTCTCACCGTGATTTCCCTAACGTGGTCTTGCCTTTCCCTTTTGCTTTCTGATCCTGACCCCCTTTTTTCTTTTTTCCCTTGATGCCAAATTTGATTTTTTCTGACCCCCCTCTCGCCTTTTGATTTCGCATTCCTGCTCAGGTTTTCTCTTCTTCAATTGAGAAGGTGCCACCTTGGTTTCACTCTGGTAACCCTCCCCCCCTGTTGAGGGTTCGGCGTCTCCAACGTTGCATCCTCGTCTGCTCATTAACCTGCACGTCTTACGTTCGTCCCGATTCCCTTTTTCGGGCCTTTTGTACCTCTCCCCTCCGATAGTTTCCCTTCAATTCCTTTTCTCTCCCCTTTTCGCCTAGAATTCATCGTCCAATTCATCTTTCTTCCAGGTCCCGGCACAAGAGTCTTCCCCAATTTACTGTTGACTGACTTGATCTCTCGTTTCCCTGACTGCTCCTTGCCTTCCTTGTGTCTTCCACTGTTCAGCCCCCCTGCATTCTTCTTTCCCCATACTTCTTTTTCCACTCTTCTAGGATTTTTGAAGTATCACTTTCGCCCACCTTCCCCCCCCCCCTGTCTTCTTGTTCGACAAGGATGTGTTTCTGAAATTCCCCTTGAATCTCCCGTAACCGCTTGCATAGTCTTTCTCTCTAGTTTTTCCTTCGTTCAAGATACCTTTACTTTCCCCCAAATATTCAATACCCCTTCCGCAATCCCACTAACTTACCCCCATTCACCTTTCTGCTCCTTTTCCCCCCTCTCTCTCGGCTCTGTTCCGACAATCGCTTCAATTTTCGTTGGCCGGTTTGTTCTTCCCCTCATTAATTAGTGGACCTTTAGGTTTCCTTGCCCCTATGCTTTCCCGGTTTGGGTTGCTTCCCCCCCACGGTTTCGGGTCGCTTAGTTCCCAAGGCCTTAGAGGCGTTCTTTCTTGTCCCTCTGACCCTTTGAAGCATTTTGATTTTTCAATGCTTTCTAGTTGTTTTAGTTATCCCTTTTTTTTTTTCCTCTTTTTTTTTCTTCTTCTCCTTGTGGAGAGTAGGCTTGTTAATTCCTTTGTTTTGTTTCGTTTTTTTTTCTTCTTTTTCCTCATTCCTCCCCCTTTCGTCGCTGCCCACTTCTTGGCTCTTTAGAGTATTTACAGTCCCTATTGGCCTCTTCACCCTTTTCCTTCTTTTCCTTTTTCCGCTCGACCCAGCGCTGTAGTCGTATCTTCTCCTTTCTTTTCATTTGCAACTGCACAACATGCACCCGCCCACTGCACCTTCCTCTTCCCCCTCATTGCTTTACTTCTATTGGGATGATTTCTTCCTTTGGCCCGATCGGTGCGTCCTTTTTTTTTGGACTTCTAAGTTACCTTATTTTCCTTCCCCGATGGGGCATGACCCTCTCCTCCCCAGCGAATTTGACTTGATTCTTTGCTTACACCTTTTCTCCCGAGATTTTTCATGGCGCTTTTTAGACTATTTCTTGGTTGACCATTGCGATTTTTCCCTTCCCGCTCGACATTTTCTCGCAGGACCCCCTCTCTTACCATTCACTCCCCCGATCCCCCACTGCGCCTTGTTCACGACCTTCCGATTTTTTTGCCTTCCTTTTTTGCCATCTCTTTCCTTGCCCCCACTTTGGCCATTCCCGTTCCTACATTCTACTTCCCTATTTCACGTCACTACATTTTTGCCTGCCGCATTCTTCCCTCCCTTCCTTTTCAAGTCTCTTTTTGAGTGAGCCCGTATTCTCGATTAAATACATGCCCCCCCTGGCTGCCCTTCTTTTTTTTAATCGGTGTTTCTCCCTATTTTCCATTTTTTCCTCCGTATCATGTTCTGTTTTCCCTTTGCTTCCCCCATCCATTTCCCCACAAATTTTGGGAGCGCTTCCGACTCCTTCTTTACGTTCACCTGGACGGAACACCTGTTCCCACATCTTCCTTTACACTTGTCCCCTCTCGATCCCTCCGGCCTTTATGACCTTCGTTCCGTTTGGCTTTGAATTAACCCCTCCCTTAGCCAATCTCAGGTCCTCCTTGCGCTCTACCCCCCCACCTCTCAATTTCCGCGTTCGGTTTTTTGCTGCTAGCACCCCACGAAGCGGTCAAATTCATCTTGTTCCGCCTTTCCCCTATTTCTTCTCATGAAATTCTCGCATTGACATGTCCCCCCCCATTTCTCTTCCTCCCCCCTCCCTCTCAGCACTCCCAGTACCCTTTGATCCCCCGTCTCTTCAACCTGCCTACCTTTCCTTCTTTGACCTGTTTGCCGAACTCTTTCTTCTCGGCTTAATCCGTGGTCGCCTGATGATCTCCCCTTCGGCCGCGTGCTACTCTGTTTCACTTTCCGTCTTCTCCACCCCCTCCCCGGCGAATGTCAGCCTTCCCCGTTTCCGATCGGCCATACAGCAGAAGGCTCTACCTCCCCACCTTACCTGCACCACGTTTTTTTTCCCCCCCCGGCGGCATACCACGGCTTTTTCCAATATATTCCTTTTACGCTGAGTGCTTGCGTTCGGGTCTTCCCTCCTCGCCGCCTGAGGATTTGCTTCTAACATTGCGAGATCACCACGCCGTCTCCCCTAAAGGTTTTATTGCTAGTGGTTAAGAGTTACCATCATTCAGACGTCGGGTTTCTTTTCCCCGCGATCCGTTAGTATTGTGCAAGCCTCCGCAATCGCATGCACTTTGCCCCTGTCCTTCTCACCCATCACATTTTCCCGTTTTCTACATCTTCCTTTAGATGACGACGTCCCTTCCGTCGGTTCACCACGGCTTAGTGGAGAAGCTAACGCTTTCCCTGCTTCCTGCTGGCCTCATTTCCGGATCCCTTGGGGACCTTTTCTTTCCCTTCTTGGGTTGTGCCGTTTCTATTCACTTGAGGCGCCCGCTGCCCCGAGTGTCTTCGGTCTACCTTCCTTTTTAGTGTTCATACTCTTCGTGCAGGCTCCAAACTGATGATACTATTGAGACCTGTTGCCCTGTTCTTCTTCTTCTATTTTTTGCAATTCCAGCTACTTCTCCTTCTTGCTTGCCCACTTTTTTCCCCTTCCTTGTTTCCCAGTGTTCCTACCTTAATTCGGCACATTTTTGAACCCTGGCTATCTTTGCAACTCTCCCCCTGCTTTTTTTCTCCGCAGGTCCATTTGCCAGAACTCCCAGTAAGACTCCCTCCCCTGGTTGCTTTTTTATCCACCTTTTTTGCTGGGAATGCTGTTCCTTGCCTTTTCCTGTTGACCCATTTTGAATTTGCAATCATGGCTCCTCCTTGTCTGTTCATCCAACCTTACAACGCTTCGCCACAAACCGATG
>Ga0179593_1337988_pt1 | contig 15733 bp, 30 predicted proteins | sample CZODoug2_1_08_16_FD_185931 | JGI IMG/M metagenome (GOLD analysis project Ga0179593, IMG submission 185931) | Vadose zone soil fungal communities from Angelo Coast Range Reserve, California, USA - CZODoug2_1_08_16fungal (PacBio error correction) | ecosystem: Environmental > Terrestrial > Soil >... | reverse complement strand
CCCCCAACGGTGTTGTTGCCCCCCCTACAAAACCCACATAGCCTGTCTTTGTAAATTACAATACTCGGTTCTCAAAATCCAGTTCACTGCAGGTTTTTCCTTCTGACCCTGCTGGTTTCTCCTCCCGGCAAACAGTAACAACCTTTTTGTTCACCCACAAAGTTGATCCCTTTGCTCCTGCGTCAAAACCCCACCTTTACCCCCCCTTGCTGCATCCGTCCCTGCCCCTTTCGGACCATTGACATTCCTTTTTGGGCCCTTGTTTGCCCTTTGATTTTTTCCCCTCGATCGATCCCCCGTATTTCCCAATTGCACGGACGGCTGCTACCCTGAGCATTCCGAGTGAGGTTCGTTTGCTTGTTGTTTATCCCTTTTTTTCATGTTTTTCCCCCCCTTTGTTCTGTCCCCCCCCTTCCCAGTCATTTCTCTTTTATTCCCCCCCCCACCACGGCTGATGGTCAATTTTTCCTGTGAGGGCTTCAACGTCCTTCTCACCTCCCTGAACTGCTTGCTTCGTCCTCCCTTTTCCCTCCCTAATCGTTTTTTCCATTTTGCATGAGCCCCCCAAACGCAGAAACATAAGTGTAGTCCCCGTCGGGTTGATGGTTCTTCTTTCTCTAGGCATATCTCTTTTTACTGGACCGGCCCCCCTTCCAGATTCCTGAACTTTCCTGTTCCCCATTTGATCTTTTTTTTTCTGTTTCGACCCCCCCTCCGTTTTTCCAGGCCTTAGATGTTGCCCCCCTTCTGGACAAGTCCTATGACTTTTTTTTTGGACATTTCAACGCCATTGGAATGAGGCTTTTTCCCCCAGTGGTTCACCCCCTCAAATAAATGGGCCCCATTTGTTGGGTTTTTTTTCCTATTTCTTTTTTGTGCTGGGACGGAAAATCCGTTTAGTTTTTTTTGGGTACCTGCAGTGCCCTGTCCTCTGCTTTTTCCGGTTTTTGGACCTTGTGACCTTCCTTCATTTTTTCCCTTGTGCAACCCCTTTCTGTATTCCCTTCTAAAAGGCAGAGTGTTCACCGGTTTTTACTCTACCCTCTGATCTCCTTTCCCTTGACTGCTTCTAGCAGCCTGGCTGTTCTTTTTTTTTCGGGTCCTCGCTTTCCCCCCTCCCGGTTTTTTTTTTCTGCACCTTTGCCCTCCCCCTTTTACCGAAGGCCGCAGTTTTTTGCCGCTTTTAGTACTGCCCTAAAGGAAGTTCCTCGGCTGATCGTTTCTTTTGTTGTTTGACCTGTTTGTACTTTCCCTTTCCGTGGTTGTCCCCGACCACGCGGTTTTTTTTTTGAATTCCGTTGAGTCGTGGCTGCGCAAAACTTTTCTTGCTTTTTTGGTTGAATCTTTTTGAACCATTTTCCTGGTTTTCCGTGACCCCTTTTTTTTTTCAATGGCCCTTTCCCCTTCCCATGTTTTCATGTGGTCTCCAATTCCACTTTCCCTCCCCCTTTTTTGTTCTTTTTCCCTAACTTTAACTGAGATCCTGCGCTTCCCCCCCAGGCGTTGTTTTTCAACAAGGGTCCTTTCCTTTTGCGAACCACGTTCAAAAGCGTTCCCCCCCCCCCCCTTTTTTTTTACCCCACCATCTCCCCATTACTTTTTTTCGGCGTCGGTGCATCCCCCCCCCCACACCCAAAGTAATTTTTTCCCCCAAATAGTTGTATAGTTCCTGCCTCACTTGTGACTTTTCTAGTGCCACCCCTTCATTTTTGTCTGGTCACCTGTGACCCTTAGCTCTTCTCCTACGTCTCCGGAATTTTTTTTTTTTTCATATTGCGTGGCTACAATTACCCCTCCCTGGTTTTTTCTTTTTCCCGACAAAGGCCCCCCTTTCGTTGGCACTTTTCTTGACATCGGATGTCGGAATGGATTCATCAATTCGGTGCATTCTCGCGACTGTCTCTTCCCCCTCTTTTACTCCCAAACCTGGTCTGGATTAGCTTTACTTCTTTATGCTTTTTTTGCAGATGGTCCCCAGTAGGTCCCCCCTTTTCTTCCGTTTTTTATTTTCAATGGGCCGCCCTTTCAAAAATACCCTTCCTCCAGCCGACTTGTTACTACCGGGTTTTAGTCAAGAATTTTCCCGTCACATATGACGGTGTTGCTTCACTTCCCCCTTTTTCCCATTCTGTTCTATCTCTCCCATTGTGTTTGGATTTTTCTTTTCCACTCCCCCCACTGTATATTTGTTTTATCTTTTTTGTCAGTGGCGGTCCGTGTATACCTATATTTTTCCCCCCCTTTGAGGGAAGTCGGCCCCCCTTTTCCTTTCGGCAGCTCCCTTTTACCACTGATTTTCCCTTCGTCGCCTGACTTCCGTAACCTCCTCCTTTCCCGTTTAGTCCTTCTTTTTGGACGCTCCCCGTCTTTTAGTCCTTATTCAGAACAGTTTTGTTTCCCGGGCCCGACCCAACTGTGTTCCCCACCCCTTCGCGTTTTTTCTTTTAGGATGTTCTGGTTTTTCTTTTTCAACGATTCCCCGAGGCCTGCGCCCCCTTTACAATTTTCAAGATTGGGGTTTCCCCTCATCTGCGTTTCACTTGTTGTTTTTCTTTTTTAAGGCACCCCATTCCTCCCCCAACGATATCGTGGGGTATCTTGTGCTTTCCCCTCCTCCGGATGGTGCAGATCCTTCATTTAGTTCCCTGTTAGACCAAGCTTAAAAGTTTTTCCCCCCTTTGAGCTTCCTGTTGGCCTTTTTTGTCCCCTGGCATTTTGTGGGAACTTTCCACTTTTTTTGCAGGACGTCCTGAATCCGCGACCCGTGAGGCAATTTACCCATGTCGTTTTCCCTCGGCGTTGGGTTATAAAAGGCGGTGTTCTAGCCCCTTTGCCCTCTTCTGAACCTTACGATTTTTTTTTCGGCTGTTATGAGAATTTGTCACTCTTTTGTGAGGTGCCTGTGTTTTCTCCTTCTTTTCTACTTTTCATTAAAAATACTCAGCCGTTCATAGTAACCCCTTTCCCTTCTTGCGGTCATGGTCCTGGTCGTGTTCCTCTGTTCTGTGTTGGCCCGTATGCAGCGGCATGCCGCTGTCTTTCCACCCCACTTTGCGGCTTTGACCCCGGGGAGTCGGTACTATCCCCAGTCTTTTTTTCCCCCCGGTGCCGCCGATCTCTCTGGTTCTCTTCCTTTTTTTTGTTTTGAGATCTCTTTTTTTCTGGCCTTTTCACGTACGCCTGGAGATTCTTTCCTTTTCACTTTTTTTCCGTCTTCCTTTTTTCTTCCAGTGCGGGATCTCCATTTCCCTTACTAAGGTACCTTTTCCCACCTGGTGGGTCCGTTTTTTCTTTTTCATTCCCCTCCCCCTGTGTAATTTTTTTTCCCCTTCACGTACTCCCTCGGTTTTTCCCCCCCTTCCCCAAAAAACTTTTGCCCCCATGAACATCGGTGCCCCCTCCTGGTCCTCCACGCGTTTTCTGTTTTGTAATAGGTTTTCCTCTCATTGCATTCTCTTGTAGCCCCCGTCGCTTCCTAAATGTGGACCCTTTTCCTTGTCCGATCCGCTCTATCTTTTTTTTCCTTCCCGTCCTTCGGGGCTGTGTGCAAACTTTTTCTTTCTTTTTTCCCCGTCTTTTACTTTTTTCTCACAAGGGTCTTTCCCGAGTCTGTCTTCTTTTTTGACGTCCCTTTGCTTGAAAGTTCCCTTCATAGGCCCCCCTTCCTTTCCACTGCAGGCTTTTCCTCCCAAGGTTTTTTATTACCCCCCCCCTCTTTTCTTGTTTTTTTGACCGTATTTGGTCCCTTTCAACTGGACAACGGGCCTTTTGGTTGTTTGAAAACCATCCTACTTGCCCCCCTCGTCACCTTTTTCTTCTTCTTACCCTCCCTTTCCCTCGGGGGATAGTGTACAAACCCCCTCCCCCCCCTCAGGTTGCCTTTTTTTGCAACTCCAGCCTGTTTTTGGAAGGAACTTTTTTTTTTTTTTTTCTTTCTCCCTGGCCCCTTGCATTTTCTTCCTGCAAAGGTTCGAACAGATACGTGCCAATCTTCACCCCCTTGACTTTCCGGACTCTGACTTCCTTCTCCTCTTTCGGTCCGTCAAGAGGCTGTTCCCCCTGCCAGTTGTTTCACACGGTTCCTTTCAGAAGACATTTTCTCTCCCTCTCTTTTCCTTTTCCTTGCCTTTACATAAGGCAAAGTAAACTCTCCTCGTGTCTGTCCTGATTCTTTCCCAAAAAACGCTCTTCAGATCCTCTCCCCTTCACAAGGGTCTTTTGTCTTAGCTCCTTTTTCTTGTCGGAATCGTTGCGCTACCTTTTTTGGTATTCGTCAAGGGTCGGTTGAGTCTTGTCTTTTCCGTACCAGGGCTTTCCTGTTTTCTTCTTTTTGTCTCCCCTTTCCCCATATGTTTCCCTTCCTCTCACGAATCCCCCACAAGGTTTTTTTTTTTGACCCCAATTTTTGATTAGGAACCCTTTTCCTTGCTTGATCAACCTGAGTCTGATTGCCTCCATTCTTTTTTCATCCTTCCTTCGCAAAGAAAGGTTCTGTTGCGTAGCCCCCCGTCCCAAAGGTGTCAGTGCTTTTTTCTTTTTTCCTCTTCCTGCAGCAAATTGGATCGTGCTTTCCTTGTTTTCTTCCTCAGCTGTTTTTTCCTTTTTCAAGTGCTATTGCTGTACCACCGCCTCCCAGATCGTAAGAAATCGTATATTTCCCACTCGTCACAACCCCCTTCTTGTTGGACCAAAGTTTGTATTAATTTTTTGGGATGCAAACCTCCTGCCCGTTATGCTCTTGATTTTTTCACCCTTCTCTGTTGATCCTTTTCCCCGTGTGTTCGAACCCTCCCTGGTCAATTGTTCAATGTTCTTCCGTGTTACTCCAGGCGAGTGAATGCTCCTTCTTTTAAAGGTTCTTTTGTTGACCCCCCCCCATCTTGACCTTCGGTTTTGCAGTGGTCGTAGATGGCAGCCCCCTGGCCGGTCATGGTGAGGGCCTGTGCATTTAACCATGTGACCTTTCCCTCGTTTAATGGGTGCATCCTCTTTTCACTACACGCCTGAGTCCCGTTGGCGTCCGCGCGCCGGACTGAACATACTCCCGTACCCCCCCCCCCCCTCTTTTCCCCCTAGTTTTACCCTTGCAAGCCACATTCCCCCCGGACTCTCCCAGCTTCCTACCAATTACTTTGAGCTCACACGTAATTTTCTGCCCTACTCCTTCCTTTGCTTTTTCCCATAGGACGGCGCCCTTTCCCGTGGGTTTTTTCACCTGTGACCAGGGGGCCCAAACCACATTCCTTTTGCCAGGGCCTTCCCTGATTGTAGGCCTTTTTTGCGTACCTTCGCATGTCTTCCTTTTCCTTTGGTATCTAAAGTTACCCCTTGTTTCACTTGTAAACTTCCTTGCGGCCGGGAACTTGCCCCCCGCCTTTGGACGATCGTGCCATCTTCCCCTTCCCTCTTCTCTTTTCAAGTCACCTTCCCCAGGTAATCTTTCCTACCCCCTTCAGACGTCTTTGTGGATTGCCCAGACTCTTTCATTCCTGCGTGCCCCGTGCCCCACACCTTTTTCGAGGTTCCCCTTTTTCTTTGTCTTTCGAGTTTCTCCCAGACTTTGGGAGCCTTGATCTCCCCCAGTCTCTTTTTCCTTCATTTGCTTTTCCTTTTTTTTTTTCTTGTCTGTTTTCGACTCCGGTTTTGAAAAGCCCCCCCCTTTTTTCTCTTTTTTTCTTCTATTTTCTCGTTTTTTGAACTTCCATTTTTCCCCCCCCCACAGATGATGGTCTTCCACCTTCTAGAGGCACACCTCATAGGACCTGTCATCGGTTGTTCGTGTCTCCCCATTACCTTCATAGCTTTTCTGTCCAGAGAGGACGTTTCTTGTGCCCTGTCACCCCCCCCCTGTTCCCCCCAGTCTCCCCATTGATATCCTCAGATGCACAAACCTTTTAGCTGAGGGGTTTCTTGTATGCCGTCCGTCATTCCCCCCTTTTTCTAATTCCAAGACCCAGTTTTCCTCCCCGGTTTATCCCGTAGCCTTGTACCAGGGAAGCCTTTCTTTTGGCCGTTTTGCGTGCACTTTTTTCCTTTTTCTGTCACGGGAAGCAGTTTTTTTTTTCCCCCTGTTTCCCAGGGTTGTTTTTTTCCTCCATTAAAGAAGATCTCCCTGGAACCAACTATTTTCCCAACTTTTTTTAAAAGCTTAGTTTGTCCTTTTCCCATCCATGGATATGTAGTTGCCCATTTTGACTTTTCTTTCAGTGGAAGAAGAATTACTTTTTTTTCTCCGGATATTCCCACCATTTTTTCCCCCAAATCACCTCAATTTCCATGTTTTTCTTACACTCATTCTGTGCATTACCTTTTCCCCCCCCTGTCCTCAATTTTGCATTTCCTTATGAGCTTTTTTCCCTTGGCCCCTCACCAGTTTGAGGATTTTCCCACCCACCTTGAAGGCCCTTACCAGTATTTTTCACCCCTTGGAACTCAGCTTTTGAAACTCCCTTTTCCTTACCCCCCTTTGTGGGGAAAATTTCTTTACTCTTTACCCCCTCGTTTCCTTTGTAGCCTTTTGGGGATAGGATGACCCCCAATTTTTTTCCCTTCCTTTCTGGCCTTCCCAATCTGATCCCCCTCATGTGCTGTGTGTTTTTGGCTGAGTACACACCTGATTCCCCCCCCGTTGTTTTACCACTGTTTGTCCCCACTCCGTTTCCCCCTTTCTTTCTCTGACTTTTCCTGGCCGCAATGATTCATGTGTCGTCAATTCCCCACTCGTCCCCCCTACGGAGTGCTAAGTTTTTTCCCTCCCCCCCCTTTTTCTTTTGTTGAAGTGTTCTCTTTCCCCCCAACTATTTTTGGAAACCAAGATTTTCCCCTTTTTTTTGTCCTGGCTTTTTTTTCGTCATCGACACGAAGGAACTTTTTTTCCCCCCCCTACCCTGACCTTCGGGAACTTTTTCGCTAGACTTTTCGCCCCCCCCCCTCATTGTGGCCGTCAAGCGGACGGCTGCCCCCCTCCCCATTGCCTATTGGTTTTGTGGCGCCTCCCCATTTCCACGGTGACCCCTGACTTTGGATGTGAGCCTTCACAAAAGACAAGAAACTGATCCCCCTTTTTCCCGACTCCTTGGTTTTGGCTGGTTTTTGCTTTTTGTCCCAACATCTACCCAGACCCCCTGATGCCTTGCCCGGGTATGCGATTAGCTGAGTGCCTTGTTTGCCCTTTCAGCCGTGACTCCCCTTCCTGGAACCCCTCTTTCCTTGATTACCCACCTTTCCCTCTAACAGTAGGCCCGATTATTCCGTTTCCCCTTTTTTTTTCCCCCCTATTTCCGGGCCAGTCCTGGCTTTTTTTTCCCCCCTTTTTTTGACCTGTTCCCCTCGTTTTTTGCTCCCCCCCTAGTACGTTCTTTTACCACTTTTCCTTCGACTACTCCATTCTTCTCCCCCCCCCCTGCGAAATGGCAGTTTCTTCTTTTAGCTTCGGAGTTGTTTTTTCCTTTCCCGTGCCTTTTCAAGTCCCCTTCTTTTCCCACACACACGAGTTCTTGTTGTTTCCATGCGGTTTTCGGTCCGGGATGCCTCGCAACAAGGAGGCCGGTTTTTCTTTTTTTGCCTCGGATCCCCCCCATGGCCCTGGCTTTTTTGACCAGTTTTCATTCCATTACTCCACCTTGCTGGACGGGTGTCCCTCCTTCTCCACTTTCCCTTCTTTTTTTTCCTCTTTATGGCCTGAAACTTACCTCGAGTTCCTGCGCCTCTCCCCCCCTCTCGTTCAACCAAGTTAGGGCGTGGACAGACACGCTTCCTTTTTCTTCAACCTTTTACTTTTTACCCCCCCCCCGTGCGCATTTCCTGGTCCCGGCTTTTTTTCCTCAACCCCCAAGCCTCTTTTCTTTTTCCAACACCCCCAGTAATGGTTTTCGCTGCCGCATACGTAGGTCGATTTTTTCCTCTTTTCAACGGTCATCTTTTTTCCCTTGTCCACCCCTTTTTCCCATCGCGTACCTTTTAACCTGCACTTTTCTTCACGAAGCCTTTTTTTTCTTCCTTCCTTTTGAGCCCCTCACACGCCCCTTTTTTTGATGTTTATATCCCCAAGCAACATTTGGTTCGGTGAATTCTTCCTTTTCCCCCCCGCTTTTTCTTTTCTTCGGAATTGGATCTCCTTCTTTCCTGTGATTGACCTCCCTCCCTCTTTATATTTTTTTCGATCACCCATATTGTTTTCCCTCACCCTCGGTCGTGCTTTCTTTTTCTTTCGTATCAGTATGGTAAAGGTGTTCCCCCCCCCCCCCCCTAAGTCCTGGACAAGGGCGTTCCGACAACCTTCTCACTTTTCCTCCAATGCGTTTTTTCTCCCCTTTTTTTTTCCGCCTCTTGACCTCCATCATTCCTTGGGTGTCGAATCCTCCCTTTCCTTTTCTTTCCTCGTCGAAGCGTTTGAATGATCGTTTCTTTTGCTTCCAAGAGCTCGTCTTGGTTATGACCTTTTTTTTTAATGGTTGCAGGAATTTGGCCTCCCCGACGCTCTACCTTTTTCGGGTTCTGTACTTCCCCCCCCACCCTTTTACCTTCGTTCAGCTTCTTTTTCCCCGACTACGTTTTAAGTGACTGGATTGAAGTTTTTTACCCACTTTTTCATGGAAGTACTTCGTTTCCGCTTCACGTTTTTCTCTTCGTTAGACTTCTTATACCCCGTCCCCCTTCCTTCTAAGGAACCCGTCTTGCCCCTCTCCCTTTTGTCTTCTCTTTGTGCTTTTGTGTTTCTTTTCCCCCCCCGATCCTGAGGACTGGTCTTTTTTCCTCCTTCAACCATCCACCTTTGACTATGGGGCGACTCCTCTTTTTCTTTAACGACTGTTGCCTTCTTTTCGTTGCCCAGGTCCCCCTCAGTGGTCCCCACCCCCCACATTTCCTCCTTTTTCCACCTTTATCAGGTCCCTTCTTTTTCGCTACTTATTGGTTCCTGGCAATGCTTTTTTTTCCGTTCTTCAAACCCCCCCTTTTTTCTTTTTCTTCGGCAATTTTACATGTGTTGACCCCCCTTCCTCCCGTTTAAACAGTACCCTTTTTCCCCCCGTTGCCGCAGAAGGTGCGATTCTTTTTTTTTCCTTCCCCCTTGGTTCATGTTCGCCCCCTGCTTTCTCCCCCCTTGCTTATCTGCACTTGCTTCCCCCCCCCATCGGTGAACCCCTGTTTTTTTTTCCCCCTCTTTTTGCTGGCTGCTTTTTTGTCCCGCGTTGTGCTTTTTTTTTTTTTTTCCTTTTTTGGACTACATAGTTTCCCTTTTTTAAGGAAAACACGGTGTTTGCACCCCAGTACCCCGATCACCCCCCTTTGCCCATGACATCTTTTCGCTCCTCGTAATTTTCTCTTTCCACAAAGATATCTTATTTCTTCCACCCCCCCTCTTTTGTATTCTGTTCCCTTTTTTTCAGGTGGAAATCTCCCCTGCTTCCTCGGAGCCGTCTTCTTTCTCTTTTGAATCATAGCCTGTTTTTGTTCGACATTGACGATCTGCGTAAGTGCGTTACCCCACCGTCTTTTCATCCCCCTTTGTTCATTATTGTCCGTTCCCCCTTGTTCCGCTTCCATCTTGGTTGCTCCTCTTTGATCTTCCCACCCTTCCTAACTTCATCTAAGGCCCATCTGTCACCCAAATACGTAATTTTCATTTTTTTTCTCGTACGCTTTTGCCCGTTTCCCCCTTTCTCCGATGTCCCCCCTTTCCCACCCTTCAAAAGTATGTTTTCCCCCCCTCAGGAAATTTTCTCCCCAGGAGTGACCCCACCGCCTTTCCGGTTGGCGTCCTCCACCGTCGGATTTTCTCTTTTTTTGTCGGCGTTTTCCCCAGCATTTTCTTTCTCTCCGATGTCTACCCCCCCTCTTTTTTTTTCGATTCCCTGTTTTTACTTTCTTCGAGATTCTGTTTTTGAGTCTTATGCGTTGGCTTTTTCCCTCTTCGTATTTGTGTTTTTTTTTTTCCCCCCCCCAAGTTTTGGTGTCCGTCTCCCCCTTTCTTGCCTTTGCGGACATCTTTGTTTTTTTTCTTAAACTTGTTCGCTGGGTCTTTTTTTTTTTTTCCCCCCTCCCCTCAGAGAAGGGAGACTTTTCCCGCCCTTCAGCGGATGCCCCCAGTTTTGATGTCTCCCTTCGTGGTGACATTTTTCTTTTGTCCCAGAACACCCCTTTCTTTGTTTTTTTTGACGGAACCCCCTTCTTCCCCCCCCCCTTTCACATGTTGTGTTTCTAATTCCTTTCTCTGGGATCGTTTTACCCCTACCCCCGCATAGAGCCATTTTTCCTGCTTTGCGTTTTTTTCCCTATTTTTCGTTTATTCCCGTGGTACGGGTTTCCTTTTTATGTAGGAAGAACCTTTCTACCCTCTCATTCTTTCCCCCCTCTGCAAAGGACTTCTAATGCCCCCTTTCTCCCTTATTCCAGGCTTTTTTCCCCCTCTTTTCCCCTTTTTTTTCCCCCCAGGCTGGACTAAAGGCCTTTTCGGCAGACCCGTTTCCTTTTTTATGTTTTTTATTCTAGTCAGTAGGTATTTCCCCCCTTGCCTGGGTATTCACATCTGCTTTTTTTTGCCCCATTTTTCTTTTCGCGTTTTCTTTTTCGGCGTCTACATATGTCAACTCTCGCCTATTAGACCCCTCTGGAAATTGGTACCCCTTTCTTTAGCTCCTTTTTGCTTCTGTCGTCACACCCCTTTTTTTTTTCCCCCCTTGTGCGGATCTTGCCCCTTTAGGGGAGATAGTTGTCTTTCCTTCCCCTTGAAGTTTCTACCCCCCCCTTTCTTCTGTTGGGGTTTTCCTTTTCACAATTCTTGTTATCCTTTTCTCAATTATTTTTGTCCGGTACTCCCTCCCCCCTGGGTTTTTCTTTAACCAAACAGATTTTTGTGATCTACCTGTTAATTCGGGTCCTTCACCTGAGCGTTTCTTTCCCCTTCCGCCAGATCCTGGGGTTCCCTTTTCCCTCCCAGAAACGCCATGTTTCGTTTTCCGGTAGACGAAACATTGTGTAGTTCTTTTTTCCCCTCCTTCTTGATTTTGGACCAGACCCCATACTTCTTCCTTTTTCATTGTGGGCGTGCGCGGCGTCTTGAACCCCCGTAATTAGTGCTGTCCCGCGACAAAGCTCCCTGCTCGACGTGCCTTTTTTTTTTTTTTTTCCCTTCGTAAAACACCCTTCTTGTTTGGACCCGGCTGAGAGGTTTTTTTGGAGGGTGAACCAGATGCCTAACCCCATGGTCTGTGATGGGGTAACACGTATACTGCTGCTTTTTACCTCTTCTTTTACCTGTTTGTTTTCGGGCACCTGATCCTTTGGTTTCACCTTACTTTACAGGATTTGTCAAACTGCTCGCTAGTTACGGTTCTTTTTTCCCAATATGGCGCCAGCTTCCCGTGGAGAGCTGCCCTCCCCCTGTTGCTGTTTTTTTGAATTCCCCTGAACTTTTGTTCCTTCCCCAGCCCGGGAATGGTGTGCCCTCCCCGAGGTCAAATACCGCTTTCCTTTTGGCTGCTGTTTTCCTCCGTTCCCAAAACAAAAGAGTTTTGCTACCGTTCCCTTTGAAAGAACATGGCAAAAATCTGCTCGCTTCCTCTTGGCCCACTGAAGGTGTTGCATGTACTCGTCGGCGACAGGTCGGCCTGAGTCGGAACTTAGCCGGGTCCCCTGTGGCTTGTGTGTTTCTTCAACCCCTTAGTGCAAGGTTTTTCTGGGCCAAACATCATGGACCGGGCCGCAGCTTGTCTTCTCTTCCCTTTCCCTTTGGCGAATGTCTGTATCCCTTTTATTGGAAGGAAAGTCCCAGTTTTTGATTTTTTCCATTTTGAAATTGTTTCCCAGGCTTCACCTTTTTTTTTTTTCCCTTTCCCCCGCAGACGATATGGTCTTTGGTCCCCTTTCTATTTCCAGGACAGTACCCTTTAGCTTTCCTTCCACCATGTCCTAAAGGTCGGGCTTTTTGTTCCCTCCCCCTCCCCTAACCTTAATTTGTTTGAGTGCCTTTTTTCCACCAACCAGTTTCTTTTTCCTTTCATTGTTCATTGCGTATCTTACTGACCCCACGCCTTGTGTCTACAAGGCCTCCTCCCTATTCATTCCGCCATTTTTCTTCCTTATTGTTCTGTTGCCTTTTCGTCTTTTTTTTTTCGATGCCGAATGCAGTCCCTCCCCCCTTTCCTGTATCATTATTTTTTCTTTAGTGTTGAACTTTCTCCCCCATTGCCCGTGAGTCGGGTCCCTGTTCTCGAACGCCCCTGTTCCTGTGCGTTGGCCAGGTCCTCCCATGGGACGTCCTCGTTGTCCCGATTAAATTGCTTTGAGGACCTTTTGTTTTTTCCTTTTCCTCTGGGCAGCCATGGGTTCCTCTGTTTCCGCGTCCACAACCTTCCCTTTCGTTCTTCAAAAGTTTTAGACCGCCGTAGAGAAGGTTGAGAGGGAGCAGTGTTGTACTCGTCCCCCTCCCCCCGGCCAGCGGTGTTTCCCATCTGTTAATCTTTCCGCCATGTCCGGGCGCTTTCTTTGCGTCAGGTTTCCGGTAAGGGTTCTTTTCAGGTTTCACGGTGGAATACCCCTTTTGGTTCCGTCCCTCCTCCCTCCTGCGTTTTGTCTGTTTGCAAACCCTTTTTTTTTTGTTACGGGAATTACCCGCTCTTCCTTTGCACCATTCCCCGGGGCTATTATTTTCCCCCTTTGCCTCCCTCCTCTTTTCCTCATCCTTTTTTATTTTTTTTGACGAGATCTCCCAAACCTTGGTGTACCCCGGAAAACTGTAAACTCCCCTGTTTCTCCTCCTCCCTTGGAAATAACCGTTTTTTTCAAGCCTTCCTTTTTCGGCTTTTCTTCGCGGAGCGCGTGCAACCGACCAGGTGATTATTTTTTTTTTTTTTTTCTTTTTCAACACCGTTTAGCCCACGGTCCCCGTACTGCCCATTGAACTGTTTGCTTGCCCGCCATGGTTCTTACTTTGCCCTGTTCTCGTATCCCCCCCCGCTTTTGTTCTGGGTTTTGACGGCGCGACAAATTTTTACCTTTCCTTTCGGCTACCCCAAGTGTTTGCCCATCGATTTTTTTGTCGGTTCCTCTCTATCCCTGATGTCTGTGTTGATGCCACAAGACGTCCCTCCTCTTTTAGTTTTTTCTCCCCCACCGGCTATTTGGACCTTCCTTTAGTTCCCCCTTCCACCGGCCGCCAACGTTTGCTTGTCCTGTAGGCCTGTTCCTACCCCTTTTTTCCGTTTAAGTTTCTATGCCCAAAACTGATTCCCACCATTCAATTCCGCGAAGGTTTTTTTTTTCCTTTTTTTTCCCGGCCATCTACAACGGACGACCGTTTCTTTTCCCCCCGACCTGAGGAGGGTCATCTCTTTTTTCCCCCAGGGCCGTTTGGCTTCCCTTTCTTTCCCTTCACTGCTCCTCATAGGGGGAATTTTCCCCTTCCCTTCCCTTCGGAGGGAATGACCACCCCGCCCTTCCCTTCCTGCATTGGTTTTCTGTCCCCTACTAATGGCTGGTGCCTTTCAATCGAAAACCCTTTGCACCTCCGGGGAATGTTTGCTTGCCTTCTATCGTCTTTTTCTTTTTCCCGGGGTGCCCGGTTGCAGCCTTTCCCATTTCCACCCCATGACAACCCACTTCCTTTCTTTTCTATAACAGGTCTGTTTTCCTGAAAGTCCCGCCGCTGATTTCCCCCCCACGGCTGGCCTTTGTTGTTTCCATTGATGCGGCCGGGTGTCCCTGGATGTTTTGTCCCCTCCCCCGTTGCACCGTTCGGTTTCGGACCCTCGCCGTGCTAAGCCATATTATGAGGGGAAATTTTTCCTTTTCCCCACGCCTGATTACTGTTCCACTGCAGGTCCGTTTGAATCTCTTTTGCTTTTGTTCCTTTTTTTGTTTAATGTAAAGTTCTTTTCACAACTAGGTTTTGGCTTGTAGACTTCTGTATGCCTGCGCTCCGGTCTGGGTCTTTCCTTTGCATTTTCTTCCCATGCACGGATCCTTACCTTTTCCGCCCATTCCTAACCCCCTCCGGGTCCTCCAGGTGTTCATCTCTCCCCCGGAATAGTGAATCTTGTCCTTGGCCGCCCAATCCGAGGCGTCTGTCTTTTTTTTCTTTTACCAGGGGCGTCGTTTTTCACCACCTGTGCCCTTTAGTGGAGTCACCCCCTTTTTTTCCAAGCCTCACTTCCCAACATTTCCTCCCTGGGACCCCATTTTTCCCGTTTTTTTTATTTTTCGGACCCCCCCACTTTTGTGCCTTTTTTCCCCCACACCAATGCTCGTTCCCCCCCCACGCAGGTGTCGTATTTGCCTGAAGCACTTCATTCGATCTTTCGCGGTGTGGTTTTTTTACAGCAATTCTTTCTGTTGCTTTTGTTTTCGGTGTCAAGGGGTCCCCGGCGCCAGTTTTGCCTCCCATCATAACTCTGCCGTGGCTTTTCCCGGAACTTTCTGTCCCTCCACTTCACGCACATGTTAGGTCTTTCTGTCCCCACTGTCCCGTAACCTTGGCGTTACGGCATTCCTTCCTGCCCGGCCTCTGGGCGCATGTTCATCCTAATCTCAGGTGAAATACCTCCCTCCTATTACTTTGTTAGATACCCATCTTGTTTCATGACCCCCCACCTGTAGGGCGATCTGCCCACGAGACGAGGTTTCAGTTCTGTTACCCAACAAATCCGCATTCCTTTGCCATTGGAGTACCCACGACCCCCTGAGCTTCACCCCGGAGATTGCACCGTTTTTCTCCAAGATTGTCCTTCCATCATTCTTTTGCGTTGGTTGATTTTCCACTCCCCTTTTCAGGGGCATCCTATTTCTTCCCTGCGTTGCAGTGCTGAGCGGCTCACCCCGGTCAGAGAGAGTTATGGACTTGTTTGGATTTTCCCTTTCTTGAATGTTCTTCAAAGCTATTCAACCCGTTTTTGCGTCGGCCAACCCTTGTTTTCACTTTTCCCCCCTTTTCCGGCTTACCTCGTTTTTCCCGGGTTTTTTTTTCTCCCCTTCACGGTTGAGTTAATTTGTGGGACACCATTTTTCCCCCCTACTGCACGAGATCTGTTTCTTCTTTCCCGTGTCAATTGTCCCGTAACTGTAACACACTCTTCCCCACAGCCGCGTGGATTTCGTCTTCTTTGTTTTTTCTCACGATACCCCGTAGTGGTAATGCACCTCCTCCCAAAGCACATTGACGTCTTTTGGGCCAGTCCCTGATTTTTCGTTCACCCCCGCCCGGCTTGTTGTCAGTGCCGTTTAAGTTTCCGTCCTTCTCTTGTGGACATCCCTCTGTCACAGCATACTTGTTTCCTCTCCTCTGAGAATTGACAACGACCAGCTCACTTTCCCAAACCCCTCCTAAGCCCGGACACTGCATTCAAAACGGCATCCGTTTTCATTCATTTTGCCCCCAGGCCGAATCGAATTGGTCCTCGATTCCTCGAGGGGGACACTTCCCCTTTTTTTTCACCGATTGTTTTCGACCCCCATCGGCGCCCCTGGCAAACTGTTCTCTCACCCCGGAGGGCGGTAGACTTTTCCTTTCCCTCTTTTCTTGTCCCCTCTTGTTTTCGGGTAATGGGTGGACGAACATCTACGTTGTCCTTTCCACCTTTGCAAAGGAGTTCCCGCGCTCCCCCTGTCCCCTTACGTCTTTCCCTTGCCGGGAGATGTCGTTTTCAGCTTTTTTTTCCGTTTGTGGTGCTTGGTCCCCCCCGATGTTCTTTCTGACCCCTTTTGCCGGGGAAATACTTTTCCAGGTACTCGTTCCGGC
>Ga0179593_1731201_pt1 | contig 15734 bp, 13 predicted proteins | sample CZODoug2_1_08_16_FD_185931 | JGI IMG/M metagenome (GOLD analysis project Ga0179593, IMG submission 185931) | Vadose zone soil fungal communities from Angelo Coast Range Reserve, California, USA - CZODoug2_1_08_16fungal (PacBio error correction) | ecosystem: Environmental > Terrestrial > Soil >... | reverse complement strand
TTATTAATGCCTCTCTCAATGACTTTTTTCTGCAACCCTACCGTCCTTGACGTTGTCAATGCCTCCTATAAATTTTTTGTCGTCTGCGGGACTGTAGACTTTCTGTCCTTTTTCATGAAGGAGCTGCCTCGGGCGAGATTCCATTGGTCCACTTTTCAAAAAGCCCGGAACCTCCTTGATCTCGCCCGGGCCGCCTCCGTCCCCCCTCCCAAGGGGACTCTTTTTTTTGGTATGGGATCACCCGTCTTTTTTTTATGACGGACCATAGCAGCTTTTGAATCTGTTTTTATTCAGTCTTTTTCTAGGATGCGACTCAGTGTTCGATTTTCAGCCACATGTTCAGTTGACCCCCATCCCCCTTTTGAGCCGGCTGACAAAGTGGACCGGCCCGTTTTCCGATGTTCCTCTTCACCCGGCGACGTCAAGTCCGCTCTTTGTCTCTTTGTGAGCGTCCGTTACTGTACTCTCACGTTGTCGCCTGGTCACCATCGTCAGCAGACTCCAGCCGAGGTGCCCATATTACCGACACTCTTCCTGGTAAATCTCCTCCTTGTTGTACCATGAGGGGGCGAGAGTCCCCCCCAAATGGTTCTTTCCAGTGCAGGTCCTGTGAACTTTCCCCCTTCCGAAACCTTACGCTTCTCTGCAGGGTTTTTTCAGCCCTTCCGAGCACCCAAACATCTTTTCTCGTTAATGCAAGATAGGCCCTCCTTCCCTTGGACAGGACAACTGCGGTGCGTTTTTCGTTATTTAGTACGTATCAGTACAAATTAGGTCTCCCCACCTTTCCCCGCCCCCCCTCCGCCACTGTATCTCCCTGATACAAATGTGAACGATAGGTCATGTTGATTTCCTCTCCCTGTACCGTGACCGTGCAACCGACTTACTTCCTCCTAAGACGGCACCCGCAGCGCTGCTTCTTCGGGTCCCTGTGACCTTCCCCTTCCCCTGACCTGGTTCAAAACTGTCTCCCCCCCGGGGTCCGATGAACGCGTTCCTCCGGAACCCCCGGGATGAATTTTGACCTGGTTTCGCACACTTCGGAGAATTTTCCGTTTTCAACGTCCAGCTTGCCCGACTCACATCGGTCCGCAAGTTCCCGTTTTTTTGGACGCATTGAAGATATTCAATTTTTTTAGAAATGTCCCAGATGTCAGGAAGGACTTGGGTCCGGTGGGGGGGGTAAAGTTCCTTTGAACGTTTCTCTCCCCACTGCTATGGGTACCGAACAGCAGTCCCTTTCTTTATGCGTGCCTCATAGTATCCCGTGAGGGATATGATCGATTTCGTAATCTTTCTCACCTCGAGAGTTAGTGTCACCTTGACTCCATCTCTTCCCTTGACTGAAGATTGTTTGAGGTGTCAGCAGCCACCGGGCTGTTTGAGTTTTTAGTTCGAGGGTCTCCAAGACTCCCCTTCTCAAAGTAAAAAGCATGCGGGTTTAGGTACTTCCCCCCCTTTCGCCTTCTCACCGGACAAATCTCCCGGGTTCTGCGATAACCTTTTTGGGGCGTAAAAGAGTCCTCTTTTTTTAGTCGCGTCCTGACAGTTTCCAGCCCCCCCTTTCCCCGGGCGAGGTACAAGCGATTAATTTCCCCCTGGTCCCCTTCCCCCTCCCTTTAGCGGAGGCTTGATCAGGTTAACTCCCAGTACCACCCCCCGAGGGTAATTTTCCGTTCCGCGGAGAGACGTTCCTCCCCTTGTCCTCATTAAGGGACACCGTTCTTTACACTTTTCCCTTTTTAAGACACCCACGTTGCCCTTTTCTTCCCTGAGGGGGCCCCCCCCATCTTCCTTGATTTACAAAATTTAAGGTCCCGGTGGCCGCTTTGAAGTTCGCTCGCCCCGCGATGAAAATAGAAGGGGCCCAACGAGCGCAGAACCGAACTTTTTGGCAAGCCACAGATGCTTTATAAGAGGACACACCCCAGGCAGCGCATACCGGTAGCGTGACGGCCCCCCTAACTTTGGGCCTTGACCCCGGAACGAAAGCGTCTGGGAAAGCCCTCACCTTTTTAAGGACTGCTGCGTTTCCCCCCCTCAGACGTTTTGCGAACGAGCCGGCCGGTTAGTTTCTTCTCTGGTCGGAACTTCCACGTTGCGCGCGGCCCTTCTGACATGATACTGTGATCGGTCTGTTTTTCGGCCCGAGGTTTTTTTGTCCTATTTCTAGATGATCAACGCACAGCCGGCAACTTCACGTCTTAGGGCATCCGCGGCGGTTCGGCTCTTTCTTAAGCGTATCAGCCCGGTGAGCAGGTCTTTTGCCTCTTGTACTACAGTTTTAAAGGTGACCCCCCCTTTTTTCACCACGTTTTTTTGCTCGTCCCCTAATTTTCCTCGCCTCTCGATGGTATTTTCTTATGCCGTCCCTCCCTTTCTTTTTGTATCGAGACACGCCATCCTGAACCCTTCTCCCTTCGTATTTTTCACCATTCTTTTTCATCCCCCCGACGTCGGAAATTTGACAGATCCCTAACCCCTAGCTGAATTAGCGCCTACCCCTTCCCAAATAGATCCCACGGCTTCCTACCAAGAAACTTCCCCACACTTCCTCTTCCCCCGTTGGTTCACTCAGAAAGATTCACCCCCCTCTAGAAAGTCCTTTTCTTCCAGAGAGTTCCACAGCGGTTCCCCCGGTCCTTTCCGGTTCCCTTGATCTTCAAAAGGACAAACCTCTGCCTCTCGCAGGATACTGCGCATCCCCGAACAACTAAGTTTAGACCCTCCCGGGGGTTGTGACCTTTCGTAGCTGATTCGGCCCTTCTTTTCCCCACGCGTCCCCTACCCACTTTCCCCCCGAACTTTATCCCGTGACGAGCAAGCGGCTACCTCCGATCCCCCCCCCCCGACCTCTTTGCAGCCCACGGATCCAGGCCATCAGTTCAGTCTAAGCCCTTTTTCCCACATCGGGCCCCAATGCCCTCCTTCTTTTTCGGAAGTTCCCTCCTGTGGTTCTCCCCACATGGAGGGCCAGGGGTCCGGATCCGTTTGATCTTTAACGTTTTCGTGGGTTATGATGATTGCCTGTCTAGTCCCCCTCCCCACTCGAGCCTGCCTTCAGGAACGCGATCACCTCTGCTCTCCTCTTGTGGAGCTACTTTTTTTCTGTTTATCTTCAGGACTCGGGACGCGTCGTCTTCCTTTTCCTTCCCACTTTCTCTACCCGGCCGTGGGAGCCTCCAGACGACGCACTTCGCATACTGTTTAGTACTCGACTCGAAAAGGCTGATGTCAGTTCATTTTGACCCCCTTCCCCCCTAGACCGGCCCTCCGCCTCCACCTGGCCTCCAGACCTTCCCCAGCCGGCCCCTCCGGCGGATAGTTTTTCTCACCGGCGGGAAGGTAGGCTTAAAACTCCAGGAGTGCCATCCTCACAGAAGTCACGAATTATCCCCCGTAGCGTCCCTTTTCTTTTCGGTACTCCTTCTTTGACACATCGTCTGCGCTTGGGTAGCCGCCCCGGTCTTCGATCCTAAACCCCATCCTCGGATGAGAGGGTTCAGGTTGTCCCTTTCCTTACTTCTCTCTCCCCTCAGTGTTTTTTTCTGACGATTGGACCCCGGCAAACTGACCCACTTAGGGGAGGGCGTTTTTTCCCCCTTGATCCGAATCCGACGCCTTTAGTACCCACTGTCTCCCGTCCTTTTTTTTTAGTTACGCTCTTTTTTGACGTACAGGCTTCTTTCAGGGCCTGGCGATTATAGAGTCTTCCTGCCTCTCGTCGGGTTATCTTCCGACCCGGCCGACGTGATCCAGCCGTCCCTCTCTGGGAGTATCTTTTTCGAATGGTTCGGACATTGTTTGGCTTTGTGACGTGTGCTTTCCCGAAAGGTTTCCCGCGGCCCGGCTTGGGATTCAGTTCCTGGGCCGGAAGTATGTTTGGTTTGTACTGGGAGGCATAATTCGTTCCAAGTTCTTTCCGCCATCGAGGCGCCCCCCTTTTCTACTATCTTCCCTGCGTAGGTTAAGCGACATCATAGAATCTTTCAGGTTTGTTTTTCTCCTTCTCTATCGGTTGCGTTTGACGGGCTACAGGCTACATCTCCTCCCCCCCCCCTCCCCTTGAGACCCCCCCAGCTGGTGCCCCTTTCACAAACTGGGGACTCACCCTCTTAACGCAGTGCACCAGTGTCGGTCTGCCATGGTTCCCTTCTCCCTCCCCAGGACCTTTTATTTTTTTATTTTCCGGATTCAGTTTCATCAAAGCGGATACCCCCACCCCCCCCAGCTCCTTCTTATTACGCACTCGTATAGGACTTTTTATCTTTTCTGGTTATCTGGCCTCTTGTGGCTTCACGGACCGGCCTTGCTAAGCCCTCCTCTTCTCCTGCTCGGTTTCGGCGCAGTTGCCCGTCCTTCTGTCCGTGGTCCTTTTGCCGCTTCCGTCCCCGTCCATCGCTCCTTTCCTTGGGACCGCTGTTTTATATGCTCTTCTGCCGCCCGGTCGTCCCGACTCCTGTATTGCGGCTTGAACACACTATGCCAGCTTCTACCATTGTGTTACTAGGATTCTTTGCCTTTCGATAGCGACTTCGTGTTTGCCTACTGGTTGGCGGTCCGTGTTTTCGGTTTGGTCGACGCTGCGTCTGGGAAAGATGTTTCCCTCCCCCCACTCCCTCCACGGCCGTAACGAACTTACCCCCCCCCCCTTTTTTTTTTTGGCATCCTTGCGGTAAAGATCTCTCACCCGTTTGGTGCCCAAGGTAGCCAGTTGGTACCAGCCCCCTATACGCCCCTTTTGTGCTTGCCGACTCTCCCCCCTTATTTCGGTGTGAATCCGGGCGTCCTCCGAGGGTGCCACGTGACCGTTTATGTTTTTAATCCCTTCTTCCTTTTTGTAATTTTCTTCTCCGTACAGCAGCGGAACCCGCTTTTTCGTCACGCTTCCCCTTTATTCCCCGGCAAGAGATTTTTTTTAACCTGTTATCCTCCACCGCTGATAATTAACGGGAGCTCTCGGTCGCCACCCCCTTCTGCGACCGCGCGATTCCGCGGCCAATGCTTGACCGTTTCCTATTTTTGGATTAATTTTGAGTTGTGGCCGTAATGGGCCCGGCGACCCCCGGGCCCCTTTTTTAGCGTCGCTGGCTGGCCGCGGTCTCTCCCTCCTTTCCCGCGACTGTGCGCGTTCAATGGTGAAATTCCCCTCTTCAACAGGTTCTAGTGTTCCGGCTCGACTTTACCTTTTTACGCCCCAGCCTTACGTATACCCCCGCGCTCCTTTTGGACTTGTCTTTCCGAACGGGTGCCCGCTACCCCCCGACCCTTTCTGAGCTGATCGAGTTTCGTTCCTGAGTTCCCCCTTTCAAGCGTGCCATTTTTTAGAGCATTGAATACTTCTTCCCTACATGACCGACTTCCTCAACTGGGAATGGCCGCTTTTCTGGGCACCGCCCGTCTGATTACACCTGGCCCTTTAGGGGACCCCCCCCTTCCCCCCCCCCTTCCGGACAGACATACTATGTCGCCCCGTTTTTCACAACCCCCAACGTTTGTCTATTAAAGGTCCAGGGGGCTGAGGCGTAGTCCATTTCCCCATCACCAGTATGCGGGTGAAGGGGCGAGGAGGCTTTCTGCCCCTCTCTCTCACGGTGGTTCCACCCCCAGACGTGCTGCATGCCCCCCCTACTCGAAAGTCTTCCCACTTTGCAGAGTCATTTGTCGACTCTCTTTCTCGTGGTCAATTCTTCCCGAGTCGTCATAGTACTCAGCCTCTTGACCTCGCCAGCCTTTAAGTTTTGAAATCTAGGCTTCCTGCAGTCCCGAGCACCTGGCTTTCCCGGACAGAGCGTGGCGCAGTACCATCTGAATTTCCCGTCCTATCCCCCCCTCGGACGACCTAGTTCTTAATTTCTTTCCTAGCTTAGCACGATGGCGTTTACCTTCTCCTTGGGGCCTTGGAGAAGTTTCCTTCTCCCTCCGTCTTCGGGGAGGGGAAGACGGGTACCCCTCTTTCGTTCTTCCCTCGACACGTTCACCCCTCTCCCCCCGTGCTCCCTCTAGTTCGAGCCCCCACAGGGGTCCCCTGGTCCTTGTTTTTACGAACCAGCTTTCGCTGTCCCTGTTCATCGGGTTTAGATAACCATGTTTTTCCGAACTTTTGTAAGCGAAAATTGCCCTCCTCTCCAGAAGTTTCTTTTTTCCTCCCGGCTCTACTTTGATGCGGGTCACGTTTTCCTGTCCTTTTTCCCGTCCCTCACCTGTATGCGGCCCCCTTTTGGGACGCGGCTCTCTTGTTATTCTCTCAGGTGATCCGCCCACCCTACCGCCTTCACTGGCGCTTTCCCCCCTCCCCCCCAGTGTCCTGGCAAAGTTGACCCCCCCTCCTTCCTTCATGCTCACCTCTCCTTGAGTTTCCTTTTCTCCCTCGAACTTCAAAAAGGGGAAACCCGTTTAGGAAACCCCCCCTTTCACCGAGTCCTTCACTGGCAGGACAACATCTGAGGGGTAGTTCACCCTTTTCGGCACAATTCTGTAGGTTCTGAGCCAAAGGGCTCGGTGAACTGGAGTAATCTTTTTAATCACACGCGTGGAAAAAAGGTGCAAGCCTCTTTTGAACCCTGATCACCGGCTCCCTCCCAAGTCCCTAAACTCCTCAAAACCCCAGCCTAATATCCTTTCATTTCTGCCGTAAGTCGGGTGACGACACTCTCCCGTGCGTCCGAACGTTTAATTTCATCAGTTTGTTCCCTCCCCCGTAATCGTCAGCCCAGCGTGGAACCCTTTTTTCTTCGCAGCATGTTCTTACCTACTGCGCTTAAGATCTTAAAACCATTTTCTGTCTCCTATTCTCCCACTTGTTTATCCCCGGGCACAGCAGCTTGTCGCCCTGAAGCTGACTTCTGGCACTGTGCCGATGAAAAATCCACCTTTTTCTTCCTCTGGTCGGGCACCGTTGCCGCACTCAACGTGACGGTATTTCCTCCCCTTCTGTCTCTGACGGTCAGTATGCCGCCCTTGCCAACCCTTTTGTACCTCTGACCTATTTCTACATTAAATTTCCCCAGGGATTGCTGGAAAGCTGTTCCCTTAGTTTTTTATTTACAGTACCTCCCCACCATTCTATTTGAATCTCTATTTGTTGTTGAGAGATTGGTTTTTTTCCTTCGACATTCATGAATGGAGAAAAAATCTCAGTCCTTCCCTTATGTTTCCCTGTGTAGGCATTGCCCCCCCAGGATCAGACAACTTTGACTTCCGTCATGCCGAGAGGCATTCTTTCATATTTTCCGTAGTAGTAGCTACTGTTAATTTTTTTTTTGTCACCCCCCTTGCGGTCCCTCTTACCTTTATTTCCGCTTTCCTAGGCGCCCCGGCATTCTGGCAACAGGACTTCTCTGAAAAGCTTCGGGTTCCCGTTTCCCCCCCCCTTTCGGTGATCTTTTCAGAGGTCCGAACTCCTCTATTTGTAACTTTCGTCCAAGTTTTCGTTCGAACGTCCCCCCTAACCCTGTTCCATTTTGGAGTAAGATTCCACCCGATTCAATTGAAACGTCTCCCCTTCTTAAGGCACTTCAACAGGTCGAAGCGAAATTGGTTCTTGCTCGTAAACCACGGCTTGCGTAAAGCTTTTTTTTGACCTCTTTGACGTCTGTGCGAGGTCGGATTACTGGGTTTTTTCGATGTACCCCTCCCTCAGGCTGCAAATGGACCTCCAACCGTGAAGAGTTCTCTTACCTTCCTCAACCTCTTCTCCGCCTTGGAAAACACGGTTCCTCGCGCCCGTGACACCCCCTCGATTGGCCTGGCCCTGGTCTCTTGAAAGCGTGTTCCCACCGTATCCCTGGCTTTTCTCGGAACTTATCACACCCAAGCTTGAGAGTGGTTTTGCAATCGGTAGGAAGACTTCCCTCCCCTTTCGTGCAAAAGGTTTTCCCCCGTCGAGCCGTAAATGTTTTCGATCCAAAGGACGGAAAGCATTGCCTTCTAGGATTCACCTTAATCGGGTCTAAGGTTGCCCCGAGCAGAGCAGGGGAAACGACCCTCGCCCCCCATTCCAAGAAGGAACCCTCCTCCATGCCGTTGCGCGCTTAGGTCCGGGGCCAGCATCTTTTTTTTTTGTTTTATATACACGTACTTGCCCGTGTACGATGAAACGCTTGTCGTCCGAAATTACTGGATGAGTGGTTTTTTTAAGGGCTTTTCTTTTTGATATGCCCGACGCTTCCCTTCCCGCTTTTCCAGACCCCCCCCCCCAAATTCTCCCCTTCAGTCTACGGCGGGCGTAAGGCATTCCGACCTTAGCCCCCGTTGGGCAAGAAATGATCTCTTTCTCGATTCCCCTGAGAGCCCTCCCCCCCCCATGTGTCTACGTTCTGATGAAATTGACCCGCCTCGTACAGTGAACTTGATCTTTTTCCAGGAGTTTCTGAATTAATTACGTCCCCATTGAAGTTAGCCCCTTTTCTAGTATCTCCGCGAGGACGTGAGAACCCCTCTCAAGTTCCCCGCGGTTTCAGAGATTTTCAAACACTTATTTGGGGAAGGCCGAGCGGCAGTTCAGCAGGAAACGGGCTGGAGATTTTAGGGTCCCTTCCTGGCAGAAATTCCACCGAAGCTGTGGTTTTTCCGGAACACATGTCGCGCGAAGCCGCCGGACACTTCCATCTCTTGTAGGTCGGGCGTCACGTCCTCCCCTCTTTTTCTTCCTTGAACAGGCCTCCCCTCCATGTTATGTGTGATTTTTCCCCCCCTCTTTTGTTGACTGGGCAGGCAAGGCACCGTCTTGAGGCCCATTCAGGTCGTTAAGGCTTCCAACGGTAATACCCCATTTCTCTCTCCCCCGGTCAGCTCCGTCTCCGTTGCCCCGCACGGCGAGCCGCCTTTTAATCCGTTCCGCCTCTTGTTTTACAACTGATAGAGAAAGTGTCAAGTAAGAAAAGTCCCCCCCCCCTCGAATCTTTTTGCTGTCATCCTGATTTGGCCCACAGATAATGTTCAACGTTCGATCTGTAATTTTTCCCCCCACACGGTATTTTTAAAGTTCCGGTCCCTCTGTAGCCTCCTTCCCCAAGTAGGTGGGAAAAGCGTTCCCTTCTAGAAGCCCTTTCAAAGTGATACCTTTGTTAACCCCATGAATCGACTTTATTTCTCGCCCCGTGACCCAGCAGTGGCATCCGAAGAATCCTTTGCGGACACTTTCGACTTTCCTTCTGTCAACCCTGCACCCTCGGTCCCACCCTCGTATTCCCATACCTTCCGCACTCCTACCTTTTTTTCGCCCTTCCAGCCGACTCTTAGACACCTTTTCCTCTCGTCCCTCCCTACCTCTATTCCTCTTTCAACCTCTCTTATCCCCACTTCTCACTCTCCACACTTTTCCAGCCCCCTCGCTTGCTAACCTCCCCTTTTCCACACCCGCGTTTACTCTTACTTTATCCTTCTCCCTGATTCCCTTCCTTCCCAAGGACTTATAGCTCCCCCCCCTTCCCCCTTCGCTCCCTCTCCACAACTACTCCCCCCCCTCCCCGCACTCCCGCCTTCCCCCCTCATCCCTCCCACTCTCTCCTCTCCGGGCCTTACCTCCCATCCCCTCCCCTTCGATTTTCCCTTTCCCCCCTCCCCCCTCGCCCTTTCTCTCCGCTCCGCTGCCCATGCCTTTTTCCTATTTCCCCACTCCTCTCCCAAATATCCTCGCCACTGTCATCATTTCCTCTTGACTTACCTAGAGGGGTCCGTTCCTTGTCTGTGTCCCCCCCCATCTCCCCCCAACTTTTTCCCGCCCCCCTCCTATAACCCCATCCCCTTCACGACACTACCGTCCCCTACTAAACTCCCCTCCGGTTATCCACCCATGTCCTCCTCGCACTGCCCATGCCCCCTCACCCACCTCATCCTTTATCTCATAGACCTCTGCCCCTCGGCCCTGGGTCCCCTCCTTAGCAACCACGATCCCCGTTCTTAGTTAGTATCCCTCTCCCTTCTTCTCTTTCCCTGACCTCCCCTCCTTCGCCGCTACCGATTCCCCCCTCACCCTCGCGCAGTCACCTCTTACTCACTTCTCCCGTTCCTTTTCCCGACTACTTTCCTCCTCTCTTATTATTAAAAGACCAGACTATCTTTTCAGGCAAGCAAGAAGCCTTGGCTACCCAGTTGTTGCTCCCACGTTCCGCTCCTGACCCCCCCCTACCCCCCCCTCATACTTCCTTTTTGCCTTTATCGCCCTTAGCTTACTTCGTTTCTCCCCCCAGCTTTCACACTTCCCTCCTCCCCGGCCTCTCCTCGTGCTCACCCCCCCTTCTTCCACCAGGTTCCCCGAACAACCTCTGAATTCTTTCCCCCCCGCCGCCTCCACCCATCTCCCCCTCCCCCTCCTACTTGACTCCTCACGACTCTGGGTAACCCGCCTCCTAACCTCCCTTCTGCCCTTTTTCTCGGACACCCAGTCCCTCCCATTCTCCCATTCCCCACTCCTCCCCCCTCTCCCCCGCCTCCCTCCGCCCCCTCTCCACCGGCCCAGATCTCCGAAAATCTCGTTTGATCCCCTGCTCCAGAGAGACGGCGTTCTCCCTGGCCCGCAGTGTTAAAATAGGTTCCCACTTATTCGGCTTCACCAGGTACCCATGCTTTGATTAACAACAGCCGATGCAACAGGACACTTCTCTTTAAGAACTTGGCGGAAACTGAAGGATTTTCCTCGGAGACCCGAAGTATCCCTTCCTACCTACCCCTATCTTTTCCCTCTATTTCTCCTCCCTCCTTTCCCTTTCTCCCCTCCATTCCCGGAGAACTCTTCTTCTCCCTTTTTTCCTCCCCTTCCCCTTTACCCCTGCCTATCCACGGCCAAACATTCCTCTCCCGTCCTTCCCCCTCCCACACTTTGCACCCCCACAAATGTTTTGGACCCACCCCCCACATACCCGCCCCATCCCCTTCGCCCCCCGTCTTCTTCTTTCCTTCCCCTCCCTCTCCGCGCCTAATCTCTTGACTTCATCTTTCTCCTCCTCCACCCGCACCAAGTGTCTGCCCTCATCCCCTCATCCCCTCCACCGCTACTCTGGTTCCCCCCCTCCCCTCCCCCCCCTCCTAACGCCCCTCCTTCGGTTTTCTGCGCAACCCATAAGCTGTCTACACACACGCCGAACACCAAACTCTTTCCCTGAGCTCAGTACTCCACTCTTTCGGCCTCTCGAGACCACGTATTCCCTTTATCGTCCCCTCCCATCCCACTTCTCTCCCTATTTTTTACTTCCTCGACCCCGTTTCTTTGCTCCCCCACCTCTATTTCCCTTCTATTTTCTGTTTATTAGAGTTTCTGAGGGCCCAAAGAATGTAATAGAGTAAGGCAAGCGCTTTGTATTAGGCCTACGCACAGCCCTCCGCATCCCCCCTTCCCCAGTAAGACCAAGGGCTCACAGCAAGTCCCCTCACGTGCGTGTTTTGGTTTTGAACCCAGCTTCGCAAGCTCCCCATCCACCCCGGTTACCTCCCTCCTCAGCCGCCCCCCTCCAAACCCCCTATTTTTCGGCGTCTCTCTTATCACATCCTCGCCGCGCGTCTCCCAGCGTGTACTTCGCATGTTCACTCCCGTCTGTAAATCTTCCCGTAAACCACATTTGCCTGAGAACCCCGGACCGCGCCCCTGCGAATAACCCGAAGAGAATGACGCTCTACTTACTATGAACCATGCACCCGTCTGCTCAAAAGGGGATCACGACGAGGCTTTGTGCAGAAGAAAGGCCTCCCGCGGCAGCTAAGGCTTCAAGAGCTAATAAAAATCTTTATCCTCCTTCCCCTATGGGGCCAGGCGAGCGGACAAACCCCGGGGTAAGCATAGCCTGGAATGCCCTACAGTTCCCTTAAGTTAAGAAAATCTCTTTCCCATCGAAGTTATGAGGACTTCCCAGGTCCGGGTCAACGAGTCCCAGACCCCAGAAGGCTACCACCTCAAACTTTCATTTAAGAACCTCTCCGATCCAGTCCCACTGGACCGACAAGGATACGTATAAACTAGCGCTTTTTCTCACTAACGGGAAAAATCGGGCCCATGTACCCCCTGCTGTTTTTTGATGGCGAACTGTGATGATCTCCAATGTGTTTGTCAGAGGGCTTTTTTTCTTTCTCAAGTAATCTTGGTGTCGGAGTAGACTTTTTCCTCCCCTTCTCGTTCCCCCCTGCACGACGAGAATCCCAGTAGTAACCGTATGCTCCTCGGATACGCTGTAGAAGACGCTGCCTTTCCCTCTCTTATTAGGCCTATAATGGAGGACCCCTCCCTTTTAATTTTCTTTTTTGCTCCCCCAGGACCCCGTCGCTTCCCCCAGTGACCCGGAGCTGGCCCATTACCCTTCCGGTCCGCTCCAGTGTAGAGCCAAGAAGACGAACTCCCACTCCTCCCATATAACCGCGACGCAGCTACGTCGGACTTCCGTGGGCGGGTAGTTCTTTTTGATCCCCCCCCCCTCCCTTACAGAGACCCCCCCCCCCCCCCAGTTCCCTACCTGAAAAGAAGGTTATGGTCTCCGAACTTTCTGCGACGTGGGTAGACTTACGCCTTTTTTTCCCCTCCTCCCTCGCCTCTGAGGTGTTAAGTCTAGGCAGCCCACCTTCCTTTATTTTTCCTTCCTCTCCGTTTTATTTAACGCAGATTCTTTTTCCCCATTCGCTTTTGAGGGCTGGTTTGAATGTGCCGTTGAACTCCCGCCGCTTTTTCCCTTCTTTCCCCAATGTCTTTAAGGATAGTAGAAAGAGTACGTCGGGACTTGTCCGGGCACGGAGGCTGCTCAGAGGAACCGCAAGGCTCGAGATCCTGAACACCACGCCGTTGAGTCCCGTTCCGGCCTCTTTCCCTTCTGTTGTAGAGGTTCTACTGGGGATGCGAGGTTGGCAGTGTGTTGCGGATATAAGTCTGCCCTAGTTTTTTCTCTTCGGACTTGGGAAGGAGTAGGTAATTTTTTCTTTCTCTTTTCCCAGGGGATGAGGAGACTGCGGCCGATAGCGGGCCCGAGCGGACTGTCTCTACGCTTTTTTTAGGCGTATTTCTCGAGAGAGATTGCGGGTTTCTCGCGGACTTGTTCGGCGTTTGCGTTGGTACGTTCCCCCCTGACAGCACCGAACCCTCCCCTTTTGTCATAAAACTTTTTCCCCTTTTCCTTCACCTTTTGATCCCACACTCAGTACACCAATGCCGTAGGGCCTTGGATCCTCTTTAGGGACCAATGATGAATTGACTTGATCGGGCTAGGCTATGGTGCTGTCCGACGAGCGTCTTCCCTTTCCCTGCTGGAGGACGGGTTTTTTATGGTCTCCGTTTCTCCTGGAAGGCTCAGCTTACGCCATCCCCCGGGCTGAGACTGTATCGTTCCTTATGGGGCTTCCTCTGCCCTGTGTTGTAACTGGCCGCTCGCCTTCCTGCCATTGACCCTTGGTTGAAGGCGTGGGCCGACCCGCATTTGTCGGCGGCGCGGCGCGGCTTGAGGCTTCACAAGTTTATTGCTTGGTATCCCGCAGTGCTGTTCTCTTTCCCACCCTTTTCGCTCTTTGAGGTCTTAGTCGTTTTGTCCTCCGTTTCTCGAAACCTCTGTTCCGCTTCTGTACTTGCTCTCCCTACACCCTAAGAGCGGCCGCACGCCCGGACGACCCGTCTTTTTCTCCTGTCCCGGTACTATGAATTGAAGCTGGTGTGAGAGGAAGCGTGCGTAAAAGATGTAGTAAAGCCCCCCCTGTGAGGTGAAGGATTTTTACATACCCCTTCTTCACGATGGTTTGCTGGTCAGCCCAGGGTGCGAGTTAATTGCCAGATGGTTTGGTGTTTTTTCCTTTTTCCTGAAATTTGTTATAAAGCTGACAACCGCGCAGCCCGAGATCCACTGATCATGGGATTGTTCGACCCTCTTCCCTCCCCACTTGTGGGTTCGACAAGCTTATACCCTTCTCCCCTTCGGGATAGTCAAAACATGTGGCGACGCGAGATGACGGCCACTTCTGCGGACAGTTTGCTCTGTTTTTCGTCGTGACCTCCCTTGATTTGGAGTGGCCTTGTTTTTCCGCCGTCTTGTGGTACCGGAGTCCTCAGCGTTTCCGCGGTCGGCGCTTAAGGTTTTACTTACTGGGTGAGCTTCTCTTTGAAGCGGGCCAAGTCCTTTGGTTCCCGTGCCTTTTCTCTTCAGCCTTATAGGTGGGCCTCCATCCTTTGATTCTTGCAACCTTACCTTGGACGAAAGTGAACTGGCCGCTATAGTTTCGGGATGTCTTTTGTGTTTTTGCCTTCCCCCAGGCTTAGACCGGGCCCATCCTTCCTACTATAAGAGGGGTTGAGTAATTGTTTTAAAACGCCGGATCACGCATCCGGCTCAAAAGGGGAATCCCTTGTACTCTTCAAAATCCGGAAAAGGGATTCCCCCCTGGTTTGCGGTTCTTTCTCATGTCTTTCTCTCCTCTGACGCCGAATTAGTCCCCGGAGATATACGGTGTCGAGGGGCCCGAAGGCGCCCTTTGTTAGACATTGCCCGCTGCGGTTTTGGGACGGTTGAGACCCTATCCCGAGGCCGCGCACAACAGCGTTTTTTTGCCTCCTAGATTCCCCCCTTTAACGCTCAGTGGCACGTGACTCGCTCCTCAGCTTTTTTTCAAACCGTCTAGGTCTAGCCCCCCATACCTCGACGATCCCGCCACGGACATTCCTAGGCGCTCTTTGAATTCCCCTTTCTGATGTCCAGACGTGGCTTCTCAGTTCACCTTTTTTGTTCCGCAGAAATCGTTCTGCATCGCCAACGACTCCCTATGCTTATTTCCTGATGACTTTCCCTCTTTTGGTTCTTTTGAAGCCTTGCAAGTGGCCCCAGATAGTTCTTAACTCCTTTTCACCCCAGGTAATCCCCCAGGTTTTTAGCGACCTAGTTTTCCCAGTGGTGAAGCCGTTTTGTCATCCCCCAGTTCCCCAGACCGGGTCGCAACTGTCAATCCGACAGCCGCTGCGTTTAGGAGGGCGTTCTGATTTTTTCCCAAGGGGGCTAGTTTTGACCGACCCTTTCTGCTTCTCCCGAGATATCAGTGCAAGGGGCCCATCCTTTCTGATCGCCAAACGCCTGTCTTCCTAATCCATCTGGCCAGGTTCAGGAACCGCCGGTCTCGGCGCCGACCGCGTGATGTTACATTCCGGTGTGTGCTCTCCTCGCGACCAACTCGGAGTTCGGTTACTCGAGCGGTCCCCTGGCATTCCATCTGCTGTAGCGGTCACCTTTGTCCAACGTGCATGCCCCTGACGTTTATAGGTTCCCCTATTTACTGGCCAGGTCCTCCTGCGCTTGTTTACCCAGACTGCCACCCGCCGAGCTCACCTTCTCTCAGCTGGCGACAGCTTGACCAGTAAGCGTTCACGTCTTCCCCAAAACGGAGAGACAGAACTGCGTTTCCTTTCACTGGCTCGTTTAGCGTGTATATCGCCCATCTGGAACAAGTTTCGCGCGTTCGAAAGCCGTCCCTCTCAGGATCACAACGAGGCTCTTCCTCAGTTGGTGATCCGGTTACCGCGCTGTCGCGCGTAATTTTTAGCCCCTATCTGAGCTCCAGAGGGCCGCAACTCCCACGGTTTGAGACCGGGGGTTTTTTTTTTTTCTGTGTTGTTTTTTTTTGGGGGTTTTTGGGGGTAGGGCCCCATATACCAGGCCTTCCTTCCCTTTAACGCTGCTCGCGGTACTTCATTTTTTTCAGTGCCAACACGTGGTCGGCGCCGGATCCCTCAGGACGCGTCTGACCTCCCTTTTCCACCCTGATTGTTGTATTTGCACTGT
>Ga0179593_1636992_pt1 | contig 15734 bp, 14 predicted proteins | sample CZODoug2_1_08_16_FD_185931 | JGI IMG/M metagenome (GOLD analysis project Ga0179593, IMG submission 185931) | Vadose zone soil fungal communities from Angelo Coast Range Reserve, California, USA - CZODoug2_1_08_16fungal (PacBio error correction) | ecosystem: Environmental > Terrestrial > Soil >... | reverse complement strand
TTTTTCTATGGCCATTTTTCCGCGACCGTCCTGCTTTCTGTCATCGTTCCCTTTTTCTTTCGAGAGAAATTAACGCTGATCCGACGCGGCAGAGATTTCACGATCCCGCTCGCGCGATGTCGCCATCGCATTTTTCCTTCTTTCTTCCACAATACGTTCGTTTTCGACATTCTTTTTTTTTTTCGTGGATCCGCCACCCTTCATCCGGCTGTTCGAGATTCTTTTTTTCGATCACGATCTTGCCGACCATCAAGGAGCTGCAGTTTTGCTCAATCTCGGCATGGCGAAGGCCTTTTTTTTCTCCCCTTCTTTACAATTTCTCAGCTTGTCGGAGGTTTGGTCGAACTGATCCGCTCCCCCTACCACAATGTTAAATCTCCCGCGGAGAAGCAAGAGTTTGGTTTCTTTTCGGCGAATGCCCGGCCTGCGCTTTTCCTTTTCCGGGAATATGCTTTCAGGCTTCTTTGCAATTACTCCCCCTCCTTCTCGCGCGCATGGCGTTTTTTTTGAAAGACTTTGTCCCTTTAATGGAGGGAGCAGGGAAGGTAACGCTGAACCCCACTTTTTTTTTTTCCAAAGTGCGTGAGATCCAATCCGGCATTCCCGCCGGGTGGCTTTACGGCTCTTTTCCGGAGACGAATCGTCTTTGCCCCCGTGGCGAATTGGCGGCCTTCTCCCTCGGTGAGTTGACTTCGCCTCCGCGCAACTTCCCTTTTCGGGGACCTTTCCTCCCTACTTGGCTCCGTTTTCTTCTCAGTTTTTTTAACAACGGTTGCGCGCCCTCCTCTTGCGTCCACCGCATCCGCGTCCTGGACGATCTTTTCCCTCCCCTCACTAGGGTGGTTCTTCTTAAGTTGCGCCTTGGCCGAGTTTCTTTTTTTTTTAACTGGGACAACCCCCCTTTTGAAATGTCTCGGAACTCCCCTCTGCCCGGGTTTTCCCGGTGCTTCCCCCTGTTTTTTAATCAATCAGTGCACGCTGTCCCTACGCAGAACCACCAGGCATGCTCTCAATGCCGCTCTCGACTAACTCCTTCCTTTCCCCGTTAAGTTGGCTCAACCTTTCGCGGATGGAGTTTTTCGACACCCTTGACCCTCACGTTTTCTTTCTGGGGATCTGGTGTATTCCCACCAATGAAACGATGTATCTTTCTTACCCGCACACCAGTTTTCCCTTTTTCCTCCGGCCAACGATTTTTTGCCGACTTGTTCAGTATTTTTCCTTGTCCATGACGCCACCTTGGTATTTTGTTTAAGATTTGAAATCAGTCCCGAACGCAAACAAACATCTTCCCGCCTGCATAGAAAGCAGACGTTCTCCTTTTTTCACGGATCGGCATCTCCCCAGCCCTACTTTCGCTCGGGCCACCCATGCCTGCACTCTCTTTCTTTTCTTTGAAAAAAACTTCTTCCTTGCAAACCGCCAAGCTGTCACAAGGTTTCCCCTACTCTCTTCCCCCCTCCCCCTCTCTTTGTTTCTAGATCTGAGATAACTTATTTTGTTAGAATATTTGATGAGCAGCGTTTCCTTTTCCAGTCGGCCTTGGACGATTGGTGGGTGTTCGATCGAAGACTTTTTCCCCCTTTTCTGCAACGCTTCCGACAGATTCCTTTGTTTTGACGCGCCTTGAGTATTGGCGTTTAGTCCTTTCCCGTCCGTCTCTTTCGTTGACCTAAGAGCGAGTCCTCTCCGTCTGCGTTTCTGTACTGACAGGCGGTCTTCTTTTTTTGCTTTGTGTCGGATTCTTTCTTCCTTGCGGAATGTTCTGATTCCCACTCATTGCTTTTTTATTTTTTAACGTATGGGGCACGCACACTTTGCTTCCCCCAGTCTCCTGAGCAACTGGTGGTCCCTCTGGTGGCGATTCCCCCCTCCTCCCTCGGCGACAGCTTGACACCTAACCACTCGGTCCTTCCCGGGGTTTAGTTTCGTGGGTCGAAAAAACACCAAGCGCTTTCCCAAGAAGCCGAAGCGTCCTTCCAGAAAAAGGGTTGAGCTTTCCCTCTTTCTTGCATTGATTTCTTTTTTGCGTAGGGTAAGTTAATGATTTAAATACGTTCATGTAATGAAGGGGGGTCCCGGCTGCGGCTTTCCCCCGTTTTACGGTTTTAAATTTCCGAGACCATTTCCTTTCTTTCACCGCCCCTTTGTTCCCAATTAGCCCACCCGTCTGAGGGTTCTTTCCGCTGCTCCCAGCGGGATGGGATGCGTTTTTGATGGCAGTTTTCGGGCGCGCAACCGTGTTTTTTTTTTCCCCTTGAGCGACCTATGTCGCGAAAAAGTTGTCCCGTTTTTGGTGGCAAGGGTGCGCGTCTTTTTTCCGAAGTCAAATAAAAACCCCCTCTTTCCATCCCTCCCCCATTCGCCAAGACTCTACTGAATTCGTTCGAAGCACTTTTAGGGAACTTGATTAACGGCGCTCCCTTTTTTGAGTTTATCTGCGAAAAGTATTTTGGTTAGACCGCGGGGGAGCGTGTACGGTTTTTCCTGCTCCTCAATTCCTTACGCTTTTTTTCCCCCTCGGGACGCTGAAGTGACTTTTGCTCAGCAGTCATGGACGAAGCCGGTGCCCCAATTGCACTTTTGCCCGTTTTTTGGTTTCATTCGCACGCAGACATAACCCCACTGCGCGCGCCGCGTTCGCTAGGTAACAGGGTGGAGTGTTTCTTTCTCCCAGACCTGTCGCCCTTCCTTGTCCCCGATTTTTTGTGGAGTTCAAAGTCTCATTCACCTCTCTTGGATCGCCGTCTCCTTTATGATATTCGAGGCAATCTTGTGTGAATCCGTCTCGCACATGAAGGCCGTTTCTGTGTCGAGGAAACGCCCTCCTCGCCGCTTTTTTCTTCTCGACCCTGGCCTTTTAGGTAAATCCGCTTTTCAATTTCGTGGGACCGTCGTTCTTCTGGCGGAAATCTCTGCCAGCGCATCTCAAGAGATGGCTCTCTTCTTTTTCTCCCCGGCGGGCCGCCCTGCTTTTTCGCGGTTTTTTGGCGCTGGGGGCCTCCCGCATCCACTCCTTCGGACACACCGCTCTCTCCTCATCAGTTGTTTGTGGTTGCTTCTCTCGCGTGTCGGAAATGCTTGGCTTCGGCTAGGGAAAGCTCCCCCCTTCCCCTCTTGCCTTCTTTCGGGAATGTTCCTTCTGTTTGACGGCGCTTTCTTGTTAGTCGTCCTACGTTTCGATTACCGACTTGCAGAGATTTTCCGCGCTGACGAGCGATGTTCGCCTCCCTTTTGTTGGAATGCCCAATACCCCTATGTGTTTCCCCCTTTTCGGCGTTTTCCTTCCTCCCTATTCGTTCTTTTTTCTTCGGATATCACGATTGCCTTCGAGACTCAAGGCGTGCAGTCGGATCTTTCAATCGGATGGGCGAAGACTTTGCCCCCCTTCCCTTTTCTTGTGATGGCTGGCGTTAACTTTTTCCAGGGATTTTTCTTCTCCTGAAACACTCCCCCTTAAGAGGAGAACGAGGTCGACTCAGCCCTATGGGGTTATGGCTGCGGCGACTCTTTGCGCAGTTCGTCAAAAGGCTTCTTACTCTCTCTTTTTTTCTTCCAGGCCTGCCTATTCCTTCCCCCCCCTTTTTCTATGAGCCTCGGGTTTGCTCTGTCCCCTCGAGGAATGGTCTGGATCCCAATGAGGGGGGCACGCTTACCCTTTTAGTGGCAATAGTGTCTCCCCCCTCCCCCTCTCATTACAGGTACCACCCGGCTGCTTATGCCGTGCCCGTAGACTAATTTAGTCTGCCTCCTTTTTCTTGGGAGGGATGATCAATCTCTTTTTCTTAGAATAACGCGAAAACTGTGGCACTTCACTTTTTCCCTGGAACACAAGGTGTACTTATTTTTCTCCTCTTTCGGTCATATTGCGAGCTCCCCTTTTACCCAGACCATGCCCTCCTATGTTATTCCCTGCCCCTCCTTTCGGCGTAATTCACTAGGGTGCGTACTTTCTATTTTCTAGCGATGATTGCAAGGGACAGAGCGCATTATTTTTTTGCCTTTCTCCTTCCCAAATAAGATTGCCCTTCCCTCTGCCTTTACAGGAAGCTGCCGTTTTCCGAAGGCATAAGTCTTTCCTCAGTCGAAGCTGACCCTCCCGCCCCCCTGAAAAAAAAAGGCATGATACAACTCCTGCCGAACTGCTCGGTCCCTCCCCTCCTTAGCGAAGTACGGTCTGGGAACTCTTTCTCCGAGGGTGTTGTGGTCACCCTCCCTAACCTTCAGATTTGATGTTGTTGATATGCCAATGTCTCGTTTTTTTTCCTCATATCATTTTCCACCAGGTGATCAACGACGCCTTGTTCAAGGTGCGGGTCAAAGTTCTCCCCTCGCCAAAGCCTACATTGGGGACCGCGTCCTTGCTTCCCCTTTCAATCCGACAAGCCCGACCAACCCTCGCCTACACTGCATTTTCCCCCAGAAACGCAGACCGGCACCAAATAACTCTCCTTAGGCAACTTCGTCCTTTTCCCTCTCCACTCTCCCTTAGATCGTAACTCGCCGCTGTCGTAGGGAAAAATTAGCTCCTTTCACTAGCGTGCAGAAAGCTTGCCAACAACGTCTGCGGTGAACACCCCCGTCCGAATGTTTTTTTGCGCTCATTCCCCAAGATTCTTCAAATCGAGCTATCTCCCAGTTGTCGTTGTTGATGATTGCCCCTTATGCCGATGAAGATCTCTTTTTATGCGGAGTTAAGCGTTTCATTTCCTTTGCCCCCCAAGCTTTTTCCTCCTCCGTTTTTCCCCTTGACACGATATGCCCCAAAAAAACGTCGCTCATGTTTTCCTGGACCGCGGTTTTTTTTTTTTCCCTTGGTATTTTTTTGTTTTTTTCAAGGCCTTTTAATCTCCGATCCGTTTGACTCGAGTGCCTTGATTCGTCTGCGTTCGTAATTGTTGGTTAGGCTTTTTTTTTTCTTTCGGGATTTCTCTCGGTGGTCCCCTTCTTCTTCCATTGATTTCTGATGTTCCACCTTTTGTCGAGGGAGCTCATCCTGCCCGGAAACATGGCTTCAATTCGTAGTTGGGCAATCCTCCTGGTGCTTTTTTCCCCCGATGCGTCCTTTCCGTTCAGGTCAATACTCCCTTCTAACCTCAAAGCCCAGATACCGGGTTAGGTTTTTTGACACCAACACCGTGGACTTTCTTTCGAAGCGCCAGCACCTAATTGCTTTTTTTTTGAGCAAATTAGCGATTACTTGGCGGTATTTTCGCGCTTACTTGATTTGGATAATCTTTTTTTTTTTCCTGGGCAGCCGCGCAATGTTTTTTTTTATGATGAAGGGGGGCCAAGTCCGTTTTTTTCCCAGTGATGCAGTTTTAACCGAGACATTTCAAGATGATTCTTTTTTCGTTCTACCGCAAAAAACTCCTTTTTCCCGTTCTTCGACCCCCGGCGTTTTGTTACCCGAGCGGGATGGGATTTCTTGCTGGCAGCGTCTGGCGACTCCCTTTTTCTGTATTTTCTCGTGAGCGAACCCCTTTTTCTTCCCATGAGAAACGGACGCTTCTCCCCCCGTTCCCCCTGCTTGCTGTTAGGTTTCGCGGATTTTCTCCCTTTCAAAAAACGATGCTTTCTACATCTCACTTCGCCAAAGATGGCTCCAATCGTTCTTTTCTCCTTCTCAGTTAAACTGCGGAGTGTTGAGTTTCTCTTAGAGCCCTTATTGCACACGAGCTTTCGTTGAAACAGGAATTCCCCGTTCCTCCTTCGAGGGAACCTTTCAAACCCCTCGGTCCGCAATTTTTGGCCTTTCTGTTAAGTCATAAGTTTTCGCAGCTTTCCCTCCTCCTTGCGCAATGCGGCCTTTGCCGAAGGAAATAAACCCCCCCCTCTTTTCCGCGTTCGCCGAGGTAACAGGTGTGGGAGTTCTTCTTTCTTCAGAACCCATTTTCAGGTCTTTAAATTTCAGCAAAATCATACTATTTTTCTTCAAAGGGTATTACCCTGCGATTTGAGCGACATTCTCCTCGCTTTATGGTTTATCGTAGAGGCCCTTTTCTCCCCTTTCATTCCGTCTCCACCCTTTGTGCCAACGCCTTTTTCTCCGCACCCTCCTCCGAAACCACCAGATTGCGACCCTAGAACTCACTCTTGCGGCAGTAAATAGCGCCGATGGGAGACCGAGGATTTCCTTGGTATAGGTTTTCTCCTCTTGAAGTCCCTCGGCACGGCTTTGACGCTGCGATTTCTCCTTCTTTCGTCGCGAAACAATTCCGTGGCGCTGGCCATAGCGCCCAAGCATTTCGAAAACGCGCCCTTCCCTTTCTCCCGTTGTTGTTGTTGATTTTGGATCTTTGCATAGAAATTGTTTGCCCGTCCGTCTTTTTGTTTTCTTTTCCCATTCCGACTGGGAGGCGAGGCTCGGCTCGCGCCATACGCTTGAAGATTCCCCCGTGGAAGAGATTTCAGATAACGCTTTTTTCTGTTTCCCTCGCAATGGCCCCCCCCAATATAAGTACTGTTCGCAAATTTTTTTGAAATTAGCTGAGGCGGTACCGGAGTGGCTCCTGCCAACCTAATCGGCGGCTTCTCTCTTTCTTCGGCTATACTCCGAGCCTTTCAGTCGTTTCTTCCCACTCTCGCATGGGCGTTCTTATTCAAAAACGCCGATGCTTTTCTGGACAAGGCCTCGATTCCCTTCTCATCAGCTGGAGGTTTTTTTCTTTCTTCTCCGCGAACCCTTTCCTCAGGCGCCTTTTTCTTTTCGATTTTTTTTTTATTTCGCGTCATGTTTTGCAGACCTTTTTTCCAAAGGATGGAGGGATATGGCTTTCGTCCAGGCCCTGATTCCCTTTTCCCATCATGACTTCACTTCTCTAGGGTTTCATCTAGGAATGGAGGCGGGTCTGACGGAGTTCACTTTTGGTTCGTGTATGACACTAGCAGAGAACGCACAAGAGCATACCTTGACGGAACCTCCGGCTTACCCCTTGCTTTAAGGGCTTCCCTTTTTTCCCCCCGGCCCGTATCTTGTTTTTGTGTTGGACTCATTGATCAAGCCGGTTGAGTTCGCCTAAGCGGCAACCTGGCACTTTTTCCCAAAAGGTTTGTCTTGTTATCTTTTTTTTTCACGGAAGCCCCCGCCCCACAATTTGTGCGCCGGTTTTTCCGCCAACGCCTCCATAAATATTCGTCTTCGATCGCGAAACGCACACACTCGTTTTGGGGCCGAATTAATAGTTCTCCCCTTTGTGCAGAGAGCCCCCCTGGTTCCTCCATGTCTTCGGACCTTGCTGAGTCAGGGGGGTCGTTCGGAGCTGACGTGCCCCCCGCCGTCTAACGATTGAACAATCAGTGCCGACCCTCCTCCCGCCAGAACCCTTCGCCAAATCAATTCCCACCCACTTCTTTTCTCAAACCGTTTTTTCTTTTCGCTTCGCGGCTTTTTCCGCGATGGTTTGTTTCCGACCATCTCCCCCCCTCCCCCGCTCCCGTGATTGGTCTTCTTGGTGAAAACTACGCTGTCTTTCGCAATCGCCCCTTCAACAGTTGAGAAGGCCAACCGACGCATTGGAAGCCCCGTGAGGGCTACGTTCTTTCTTCCACTAGCTCTTTTACATCCCTTCCCCAATTGACGACCTTTGTGAAACCCGCGCCTAGAGGTGAACATACCAGAACGCCCCAAAATCGAATCCTCCCTCCTCGAAACGCAGACCCGGACAGAGTTATCCCTCTCGCCTTATTTCATAGCCTCCAGAAAACCCAGGCGCGCGTCACCGACGCTTTCCCTCTTTGGCCTTTCACTAGTTCCCGCTTTTTTTTGCCCCTTTTTCTCTTTTTAACACCCCCGTGTCGGGCCTTCCTTTCAAAACTTCTCCCACAGATGCCTACCCCTTTCCTCTTTTTACTCCGTTGTTTTTCTTTGATAAATTATTCTGGCTTTTTCCAGCATAACTTTTTGATGCAGGCTCCTTTTTCCAGTCGACCTTCCTTTGCGGGGGTTTTCTCTTTTACCGGTTGTTTTCGCCAATCGCTAAGCTTTGTCCATTCGCTAAGGGGACTTCTCCCGCTTGCGTTTCCCCCCCCTTTTTTCGAGGATGCTGCTTTCCTTTCTATTGCAGAATCGTCTCTCCAGTCGTCGCGGCCCTTGATTCTGTTTATGAGTTTCGTAATGCAGGCGGTATTCCTTTTTTTCTTTTCCCGTTCGGTTTCTGAGCTGTTTTTAGGGTTAGTATTGCCTTTGTCACATAATTGGAGTCGGTTACTTTCCCGGAACGTAGGCCCGCCTCTTCAAAGGCGTTATTCTCCCTCACTGGGGTTCTGCCTCCCTCCACAGTTCATTGTGACCCCAGTTCTTACCGCAAGCGGCGGTTTGTTTTAGGGTTCGGGTTTCCCACACACAGGCCTCCCCTCTGTACCGCCCAGCCCCCAAGGTTCTGCTTGTGGTAGTCGCTCTTTTCAGTGAGTTGGATAATGCCTGTGGTTTTCTTTTTTGCCGTCGGGTCTCATTCCCCCTTCTTTGCCGACATCCCGCAGATTTTCCCGTGTCGCACCGATGGTTAATCCGACTAAGTCTGGGTTCATTCTACCCAAAAAAGAAGGAGACTCTGCTTTTTCCCCCAAATATCTCCTCTTCTGCCCCGTACTTTGAGGGGCGTTTTTGTATTCGTGTGGAAGCCGTCTAGTAGGGCGCGTCCTTTGGTTCGCAGGGCGGGTCTTCAGCTTCCCCCCCCTTATTGAAGACCCGCTCTCTGTCCGTTACCCCTGTGCTTTTTCCGGGTGAGCGAGGCTCTTCCCGAGCTTGATCCCAGCGACCAATTTTTTCCGCCGGAGGCCCCAAGCCGAATTAGTCTCCGTTTTCGTGCATACTTTCCTAACTCCATTGCGCCGGGCGCCTTAGTGTGCCGTATTACCCTTTTATTTTGGCGTTTTCTCTTGCCTTATTGCACACTCCACGAGGGTTTTTTTCTTGGAATTCCTTGATTCTTCCTTCGTGGACAAGTATTGTCCCACCTCTCGCCATGCGAAGAGAGATTCCAGTCAGTTGAAAAATGTATTTCCTCAGGTTTTCCTCTATACCGACATATTCCCGCAAGCTTCTTTTTAAGTTCAGGCATTTCTCCGCCCCCAATCGTGATGCGGCGCCGTTTCCTATTCCTTGGGGATTTCCTCGACCCTTCTTGATGTCGCAAGCCAGGTAGTATTGTACAGCCCCTTGCGTGTGGAGTTCAAGTTTCTTTCCTTTGAGATTGAGTCCTCTCTATTGATGTCTCTTTGGAATAATTTCCTCCCTGGTTTGCTGTCCGACCCCGGTACTATCGCCTCCCTAGAAGGTAAGACAGACCCTGAGAAAACGGCACGAAACTCTCCCTCCCTCCCGCGCCATGGCTGTCCTTTCCTCGGAAATCTCTGCCCTTGCGTATCTTCTCCGAAGCCCTCCGCTGACCAGTCGGCTTCGATTTCATGCCCGGAAGCCTTCCCGGTTCGCGAAAGAAGTTTTTCTCTCTCATCCAAGCATTCGCCTATCCTCTTTTTTTCTCTTTTGAAATTTTTTCTTAGGACTTTTTTGGCCAGCAGCCAGAACTTGTCCGCCGGGATGTCGGCAGGAACTCCTCATCGTTTTTACTGGGCGGAGGAGGACTCGTGCGACCATACTCTTGAGATTTCATCGACTCCGATACCTTTTCGCCATCCTAGTTCGTTCCGTCGAATTTTGTGTTTTTTTCCCCCTTTCTTGTGCGTACCGTTTGAATAAGACAAATCCTTTCCCTTTTCATGTGCGATATATTATTCTTCTCCCTTTCCTCTTCCGAGCCCTCCTAGGCTTTTTCCCCATTTGAAATTTGCCCTCCCCCCCCAGCCTGTGGTTGGCCCTCCATGGGAACTGGCGAATCCGTGGCGGTGCAGGGATGGCCGACTATCCGCGAACATCCCCCTTACATCGCTTCCCTCCTCCCCTGAACTTTTTTTTTCGACTCTTTGCGTTCTGTCAAAAGGCTTTTCTTTCCCTAGAGAGCGGCCTGATTCATTGTTTTTTTCAAGAAGACTTAAACTTCCCTTTCTCATGGAGTTTTCCGTGCTCGAAGTTGATGTCCTTTTCTTTTATCTTTTTTCCAACGCGGTCTCGTTGTTTCCCCTTGCGCAGAGAACCTGTCCCACACTCCTGTACATAAGGAAAAATACGGCCTTTTCCCTTCCCTAAAGGATTATCTCCCTTTCGTATTTGCTTTCTTTTATACAATCTCCCGTGTCCATCGCCTTTTTCATGCACCAGCCCGGGTGTCGGGACAAAACGGATTCCTTTACTCAACAGAGAGTCGTTTTTTTCTCTCTCCTTTGTTTACTACCCTTAGACTCTCTGCAGATTCCACCACATCCCGCGGTCAGTGACAGTCTTTACTACCTGGGTGGGACGGGGCTCATAGAGATGATTGCCCCGGGAAGAGCGCATTATTTTTCTATGGACCCCCTCGAAATTCCTTGTGCGTAAAGCTCACGTCTTACTTCCCTTTCCTTTTTTCTAATTCAATAAGTGCTGCTGACCGCCCCCCCCCCGAACAAAAGGCATGACCCTAATGAAGACGATAGAATAACTCCCCTTTTGCGAAGTATTTTTTGGGCTGTTTTTTTTTTCGAACGCGCTGTTGTGTAGTCCCCCCGCGACCCTAACCCGTTCTTTTCTGGAATGAGTATGTCACCCCTAAACCCTTGCTCTCGTGCTTTCGCCCTCCCCCCCTCTGTTTAGCAAACTTTTTAGAAGGACCGACTTTTCCCGTTCTTTCGTATCAATGAAAGTATGTGTCCCCAATAAATGAAGCACTTTGGTACCGCGCCATGCTTTCCCAGACGGGTGTCCTTTCCCGAACGTCCCCTTCTTACTTTCTTTTTCCTGCCATACGTCCTCTCATTGCCCCTGATTTTCTTCCCTCCCTTCTGCAAGGCCTTCATCGCCTCCAAACAGCCAATACGCACTCTCCGTCACCGCCCGGTCGCGGGCACCCAGATCCTCTAAAGCGATTCCCCTGTCCCGGCGTTCACACACCAGCTTGTCCAAGGTCCTTGGGGACCTTACGCGATCCCCACTATTCTTTCAGATAGTCTCCTCCTCCCTTTGAATCCTCATCCCCCTTTTCTGCCAGGCATTTGATTGATTGAATTTTCCAGTCGGTTTACAGCTTGGAGGGGGTTTGGTGTCGCTCCGCAGAAGTTTTGTTTTTTCTTTAGTGACAACGTCCCATTTCTTTTCCCTGGTGAAGAGCTCTTTTTTATTGGCTGTTGGCAGCTTGCTACTAGTCCTTTCAGAAGGCATCCCCTTCCTCCCTCCTCTTTTCTGCGCTTTTTTTCCTTTTGTTTTTTTTTTTATTTCATTTTCTTGCTTCCTTCGGTAAAACAATGGAGTCATTGATTTTCCTACCCTTGCGCTTCTTTTTCTCCCGTAGGCCGTTCTTTTCCTTCCCTTTTGGCGCTCAACTGTTTGGATGGTGGGCGATTTCGAAAGCTGCAGACAGCGTTTAATTGGCTGCTTTTCTCCCTATCAATCCCCCCTTTCCTTCTTGGTCTTTTCTGACCACCCCCTCGCGGCTCCCTTGCAGAGTACAAGCCCGTAAGAGGGTTTTTCTTTCTTCGCGAATTTCCTTGGGATTTCTCTCGCCTATTCCTGGTGGTTTTTCTTCCCTCCTTTTGGAAGCTTCTATGATTGTGTCTATGAAATGAAGGGTGAACGCCGTCTTTTGCGGGGGGGATTTTTTTTTTTTCTCTTTTAAATTCCTTTTTCCCCCTTTTTGGTTTTCCATCTACATTTGCCCCAAAATAATGCTTGCCGTTGGGAACATAATCTCTCTATCCAAGTACCAACCGAGTGTAGGTTTCCTTCTCTTTCCCGTAAGAGGCCTTTTCTTTTTTACTCTCATGTTTTAGCGCCCTTGTTTCTTTCTTTGTGAGCGAACCGCGCAAGATGAACGACGATCTTTTCCTTCCTCCCGTAGTGTTTTCCCGCCCCGGTTGTCTTTTCTCAACAAACCCGAGATAAGTCCACTTCGACCAACTCCCTTTTGGCAATCCTTCTCAGGGAGGAGCACTTCCGCCCGTAAAAGCCATTTGCTCCTTCATGCTTTTCAGTCTGTCCTTCTTCTTTATTCTGCTCCCCTATTAGAGACGCGGGTTCCTTTCCAAGGAATTCCCTGTCCCCTTCCTTACGAGGGACCATTTCCACCTAGGGGCTCCCTTTGACCCACTTGGAAGACGGACGTCCTCCCCCTCTTTTTGCCAGAAATGCTCGGTCCTTCGCGCAGCCATTCCCCCCCCTGTGCTGAGCTGAAATTTTGGAGTTTTCTTTTCTGTTCAGACCCAGCACTTCCGCAAAAGTGTTAAGTTCCCGTCGAGGCCGTCTTTTCCCATCACTTTAAAGTTTTCCGATTCTTTCCCCCCAGTTGCACACGTGTGGTTCTCGGCGGACAATTCTTTTTGAAATAATCCGTTTCTCTTATTATGTGTTTTTCCCCTTACATCTCCGTCCCGAAGGTTCGACCAACCATCTTTTACCTAAGAAAGTATTGGGCATCCGGCCATGGCAGATGGCCCTCGCGCGTCAGCGCTTCTCGGAAATCCCTTCGGCTCTCCCCATTATTTATTTTCTGCGAGCCTCGCAGCCCGTGTTTTTCTGAGATTGCATGCACTCCAGTCAGGCGTAGCGTCCCTGTTCGATGTGAGTTTCGCTGGCCTATTCCCCCCTTCTTTGACACGCGATCTTTTTTTTGAGTTTCTCTTTTTATTCTGCTCTTCCCGCCAACCTTGCTTGCGCTCCTCCCTGGTAGGGCATGAAATCGCAGCGTTCTTTCCTGGGAGGAGAGGATAGCGCTCATTACGCTTGATTTCTTTGCCCTATACTATCCCCTGACGCGCGATTCTCCCCTGGGCGCGGATGTTTGCCAATCCTTCGGTTTCGACATTTTCCTATTTTTTTCTTACCTTCCCGCCGGTCCCCCCTTCTTCGTGGCATCCTCTGCATGGTTTTCAGATTGGTGCGCCGCCCCATCAAGGCGCTCATTTTCAATCTAGGCCTGGCAGAACTTGAAACCACGCTCCTGATGTTCCCGGGCTTTTTTTCTTTTTTTTCTCCTCCGCTTTTGCGGATGGTTCTTTTCGACCTGCTCCCTAACAATCCAACCTTGTTACTGGCGAACTCCTGCTCTCGATTGGGGTTAGGGCTTTCTTTGCGCATTGCGGTTCGAGATTTTCATTTGCAATTCTGACCTCTTCGATGCATGGCGTCGATTGGTCAGACGTTGTCCTATGAATGGAGTCGAGCAGGGAATGACTTCCTTCCCCTCGGTCTCAGAGAATCCACACTCGTCCTTCTGCCACTGATTTTTTACTTTTTAGAAGAATTCGTCTTGCATCCTTCGAATTGGTTCCCATCTCGTTTTGAGTTGAATTTATCTTCCCTGGCCCCAGCAATTTTTTTTTCTCCCGTATTTTCTTTTCTTCGTTGTTCGCTGAAGCACTCACCCTGTTTTCGTTTTTTTTTTACGGACGACGCTGCGCCCGCATCCCATCCGCGTCAGTGTCCCTCCACACGTCCCCTAAATCTTTTTTTTCATTAATAGCTCCAACGGGCATTTTTTTCCCCCTCCCGCACTTGCCCACGAATCTTTACTGTCTCTCATAACCTCGGCGTAGAAAGACGCAACGGAGCCCCCTGCAGGCATAACGTCCTCTCCCCCTTTTCCCCGACCCCACCCGGCCTCCCCCTTCCGACGTCTCTCCCCCACAGCAATTTCGCGCAGTAATTTTTCCCTGGGATGGACGCTTCGCTTTTTCGACGCGCTGGTGTGTCTCCCCCCGAGACCCTTCTCCGCTTGCTGTTTCTTCTTACACCTTTTCCTTCTTTTCGTCCCAAAGAGTTTCGCTCCCTGTTTTTCCAACAGACGACTTGGAAGGTGCGGGCATAAGTTCGTCGTCTCCCTCGAAACCCCCTTATCAATTCCTCCCCTGGTTTCCTGTGCCTCCGGTTTGATGACCGCTCACAACTAGCACTACCGCCGGCGAAACGCAGACTTCCCCTCATCAAGCCCGCGAAGCGAGGTTCCTCCTCCATGACTTAATAGCTTCTTCGCGCTCTCCTCGAGTGCCCCCTGTCGGCTCCCTTGCAGAAAGCGATGACCACCCTCTGCGGAGCGAACACCCTGCTGGACAAGGCCGATGCGTTCCTTCCCCCTTCTCATCATTCAACTTCCTTCATTTGAATCCCTCTCCCTATTTTTTTGTGAGCTGCCTCCCTTTCGATGTGAAGCATTTTTTTTGAAGAGAGTTTTAAAGTAGGAATTTCAGATTGGATTTTTCCTCTTTTGTTTTCCCCCACCTCGCTTTCTGACCTTTCAAAATAAGTTTTTTCTCTTCCGGTGTTTTTCCCCTTGGGTTTGGGTTTCTGCTCTTCGTAATTGCAGAAGGACGACTCCTTGACTGTAAGTTCTTCATGTAGCCCTCAGGCCTTTTTTTTGGTAGGTTCTGGAGCTTTCGCTCTGAGTGGTCAGGTGGGTCATGATCTTTTTTCAACTCTTTTTTTTCCGTAAGGCCGTCACATTGTCTCCCGTTGGCCTGAGCTTGCGAAAGGCTTTGATGCGAATCCGCGAGACAGTTTTTCCCCCTCCCGACTCTCCCGGTTTCGTTTTCTTTCCGGTTTTTTCTTTCCAAAACAGAGCGGCTTCAGAAGCCGAAGCGTCCATCAAAACGTTGTGAAGTTCATTCTTTCCTTCCGCCGGCTTCTTTTCTCTTGGGTCTTTATGATTTTGTCGGGTCAGCTGGCACTTCATTTGCGAATACGTTATGCCTGCAGGGTTTCCTTTTCAGCTCATTTTTCTTCTGCAAATTTTTCCCTCCATTTAAATGTTTGCTCATTACCCGCAAACTCTTTTTTTTGGAAAATAATCGCTATTTAATTGCCCCCGTACACACCGTGTTGGGGTTTCGAGATCCTTTCTTTTGATGAGGTGGCCGCTCTTTCTTCTTCCGTTCGGGTTTCGACACTTCGCGTTTCTTTTTTCACGTTTCCCTGTTTCGAAACCGTGTGGTCCCGACACCCTGTTGTGCAAGGTTGCGCGGAGGAGGTCCCCTCTCATTCCCAGGCCGCTTCCAGACGAATTCAGAATTCCCTCCCTTTCGGTAGCCGTTTTTTCCGTCTGCTAGTGTGCGTTTTTTCAATGATTGTGCAAAAGGAGGTATCGGTGCAAGGTGCACACAGGCCTTTCCTTACCCCTCCTTTCCTTTAAACCTCTCCTTCTTTACTTTGACTTCCTCGAATTGCCGAACTCAGGCTTTCCGAGCGAGAATATTCCCAGCCTTTTGCCCGCAATGCGAGGCCCCTTTTCGCAGCCATAAACCTTTTGTGATCCCCCTCGTTCGCTTTTGTTCTCTGCTCGGGACCCGACCTGCCCGCTTTCGAAAGTTAAAAGGTCGAGGCCTTGTCCAGCAAACCTCTCGGAGTTTCCCCTCTCGAACTGCGATCCTCCCCTCGCATTTTTCTGTTTGGACCTTTTCTTAACCAATCAGTCTAGAACATGCTCGTCTTTCTTATAGGACAAGCTGTAAAGACGCCGCGAATGTCAATCCCCTCTCCTGAAAAGTTAATCTTTCCCATCGTTTTCCCCCCCTTTTTATTCCTGCGACGGCTTCACTTCCCCTCGTATCAAAGCGTCTGGCTCTCGAATCCTCGCCAGACCCAAGAGTCGTTTTTCTATTCATTCCCGAAGAGGACCTCTGCAAGAAGTAGATCTCTGAATTCCTCCCCGTCT
>Ga0179593_1463150_pt1 | contig 15734 bp, 15 predicted proteins | sample CZODoug2_1_08_16_FD_185931 | JGI IMG/M metagenome (GOLD analysis project Ga0179593, IMG submission 185931) | Vadose zone soil fungal communities from Angelo Coast Range Reserve, California, USA - CZODoug2_1_08_16fungal (PacBio error correction) | ecosystem: Environmental > Terrestrial > Soil >... | reverse complement strand
TATTGACGTCCCGCAGCTGTTGCCCCCCTTGACCTTCATTCTTTGCCCAAGAAAAGGACTTTTGTCGTGGCCCCCCCCTCCCCCCGCCTCTTGCATTAGACTTCCCACTGATTTTCCCTTACTCGACCCTCACTCTAAGTCTCCGTCTCCACCGCATACTTCGTCGTGTTATTGCTCCGAGCGGGCTTTCTCGGAGTGTTTTCCCCAGATGAGAAAGCGCTACACCATTTCTGACCCCTCTTTTTCCTGGACGTTTTCGGCCTTGAGTATTTCCCCATTACCCAGGCTTTTTTTCTGCGGGGGTTTAACCGTCGCTGCCTGGGCTTTTCAGCCCCCCCCCCCCCTTTTTTTTTTTGGGTGCCGACCGCAGCAATTTTTTGATGCTGCTCAGTGCCTTTTTTGCCCTTACCCCACCCAACTCTTCGGTATACGGCGGCACCGTACTTTGTTTTGAATTTTAACAGTAAGTGTCTTCTCCCCCCAGCGTCTTTTTGGGCCCATGAGTTTTACCCCGTAGCACTGAATTGTATAATGCCCCTTTTTTCTAGCCCTTATTTTCCCAACCCCGACCCCGTCCCAGAACTGTCCCCTGATTTTTTAGCCCCCTCTCTAAAGCCTTAGCGTCCTGGGACCCCGTCTACCCAGTTGTGCTTAACGGGATCCGCAGGGGCTGTCACACAGGCAGTTTTGGATGTGGGGCTCACTGGCGGACGATCAGGAAATTTTGCAGTACCAGTGGAATCTTTTTTTGCTTCCCCTTTGGGGCCTTATCGGCCGGACACATTTTGCCTTCCAGGCCCATCCGTCCATCTTCCCACCAGTTGTCCCTCTGTACCTGTCCTCCCTCGCTACGCGGGAGGGTGATCGACTTTAATTCTTTTCGATTTCGTTTTTCACTTCCCAGACTCTTTTTCCTCAACCTATCCGGCTTAAATTTTCCGGCTTTGCCAATTCACCCTTGATTTTCCACTTTGCTGGAATCCCCCTTCATGTACACCCTTTGGGGCTATTGTTGGCATTTCGTTTAGTTTGTACTCCCCCAACCGTTCCTGTGGCCCGCGCTTATTTTTCCGGTTTTTCATACCGATTTTCCCCGGGATGCTTTTCAGGGCATGCCCTTTCCCGTATGTCCCCCCCAAACAGGTCCACCTTTAAGGTTTCCGGTCTCGAGGTCGTTGTACACTTACGATGGTTGCCCCCTTTTTTTTGATCTTCTCTTTTCTCGCTACGGCAATTGCCCGACGCACAACTCCTGTCAACCCTCAATTCCGCATTTTTGCAACTTCCGGCCCGTTTCGTCTGAAGCCAATTGCTAGGGACCTGCCTCTACAGAGGGCCCAGGTTTCTCTTTTCTGAACCCGTCCACTTGCCCTCCTTCCCCCAAAGACATCGGAGCCGCCCAAGCCATTTCCCGTTTTTATTTTCTCCCCTTATGAATCCCAGCACCCCTCTTTACTTTCCCCCTGTCTCGACTGGTCCAATCCTCTCGTTCCAAATCCGCATTTTTCTCTCCCTGTCGGCCCTGCTGGATCATGCTATCTTTTGCAGCCCGTTTTGTCTCTGTTGACCCTTTCCCCGGTTTTTTCTCTGACCCCTTCCCTTTTCCTGGTTTTTTGCCAGACTTTTTCATCTTTAAACATGGTGTCCGGGGCCTTGAAAGTGACCGTCCTTGGGTTTTTCTTTCCCCCCGTTTCCCTTCGGTTATTCAAAAAGCCTCAGTGATGTTCCGACAGAGTTTTTCACCTCAGTAACCCCCATTTTTTCCTATTCGCTGCCCTTGTGCACATTGCGTGCAGGTGCTTTTTTTTTTTTGAGCGTGCGCGGTGGTTTCCCCCCATCACCCCTTCGGATCTCTTTTGACTTCTTTCGTCTGGTTCTGATTAGGTTAGGTTTTGCATTTTACTTTTTATGGGACCCGGTCCAAGGTACCCCCACCTTCGGTTTCTCACCTCCCCCCCTTCTCTTTTCCTCCCCTTTCATCCATCCCCTGACTTTCGTTAAATTGCTACTTTATCCCTTGGGCCATAAGTGAGCCTTCTGAGCTGCACAGTGGTCCTCACTATTTCAAAACCCCCATCCCCCCCTTTCATCTCACGGTTCAGGCCCTAGCCTGTTTTACGCACGCCTGGACTTTTTGCAACTTATAGGTCCCCCGAGTGTTTCTCTATCCCCCCCTGTTTCATCCTAGGTCCAATGTTCCCTTTGTCTCATTCTGCAAGGCGGACCTGAGTCAGTCGTCCGCCCCCACCTCTGTGTCGTACTTTTTCCCCCCCCGACTCCGACCCAGTCCCAATTTTTGCCGTCTCTGACCGTTTCGCCTTCTTCTTTCGTCTTCCGGGTCTCGTTTTTCTGCGTTAGATTGCTCCCCCCAGCCCTTTGTGACCCCAAACCGTCAATCTTCTGTGTAGACACTCCCTGCCGCCGTGCAATTTTTGCGTTCCCCCCCTTCATTAGAACCCATTAGCCCTTTCTCCATTCCCTTTCATATTTTCTTCTCCCCGTGTTGTTTGTTGAGTCTGCGAGCTTTCCGATGAGCCATTTTTTTTTCCTTCTTACTGTTGCCTCAAAGGGCCGGCAACTGACATGAGAACTTTCTCATATATTCCTTAATTCATTCTGTACCTCTGGATAGCATACCCCTGAACCCGCATACATGATTTTCCCTTCCCTTCACCTGCCCACACGTCACCATAGACCCAAAACTTGTCATGGGGTCTTGGATTTTCTGGCCAACAAATAACTGCCCACACCCCTTTTGCCTTTTTTTACGCTTACACTTACCGGCCGGCTTCCTTTCGCACGTTTTCACAACTTTGTTGACCAGTTTGTGCCCTTTAGCTCCCCGGGGCCGCTAGGCTGCCACCAGATGGGCCCCCCCTCAGCCGTGGTGCTAGGGCCCATCAAATTTAAAGATGTGGCGTTTTCGCTGGCTTTTCGGAAGTTTGGGCCGCCATATGAGGTTACGTTTTTTTTTTTGAAGTTGACCCCCCTTCCAAATTTGTTCCCCCCCCCGGCTGTCTCCCTGTCTCTCTTTCCGATCGTCCCCCAGTAACTACTTGGGGTCCCCCCACGGTTGCATTGTCCTGACAATGCTGACTGGGGCGGTGGTTTGGCGACACCCTTTGTACCGTTTCTCGTTTTCCCTTCTGCGTAACTTTTCACCACACTGACAACTCGACCCGCTCGGTTTGTGTAGGTTTGACGTCAAATTGAATTGAAGTCACCATAGCACCCCCCCTTTTTGCCCACTCGATTCTGTCATTGGGTTGTGACCTTCCCCTTAGGCCACCTTCGTTCCACCCCGTCACCGTACGCCCGGGTTCTTCCAATCTTTTTTAGATGGATCGATTGGAGGATTTTCCCCTCACCCCGTTCTCTCCACACGGCTGCGATTTTTTTTTCCCCCCCTTTTTTTTTTTAATGGAACCCGTGGGTTTGTTACGCCCCCTCCCCGGGCGGCTTTTTCGGCTGCTTTCCTTCGGTTTTAAATAGCCTTTTTTTTTATTCTCCCTGTGGAACTTTTTTGATTCGTCGACACGTCAAGATAGTTTGCAGATTAAAGATTCCCCCGACCTGTGTATTCCACCCAGGGCGTATCAGAAGCAAGTAGAGTCCTATTACGTTCAAATTTTATCTCTTTTCTCGAGATTTCGTGTTTTAACTCGCGACCATTTCTTACGCTAGTTTCTTCTTCGTTTCATTTTCCTCCCGTGGCGTCTCATTCGTCCCGTTTTCGTTTGCTCGCTGGTGCCAAAGTTCCCCTGTCGCGGAAGGGGAATTTCAACAGTCTTGCGTCCACTCGTTATTTGATGCCCCTGTACCCCCGAGCTTCCTTAGCGTTTGTGCCAAGGCTTGCTGCCAATTCCTGACTTTTAACCAGGATTTCGTTTCCCTTGCCGATTTTCTCGTAGTAATATCCTTCCGGGGTGCCTTCTGGTTACTTTTTCAAACCACAATTTTTTTTTCCCCCCCCTATGAAGGGGCCTTCCCTTGAACTATTCGTTTTGACTCTATCCCTTCCTGCATTGCATGCCCTCGTTGAACTAGGGTACCCCCGGTGTTTTTTTTTAAACTGTCCCCTCCTTAGACCTTCTTTGTTTTGTTTTTGCGTTCCCTTTCCTCCCCCCCGCTCGAGTATTATCTTCCAAAACCTAAAAGAATGCCATTTTTAATTTCCCGTGTACCAGTTGTAGTTCAGCTTGGACTGCTACTGTTTTCTGTTTTTCAGCGTTGCGCCTTTCACTTCCGAGACCCTCTTGGCTAGTACCCCTGCTTCAATGGCCGAGCATCCCTAATGACAACTTCCTGCGGCATGGAATCAAGTAGTGCGTCCTTTCCCTTTGGTTACCCCCAGATTGGTCTCAGTGTCAGTCTCGGGATTTCCTCATTAACCTGTACGCCATCATCTATCAATTCAAAGGGACACGGCCGGCTGTAAGCACCGTTTTGTTGACCTTGTGATATTGTACGTCCCCCTTGAGTTCAACCGCAGCCCCCACAGGAATTTCCCAGCATCGGCAGTCAGGCAGTCACGCCCGTATTATTTTTCTGAAGCTGAGGGGGTATCGTTCTGCGCTTTACTGCTTACATTTTTTATTTGTGTGAACCTGGCGCTTCGGACCCCCCTTCAATTCTTATCGGTTCCGTCCGGTGCCCGGCCTCAAAAGTCAAGCTTTTTTCCACGGGCTACTCAAGGTTTATGTTCCCCATTACCCCCTTCCTGGGATGCAGTTTTGGGCCACCCTCATCGGTTACTTGGAGATTAGTTGTCTCTGTAGTTTTGCAAGACCCCCCCCCCCCCCCCCGGGGCGAGGCTTTTGTTCAGGTTTGGATTTGTGGTGGGTTTCAAGCAGCGCAGAAGTTTTCCATTTTGTCAGTGAACCCGGCTTTGCACGCCCCAGTCTCAACCAGGTGGGTTCCTTGTAGTTGGAAGTAATACGCAGGAGCCCGCAACGAGTGAATTTTCGAAATAAGATTGAGTATTGCTCCCACATCATTTAAAGACCAATAGGAGGGTCCCCCGTGGCTCCCTCCCTCCCCTCACTTAGGATTTATTTTTCCGCTACTTCCTCATTGTCGGGTCCGAGTAAAACACTGCGCTTGTCATTTTCTCCTCATCTTCTCATTCTTGTGGATGGACTCAGGAGTCTTTCTTTCTTTTATGGATTATTCTTCACGATCCCCCTATCTGGTGTTGTTAATATTCTTAAGATTAGTTTTTTTCCCATCGTTTTTTTCACCACTCCAGTTGCTTACAACAGCTCTACCCACACCTTCCCTTCACTCGTCCTATGTTCCAGCTCCCCGCTAAGGACCACCATTTGCCCCCCCTTTTTTCTCACTTGCCTTTCCAGTGCCCCTCCGGTGACGGCAACCCCCAACACCAAACGAGACCTTCTCACACCCCCTGGTTTTTGGGTCCATTTCGGACCAATGCACACATACATTTTCCCTTCCCTCACTTTTTCTTGTTGTGTTTGAGCTGTCCTTGCTGTTGTTTGGAACTTCCCCATTTTCCCCCCTCTTTATCTTATCCATTCGCTGGAGTTGCTGGGTGCAATGGCTTTCTTGCGGTTTTTGCTTTTCCCCCCGGCAGAGAACAGGTTATGTCGTGGATTTGTCAGGTTTTTTTCCAAATATCTGATGATGGCAAACTGTGATCCTGGTTTTCGAAGTTTCGGTTTTTCTACCGAATAGGACTCTTTTTTCTTGCCCCGCGATGTGCCATGGACCATCTTGGATCTTCACTTCCTCCGTTTCAAACTATCACTGGACTACTGGTGGCAATACCCCCCTCAGATGAAGTTTCATACCATTTTTCCTTTCATTTTTTTTTTAATCCTGCCCTCAATTCTCAACACCGTTCGAGCGAAATCATATTTCTTTTTTCTTCTGATCCTACTGGGGGCATACGTCCCGGAGTTGAAGTGAACATTTTCGAACAGCGCTACCCCTCCTTTTTTCTACCCGGACTAATTGCCCCTTGTGTTTTTTGCTCTTCTTATTTTTTCCCCCCCATGTTGACCACTGATGTCTTGAGGGGAGTGATCTTCTCAAAGCATCGATTTGGCTGCCCCTTATCCCCCCCAACCTGAACTTTCCTAAAAATTTATTTTTTATTGCTTTTTTCCCCCCCGAGCTTGCATTTGCAAAGATTTTCCCCCGGCTGTTTCCCCCCCCCGTAATTGACTTTTGATCCCACGTTTCCTGTGCCCTTTTCGTCAAACATGCGTTGACCCCAAGTTCCCCCGTTTTTCCCCCCACCCCGTTCTTTGACTCCTTCTTTCCGTCCCACATCCCTCCCCGCTAAACCGCGTCAGATTTTCATGTTTTTTGTCATCTCACTGAGACCCAAAAAACACCTTGAGACTTTTTCAGGAACCCTCCTATTACTTCGTGATGACTGTTCCCGTTTCTTTATTGCCAGGGACTTTATGCCTTGGCTCCCTTGTTGGTACTGTGAATCAAGGTGACATTGCATGCTGCATTTGGTTTACAAGTTTTTCCCCCTTATTTCTTTTCTTCCCTTTTTATGTGCATGTCAATTCCGGAAGCACCTTTCCAATTGCTTCCTCCTGTTCATTGATAAGAAGGCTCTCCCTTCCCGGTTTTATTTGCTTTTTTGATCATTCATAAGACTGATCCCCTGAATCTCTTGTCCTTACCCCCGTCGAACGGCGTGCCAACCCCCCCCGTTCTCAATTTTGGTTACAAGACCCCCTTTGCCATTCAATTGCCATTCTTTGGAATTAGAGCTTTTTTTTCTTGACCCTAACCGGTCCCGTGAGCGCCTTTTGCTTTCCTTTTGTTTCCCTTTCTTCCCCGGATGCGTCCCTTTTAGTAGGGGAGGCTACTTTCCCCGAACCCCCCGTGACCATTATTGTTCCCTCGGTTTAGATTTCCGGTTGGTTTTCCAAACCCCCCTTGGTTTATTGCCCCGGCAGATTTCTTCTCCCGAGTCTTTTAATTTTCACAGTTTCGCGGTACCAGCAAAATGTCTGAGAACTTTTTCCCTACATCATCAAGCAGGACCTATCCGCTTTGCCATGCGCGCGTGTGCGGACAACTGAGATGCCCAGCTTTGACTGCAAAGTTCCCCAGTTGCCCATTTGTACGTTTCCAAGACCACATTTTTTCGTCGTAACGTCCCCACCTTTTTGTTATTTGCAGTTTCCTCGATCCCGTCAAAGCACGACCCATTTCGTCTCCCTTTCCCCAATGTAGTCGTCCACTTGTGTTGTGGGTGTTTTGTTTCACCCAACCCCATCTTTTTCGAGTGTCCTCCATTTTGACTAGGTGCTAGTTTCTCATTTTATGTGCACTTATCCTGGGTTTCCCAGCAGGTCACTGTGTCAAATCCTTCAGTCTTCGCTAACTCAATTCAACATGGATGACTGAATCTCAGATTTTAACTAAGACTCTGCATTATCCCCCTAACAACCTTTTTTTCGTACACAAGTCCATTCCGTCCAACCCCGAGGAAGTAGCTTTCTTTGTTTTTTTTTCGTTGTACTGAGTTGGCACCCATAAGTCACTCGTCTTCCCTTTGTCATAACGCCTGGTTTCGCTTTGTGGTCTATTGACCGAGGTTGTGGCCAAATTCCATCACACCCTTCTTTTTTGTGTTTTTTCTTGATCTTTTCCCCCGAGTTCTTCTTCCAGGGTTGTATTAGGCCCTGTAGGTCCAGCTTCGAGGACCACTGTTCACAGTAATGTTAGTTCTTTTCCCTTCCTCCTCCCCGTCTAGTTTCCGGAAAGTTATCTTCAGCTTTTGGCCGTGCGACCTGCGCTAGGAACATCTTTGGCACCTCCTTCGTTTCCCAACCCCCTCCCCTCAAGTGTAACCCCGTTGACTGCAACCCCGCCAAGCCCCCCCGCCCCAAACGTCAGTTTTTGGATGGCCTGATGACTTCGTAGCTGTTTCCGCGTGTGGACTTTTCCAGCCCCCCCCAGGCATGCCTCCTGCCAACCCCCCACTTGACCCCCCGTGTACTGCCATTTCGCAAGCCTTCAACGATTTTTATGTTCTCCCCTATCCACAACTCGTCCTTTTTGTTTCTGTTGATTTTCCTCTTCCGCCCCAGCAATTTTTCCGCTTGCTCAAAACCCCTTTGAAGTCGGTCCACTGCCTCTCCCCAAGGTGCTTTTCTCCCCGCCCGAGTTGAGGACCGCCTTCCACCGATCCGGAAATCTCGTTTTTTTCCAAACTCATTGCCCGCTCCCTTTTCGCAGTGCCTTCGCACCCGTTTTTCTACCTTTTTTCTTCGACAACCAGTTGTCTCTCCTGACACAAAATTTGTGTTGTTTTGATTTTTTTGATTTTTTCTTTGACTGTTTGCATTCTACCTTCCTACACATTTGCTCCGGCCTTTCTGCGAAAGGGTTTCCTGGAAGGATGGTATGGTGAGCTTTTTCCTTTTTTCGTTCTTTTGCTGGCCCCCCCGGCCCCTGGTAGGGCTTTTGACGTCCCCCCCGTCCCCTTCTCTGGATTGTGTCAGTCCCCAACGCCTACCCCCCCCCCCCCCCCTTATTTTCCCCGTCCAGTCCGCTTGGTCGTCCTTGCCTTTTTTCCAAATTGTGAATGTGGGAGGTTTCTATTGATTGTAAACACCACCCCTCAAACACCCCAATCCGTGGTTTTTTCCGTCGTTATCCTCTACCTTTTCTTGTTTCGTTTTCTTCCACGGTTTTCGTTTAACTAGGAATTTTCCTCTTTAAGGCGTTCGAGTATGAGGAGGACCCCACCCCCCGAGGCACCCTAAATACGTACGTTCTGGCAGCTTCACCGGTACCAAGCACCCGCCATTCCCCAGTTCTCGTGTCGGTGTCCTGTAGTACTGCTCTTCGGAGGTTGTTCGATGAGGGGGTGTTTTTATTGACGTTTTTCCAAATTTTTTTCTTTTGTGCCTGCGCCGTTGTCTCCGGCGTTTTTCCAGTCGATGCTTTGGCCGAAGACTTTCCAACTCTTGCTTGCCCGGACCCGTCTACCCGAGAACAAATGGGTGGTCTCACCTTGTTTTTTTTCTTTTCGTCTGGTCCCCCCTCGTGATCACCAAATTCACCCCTATCTCTTTTGAACACCGCAAGGATTCATCACTGTAACTGATCGGGAATTCGTTCTCGTTCTGCCCCCCTACTTAAACCTCAGAGTCTCTTTTAAACCTGACCCCAAAGGAAGTGCGGCCACACCCCCTTGAGTTCAGAGAGTAAGGCCATTTTTCGAATGTTCCCCCGACCCCATTTAGTCCCATACCCTTTCCGACTGTGCGCTTTTACCCCTAACCAGCAAAAAATGGCCACTTGGTTCCCTTACGGAACCAACCCCCGGAAAGGATTTTGCCCCTTTTCCTTCTTTCGGGTTGCACCAATGTAGTTGATTGTCTGGCCGACCCCCAAGGCCACGTTCATGGCTTTGTCGCGGCCCCCACCTGGACGAAGATTTGTCGAAGGGGATTTACACCCCCAATTGCCTTTATTTTCCAATTACAGGGATCGACCCACGGATCAAGTTAGTCTTTCTATTCTTGTGCCCTTCCCCTTCTTCGTGGGGACAGTGGGTATTAAAGATTTGTTTCATTCCCTTTCCGTTGTCTCGACTGTTGATAATCCGCGCGATTTTTGCTGCAGACCGAGGGACCCATCACGTCAATCCTTGGACCTTTTTCCACGGTGTGGCCTCTGTAGTGTTCCGCCAAGAGATTCTTTTTCTCGGCTTCAGGGGCTTTTTGATTACATTGAAGGGCTCCCCCTCCCTATTTGGTTCCGCCCCCCGGAAGCTTCGCTTCTCTCTTTCTCCATTCTACGCCTGTTTGGCGATTGGACTTTAACCCCTTTTCCACTAGACTCGCGCCTGTCATTAACGTGTGTTATTGCGTTCGCAGAAATGATCCCACGTCTCCATTTTCCCGGGGTCCACCTCATCACAACCGTAGAAAACTTTTTTTTTTTTTTTTCCCAATTTTTTTCTTTTTTCCCACCTCAACTCTCCACTTCCATCCCTTCGCGCCTTTTGTTTTTTTTTTTTTCACAATTACTTTCCCCCCTCCCCAACACCTCTTCTCTCCGCTCCAACTCCTAGCACTTGTTTGGCATTTTTTTTTTTTTTTTTCTTTGCCATGGCCCCCTCTCGTTAAGGACCGTTCTTTTTCTCCGAGTTTTTTGTCCGTCCTTGCCCTTGCATTCTAGAGGTCGGGATCTTTTCGGGTAAGTACTTCTTTTAAGTTCCTTTCTAACTGCGGGTCTCGCACGCCTTCCAGTCCCTTGTGTTATAACTTTTTACCGTCTTTTCTTCTTTTCGTTTTCGTGCCTTTCCGCCTCCCATGTGCCATTGATTAATTCCCCCCACTTGCCACGTTCCGTCGTCCGGTACTTCCAGTGCCCTTGCAACCACCGTACCATCCAACTGCCCCCCGTTTGAGTTCAAGTTCGCTCCGCAACACGGCGGCGATTTTTTCGTTCCTCTTCGAGTGTGATTATGCGGCTCCTCTTACCTACTCTGCCCATTGCCTGTATTGTGTATGGCTTTTCGGTGCAGCACGGATTGTTTCTCAAGTCCTGGTTCTGTCATTCCAAACAAAGCCACCGGTTTTCTTTTTTTTTTTTTACAACCTCCTTGACAAAGAAGCTTATCCCCTTCACAAATTAGGTCACTTAACTTGGTTACCCGCAGGCTTTTTTCCTATTTCTCTCCGGGATTAAGTCCCATCCTTTTCAGCGTGGGTAGTTTCTCTGGCTGGTTTCTTGCCTCGCTCCGTTAATTCCCAGTCTTGACTGTGTTCAGAGTTTCCCCTTCTCCTTCCCCCTTTGTTTTCCATGGCCAATCCGTTTTTTGCGTCCAAGGAACATTTCTCTGCCTTTTTTTCTGACAAAAAGCTTGGGTTTGTGGGTGTTTCTCTCCTTCTCCTTTTCCTGAAAGCCTTTTTTTTTTCCCGCGGCCCACCCCCGTCTGACCCCTACCCCCGTCTTAGGGCTGCCTTCTCCCCGTGGTCACGCTTTTTTTTTTTTCCAATTTTTCGTGGGATTTCCTCAGGATGTGTGTTCTCCCGGCCTGTCCAGTCCTCTTTGATTCCTTTTCCGGCCCTTTTCCCCTTTGCAATTCCCAGGGCATTTCCTTCGGTTTTTTTTTTCACTTTTTTCTTGTCCTATCGGCTTGTCCACTTCTTTTTTTGGTACACTCCCCCCTTCCCAAAAAAAGATGCGTGTTCCTTACCTAGGTCGTCTCCGGCGACCACGAGACCCCCAAGCCCGCCCCCTTTTCCCCCTGTTTTTCAAACTTGTTGCCCCTTCCATCATGCCCCCCCGAAACGTGAACCAAAAACCCCCAATTCACCCCATTTTAGTGAATTCCCTCTTCGTGTTTTCCACCCTGCGTGCTTAACTCCCATCTCTCTCTTTTTCAAAATCTTTTTTTGTCTTGAATGTGGGCTGGTGTTTCGTGCCCACGCTAATTCCTTAGACTTTTTCTCTTTAGTTTGTCTTGTTGAGGTGAGTCGGTTTTCCTGTGAGCTCTGTGTACGGTTTTTCCCTTTTGACCCTTGTTTGAATGCCAGTCTTCTGCGTGGCCCTTTCCTGTCCCTATCTCTTTCTGGGGCCCACGTGTTATCGCTTGGGTCACCCCCCTTTTTTTTGGTCCGTTGCTTGTACCCCGCCTAATTTGACACTATAGTTTTTCCCGATCTTACCCCGACGGCCCTGGAGTCATCATCGTTTTGAACCCCCCTTATCCAATTCCTCCTGGTTAGATTTGTGCATTTGCCTTCCCCGCCCATCCAATTCCCTTTTTTTTTCCCTCGTACTTCCTGGTCGCCTGTCTAATCTATTTTCGGCATCCCTCCCTTTGGCAGCGTAGTTTGCCGTTTCTTCTTTTGCGTTGAGCAGCACCCCCCTGTATTTATGTTGCCCCCGGGCCTATTATTGTGTTGCTTGCGTATTCCTTTTCTGTTTATTTTTTTTTTTTCTTTTCTTGCTCCCCCCCCGTCCCGATTCTTTTTCGGTAACACCTGGTTGTTCCCGCCCCCAACTTTGACGCCCGTTTCCCTTTGTGTTTCCAGCTGCCCTCGTTCTGACCCAAGATTGCGGGCCGGCGTTCCCCCTTCAGGACCCCGTCCTTCCCATGTTCCTCACAACCCACTTTTCCGTTTTTGTACTTTTACGGGTCCCCCCGCTACTTTTTACTACTTTCTGTGATAGCCGTTTTCAGATAAACGAAAGCTCCTCTTCACTTTTAATGAGGACGTAGTATTAACGCGATCGGTTAGGCCCCCCCTCCCTTTATACTGGTTTTTCTTTTGCCGGGGTTTGATTTGTTTTTTGTTGTCAAAGGGTCCTGTTGTGATGGTCACTGTTGGTTTCCCGATTTCCCCTTCGCAGCCGGCATAGGTTTCTGTGGAATTTATCTGCTATTTGATGTTCTTCTTTTCACCTGCCCCTGTCCCCAGTGTGACTCGTCCTTCCCCATGATACGCTCGCTTCCCCTTTTTTTAGCTGAGTATCATTGGCCCTCTACGATCCCGCCACCCTCGCAAGCGTCGAACGTTGAGCCCCCCACCCCCTCTTTTCTTCCGGATTTACTGGTCCCCCCTTGCCCATTAACCCTGTTCCTTTTGTTTTGAATCTGCCCTCGCTTTGACCGCAAGCTTTTTTGTGGGAGTCCTATTTCCCCCTTTGTCAATTCCTATTCTTCATTCTGGATTGTCTCCTCCCCCCCCTCCCGTAACCCAAGTTTGAACTGGCCCTCGGTCGTAGAGGTTTTTTTGGTTTTTTTTTCCCCTCCGATTCCCGGATCTTCTGTCTCTGATACGAGGCCACTTTCGATCAACCTCCCTTTTCGCCTTCAACCAGTTCCCTTTGGGCAAGTTCCCCGTCGCCCCCCCATATCCGATTGTGTTCACTAAGATTCCCCTCTGCTGTTTCGTTTAAATTTTCCCCCTTTTGCCTTTTCCCTGTTTTTGAACCCTCTGTTCCCCCCCCTCCCCAAGATAAGGCCCACAGACTCGGAGCTCAAGGACCACTCCTTTTAACACTTCTTTTCCGCACCACTGTCCTCCCTTGCCCCCTAAGCGTCCTTTTTCCCTTTCCCCCCTTTCTAGCATAGTCTTATGTTCTGATTCATGTTCTTTGTTTTGCAGCCGGTAGATGACCTTCTTTTCGCTTGTTTTCCCCGCGAATCCCCTTCCCCCAACTGGGTTCCCCTACCTCCTCCTCATTTCCCAACTACCTCTGCGCCTCCAAGACTCTTTCTTCTTACCCACTTTTCCCTTTTCCTTGGTCCCCAAAGAGTTCCACTTTCTGTCCTTTAGGACGTTTCGGTTCTTTGACAATAAGTACTCCGATTCTTTCATTCTGCAGTTGACTTCGAGTTCCATTCCTGCTTTGTTTTTTGTTCTCGTTTTCGGCTTTTGTTTTATCCAGACCCCCAGGACTCGCTGTGTCTGCTCAGTCTTTTTTTTTTGCATGCCTCCCTCTCGGCCCCAAGTGTTATTTTTTTTTGATTTTCAATTTATGAACGGACCGTTTCCTTTCCACGTTCCTTTTTTTTTTATAATTCCAGACCAGGACTCGTAGTCCCCTGCGTCCGCCTTGTTCCAGGCGACCTGCGTTTTCGCGTTCCCATTGTGGTTCCGTCATCGACAATCCAAAACCCTTATCGCGCTATTTTTGCACCTTCCAGTTGCTTTTCCTTGCCCCGAGTAACCCCTGCCAGCACTCTTGTAGTGTGCCCGCGTGTTTCTTTTGATTTACCCAAGGACCAGTTTCACCCTTTTCCCTTTTCTTTTTCCTTTCCTCCCGACCATTTTTGTCCGTGTAGCGTCTTCTCTAACACAATCAGCGTTTTGTTCTCTTTCTTTTCAAGTATTTACCGTCCTTTCCACATTGGCCTTCCCTTTTTGTAACCCCGTGTCCTCTACTGCGTTTTTTTTATTTTCTGCGTTTTTCTTCCCTTTGCTTATCCCTTGACCTTCCCAGTTAACCTCTTTCGCGCCAACTCTTGCCCTCCTTCCTTTGGTCGCAAATGCATTTAAGCCCCCCCGGCGGCCTTCGAAATCTGAGAGTAGGGTCCCCTCTCAGCCTCTTTCTTTGTGTTTTTTTTTCTTTTCTAGACTATCCGATTCTGAACTTTAACCTTTCTTTGCCATTCCCTTATTCTTCCAAGTTATTTTTTCGGACTTAGTTCTCTCGATGCTTTCTTCGCCCCATAGGCCCCTTTTTTACACCTCCTTCCGGTCCTCGAACCCCCCCCGACCCCGTCCTCCCTTAAGTTCACTCCCCTGAAGTTGCATCTTGCCACCCAAAACTTTTCCACCACATGGAATGGGGGTTCTTCCCCCCAGCACCCACACCCCTCTAATTTTTTCTGATTTCTCTAACTCGATGTTCTTTGCCGATCTGTGAGAACACGCACCAGAAGTCTGTTTCCATTGTGGCTGTTCTTGACCTTGTATTATCTTTTAAGGATGCCCAATCCTTTGGTCCCAAACGACTTTCTTCGGCAATCCTCGGTTGCTGTGCGACGATTTTTTCTCATCTTACTTCTTCTTTCTGGCCTATTTTGGATCAGCATCCCGCTGTGTTAGATCCCTTTCGAGGGTTCATGTTGGGATCCCCCCCAATTGTGTTGTCGCGTTCAGACCAAATGCATTACCTTGTATCAGCATTTGGTTTTTGTTGCATCTCCCTTTTCTTTATCTACTTTTCTCACCATCAATGTTTTTCTTGGCCGATAGCGTCGGAATCTAAGTGACCCTTGGATTCAGCTTGGAACCTCTCCCATTCGGTGTGTCTTCTACATAATTTCCGTCTGCCGCACTCCTCCCCCGTTTGTTTCTTCTGGTATCGGTACCTGTGCCCAGAAGCCCACGTCCGGCCTCGCTCCTCTTCACTTACCTCCTGTCTCTGATTGAAGCGTTCAACCAATTCTCCGGATTCTCCACTAGTAACCCCCCGGTCTTTCTGAACATGTCCTCCCTCCAACAATTCTCTTTTTTTTCGGTTTTCCCCCTTTCCTACCTTTCCCGTAGACAAACCCCCAGGGTCCTAGTTTTCTTCTTTTTTCCACCCTGTTCTTCGGTCTTTTCACTCCACCTTTTCTCTGCACTCCCTCAGAGATTCCCCCCGCATTTTTTTGTTGCCTATTGAAATCCCTGCCCCCCTCTTCTGATATGCCTTTTGGTTTGACCTGAAACCACTCGTATTACGCCCGTCCCCCCCTGGCACCGTTTCTCTTCCCTTGATGTTCCCACCCTAATAAGGAACTTCTCGTCATCGTTTTCACCCTCTTTTTCCCCCCCGTTTTAATGTCGATTTGCCCATTCTGACTACCGTCTTTCTCTTCCTGGCCACAAAAAAACATAAATGTGCACTTTTTTGGTGTCACTACGGCCCCCCCCCACCTGCTGCTGGCCGTTTCGAATTCGGTTTGACCAAAGATGCGACTTTTGTGCCGCCGGGGACTTCAGTTTTTCGCGAGCCCCTACCTTTTATCATTTATCCTACCCGGTGCCGCACAACCAGAGTCAGTCTCCCTGACGGTTTTCTGATACTTTTTCCCCCGCCCAATCAAATCCCGCTTTGTCCTCGGACCTTGGTTTTTCCTTTTCAGCCCCCACCGGGCTTACAGTATGCTTCCTTTCGTTTCTAAGAGTCTTTTACTGCGGGCCGTCTATTTCAGGCCGTTTGTTGTGGTACTTGTGTGTCACTCATTTCCGGCTCTCTCCTTTCCCTTTGGGGGAATCCTC
>Ga0179593_1424848_pt1 | contig 15734 bp, 14 predicted proteins | sample CZODoug2_1_08_16_FD_185931 | JGI IMG/M metagenome (GOLD analysis project Ga0179593, IMG submission 185931) | Vadose zone soil fungal communities from Angelo Coast Range Reserve, California, USA - CZODoug2_1_08_16fungal (PacBio error correction) | ecosystem: Environmental > Terrestrial > Soil >... | reverse complement strand
GCAGGACTAAGGCCCATAGGGAGGAAACATCGACGTCCCTTTGTCGCTTTGCGCAGCCCTATTTTTTTGAACCTATTTTGAACCTTTCTCCAGCTCGCCTTGTTTCGGGCTCTGTCCCGTCTACGTTTTCGCGGAGGAACCTCTGCGTCAGCTCAGTCAGCTCGCCTTTTTTTCTTGCCACTTCGCCTCTGTTCCTGGACGATTTTTTCCAGCGCTTCTTCTGATTTGAATATTTCGACTGGAACGAGTGCTTTACCCTTTGGTCCCCCTCGAAATCCCCTTCAGTGATTTTTCTCCACTCCTCTTCGGACCAAGTGGATAATCGCGTAGGCGTGCTCGGTCGGAAAAAGGTCCATGACAGGCGTAGCGGTTCGCTCATTACCCCTCCCTTCCGTACCTATTCGTGCGTTTTTTTGGTTTTTAACGAAACAGCCCCTGCTCGTTAAAGCGGTTTCACCATCGCGCTTCCATTTCCGGGGCCTTCTCAAGAAGGTGTTGTAGAGGCCTCCTCTTGACCCCGCGTCGGGTGTTCTCCCGCCACGAGGCGTCCAGCACCTCCCGGCGCGTTCTACATAAGGATTCATCCCGCCTCGTTGGATGCGATGCTTTCAAGTTCATTGCCCGTTCAAGGTTCTTTGACCGAGGACGTTAGCCCTAGTTTGAATGCCCTGATCGTTCATATCAACGTTGTGCTCTGTGCCAGCTTTTTCCGCGGGCGAGCAGCCGTTTCCTGCGACTTCACCTCCCGTTTTTGTAATTTTCAATGTCCGCTTCTATTAGGTCCGCGCTTGCTTCCGCATGAGCCAGGGCGGTCGTCGCCGGGGCATTTGGCAGCCTTCTCCTCTTCCTCTTGCACTTCGCCAGGCGGCCCGGCTGCGTACACTTCTCGGGAGACGCCGACCTTGTCCCTCGAAGGACCCTAAATCCCGCTAATTTATAGACAAGCGATCTGCCTCTCAGAGAGGGCCTTCCACTGAGCACGCTTTCGTCAGTGACCGGTAGCATGATGCTAGTTTTTGATTGTGGCAACTCACCCCCCGTATCGGCGTATTTTCGATCGTAGACCAGTTCGTTAGCTCCCTCTCGAGTTCTTTCTTCCTTTCCTGCCAGGAGAAGGGCGAAGCATGCACTCGATCCAGGATTTACTATTTTTTTTATGGCTGATCCGTCCTACTTCGGATCTTCCCAAGTTATCGTCACGAGCTAACCTCGACGATGCGCCTGCGATCATAGTCTGATCTTCTCTACGACTTGACCCTCTTTACTCTCTCGGCGCACCCTTCTTTCTCCCTCCTCCTTGTTTTTGTTCTTTTTTTCATATCGGTATGTCGTTAGAGTGCCGACTCTTGCTGAAACGCGTCTCCATGCAGTGAAGATTTCTCATCCTCTTCCTTTTTTCTGGCGTCCTTACCTTCGGGTCGCGAATCCTCTTCTTCGTTCTTACCTTGATCCAGTGGGACGGAACTTTAACTCTCCTGCAGGAGCTAAACGACTCCGTTTTCTACTATCGTCGATCTCCCGTCCCCTGTTGAGGTCACGAGACCCCCGAGCGCTGATTCATTCTAAGTCGAGCGCATTTTGCTGTCGGTCCCTGTTCCTCTGGCATCGCCGTGGACGTCTGTCGGCTGTTTCTTCTAGTTCATTTACCTTATTTGGCAGCCGCCCTAGAGACTTTGTCAAGACTCTCTGGAGTGATCGCCTCAGTCCTGCGATCTTTGAAAGGCACCATGCCTCCGTAGACCTTCTCCAGTCCTTCTTCCCGAACGATGTCCCGACTCAGATGGGAGCCGCACAGTGGCGTCCACTGCCGCGGTTGAAGCGAATGAAATTTCGATTTCCCTCGTAAAGGGTACCCCTGTGCAGCAGAATTGCCTTCACCCACTTGCATCTCAATCGGCCACGACCTATCTTGCTTAGGAGTCTATTTTCAAACGAACTGTGGTTAACCTCCTGGAGCCTCTCCTGCCACCTCCCTGACCCCTCGATTTTGATTCGGCCGTGAGGAAACATGCGAAGTGCTACTCGGTTCGAGGTGAGCCATCCCTCGGTGCTACGTTTAATCGTCGGACCTTACAGTTTTTCGTTCTCAAGCACCCGTTCCAGCTCTAACTAGGATTTTACATTGGGAAATTCCATCGCTGTGATAGGGTAGGTTCCCTACCCCCAACTTCACTATCGTGCCATTTAACTTCTCAGCCTAGGCCCAAGTACCTATGGAAATTTTTTCCCTTCGATTATGGCTACGCTGAGGATAAAGGTTTGCCACCTCCTTACTCGCGCGACGCCGACTTGACTGGTGCGGCTGCTCTTATGGTTTGCCCTTGGAAAGTCGCCAGTGGTTGACGGATCTCTACGATACTCAGGCTCCGTCTCCCCCTTCCACCAAGTTGCTCTTTCTAAATTCTCTTCGTGCTAAAGCTTTTCATTTTTTCCTCCTCCCCTCTCAGCCTACAAGGAGGCGCTGGGTTCTTTGCCAAGTGACTCCTATGAGGAGCTGAGCCTTAGGTCCCCACTGCTTCCTATTTTTGCCGAAATTGGCTAGTCGCACGTTTCTTCCACACCCCCTAGCGTTTCTGCTAGGACGAAGGGTCGCTTTCAGATAATTCTTTACCCGTGTCTCCCGAATGAGTTCACGCTGATTTCTTTCTTCCCACTGCGCTCTTGTACATACCGTAGACTCTGATGGCCCCCGGGTTGTATACGTCGGCACGTCTTCTTTTCATGAGCGGAGTAATGAGGTCCGATCTTCCTTCTCGGGCCTCGCTTTTTTAGAGCTTTCAGATCGTAGATCCAGTCCGAATTAGAAGTGGGGAACAAAACTTGGGGTTCACATTTTTTTTCATTTTTCTCCTCTTCTGTCGCGCGGTTGTGAGATTTCTTAGTCCCCCCAAGCTGACTCGATCCCGAGTCCGTTTCCGTGCACGAAGCTGAAATGAGGTGTTACTTCTATTCTTCGCTTTTTTTCTTTGGCACAGACAGGGATTTCCACATCTATTCATGGAATGAATTTCCGTGTAATCCTCCCTCCTGTTTTGACCCCTCTACGAGTCGGTGATGGAATAGAGATCTCCACTTCTTCCTCCCCCCCCTTTCCCAATGACCAGTTACTTGGTGGCACCACGTGGCCGTAGCCGAGTACCAGAAGCGAAGCTGTGCTCCTTGTGGGAGTTGTGATCGAGATCCCTCCTAATTAGAAACCTTTCTTCTCTATCAGCATAGGTAACGTGACTACATTCACCGCCCGTAACGCGTCTAGTTAATCTCTTCTCGCTGAAAGGTTACCTTCGCCGCTAGATCGCTTCCGGGCAGAGGAGGTTGCCTTCGATTTGTATCTTGAAATCAGTCTTGGATTGCCCCGTTTTGCCACGCGACCATCTAGTCTTACGATGCGGATCTCCCCTTTAATAGGTTTGTTCTCACTCACCTATCTTAGTCTAGGTTTCAATTTTTGAGTTAGACCCTCTCTCATCGAGATCGACGTCCATGACGTATCCTTCTTCCCCAACGCTTTCCCCCCGCCTCATAGGAGAAGGTCTAAATCTAGCGAGCCGTTTTTTCTTCTCGAGAGTAAGGGTCTTTTTTCCTGTCCCCTCTTTTCACGGTCACCTATAGCGCATAATTATCGGTTCTCATCAAGACACCCGCTTTTCACCGTCATTTCACAGCTCCCGTCCTTTCTTAGTCTCCGTACCCCCCGTTGTCCGCCAAGTACTGGATTGTAGTAGGATTTGGGGCGTACTTTACTTTGGAGGTCCTCGTCTTTGTTGACGAACGAGACGCCGAGTCGTGTTCCTTCCATGACAGCACGCCCCTGTCTGCCAAACCTTCTGAAGATACACTACGGGGTACAAGTTCATTCTCGTGTTCTCCCTTCGAGACTGTTCACGCGAATATCAGAGATTTGCTCCTTTTCCTCCTCTACTTCTCACCCCATAAGCGAGTGGTCTACCTCCTTACTTCTGACGTTGATCTACGCGTCGGACTCACTCGAGTCCCTCGACGCAACCGATCGTGGGACCCTCAGTACGCCCTCTCGGTCCCCCCTCCCAATAGACGGAATTTTACCCCCTCATCGAAGGCCAACCTTCTTCTACGGTGCCAATGAGTCGTGGTTGAAGCATACTCACCCAGTCTTCACGACCTTGCCCGGGAGACCCCCCCTTTCCTTAGTTTAATACGACCTAACTCACCCTTCTCGGCCTCGTCAAAATGGTGGGAACATGACTCACGAGTCACTTTGCGGTACCTCGTCCCTAGTTTCAGCTTGAGATGCTCATCGAGAAAACTTCAGCCTCCTTTACGCTTGTCGGACCGGATCGGACAGTTCCGTTGCTCTCTTCTAGCTCCGGATGGAGCGAGACAATATTCCGGAATTCTGTTTCTCGGCATCCCCTGCCGCTTTTTCTGAGCCCCTCTTCTCGGAGAGACGCGGACTCCCCATCTGAGAATGGACACCCTTCAATGTGCTTTTTCCTCACTCGTCTCCCTTTTAGCAAGTTTAAGTGTTCTTTTTTATTTTTCGATCCTCCGATCATTCAGGCCCTCGTCGCTTCGTCAACCGTTCCATGGCCCGGTCATCTCCGATTCCGAATTTTTTTCCAGAGCGGACTGGCCCGTTAACGAACGCTCAGTCACTACGGCACCATCGCCCTTTAGATCTGCGCCGGATTCGTCGTAACTGGTTGTAGATTTAAGACTATTGCCCCACCTCTCGCCCCCGGGTTTTTTTTAGCACGATCTCAGCCCACTTCGGCGATGTGTCTTCCTCTTCACCACTCTTCGGGGGGTCCGACTTTGTCCGCGCTTGCGCAAGTCCCCTTTACTTCCCATAGTCTGCTTCCGATTCGAGCCAGGTCCCGACTGGCCGATGATTCTTTCTGTTTGTTCCCGGCATAGATGCATAAGGGACGAATTTTTTAGATTCCCTTGCTCTTCTTTCCCTCCTTTTGTCTTCCTTTTTCGCCGTTCATGTTCCACCCTCCCCCCTTCCCCGAGGCCCCCAGTTCTTTTTCGTCCTCGATGAATTTGTTTACTAGGCAGAGTTTGCGCCTCCACGCCGCTATGCCCCGCCATTCGCGGCGTCTATCCATCCTTCCCCCTTTTTCCCCCGACGTCCAATAGTAAGACCCTCAGAAAAGATTTTCCGCTCGCTCCTTTTCTTTATCGGGGCCTTCACCACAGAGCACGCGGCGCATCGACCGTGCCTTTTAGCCTGCTCAACTCTTGCTTCTGAACCCTCAAAAGAAGAGGCATCTCTCCTCCGTCGTCCTCTTCCCTTGATGTTTTCGGCCAACGGCACCTCCGCCCGGTATGCAGTCTAGTCATCCTTCCTACTTCTGCCGCACTCTATCGGTAAAGTAGATGAAACGGCGACTTTCGAGTCCTTCGTTTTTATCTGAGAGCGCGCTTTCCTACTACCCATCGTCGCATAATATTTTATTTACTTTTTTTTTGATTATGAGTTTGCGTTTTTTCCCCCCCCCCTCCTTACCCGACCCCCGCGACCCACACCCGACGCCCCCTCGCCTAGCATGGCTATGCAGCCGCCCCCCCAGGCCCACCCTGCTCAGCCCACCCCAGTGACCCGCAGCCCCCCACTTGAACCTCATAACGTCCCCCCCCCCCCTGACCTGAACTCCCTCCGACTCAGTTCGTCCCTCCCCTCGCCGCCGAGACCAGCCGAGAATCGCCTTAAGTGGAATGACCCTCCGCGTTGTCGCGCTGTCATGGTAATTTTTTCTTCAAGCCCACGGATGAGTGGAATTTTCCTGCTACCGTCACGGTATAGATTTGCGTAAAGTACGGAATTTTTACCGTCTCCTTTTCCTATATTCTTCTTGTGGAATTCCCCAGTCGGGGGGAGGCGGACGGCTTGGTCCGTTGGTCCGATTCTGCAAGTTGAAGTGGCCCGAGTCATATCCCCCCCGTCTTTTACTTTTCTGCCCCAAGTCCGGTCCCTTCCTCTTATCGGAGCGAATGGGCTTCCCGATTCTTCCCTTCTTAACCCTCCCGTCGGGGACATCCCCCCTCATTTTCCACGTGCTCTCGATGCACTCCGATTCCCGGCCACTCCCCCCTGATCATCTTTCCAGTTTCGAACGTTCTCGATCGGATCGGAACACGAGTGGTTTCCCCCATGACTGTCTATGCGTCGCCTTTGGAACAGAGAGGTCCGATTTTCTCACATGCCCTCAGGGATGAAGTTGTGCGTGGCCCTTACGACGTCCTCGGCGTTTCCATTAGTCATCTACACACACGTTCGTTTTGTGGAGCCCTTTCTTTCTCCTCGCGGATGGTTTTCGAACTGGAAACGCCTTGAGCGTTTTGACAACGCACGATAGTGACGTAGTCTTACATCCTTCTCCAACCGGAGAGCTCCGCTTTTTTTGTTTCCCCAATGCACGGGGCAAGTTTCCCTCGCGCAGTTTCGACGACTCGGTTTTCCTCACCTTTCCTCAACATGCCTGTTTTAGCTGGGTCCCCTTGCAAGTCTTTTTCAGTCGTCCTGATGGTCGTCCTCCTCTCCGGCAGCGCGGCTTCTTAGCAGGCCGCATGGTCTGCCTAACTAACCTTTCTAGGTCAGTGCCCGGGCTACCTTTTCTTTTTTTTCTCCCCTTTTAAGGACAGGCTTTCTGGAGAATGCGTGCCTTTTATGGGTGCGACATCTGATCTGTCCAGACCTTGCCTTATCTTGAATTTATGTACTGTCACACCTTCGCCCGTCTTTGAGAGGAAGCATTTCTTTTTCCTATCCGCGGTACCGTTTCTCTGAAATGAGCCTTTGTGATGATTCTTCCCCGGCACTCTGTCCCGAGAAGATGAGGGTCTTGTGATCGTCCCCCGGTGTCTGTCCTTCTCTTCTCGACGTTAGCCCTCTTCCTTTCTTTTTCTCCTCGAGGTTCCATCTGAAGAAGGTAGCTTACCAGTCCTGATTCGAAGGAAAGGTGAAGGCGCTAGAGCGATTTGCCTCCCTTCCTTCCCCAGTCCTCTTCGATGATAGTAGGACTTCCCCCTCGGTATTTCCCGAAGAGAATATGCTTGCAAAAACCCGTCTTATGGTCTTGGTTTGGCCAACCCCGGATCCGGACTATTCCTTTACAATGTACCCCTCTCCCCTTATTGAACGCCCCTCCGGCTTTGTACCTCCCTCCCTCCCCGCCCCTCCCTTTCCACAATTTTCCCCAGTACTTTTTTCCCCTCCGAATCGCCTGTGAATTAGGGACTCTGTTCATTTGACAGTACAATGCAGGAGAATCGGTTCCTTTCTTTCCTCGAACCCGCCCTCGCCTGCGCTTTTTTTTCCCTTGCAGAGATATCAGGTACTTTCGCCTTGACTTGAAATAGCCGCTTGTGCAGAAGGAGCGACCGGTCATTCCAGATCTTTTTCTCTCTTGCAGCAACCCTTATCGGTTCATTACCATTTGTTGCCACTCCTCTCCTACTTCTACGCGCAGGATCTCTCCTCCCCTTTGTTGTGAGAGCCTTTATAATTATTAGTTTTGTTTCACAACCCGTCTTAGTACGGATCGTTTTCTGTCCTCCCTTTCGCCGATAGACTTTTCCTCCGCTATTCGCTTTTCTCTCCATTTCGGCGCTTCCTAGCCTCGGACGTCTTCCGTCGTCGGGCCATGTTTTGCTCGGAACCTATATCGCCTGGGTTACTAATTATTTTTTCCAGGCTCCCCTCTCCCCCCCCTTGCTCACAGAACCCACGCTCTCTGCAGTTTTCTCAAGGTTTCCCTGTAAACGGAGGAGGCTTTTGGGCTTCTCATAACGGATTTTTTCCCTCCGCCGATCTCGATGGTACGCACGAGGCATTCTCTGCCTTCCTTGGTTCCATGACGGACCTGTATTGTAGGGTCCCCCCCAACAAGTCCCCTCTCTTTGCCCTTCCTTTCTTTTCTAACGGAGAACTGTCAATCCCCCGGGCTGCAGCGCCTTTACGAAGAGACGCGTTTCGCTCCTCGATCTCTTTTTTTTCTGGCCTCTTCAGTTCTTTATGTCCCTTACAAGTTCCTGCGAAGTCCCGATAGTGCCGTCAGCGCTGAAATAACTTTTAAGCCCTTGCCAACATCATCCTCCGGGCCTCATCTCTACGGAAGCGCGTTAGGCGAATCCCCTCACATCTTCACGAATTTTAGGGACTGACCCTTAGCTGTAACTGACCTCCCTCGCCTCTACCTCCTCCCCCTGCAGCTCTTTTTGGGAAACTTTCTCGAGGAAATAGGTCTGCAAATATTGCCTATATAATTTGACTGCTATTCACATTATAAAATAGTGCATCTAAAGTCTCTCCTGTTCTCTGAAAGATTCAATCGATGTTCTTCTGTCCAGATAGGAAGTAGTTAAGACCTCTTTAAGGATCGGTTACCCTCTCTTTGGATATCATGAGAGTACCCCCTATTAGCATTCCCATCGTCTTAATAGAATGTTTCACACACTTCTTAGAAAGATAGTCGCCCTGTCCTTTTCGCTCCTCCCTGAGATCAGGTACCCTTTTCAGACGTAAATCGAAAGGTGGTTTGGGCGATCGATTCCGTCGCCCTATTTCTTTTACAGATCTTCATAGGGACCAGCACCTATGGCACCGTACTGTTTCCCCCGTGAGTCCCTCGAGAAGGTGCGTCCCTCCCCCGTCCACGAGGTTGTTTTTCTCTTACCTATGACTGCCCGTCCTTTTAGTTTTTCTTTTTTTAATCAATTAACAGTTTCCATCACTTCCCCTTCCCCCTCGTAGGGGCCCGTTTGGCTCCTTCCAGCTCAAGAAAAAAATTCTTTCAATCCGCCCCCCATCAGATACATCCGTCGGCCCCCTGCTCTCGACTGCAAGGCCCCTGCTCCGGTACGCCGGAGAGCCCTCCCTTTTTACTGCGATATTCCCAGGGCCTGTAAGCCATTTTCAGCCCCCCATTTCCGTCTGGCGGTTCTCCTATCTCGGCCTGTTTTCTCGATTCTATTTGTAGTCGCCTAGTTTTACTTTTTTTTTGGGACTCGCCTGCGGCGTCAAAGTTACGGCTTCCCCCAGAAAACGCGTCCTGTGTCCCTCGGCACCTCACCCAGCCTTAATAGACACCTGCCTCTCTCGCCAGTTCGGAATCCCCCCCCGCCCCCCTTCCCCACACCGCAGACCCCCCGTTGTGGCGTTTTCCTTCCCCCCGCCCAACAAGAGCCTCTTGACGTAGCAACTCCAGAGTGTTGCCTCCCTCAAAAAGTCATCCCCTGACCTCCCTGACACCGCTTTCTATCTGGGGGTTAGGTCTTCGATTTATAGGGACCCCCTCCCGGGCAGACGCAGAATACGTTTCTTTGGTTTTGCTGATCCCCCTTTCGTCCGACTCATCCACCCCCTAGCCACCGCGCAAACCCTTCTCCCGTCCCGACACCCTTCGCGCGTCATGCGTCTAGGTTGAGAACGCCCGTCCACAACTCGCGTTTCATGCTCATCGCACCCCCGCACCCCCCCCTCTTTTCCATCTAATACGTGTTTTTTTTGAGCTGAGGCCTTCCCATCCCCGTATCTTTTCCGGCAGTTCCGATTCAGCCGCGCCGGCGCGCCTCTGACCGTTCGCTCGTTGCATTATTCGGCCGGACGTTCTCTACTGATCCCTTACTTTGTCTCGTTGTTGAAACCGAAGACTCTGCCCTCTTTCTCTCCCGATTTTTTGTCGCCTTCTTTCCTATCAGCTTTTATTTTGTGAGTCCCTCCAGCCAAGAGTTGGTTCCTTGAGAGTCACGGTCGATGTCCCCCCTACTCTTGGCTGAATTTTTTAACTTCCTTCTCCTGAGTGCGTCTCTCCTTTCCTCCCTCGCCTTGGATCGTTTTCCCTTGACTTTGAATGGTGGATTGGAGAAATCCCCTTCTTGTCTTCCGAAGCGTTTTTATTGTTACTTGACTAGGCGATTGCTTGCCAAAGGCGCCTTGTTTCCCCCTCTTAATCGGAGGACTCTTTTTTTCCAGCTTGAGCCTTCATCCCAGGGCGTACCAGCCGGTGTTGAATATCGACTCCCGGTTCTCGATAATTTTGCACCTTCGAAGCAGATGCACATACCCCGTGTGATTCCAGTCATAGGTGCCTTCTAGATCAGGCCTTTCCCTCCTTGTGGTTTGCCTTCCCCTCTGACCGCCCCCCTCTTTCTCTGTGATGCCGTGTTAATCTCCCCCGCTTTTGAACTCGTTGTTCTTCCGACCTTCTCCTTTTTTTTGTCTGGCCTTACAAACCGTTTCGTTTGGGCTGACCCCGCCCCCTTCCCTCTATGGATCAGCGTTCTGGTGCACCAGTCTTCCCAACCCTCCCCGGTCCTCTTTGCGGGTGGTCTGCCTCCGTTTTCGTGGCGCACATCTTTCACAGCACCTTCGACCCCGCCCCTTCTATTACTTTTTCCCCACAACCCCACCCTACTTGACATTGCTTCTTCTCCCCTTTTTTCCTACTACTCATAGGAGGATGCTACAGAATTACATGCCAACAGTTCTGGGAGCTTTTTTTTAAAGAACCTGGTAACTTTCGTCATAGGATTACCCGATTACCCCCATCCCCCCGCACCCCTCCCCTCACCGTACCCGGCTCCTTCTCCTTCCCCAAAGCCCAGCGTTCTTTGCCCCTTCATAAACGGCGTGCTTGTCCCTCTTAGTATCACTCAAACCGCTTCCCCTCCCGGACCCCCTTCCCCGTCACCCTTGAGGAGATGGCTTCGCTGTCAATTTTCCCTCCCCAGAGAAGATGCGCAAGTTCTCTGATAGGTTCCCGACCTTTGAAGCGCCCTTGCTCTCGGCTACCAATCCGGCCGGGACCTATTTCTTTGTAGTTCAGGATGAATCTAACGGAAGTCCTCCCTCTGTCCCCCCCCGAGTTCAAGCTTGCTCTCCCCCCGCGAGCGGGTAGAGATCTTTTCCATTTTATGGACGGACGTTTTTTCGATTCTCCCTCTGGCACCCGTGACGAGCTTCCTTAGTAACTATGTATTTTGATTCTTTTTTTCTTTTCCAGATCTATTTTACTTCCGCGTCCCGCGTGAGTCCTCTCTTGAGGTGATTTGACATTTCAGAGCGATGAGCTTTTTTGAGTGCTTAGTCTTTTCCCTCCTCTTCTTGAACGATTTTCCTTCTGCCGGTAAGAAACATCATTCTCTTTCCCCAGTGTCCTCTTTGAACAATTTATTGACCGATGCGCATGGAAGCCCCCCCTTGAAGGTTCAATCAACTCTTTTTCTCCACTAGTGTTAAAACTCTCACCTTTCGGGCTGTTCGGGTTAGCGACCCGCCCTCCTTCCCCTTCAAAGTGCGGTTATTTGACTCCCGACTACACTCTTCTTATTCCCTGTGCGAAGAGTTTTCCTATCCATGAGAACGAAGTTCCGCGAAATTGATCTCTCCCCTCCTGGAATAAACGCGCTCCAGGTCAGCCCCTCTTTCCTCGACGAAGCGGTCCCACTTAGCAGGAGTAAGTTGATTCATCTCTTTTCTCAGGAGCCCATGGTCTATTCGCTTTTTGCAGCTGATTCTGACGAACTTTTTCCTCAACCGCCCCTTTCCCCCCCCCTCTCCTCTCTTCTCAGTAGATCCCCTTGAGATCTATATCTTTTCACCTGTTTTTCTTGATTTTTCTTATCCGTGGACTCGATCTTGTTGTCCAACGTTTAGATTGAGCCTCGCCTTCCCTTCCTTTACCATCTTCCTCCTTCTGAAAAGCCCCTCCCCTCCCCCTGTCATGAATTGAGAAATTAGAGGCCTCCTTTGACCTGGGTATTAGTTTCGTGGTGTGTGCCTGTTCTCGGTCGTCCGAATGGTACCCTACATTTATTCGATGTAAAACAATAAAGTCACGTAATTCCCCTTTTTCTGGTTAGGAACTTTTAAACTCCTCATTCTAGGGTGGCGACTCTTCTCACCCACGCATCGACCTTCTCTTGGACGACTCGGTGGACGACTCTCTTGGATCCTTTTCCTTTTCCTTATGACGTGGTCCTCACCGGTTGTAACCGCCCCCCCTACAGATTAAGGAGCCGATTTTTTCCCCTTAATTTCTCTTTTTTTGTGAGGAACGAAGTTTCTATATCCCCCCTCTTTCTCTCGAGAGCGCCTTTTTTTTTTTTGTTCCCAATTTTGTTTGTTGTTTTTTTTTTTTTTTTTTTTTTTTTTTTTCTTTTTTTTTTTTTTTTTTTTTTTTTTTTTTTTTTTTTTTTTTTTTTTTTTTTTTTTTTTTTTTTTTTTTTTTTTTTTTTTTTTTTTTGTTTTTTTTTTTTTTTTTTTTTTTTTTTTTAGGCGCCCTACTTCGCCAACCGTCTATCCGTGGATAATGACTACCTCGCCCGTCCCCCGTCTGATTTTAACGCGTCTGACGATAGATCCTGACCCCTCTGCGCTCCATCCTCTCGCGTCGATCGCCCTCCGCCTCCTCGTCTACCAATTCGTCCCCTTTTTTCATACTGCCTCGCCCGCCGCTTGTGAGAAACCAAGCACTCCACCTGCAGGGTGCAACCTCATCTTTAATCCCCACCCCTCTTCCGCAGCGAAGACTTTGAAGCTTGTCATACCTATGGGCTTCATCGCAGGAATGCGCCTCTCTTTCATCTGCTCTTATCATCCCCTTTCTTGCTCCTCCTGTGTCCCTGCCCTTCTCTCCCTTCTGGATACGGATGGGCTCTCCCTTTACTAGACGGCAGCCCTGCCCCTGTTTTCCTTGCACTAAGCACATGTCTCTTATTTTGCGCCTCATTTCCGCCGGGTCCTCCTGCCCCTTCCCATACATCTCCCCTAGAACTGTTGAATTCAGTGCGGCGCCCAGTGCCTTACGCCCGTTCTTTAGATCCGCGTCGCCCCCCTCGTTCCGCAGGTGGAAAAGCCTCTACCATGCGGTGAGGTTTCTGAGACGATTGTCCGGACTATTCAGGGTTTGTGTCCCATTTTCATCTCCTCCTCTTTGGTCCATCTTTTTCAACAAACGTTGTGCATCTCGCCTGGGAGCCTCCAAGAACTGGGGGTAAGCCTCTTCACCAAGAGAATCAGTCGAGTTGTTCTTCCCCCCTCATCTGAGACAACTTAGCGATTGTATCCATGATTCACATCATCACCGTTTGGGTTCCCGCGGTTCTTGCGTCCCTTTCGACCCCCTGGTTCTTTTGAATTCCATAGACGGATCCCTTCAGGCGTACTTGGCTTTTTTGGCTGCACGTTTCACCCCGTGAAATTCCCCACTTTCAGTTCTCTCCGTTCTGCTCTAACCTCCGTTTTACGCACCCCATTTGAGCAAGATAAGCTCTCTTTCTCCGACGCGCCCACGACGTGCGGTCTCAGAGTTGAAGTTTACTTCCCTATTCTCTTTTTTAGCGAGTGGACTCTCCTCCATCCTTCTGATGAGTAAACAGGGATCTTCTGTCCCCCACCCGCAGTCCCCAGTCTTTAGGCCTTTCTCATCTTTACCCCTCTTTTCCGACGGCGATTTTTTCCCTCCTAGAAGAGTCCTTTCATTACCAGCAAAGCGGCATGATACAGTCCACCTGTAAGTAGTGCTCCGTTTCTTCTTCCCCCCCCCACTCCTCCCCTTCCCCGTCGGACCCCCCTCGTCCCTCCGTCCGTTCAGTATTGCCGGCGCCGTTCTTTTTTCTTTCCCCGGCCGCAGGGAGTTCCTGAGGATTCCCTGTATGTTTTATCGGCTGTTACGTCTCTTCGGCCGCCCCTGATACCGGTACCGGCTGCACGGTTCCCGGAGAGTCCTGTCATCTTTTGGCCCCTCCTTCGAGTCTTCCCTACGTCTTCCGAGCCGGCTCAATCTGAGAGCGACGACTCCTTTATCTCCTCCCCTTGGTTTTTTTTTGTGATGTGTATTTTCTTTCTCGTTATCCGTCATGTGCCCTGCATGAGTTCGTCCCGACTTTCGGCTGCAAGCTGCATGGCGCTTTCTCCCAGTCGCCGAAATAGTGCCGCCCATTTACGCCCCCTTCTGAGGTATCAGCACGATGAGTCCTCCTCCGTTGTATTCCCGTTCAATTTTCCCCTCAAAGCCGAGAACGAAGACACCTGCCTGCCGGACGCTACGCCACCCCGTTACCCTGATGACCTTTCCTCGCCTTCATGTTCTTGCACTGATTTCCTGGGATGACGGTCAGAATAGAGACTTTTTTTTTTGGACTTAGATCCCCTTTTCTTAGATGTCCCGCGAGTGCTCCGCTGTTGCCGTAGTAACCTCTCTTCGCTCCTCCGGGCCGATCGCCATGGCTCTTTGGCTTGTTATTCGACTCTTGCTAGCGGACACCCTTGGAAGTCGGTTTTGCATTGATCCTGTCGACGCGCCGTTTGTCGATCAAACGCTTGAGTAACACTATTTTGTCTTTCCTTCCCTCTCCGCGAATAAGATCCCACAAGGTCCACTCTGCTCCGCGACCGGCTCTGTCCTCCCCCCGGTAGCGGACTTCGGCATTTTTTCGATGAAGGTTTCAACTTTTTTTGCGTTATAAGCCCAGTTGTCTGGAATCTTCGGCCCCCCCATTATTCCCTGCATTGCTGGCCCCGGCACGGCAGTTTCCGTCCTGCATACTTGTTCCCCCCCCCACCTTGCTCTCTAATGTTCTTCGGACTTCTTTAATATCTATAGCCTTTTTTCAGTTTGCATTTGGTTGCGGCTGGGCACATTGACTTCTCCATCTCTCCCCAAGACCCAACGATGGATCCTGTTTTCTGTAAGGCAAGATGATGGCCAAATGCTCCTTTGCTCAGATCTTCGGGATCCCCACCCCCTGCTGAGAGTGTGTTCATTTCTTCCTTTATAAAACCGCGTTTTGGTCCCTCCTGCACTAAGGAGTTCTCCCTTCTCCCGCTGTGTTGACAAGATTTGTACTTCCCCTTCTGCTTTGTTTTCTTTTTACCGACCCCCAAAAAATACCCTCATTCAGACTTCTTCCCTTTAGAAAATCCATCCAGTCCCTCATTTACTTTTCCCCGCCCCAAGGGCTACTTTTTATTAGGCTTTCGCCTCTCTTTTTCGTTTTCCTCCCCTTTTTCAATGTTTTTTACCATCCCTTCTTCCGCGATTGGGAAACCTTCCTTTTCCCTGGAGCCTATGGACTTCACTCTTCCTCTTTCTCCCTTGGTCCGATGCTTTTTTTAAAAGAGGAGGATGTCCGCCCAATTGCTACGAGCTGTAAAGCAGCTATCGCAGCTCTTCCGTCACGTCTTTCTCGAAATGTCGGCGCTGTGATCCCCCCTCTATTTCTCGGTGAGGAGATGCGCCCCTGCGCTCCACCTAGGAATGTTGCCCCGGCCCTCGTTTCCTTTTCACCCCCTTAGAGCAAGGAGTCTGCGTGATCTTCGTATGTTTTCTTCTTTCCTCTACCCGGTTACGTGGCTCTCCCCTCGTGCTTCATTTTAATACCTTGCGCGCTGTAGGCTACGGCGTTAGATTTTCGCTTCTTATGATGGCTTGCTCTGATGTGTTTTTTTTCGCTTCGGCGGCCCTCTCTTCTTGTGTTTTTTTTTTGTTTGCTCGTTGAGTGTTCCTCTTTCCTTATGTCGCGGGTTCGAGGTTTGCGATCTCTTCCCCCGAAGAGGCCTCATTTTTCCCGTACGTTATCAAGGCTTGAGAGGCGCGTAGTCTCTGCGTTTCGTTGGAGAGTCGTTTTTCGTCGAAGTTTCGTAGGATCGTCGCGGAAATTTGTTTTTACCCTTAGCGGTTCACGACAGAGTTAGGGAGCTTGCCCCCACTTTCTCTTTGTTGAAATACGTTGGATTGATTTTTGCA
>Ga0179593_1414141_pt1 | contig 15734 bp, 14 predicted proteins | sample CZODoug2_1_08_16_FD_185931 | JGI IMG/M metagenome (GOLD analysis project Ga0179593, IMG submission 185931) | Vadose zone soil fungal communities from Angelo Coast Range Reserve, California, USA - CZODoug2_1_08_16fungal (PacBio error correction) | ecosystem: Environmental > Terrestrial > Soil >... | reverse complement strand
TCCTAAGCTCGGTAGATTTGCGCGACTCCTCGTAGGGCGGAAGCCGTCGCGAATCTGCTTTCGACCCGTGCGGACGGCTTGTTTTTTCTCTTTTGATTTCGACCAGCCACTTTTCTTTAGCCTCCCTAAAAGTTCCGTCATGTGCAGTGAATACCGTAGTAAGAACGGACCTCCCTATCCCCCGTTCCTTCCCGACAGATTTTCAGATGTGTCGATGATCTGTGTCCCTGTTATAGGACAAGAGCCTGTCAAATAGCCTCGCTCGTCGGAGATTTCTCGGGGGCTGTTCAAGGTTTAGGCCCGCCTCGGTTTCTTTTCTTCCTTGCGTCTTGCGTAAATTCCTGCTGAGGACAGACTGAAGACCAATGAGTTTACCTATATTTCCCTATTTTTACCGGCTGACCGTGCTGTCCCTTCTAAGGGTAGCAGAAGTTCAAGTTCCCTTTTTCCCACGATTTCGCGACTTCTGAAATCTCTTTTTAGCCTTTTTCGCGGCAGCTCAGTCAGGGCCAGTTAACTTCTAATTTTTGTTGATCTTATCCTCCCCGCCATCCCACGCTCAGCTTTCGTTCTCCGCCTCCCTTTCGCGCACCACGCGCACGCGTCATCATTTCTGTGGTCTCTTCGCCCCGTGAACTTTCAGAAGTAGTACGACTTTTCTCCCCAGACCCAACATGACGTTAGTCGGTTCACGAATTTAGTACTGGTTTCCTTCCCTTCGAAGCGTGGAGCTTTTCAAACAGACTGTAAAAATTTCTTCCTTCAGATGTGTCTTAGCACTTCTTGTTTTCATTTTTCCTCCACAATTTCAACTTCCTCCCTCGGTCTTTAGCGGTTCCTTTCCAGACACAGATCTTTTGTTTCTTGGATTTTGAAAACCCCCCCCCCGAAGACCCCCCGTAAAGGGATTACTTTGCAGCAGCTTGAATGTCACCCTCGAACCGCAATATGATCGGAAAGGGTTTGCTATTACCGCAATGTCCCGCGCACTCCGTATGCCGTTGTCGAGGTGTGCTTCAGCAGTCTACTCAGGCGGAATCGACCGCACCTTTATGCTCCATCGCGGGTGTGGCTTTGCCATGACTGAGTCGCTTGCGCTTGCGCACCCCCCCCCGGTAAAGGTTGCGTTCACACCTTGCGGCTCCTGGAAACACACACTTTTTTAGCTAACGATGCCACGGCCTCCCCCTTTTTTCTCTACTGTGATCAGATAGGAACGGGGCGTGTGTCCCCCTACTACGGATCTCTCGCGACCTAACCCCTCGTCCTTGTGTGACCCCCCCTCTTTTTAGATTCGTGGAAGGTTACGGAACCCATCCGTACGTGGCCAGGGTATACATTCTCCACGCGGACGCGATGGACCTAAAGCTGTTTTGACTTTAAGGTCTCCTACTTCTGTGACTTCTATGCTGGCCCATCGTCGTCTCGAGGACGCTTTAATGGTCTCTTCCTGAGAAACGCCCTCCAGCTATGAGTTTCTAGTCCAGTCTCCCCCACCGATTTTTCTCATTCCTCCCACTCCCCTGCCGAACGAAGGTCCCCTCTCAATTTTTCCTTCCGTACGTTTTCTTGACCGATGTCGTGGTCCTGCCTGCTGTGCTTTAGGAGTGACCCTTCCCCAAACGAAAAGCAAAACTCATCCCTTTAGTGTTTCCTTCGTCACATCCCGTTGTTGGCCCTTGCTTCTGCGCGTCTCATGCAACACTCCCCGGGCACTTGAGAATCGATTTATTTTGACATCCGAGTTTTTTCGGTAGCGATTTTCCGTGGCTGAACCACCCTTTGATCTTTCCTAGTGTCGAGCAACTGGGGCTGTACGTGCCGGGCGCTTTGACCTTTTGTGTGGACTATCGCACTTTCTTCCTTGGTTTCTTCAAGTCGATTTTGGTTAATTTCTCTTTAGCTAGGACTCCATGTCCGTTCGAGCAAGGTCCCCTCTGCCCGAGCCGCAAGTCCCGCTTGCCTCACCTTCGTTTCTTCCGAAACGACCGGCCCGATTTACCTTTGAGTTCCACGTCTCTGCGCCTGCGTTCCCCCCCTGAGTCGCCGCCCCGCTGTACGACACCCGTTGATGAAACTCCCAGTAAACCGCGACGCCTTCTGCGACAACTCAGGTGTTTGAAGAAAAGCGTTTCCTTCCCTCTCCCCCCTTCCGCCTTAGGTCTTTTCGCAAAGTACTTCGTAGTGAACGGTCCCGCGTAACAGCGGCTGACACCCCGCAATTGGCCGATTCCCCTCCGGTGGAAGTAGAGTCTTCTTAACCTAGCCCCCTCACCCGCCCCGCCCCTTTTGACCCAGCCCACCTGAGCGGACTTTTCTCTTATGATTGTACCTAGGAGTGCCCCATTTCCTCCTTAGAACGTTCGTTTTCGGTAATTCCCCCCATGAAGGGCTGTTTTCTATTCGCAGTCTCCCGCACCTCCGGTCTTCCTTTCTCCGAACATGCGCCCGCGTTTAAAGTCACCTGGTTTCCTCCCGGAGCGTCCCTTCGAGGCCCGAACTTTTATTTAAGGTCTTCGGGCTTTCCCGCACAAATCGTATTGTTCTCGATGAGCTCTGGTTTCTCGGGTGTTTATATCTTGGCCTTTTCTTTCTTTTTCCTTCTGTGGGTTCGCTATTTTCTTATTCTAGTTGTTAAGTAAGCGGATTGTTCTGGCGGGACTCTTTTAGCTCGAGCCGGGAGCGCTTAGCCTGCCTCAATTTTCAGTCATGATATGAGAAGAGGCCATTTCTAGAGCCCTCTAGATCCGAGAGCTATGAGTTTTGAACCTCAAATGTCCTACAGTCCTTTTTTCCTCTTTTAGACCGAAGATGTTCCCCTGTCTCTGATTATTATTCGTGTCCTGGCATAACTCATGGCCAATTTATGGCCACAGCAAGAGGAATTGTTCCGCCGCGAGTGAGTTCCGGATTGCCTGTCCCTTCCTTTTCCTTTTCTTGAGCCGAGAGTATCGAACTAACAATGGTCTGCGTGTACGAGATGTTAGCCGTCGGTTTCAGAGATCCGCTGCAGTTTTTGCGCTTCCTGTTTTTCACATTTTTCTTTGATATTCTGAGTCACTATTTCGTTGCCAACACTTGCCCCCACCTTCACCAACTTCAACTGCCACTTCTCCCTCTCGGAGCCCCCTCGCCTCTTCGCTCTGAAGTTGGCCCCCCTATTTCTCGCCCTTTGAAGAATTTCCTGCCTCCTGATTTTCGTCTTGTTAACCCGCGTTTCGCCTACTTCCTTCACTCGCCATTGGCCTTTTTTCATCAGTGGCGAGAATCCAGTCTTGCGGTGGCGGTGTGACCTTCCTCCTTTTTAGGATGCCCCAGTCTGAGACCCGGTTTTACCCCCTCACCACCCCCCCCAATTTGACCTCCTCTCGTTCTCTCAATTGTGAGCCGTAGGCATGTAGCGCCGAGACCGCAGGGAATGAAGCCAAAGTTTTTATCCTGATTTTCTGGTTTTTGATTTTGATCTTGCAGATCCGCTCCTGAGTTTTCATCTCCCTCCGTTTACGGCATGTGTACGTGGACCCCCTATCCCTGACATTGGTCGCGTCCGCGTCGAATCATGGTACTCTTTCATTTTCGTCCCGATGAAAATGACAGAGTGGTTCCCCTTTTCCTCAGCGATCCGAGTCATTCTCCCCCGTTACTCCCCTCCTGCGCCTTTCGCTTCCGGGATGTCCAAGTCTGCCAGCACGTGTGAGTCATGGAGTTTCGTCACCCTCGATCGAGGTGTTTCCCCACCACGGGAACCCCGCGTGCTTTTTTCATTGGACCCGCTCGTGCCTCGTGATGCCAACGTGCCGCTTGCCTCCCCCCGTCTTTTATGTTTTTTTCAATCCTTCTGGTCCCTCTCGTTGTTTTTTTTGAGATTCAGTTAACCCGTGAAACACGCTCAAGGCGATCCGCTGAGAGCTTTCTTTTTCTCCCTTTCTCTTGGGAGAGTGGTTGTCTAGAGATCCTACCCTCCCAGCCAGAGCTTGCTTTTTTCTCGCGGCGACATCCGGACCGCGGCACCCGTTTTTGCTGTCGCGTTGGGCTTAAGCCCTTTTTCTCTTTCTGACACTTTCCACCCACGCATTTTCAGCGCTGATTTCTAGTTCCACCCTCTGAGGACTTTCCTCCGGTGACCCTGCGCCAGTTCTGTTTTTCAATTAACCTTTCTTTTCGCGGACGCTGATCTCGAATGGCGGGGCACGTAGTCACATCACCTCCCCCTCGTTGATCAGCTGGGAGTTCCTTGTTTTTTTCCGTTTTTTCCTGAGATTGAAAGCCCGATCACCCCTCCTTCCCTTTTTTTCCCTCCCCAGATAGAGGGCGTTCCCGAACCCTAGGGGTTCGGTGTCAATCGTTTTCGGCCAGGCCTCATCCTTATGTCCGCGCGGCCTATCCCGATTTTTCTCCAAGCTCTTCCTATGGTCTTGCACGTGAGTCCTTCTTCGTATTAGCAGAGGTTCTCTCCTCTAATTTCTTCCTAGTACCCCGTTTCGCCTAGTCCACGTTTAGAGGGCGGCTGCCCAGCGGCGGGTGGGTCCACAGTGCCCGTGTAAGGTGACGTTTGAGTTCCGTTTTTCCCCCTCCCTGAGGTTCTCACTGATACCCTAATGTGTGACAGAGTTGGAAGGGCTAGCAGACTGGTCAGCGTTTCCTGAGCACAGAGAGCGTGCCTTCTGCGCATGACACTCTCCCTCCAGCTTTCCCTCCCAGTTCCTTAAGTCTTTCCCAATTTGAGTCCCCTCTCCCTTCCCTCCGGCTCATTGATTGCTTTGCCTGACAGGGGCCTTCTAGACCTAGAGGCACGCGCCTCAGCTTTTCACTGACTCTCCATCTAGAAGTTCGGAGGTTTTCCTCTACACCCTCGCTCTCCCCTCTCGAGGTTCTGAGTTCCTCTTGTGACCTTAGGTCTTGCCTATCACATTCCTCCCCCACTCATGAGGTTCCTGTCAAGGCGAAACTGCCTCCTAAGGCGTCCCGAACTCATCCCTTCCCTTAAGATTAGCCCTCTCCCAGAGGACACACTATTTCGACTACCCGCTTTTTTTTCCCCAAGAGCCGGTCACCTCTCACCCAGATCTCATCGAGCTGAAATACCGAGGATGTTTTAGGTTTGAAATGCCCGGTCGTCTGATCTGCATTTAGAAGACAGTCTGTCCCCCCCCCATTCCTGTTTCGACAAAGTGTTTTTCTTTGCGATGGTGGGCTTGCTTTTCTTTTGATTCACGTTTACTTCCACTGCTTCTTGCGCCCCTTCCTCGCAACAGCCCTGTTCATGGGTCTGATTCAGACCACCTTTAAAGAGACTGGATTCACTCCTGTCGTACAAGGATATCACTTCCGAACGTGACTCGTTTCACTTCTTCTTCCTTTTCATTTTGCCTCTTATCTGGATCTTAACCGTCGTCTTCCAAATTGTGCTGGCCGCTGTTACTCTCTACTGACAGACGGGGCCACATACCGACGGCGGTTTTTCTTCCCAGAAATAGTGTATTTTTTTTCCATAGAGTTTGTCACGCTCTTCTGAAGAGTCGATCCCGTTCTCACCTTTTTCTTTTCAGGCAGGACGCCTCGCCTGGTCAGCTAATGCGCATTTCTCCCACGGTACTCGCTGTACTGAGTTTTCTAACACCCCTCCTTTCCGAGCTTGACATTCTCTCTTCCCATTTGATCGCCCCTTCACTTAAGGGCCGATCTGAGAAGTATCACCGTACCCCTTTATCACGGCGATCAGTCCCTTGCTTTTTTTTTCTGCAACCTCTATTTTCCAGTGAAGAGAAGTGTTCCGTTGCCCCCTTACAAGTGCCCTGTCTTCGCCCGTATCGGCGGGGTCCGCCCCGGTTCACTTATATTTATTCGACAACGAGGAGTGTCGCGCCCCCTCGCTGATTTGCTCATCCCTCTTTTCTTCATTTTCCCTAGACCTCAACAGCTATTTTGCCAACTGGACGTTCTGAATGGACGACCTCAACTACCATTAGGGTGTGTCAGGTTTTCGTTTCTTCCCCCAGCCTATGATCGTTGTCTTTTGACCTCGGAGCACTGGATTCCATTCACGAATCGTTAACGGCACTTCCCTAGGACCTCCCTTTTCTGCGTGCCCTTTTTCATTAAGTGTTTTTGGAGATTTTGACGCCTCCCGTGTTCCGGACAGTCTTTCTCGATGCTCGACCCTGTCCGCTTCCCCAAGGTGGACTGTTTCTTTCTTCGCATTGCCAATGACGTATCCTTTCCTTAGAAACAGGTCAGTTTTCTTTCATCTCCCCCCAGTTCTTGTCTTCTTGGAGTACTGGTGACCTTCCAGTACTACTTCTGAATTACACGATTCTACGGGGCACCCTGAAGTCCGAGGTCTTGCATAGTTGCCTCCCCCTTGTTTGACCCCGGTGGACCCTCCGATGAAGTTGTATCTCCCCTTCTCTCTATTTTTTTTTTCTTTTTTTTTTTTTGTTTTTTTTGTCTTTTTTTTTTTTTTTTTCCCCCTGTGAGGAACTGTCTCGTATACGGTGAGAAGTTTTCTGCAGGCGGCGCACTTTTGCGCGCTTCCGGGCGCTCGCGCTTCTTCATGGCCACAACACCTCTGACGTGCAGTTTTTCCCTTCTTTTCTTCCCCGATGACTCTTTCCCCCCCCTCCGCCAACGCAGACCCGTCGGCTCCTCGATCAATGCCTTAATTCGCCCCTCATTTTCCGTCTCATAGTTCGTTTTTCTGAGGTGACGCTTCGCTTGCACGGTCCTGCCTGTCGTGCGGGATGTTGGTCAATTTTCACGTCCTGCTGGACAATAGAACTCCTTCTCCACTCGTAGAAGGGTCCGCCCGGTTCTTTTTCTCACATTTTCCCAACTCCCGTTGAAGGTCCGCCTATCCCGAGCTGAAGGAGAAGTACTTCCGTCTCTCCCAGATTAGAGAAGTTGCTGACACCCCTCACTTTTTTATTGAACTTGAGCTTTGTGCGGGCGAGATGTCGACCCGGACCACTTTGGTCGCCAGAGTTTCTATTCCTGAACAGTAGTTCTTTTGTTTAGGGGAGGCCCCCGGGCAGTTCCTTGAGCGGTTGGTTTTTGGACGGGAGGGTGTGAGGATAATTTATCCCGCGACTCCCTGATCTCGTCTTCCGCTCAGAGCTCACGATACCAGACTATCGTTGTGGGCCCCCCCCCCCCCCCCCTCCTCGCGATGAACTGTGCCCCAAAACCCCCTTCCAATTTTTTTTCCGATGCTTCCTTCTCATTGTACGCTTTCCCTAGGTCAGAATTTCTCCTCTCGCTTTTTCTACTCCCTCCTTGAGGAGTAGTCCACGTCTACCACAATACTTTCCCCGGCCTACCCGAGGCCGGGATTTTTCCTCCCCCGGACGCGTTTTTTCCGCCTATAGAGGTATCGAGATTGAAGAGCCCCCGTCTCTTCCTACACTGGTTTTGAAACTGCTGCGTTCGGCTTTCGCAGCTCGCCCTTGTTTCGTCGCGCCTACGTCGTCCGGCATTCTTTTTTCGGTATACCCCTTCGTCTTTACCTCAAAAATATAAGTCTCCTTCCCCCCCGAGCAGGTCCTCACCCGGGGTCGACGACTCGATGGCTTCCGCCATTCCAGATGAGTAGCGCAAGTGCATCGCCTTCCTCCCTTAGAGATCTCCCTTTTCCTGCGTTCCGTTTGGTCTGATTTGGCTGCCCTTCTCCGACGATCTCGCCTGCCAAGTTATGCTCCTCATAGATCGTCGGTCGCAAGCGCTGATTTTCTTGTCACCTTTTAACGCTCGCTGGGACCCCCATGCTCCCGTCGCACGTCGTGCAGCGACACTCCACGTTGTAAGAGGAATACGTGCTTTCCTGTTATATCTACCCACCTTTTTACTCCTCATCGTTTTTGGGTCTTTAGCCTCTCCGCCGGCCAGCAGGACGGTCTTAGTCAGTGGGCGTTATTTCCTATTAGAAAAGCTTTTTTTTCCCCCTCCGTTTGTGCTGGAGGAGGGTACGCTCTGGGATCCTTCTGCTCCGAGTTTTTAAGTCCAAGCTGGTTCTTTTCTTGAGTGCACGCCCCCTACGCGACTCCTTCATGTTCAGGGATACGCCTCCGTCGGAGTCTTTTGCCCCCCCCCCCGGCCCCCACCCCCCCCACGCTTTTATGACACACGGACGAGTGTGAGGCGCATCGAGACAGTAGTCGCGCGATTCTTTTCGAGCTGCGGATTCATAGTTGGAGGGCGCCCGGAGGTTCTTACCAGACACTTTCGACCCCCCCCCCTGTTTGCGGACCGTTCTTTTCTGAGATGTGTTCAGGTCGTAAACGGCCGGCATGTTCCTCGCAGTCGATTCCTGACCACCGACTTCTTATAGCCCCGACTCCGTTTCCTTACTGCCCTTGGCGGAGCCTGCCGCAGCGTTTCCGGAGTTGTCGGAGAGCCTCGGTCGTGCAAGCGCGACTCCGCCTAAGTTAGGCTGCCTAAGCGTCTGGTTTGAAGGCTAGCTTTTTCTCTTTAGGATGTGCAGTGTGTCCGACAGCGTGGACACCGCCGACCTCGCGTCCTTTTCCTTCTTAGGTCTATCCCGAAAGGCTTCCTCTTGCAGCCGACCGCGAAGGCGTAGTCAGTTCCGGGTCAAGTTCCGTTCACCGACTACGTTCCTTCCTCATAGTGTTTCCGCTTACTGCTCCAGTCCTCCTTGTCAATTTTCCTTAGCTTTCTGTCTTCAATCATCACATCATTTTACCCTCTCCCCAGTAGGGCCTGGAACTCCCCGCTCGCACACGCGACGTCTTCTCTATGTCTCTTCCCCATTTTACCGGGTAGTCGGCGACAATATGCTGCAACCCCCTGCTCGTTTTTCCCAGAATTGATTCCTTTTGTACTCCCCCTTCTTCTCCGCGTTTTTTTTTTGCGTACAGGGATTCCTTACTCTCCTTTCCTCTTCCTCCATCGCGTTCTTCGACTTCATGCACTTCTCTCCCCTTTCCGTCCGCCGCTCCCTGAGTGATACGTCGGTCCTCTTTTTTTCCCGACCCTCCCTTCTTTAGCGCGCCCCACCACCGAAGCCGCTTTTAGATTATGCCGCCGAATCTGCCTTCCCCACCTCCCCACGATGATCTTGAAATTTCGGCCAGTCTTCCCCTCCCCCGTTTTGTCCTCTCTCTTCGTGTTGCTGAGCGACTGTCATCAGTTTGTTCGACGCCGTGAGCTTGGATTTCTCCTATCCTTTTTTTTTGGGGCCACTCCTTGAGCCGCCCCTCTCACGACAAGTTGTACCTTTTCTCAAGTGCTTCCTTGAGACCTCTCCTGTACGACGCAGCATCCAGGATATCTTTAGAAGTGGTATACAGGAACTCGGGAGTCGTCCCAACACGTCTGCCACGGACTCCGATTCCCCATATCGTATGTGCCCAGTCTCTCTTTTTATAGTGGAAGTATCCAGGTTCACTCCAGTTATTACTTTTAATGGGTACCCCTTCTCCCACGCGCTCCCCCAAGTTCTCGACCTCCCATTTATGGACAGTTGGCTCACTATCGACGTCAGGCTATAGTACTCATTCCGCTGAGGGAAGGGGGCGCCATTAGTATTCCCCTAACCCAGTACGCTCTGATTGAATTCAGTCCAGTCCACCCAAACGAAGACTACCTTCAAAGAGCTCCGGTGTTTTCCAGCTCAATGGCATTGAAGTCCCGGTGGACGTTTAAAGAGGACGTGACCCGGTCCCAGGTCCCTCCTTTTCCCCTGGCCCCCCCTCCACCCCCTGCAAACACCCATCATTCAGTAGGCTGTGCGATCCATCGCCCGTGTTGTACCCTTAGCGTTTTCCTTTCTTTCTGAAACTACTTGTCCCCCGAGGATTCTGAGAGAGCTGAGTTTAAATCATTCGTTGTCGACGCGAAGTCCGTGCGCCCTTATAACGGCGCGGCTTCGCGCCGTTGATTCAGCGGAAGTGCTTTCCGATGACCTAGAATCTTTACCTCTTCTCTGATCGCCGGGTTTAGACGGCGGTACCCCTGTGATTTTTTCAGATTGTCCTGTGAACCTCCCTTCCTATGACCCTTCCCCTGATCGCCCTTCATGAGTGACATTAGGTGATTGACCTCTTGTATGTTCCAGCGGTAACTTCTCTTGAGATTTGCTTGCACTGTCACCTGCTTTTTTTTTTCCGAAATTTTTGAGAACTGAGCCACCACCATAGACTACTCTCGCCCTCACAAAGCAGTTTATCCCCTATTCTTCCCATAGTTTTCCGGACGCCGTATTGATTGTTCGCAAGCAGTATTAACGGACGTGCACTTGCGTGGCCTGTTTTACCCACCTCATTTTTCCCCTGCTGAGACCCCCGTGGTTACGTATCTTTGATTTAACGCTCCACAATCCGCCCGTATTGAAATTCCGCGCTTCAAGTCGTTTAGTTTATCTTACTCCGGGAGGTAGTGCCTCCAGGTGGCGCAAGGTCGGAGTCCATTACGGCTTTTTTCTTCCTTTACCCGTCAGAAACCGACTTGTCTCCTTTCTCCCCCCCTCAATCTTCGAAAAAGCTCCGTTGGTTTCTCCAGGCGCGTTCCATTCTCCTCAGCCGGTTTATTATTAACGGCTTCCCGCACCAAATCTCTTTTCCGCTCGCTGTAGGTTCTACTTCCTCCCTTCTTCTTCCCCTTCCGCTGGTGTCATCGATCTCCTCGTTTTTTTTTTCTTTCTTTGGTAGGGTTAGTCGTGAAGTAAGCCGACGATTTTTTTTCGGCGAGCTGCTTCTCTCCGGGCAGTTCGCCTTCCTGTCCTCACCTGCTGTTTTTTCCTTTACATTGATCGGCGCCGAGATTCTTGCCTCGAGATCGATGCGGACTCCGATTTTATCGCAACCCCCCTAGCGACTTCGGATGTAGAACTCCCGAAGTTCCCTTTATCTGCTTCGGGTCGTTCCTTTCCGCTTTCCTAACGTGGCACGTCATGGACAAGAGGGATGCGCCGCTCGTCCCTTTTTCCTCCTGTTGTTGTCCTCCCCTTCCTTATAGCTGAATTGAGTTTGTCCACGTCCAAATGGGGCTTCTCACCTCCTCTCTCCGTCTTGCCTCTCGCGCATGGACTTCTGGCCGTCTACCCTTAACTCTGTCACCTTGCGGATCCTTTCTTCCTACTTTTCGTTTTCCCAACTTCTACCGTCAATGACATCTTCTTCTCTGTTTGCCACGCACGTTAGTTTGCCTCCGTGGACTCTCTCGCCTGGCCTCTCCCTCCCTATTCGAGATAGAGTCACAAGTTCCAGTACGTAATGAACGTTTGCCCCCCTCGTCCTCCTTGCAAACATTTGGATCTGTCAGTCGTGCGTTGCCGGGCGCGTGCATCCTTTTTCTTTTTTATCTTTTTTCGCGACGGCGTGGACAAAGCACCTTTCTTACCTTTTCTTTTCTCGAATTCGTGAGTAGCCTTAAGGACGCTGTTTGATTTTTTCTCCTCGTCTAAGTTAAGAAGGATGATCAACGCTTGAGTCGTTGCTTTCTCCTCCCGTTCAGTCCGAGTCGAGGGTGTGTTTTGCCGATCCGGGTCTCCCTTACCGTGTAATGTTCCCTCTCCCCGGTGAATTTTCCCCTAAGAACAGATTCGTGAAGTCCTCATGCGTGACTCGTTAACGGCTCGCGATGACAAAGCCCGCGTTTTGTTGACCTTTCGTGTCGACGCGGTTCGAAGCTTTCTTCGCCCCCGTACGACCATGCCTCGTTTTTCGCTGTGAGTCAGATATCTCCCCCCGACTATTTCATTTGAGTAGCCACTCCCGCTCGGTGGATTTAGCCACCACGCCCTATATGTTCATACCGAGCCAAGACCCGCTCATATGAATACCCACGCGTTTACGGCTCCCTAGTTTTCCCCGTTTCCTTCCTTTCTTTTTTACCCCCGGTGTTGTTGCGAGATCTTTCCCCCCGCACCCCCCTCGTCCGTCCCGTTCGTCATCACGAGCAGAAGCTGGTCTTGTTCTCGGGCTACCCATTCCTTTTTGAGTGTTGCTTCCCTCGCGAGATTTCTCCCCCCCCACATGACTCCCGCCTTTTTAGTCTAGATTTTAGACATATTTCAAGAGACCTTTTTTGGCCAACGTTTTCGCTTTTGCGCAGGTTATTTGGGCGGTCGACACGCTTGTCACAAACACCTCTTTGCATTTTAATCGCGAATGAAGTTCCTCGCCCGCAGGAGGGACTTCGACGCGTGTCCCATTTTCACGGGTCCCTTTCCATTACACAGAAGTTTCGTGGAGCTGCTCTTGCAGCTTATCCGGTCACGTTCACATCACGCCTCCCTCGTTTGATCCTTGGCTTCAGTTCCCGTTGGTGGCTCTCTTCCTGCCCTTTTGGACTTAACCGGCTCCCCTCCTTCCCCAGCGCGATCGGCTTTTTCCTATCTTGGTTCGGTACCTCCCCCCCACGTCCCCTCCTCCAGGAATATCAAGTGCGATCTCCCGCCGCCTTGAAGACGCCTCCTTTCTCGCCCCTCTGATTGCCCGTTAGACCGCATGGGCGCTTGCAGGGATCGTTCGACCGGTTCTCCTAGTCTCCTCCTTCTTAGTCAACGTCGAGATCGTCCACGTCTTTTGCCCTTCTCAAGCGTGTGCGTGGGTCTGAGAAGGGGCAGTGGCAGTGGAGTTCTTTTGAACTTTTTTTTTTTTTTTTTTTGTCCACGTCCCTTGCGTCCGATACTTTCTCCGAAAGAGTGTGTACCTGCGGGGCAGGGCACTTTTCAGACTTGCAGTTTCTCTGCGCATCGCGGAGCTTGTGCGCCTCCATTTTTCCAATACGCTTCTCTTTCAGGCGGGGCGTCCCGCACCGTGAACCTCTTCGGCCTTGCTCTTGTTTGGTCCATAAAGTGGCCTTTTATTATGTCAGCCCCACTTCGTCCGACGCAGCCCTTTCCGCGGCCTGTAGACATCGCTTTTTTTGAGGTCGGCGCAGGTGTTTTCTCCCCCCTCGTTACTCTCTCCTCGCTATAGATTCGGCTCCGTCAGATGACTCGTTTTTGCGCGCTCCTTTTTGAACACTCCTTGAGGCATCCCTCAGGCGACCTCGTTCTCCTCCTGGAGGCTCCGCCCATAAATTAGCTCCTCACCTTTTGGTCTCCGCATCTCCCCCTCTGTTTTTTTTCCCGCGGAGAATCAGATGCCATGACTTCGTTCATCGTTAACCATGAGCTCACATCCGAGTTTGACCTCCGAGGATTTTTGGTGGTGCAAAGCGTAGTAAGCCAATGGCTGGCTTTTCCCTTTGCCGATACTGTCTCCACTTTTTGCCTTCCTTGTTTTCTTATTTCGTGTTCTCCTAAGTTAGTAAGTCTTTTGGCTTCGGCTATTCCCTCCTGGATTTTTTTTATATCGTAACGTTCCGCTTCCGGAACTGTCTTCCTCTTTTTACTTCGTGTTGTGAGACGTGTCGTTCCCTCTGGATTTTTCATGGGCTTTGAGTTGCTTTTTACATCAGCTTGCTTTACCGGGCCTCACCCCCCCTCTTCTTTTCCACCTCCCTCTGTTACGCGTTTCCCTACCTCTGTCTCCATCCCTCCCGCGGCATGGACTAGCGCCCATTTGTGGTACCCGGAGTTTGTTTCGGCGGCTTCGAGATCGCGTTTTGGCTAAGTTATCACCCGTTTCTTCAGCGCGGAGTTTTTTGAGCTCAGGTGTCCGGCCCGCGCGGTTACGGTAGCAGCTTACCCTATTGCCTTTCTCATCCCCCTCCTTTCATTTGGACTTTGCATATAGGACTTATCTACCGGATTACTTCCTATCTTCCTAAGACCCCCTTTCCCCCGCTTCCTCACGTTTTCTCGGATGCGAGTTCCTCTCTGTCTTGGCCTTCCAGTTCCGCGTCACCTAACAGGCCGAATCTCTTTGCTTTCATTTGGGGCCCCCTCCCGTGACTATTGCACCCGAAAGCGTTTCCCATGCGCTTGCTCTGCGGTTTCTTTTTTTTCTCCGCAAAAGCCGATTGGCCCCTCCAATGGAGGTGCCCTCATGGCCCGCACGCCTACTGATGCTGTTGCCAGGTTGGTAGCCCCTTCTCTCGGCTCTTCGAGTTCCTTCCCCCCGACAAAGCGATCAAGGACCGATCACGAAGGTTGCCTTTCGGAGGGTAACTCGGCTTTGCTAAGGTTCTTGCCGGTTGGGAGGACCTGTTACGCTCCCCTCCTTACTGGCCGGGTCTCCTCGTCTCTCACAGGCGTTTCCACGGTCCTCTACTGATCTTTCGCCGCTCATTACCTGTTTTCGATAGGCCCTTCCCCCGGTACCTTGTGATTTCATGCAGCGCTTGCGCGCTGGGTTTTCTTGTATTGACCCCTTACCACGTTTTACTTTCGGACCATTCCCGATTTTCGATTTTTTTTCAACCGTAAAAGCAGTTGTTTTTTTTTTGATGCCCTCTCGTTCCTCGCATGACCGGATGCCCCCTCCTTTTCTTCTCCTCCCCCCCTGTCTCACGAGATTTTGTGAGGACTGGTTCTCGTAAGACGGATTCATTGTTCTCCAGGCGCTCCCACTTTCGACTTACGGGTGCGTCCTCTTTCGCACGTCATGGCACATCCACACCGATAGTTTCCTTTTCAAGTCCTTCTTTTTCTCTTCAAATGAGTGCTTTGACTTTCCCTCTCCCCCTCCTAAAGTATTTCTGCGGGACTGGTTTAACTCGCCTACTTAAGTTCATCGGGGCGGTTCGCGGGTCGAACGGTCTTTCTCTCCAATTTCCTCACCTGTCCTGTGTTCTCTTGGTCTCCCGATTGTTCTTCCCTCTCTACGGATCACTTGGGAGACTGCCGGTGCGCTCATTCACTGACGTTCTTTTTCCCTACGCGATTTGGAGCGTGCGATCCGTTACGTTAGTTTCCCTTTTCCCTTAGACTTGGGCTTCCACAACAAGTAAACTCCTTCTTTCCCAGACTGTTTTGTGTGGGTCGGAGTCTTTTCGCTAAGGACGTTTTCACGTGGCGAAGTGCCTGTAGGTCCCCGCGTTCTCGTGCCGGGGCGGGCCGTTTTCGCCCGCTTTTGAGTTTTTCTTTTGGTGAGTTCTCCTACTCCCCTCCCCTTAGTAGAGGTCCCGTTTGATTTGGCGCGAAGATCCAATACATGAGGCCTTCATCCTCGATTTTGCTTTTTTTTTTTGGGACTACCGGTTGTTTCTTCCTTCCTTCCCTTGGTCCAGCTGCACTCTTTCAGGCGGTTCCCCCCTGCTCGATCTTTTTCCACCGCAGGTCGGCCTTCTCCCCCTATCCGTCACACCACTAGACCTGGCACAGTCCTATGAGCGGGCCTTCCCACTCCGTGCTCTCCGCGCCTTTCGACGAGTTCTCTTTACAGAGAACGAGCCTCCGACCAAATCCTGGAAACTTTGCGGGACTTTACTTCTCGTCTTGGATCGGCCGTTCTTACGCCTCCGTCGTTCGAAATTAGTTTTTCGCGTCTACATCCTGCCGTGTTTCCCCCTTTCCCCCCTTTTTCTCCTCCTCCACCGAGAAGTACCTCTTTTTCCTATGATTCGGATCTTCCGGATTACGCCTTTCATCTGGTCGCGCAAGTAGCCTGCGCTTCTTCGCGACGCTAACCCTCGTAGGGCGCGTGTGCGTCGGCCTTTCCCTACGGATCTCGACGGACAGCATGTCTTTTCCATTCTCTCGTTGGCGATTTCCGACCCTAGTGTGGAAGTTTATACGCTCGTAAGGGACCCCACATCGAGTCACTTACTCCCTCTTTCTTTCTAAGAATAAAATTTTTACCCACGTGCCCTCTGCCATCGTGATGGCGTGC
>Ga0179593_1300494_pt1 | contig 15734 bp, 15 predicted proteins | sample CZODoug2_1_08_16_FD_185931 | JGI IMG/M metagenome (GOLD analysis project Ga0179593, IMG submission 185931) | Vadose zone soil fungal communities from Angelo Coast Range Reserve, California, USA - CZODoug2_1_08_16fungal (PacBio error correction) | ecosystem: Environmental > Terrestrial > Soil >... | reverse complement strand
CCCCCCAAACTTCGCCCCCCATGGTTGGTGCGAACTCCCTATCTCGGACATGCGCCCCCGTGAATGGTAATTCCTCTTCTTCCCGTGTTGCGACCTTTTGCCAATGACAAGGGATGTTAGCTGCCGGCGGCTCCTTGTTTCCCCCATGTCCCAGTGCTTGTTAGTTTGAATTTTTTCCCTCCTCGACCCCTCCTCTGTATCCTTCGACACCAGAAGGAGCAGGACGGTGCTACGAATATCCCACCATGAACGCGTCTTTCCTGTTCGATGCTCTTAGACGACCCTAAGTTGAGTCATTACCTTTTTGGTCGCCTTTGTATTGTTGTTTTTTCCCCCCCCTCTTTAGAACACGCGTTATGATGGCGGTTCAAGTGTCTAATTGATTTCCCCGTATTTCACGGAGAAGGTCCCCCCCTCTCAATTCATCTTGCTAACATCGCCTTTACCTCAGGTCCCTCATGGTGGATCCCTGCAAGAATTTGCTCCCGTCTTCCCACAGGGGGGTGGCCTCCCCTTTTGATCTGAATTTCCTCTTTTTTGGCGGTGGTTGTCTGACCCCCATTTTAAGATTAACATTAGACGATTATCACTGTGTCGATATTGCCTTTCCCATAGGATTACTGAGTATGGCCCTCGCTTCCTGAGTCGCTTATCGAAAACAACCCCCCATAGACTAAGCCCCAAACCCAAGCCAATCTTATCCCCCCAGTTTGTCGAACGTGTTCCCTAGCCCCCTTTTTCCCCCAACGAATTTGGCTTTTCCAGATGGGTCATCACCGCAAAGACCACACGCCTTTCTCCTTAGAGAACAGCGAGGAGACCCAAGCCCCCGTCCTTCCTTTAGCCTGTCCCCTGAACACCCTGTACTCTCGGACTTGATGTTTTTACCACCCTCCTTTCGATTTCCCAGCTGCACGTCTAAAGAAAGACCTCGGGCGACCCCTTCCTTGTTCAGTCAACATACCCTCCCGCTACTGGCCGATCTCCCAGAGCCCGGCTCGGCGCATCGATGACCCCTTCTCTTAGTTTTCCAACCACCACGCTTTGTCGTCCCCAGATGCTCTCTTCGGCCAACTTTTTAACCCCTCCCAAGGGACTCCTGCTTCACCCCCCCCATTCCCCCCTTCTACCAAACCCAGGTGGCAATCAAAGTAGGCACGCTGAGCCCAAGATCTAGAAGTGTTTTCACTAAGTTAGCAGACCTCCGAGGACAGAATGCAGAATTGCCCCCCCACGCCACCTCTGTAAGTAGACTGGTCCGGTCCCAAGCGACATGTCCGCCGGGGCCCCTTCCCCTTGCTTTTCTAAGGCCGGTTTGCGCCAAAGTCGAGGGCCTTTTTTTAGGGCTATCCAGCTCATTTGTGCTGGAGCCACCACATGAATTGCACGCAAGTGCCCCCGCCCCTCTTATTTCCCCCCCTCGTCCGGCGGCAACGGAGATGTATGTTGGAGTGTTTCACCGTAACCGCAAATCCCTTTCATGATCGCTCAGCGTCGCGGCGCTATTGGCTGATCCCGCTTTTCCTTTTAGCGTCGCTCCCGACTCCCTAAGCGGCAAGCTGTGCCGTTCGTCAAAACCGACCTTCGTAACATGACCCGCATTGAGGACAATGGCGGGGTCGTGCGCAACCCGTCTTCAACCGTTACTCCATTTATTTTTTTTTCTCGCCAATGCGCTAAACCCCCCGGTTGTGTGCTCGCAATTTTTCTGAAACGCTGGTTAATAATCCTTTCCCAGTAGCAGGCCTTTTTCTGTATGAGGGGGGTGGTTCGTTGTGTTTCACTTGGGACGACTTGGCAGAGAGTTCCCTTATGAAAACCCCTTTGTTTTTTTACAAACTGAAACACATGGGAGGGTATTTGAGCCTCCTCCTCCTTTTCCCCCCGTTTCAAACGCGTGACCCCCGCGCGGGGATTTTGGGGCTCGGCGCCTTCTTGTCAAGGATCTCGGACACAGTTTCGCTTCCCCAAGCTTTTTTTTTTAGTATCTCCACGCGATTCTCCCCGGACTCACAAAGGTTCCCCCCCCCCATATCCCCCATTGAATGCCATATCACCTTTCTCTTGAACCTGGTCCTTCTTGATCTAAGGGTTTAAATTTTCCCCATAACTTTTTGAGAAGAGGCAGAAAGGTACTCTAAAAGAATTTAAACCCCCCAATTCTTCAAATTCGGATAATGCGTGTTTCAACCGGCCCTTTTCCGTCACTTGCAGGGCCCGACAGCCGGTCCATTCTAATCGAATCTAAAAGGCCAAGCCCACCCAGTGATCCCAATCTTTTCCCCCCTTTTAGTAGCCTCCAAACCACTTGTTGTGCGCGAGGAACCACCTCGATTTCCGCCCTCCACTTGTTTTTTGAGATCCTGTTGTTTTTCCAAGGCCCAACCTCCCCCCCTGGATTGCGGAGTGCGATCCTTTGTCTGATGGGATCATCTGCTATTTTTTCTAGTTTAGATTCTCATTGTCCTTAAGCTCTTTTCTCTTCCCACCCCTTTCGTGTTCTACCCGACGATGATACGATAATGGCCCCCCGGGTTTGTTTTGTAATTTTTATAGCAACGGATTTCCACTCGTCGAAGCATTTAGATCAGTATTATCCAATTCCCGTCCCCTCTCGACGGAATATCTTAGCGTCTACTTTATTCTTGGTTGTTAAGCGCCTTGTTCGTTCCTTTTATCCTCTTTTTGAATTTCCTCCGCCTCTGAAGAGATTCCCTTTTTTTTTTTTGTTGTTCGCTTTTTGAGTGTTATTGATTATTGAGAGCCTTCCTTTCCTCAGCCCCCCCCCACTCCCGACGTTTAGAGTTATGACCGTTCCCCACTCTCGCGGCGCGAAGCACGCTTCCCCCTTAGTTTCTCCTTTTCTTCAAACACCAGTTTGAATGGTTCTTTAACTGCCAATAAGCAGATTTTCACCCCTCCACCCCCACACCCCCGCATCCAAGTCTTTCTGTTTCTACCTGTTTCCCCCTTCCTAGTCCTTTTTTCTTTTTTTTATTGATTTTCTCCCGACGAGTTGTAGATCCATTGTCTCTACTGTCCATGTCTCGTGTTTTTTGCCAAGCACTTCCCCTTTTTTTTCTCCATTTTTTTTCCCACCATTGGCTCAAGCGTTTACGCCCCCCCTAATCTCAAAGCTTGCCCGCTTTCGGGCTTCTTTTCTCTTCGCCGACTCAAAGCCTCAACACTCTTTTCAAGAAAATAGTCCGTTCCATGCGCTAGTTTTTCCTTCTTTCTGGGTCCAATGTACTCCCCCCCCCCATTGTGCTTCCCTGCCTCGGGGGTAAATGCTTATCCCTTTGTTTTTGTTTCTCGTCTCATGTTTTCCCCCTCAAGCCGCGGTCTGCTATGTTCCGCACTATGGGAGCAAACAACGTCGGCTCAAAGCGAGCAAGATCCCTCTCTCTGTCCTTCACCCCGTATATGCCCACGCTTTGTCTTCTACTCGGTCCCCAGTCTGCCGCTATTTTCCTTTCCTGAGATTTCCGAGACCTAGTCCCCCCCCTGGGCTCGATCGATTTACGTGCCTAAGCCTTCTACACCCCCCAATGGGTTCTGTTGCCCTCCCTGTCTCTTTTTAATTTTGGTGAACCGCCTACTTGTCAGTCGCTGTTTTTTTTTCGTGTTGTTTTTACAACCCCCCTTGGCACAAGTTTTTTGAAACAGATAGCGCATCTGCCGCCGATTTTTTTTGTATTTCACAAAAACCCCTCCTCGCTTTCCCTTTCCCCTTCTTCCCCGTTCCTGTCTGAGTTTCTTTGATACTACGACAAGGAGTGCAGCCCTCGCTTTATTTTTTTTGACTACACCTTTTTTTTCGTTTTCCCCTGTGGTCTTTTTATCCTCCGCGAAATCCTCCAGGTCTTCCTTTACCACCCAAGGCAGGATCTTTCCCTCTTTTTTCTTTCCCTAGGACAGTAACCTGCTGTCCTGCTTTTAGGTACTGTGCCGGTGTTGCTCTAAGTCCAATGAGTTTTCTGGGGAGTGCTTCCCCCCCGCTTTGCTCATCTTTCACCCAGTCTCCTTTCAACCCTGCTTGCGGACCCCGCTGTTCTAAGATGACCTTGGATTTTGCATCTTCTATGGTGAGGGACATTTTTCCTCATCCTACCGTCCTCCGCAGACTCCCTCTCTTCCCGGATCTTTTTCCAAGTCATACTATGGGCAAGTTGGGCAGAGAGTTTTTTCCCACACGAAAAATTCTTTTCTAACCCCCCCGCACCTACTTTCTTTCTTCCCCCCCCCGGTTTCTCCCAACCACCCCGAACCAACACCCCGCTTCAATTTCCTCAAAGCTGATCCATTTCGCTTAAGAAGTGCGCCACCTCCACCCATCATTATTAACAAAAAATGAGACTCCTTCCTCTGTTTATTCGATGAAATTTCCTTTGTCCCTTTTCACTGACTCCCCACGTTTGTAAACTATGAAATACGGACCAGGGGCCATTTCTGTTGAACGCCGTATTCCAAGGAGAAGTGCAGCGAGACCCCACTAACCCTTTCTCCCCCCCAACCAGGGTTCCTCCCACCATTCGTCGCCTCGACAGGAGCACATTAACCAAGTTTATCTTCTGGTGCCTACTCTTCCTTAGTCCTAGCTGCTGGTTTGCGAATGCTCAGCTTATCTGAAATTCCTTTCCCTTTCCCCGAATAAAATCCTGTCTCTGGTCAACCCCGCAGAAGCGGTTCACTTCGAAAAGATTTTTTTTTGAACACCCGCGGTCGCACCCAGCGAGTCCCTCATCTCTGAATTACACTAAAATACTTCTTTTTGTGGACAGTCCTCGAGATGCTGGAGGTCGGTCACCCAACCTTATTTTTTCCTGTTCGCCCACTTTGTTCGATCCTCTTACCCCTTCCGATTAAAATTTCTGTCCCTTGGTGCCCCTTTTAAACCTTTGCACCCAAAAGGCCAATCATTACTCGATGCTGTCCTTCCTTCATTGTTGCCCTCAGCATCAAGGATTCGAGCCCTCCATTATACGGACTCTCGGCGTTAGGCTTTCCTTCTCATTCCTCTTTCGAAGGCAGGAAACAACGTTCATTTTTTTTTACTTTTCCCCCCTTTGAAGTGGTTTCTCCCCCTTATATTTATGGCTCCCACCATTTTCGGCACCAAGAACGAAGGGGGGCATTCCAATGCTGTTCACCCCTTGTTTCTTTTCCGAACCCGGCGGACTTTTGCAGAACCCCCACCTTCCTCTCAGCCACCTTATCCCCGGGGTTCGGGAGTCGATATCTTCCCCGGTTTATCTGACCTTTGCTCAGGTACTTTAGGCACCTCTTTATTTCAAAGGGGCCCCCTTAACACGACGCAATATCTGTTCCCAAATACCCGGGAGGCAATGTTTCCGTCCCAAAGGCCCTTCCCGTTGTACTTTTCTCTTCAGATACCTTTCCAGGGTCCGGTATTTTTCCTGCGAACATCGCTCGATATTATTTATGATCTTTCGCTTTTTCCCCTGAGAGGGCTTGAGCCCTTCTTGCATATCGACTTTTTCTCCAAATTCGTCTCTCCGGTAGCCGCGCTGCAATCCTTTTCCCAAGCCCTCATTCCTTGATTCGGCTAATCAGTTTTCGTACCTCCCCCCTTTTCCTTACCACGTAGAGCAAACCGCCCCCAGCATGGGAAGTTCGTCTGTCATTTCATTTGTCTTCCGAGACTCTGTTGGTTGGTTGGAGTCAGATCAAATGAATCCCTTTTTCCCGCTGCTTTTGCTCTTCCTTTGCCGACAAAGTGCGGATAAGAAAACTTATGAGTTCCCCCAAGCGCAATTTTTTCCCTTCACCTGCTCGACGATAAGACATGTCTCTGCTCTTGCTCAAGGCGATGGTCTTATGCCACGAACTAGCGGTGCCTACTCTCGCAAGATCATAAATTAATTGCGTCATTTATGCATGACACGTGGATCCCATGACCCCCTTAGACAGGCTCGCTCCCTTGAACGAGGCTTTCCCTGGACCCTTGAGACCCCTGTGTTCCTCTCTATGATGCGGTTACTTTGTCTCCTTCTTACTAGAATTGCTTTACCATAAATTTTATACCCCTTAATTCAGCACATCGTCCATAGTATCGCTCACTCCCCCCCCCTTTTGGTATGAGTCTCGCTGAATGCACGTCTTTTTTTTTCGGAACACACTTTTTTTTTTTTTCCCTTCAGCCCTGTCGGTTCCATAATTTGTTACCCACGAACTTCTTCCCCCGTGGGGATTGTGACAACTTTTCTTCCGCCCCATAAGCGAAACGTCACCACGCGTTCCCCCCCCCCCCCCCCCCCCCCCCCCTGTATGGTCCTTCCTTAGACCCTTTAACTTTTTGATTGCCTCCCCCCGAGAGTAGTCGCGTATCCCTCTCCTTGGACCGCTTTGTTCATCCTTTAGGTTATCACAACCCTGCTTCCCCTTTCCCCCCGCACTCGCCCGATCATTGCCCTTTTTTAACACCCTTTTAAACAATCACCATGTTTGGGGGCCCATTACCCTCCCTTTGGTCTTTTCTTTATGGCTGGTAGCGGATCTCTCAATCGACCCCCTGGCCTCTTTGTTTTTTCCGCCCTCATCTCGTCATGCTCTAAAAGTAAGTCTTGTATGTTCCGATTGTCCCTTAGTGCCGGTTCCGACCGCTTTGTGCCCAATTACCACTCTTATTTTTGACCGCTTAGGAGGATGTTAGACCCCACCCATTTCGTTACCCCAGGCTTGTAGTCCCGGCCCCCTTTCCTTTTCTGATAGTACGTCTTTTTTTTATTCGCCCCCCCCCCCCAGCAGGAGCATAAGGGTACTCCCTCCACCCCAGACCCCTCCTTTGGAATGTCTGTGAGTCCTTTTACACTTTTTCGGTTGATGCCATTATTTTTGGTTGAGTTGAACGCTATTGGGGTTCTCGCCTTTAGAGTTTTTTTCAAAACGCCCTTTCCCTCTAAACGTGTCCTGAATTTTTTTTAGTATTTCAGGCGGTTTACTTTAGGTCCCACCTCTGACCCCCCCCTTCCTCGTCGACCATTTGACCTGTCCCCCTGGTTTTTTGGAAAGGACCCCATCTCCCCCCCCGGGAGCGGAAATATTTTGGTCTTAGGTTCTTCTTTCCTGACTCGGGTATTTTGCGGTTTGTTTTCCCAAAATTTTTCCCATTCATTCCGTGAAAGGTATGAATTGTTCTCCCAGTTTTTGCGCTCCTGGGAACATAGGATACTGAGTCGATCTTTGTCGAGGCCGTGATTCTTTTCTCGTCAAGTCCCCCCCCTGCCTTTGAACCAATCTAATTCAACCCACATTGTCCTCTTTTAGCCCAATTCTTTCGGAAGCAGGTTTCCCCTTGATCTTTTTCGAATGTCCGATGTTCAACGCCAAATCACCCCGCATCTTCCTCCAACCCCAGCGCCGTCCAGAAAAAACCTTCCCCCCAGATACTCCCATTTTTCTTTTTTAGCAACTCACCCCCGTGCAGATATGCGACTTGTTCCTGAAGACCTTTTCCCCCCCTCTTCCGGGCAGCGATACCGCCTTTTACCCGCACAACCCCTTCTTTCCCAACGACCAGTTACGGGCCCCAACCAACTCCCCACGCTTCTCTCCCTGAGTCGATATCCACCCTCGCCGGCCATCTTTCAGACTCTTCTTTTGATCTCACGAGAGTCTTTGTTTTTTTTTCTCCCACAAACCCTGCTCTTCGTCCTCCCTTTGGAAGGATGTTGCCTTTGGCCCCCTTTGTAAACAACCAGAAACATCCTCGACCATAATTGCTGCGTCAAACCACCTACAACCATTTAAATTGATCCCAAAAAGGGGTTCTTCAATAACGTATTCCATTTTACCCCCCACTGAACGTCTCGCCCGGCGGACTAATTTTTTGCCCTACCCCGCATCCCCGAATGCCTACCAGAATCCCCTATTCGAACAAGCGTCAGGTTCTACGTTTCCTTCCCCCAAACTTCCATGGAGTTGTTTCCTTTTGCGAGAAGGTGCGCCCAGTCGGAGGCTGCTAGCTTCTTTTGTGGAGTCCCCCCCCCACCTTCAGGCCTCGACCCAATCAATGCTAATCCTTTCCCCCCGATTCGTCCTTCAAGGAGATTCTTTGGAGGTGGCTTGAGGACGTCCAGACAACTCCTTTTTCCAGCCTTTCGCAGAGTCCGGCGCTTTCTTGTTCTTCGCAATAGGGTAAGGCTTTTACTCAGGCCAGCAGAAGAGAACAAGACATCCTGACGAGTCCCTCGGAATGACCGGAGCTTAAGTTCAAACGACGTTTAACTTTGAGTTTGCCCCACCTTGTCTTGTCCCGTGAGCCCCAAAAGAAGGCCCCCCCTGCCATAAATTGCTTCCTTCGCTCCCATGGCCTCAAACGATTTTTCCTCTAGACACTGAACCCGCTCGCCGAATCAGATTGCCCAAACCCTGGTAGCCCGACCCTTTTCTCTTGATTTAGTTTTTTGGCCTTTTTTGCACCTCTGCTGATTTGGCAGAGTTACTGAAACAAGAACAACGTTTTTGTCTCGACCTGTCCCGACATTGGGACGAGTGTTGATTTGATTTTCCGCGCCACCTATAGTGGACGCAGAAGGACCCATCATTCGGTTCCTGGGTGTCTGGATTTCTCTTCCTGCTCTCCTCTTTGGACCATTTGGCAAAGGTGCATGCCCCAGCTTTTTCGAATCAGCAACGCGATTCTTTTTCAGGCACACCTTTTCCTTCCGCACCTAAATCCCCCCCATTAAGACTTTTAAGATAGGCATTTTCCGAGATCAGGGTCCCCATTAATTCTCTTTTTCCTTCTCGGACTCTCCATTCCCCGCACGTTTTTAGAGAGGGATCTCAAGGGGAATTCTCCCCAATACTTTAAACCCCCCCATCCCTTTTTTATCAGAAGTCGTCTGTTATTTGCCCATCCCTTTTACGCATTTCAATCCTCCTCCGACAGCCGCGAGACCCCGACCCTCACCTCTCCCTACTTCCCCAGCTCCACTGATCCCTCATCCAACATACCACCCCCCTTTTTGCGTTACTTTTCTTCCACCATCTTTCCTCTCTAAGTTGTGTGTGTTTAGTTTTTTTTTACCTTTCCAAAATTGCCAACAAGTGGCTTTGGTCTTTTCTCCTCACTTTTCTATTGTCTCATTTTTTAGGGCACTGAGGAGTTCATGATAATTGCCTTGCCTGTATTGTTCCTCCTATGACCGTAAAATTCTTGCCCTCCTCCTTTTATCCTCCTTCCCCTTTGGTTAAACTTATTTGCTTGAAATGGATCCTAAACTCGTCGGAGCCTCTTAACGGTCCGGAATTTCGATCAGCTGACCTTTCGCTCCCTCATTCTGGCCACCTTTCTGCCTCTATTCTCCCCCTCATTGGTTGGTTTTTTATTAGCGTTTGTTTCTTTCCTTTTATATCGCGTTACTTTTCCCCCCCCCGACGGCTGGGCAGCGCGGGAATTCCCTTTTTGACTCCATTGCCCCGCCGAAGGCGCACCTCCCCCCCCTTTTTCCCACCCTCCTGCTGTCCGCGTTTTTTCCCTTAACAGTCCGCTTAGGTGAGGAAGCAACCCACCACGCGTTCCCTCTGTTCTTTCAGTTCTGCTGAACCCAAAACAGTGTTGGAACTTTGTCTTCCTTTCTGCACTCAGCCCTCTTTTGAACCCCCCTAAAACAACCAACATCCCACCTCAGGTTTATGCCGTTCTTCCCTTATTATCAGGTCTGCCCTCCTTTTGTCCGAACCCTTTGAGCGCGACCCCCTTGGACTTCTCCCTTGCCCCTTCAGTACACGCTTCACGGTACTCATTCTTTTTTTGCGCCCCCTGACCAAGCTGCCTCCCCACTTTATCGTCCGCGCATCCTACACTCCCTTCCCCCTTTGATTTGCGTTCGAGCGACCCCCCGACCCGCTTCTTTTCCACCATAAGAGTGCTTCCCCTCTTACCCGTATAGTAACTGTTTCTGTTTTTCCGGTGTCAAGAAAAACCCCCCTCCTTCTAATGTCTTTTGCCGACGGCCTCGGGTTGTTTTGTTAAGCCCCTTCATATCCCCTCCTTCGCGGTCATTCATTGGTCTCCCAGCACCATCGTTCCTGATCGCATCCTGCATTTCATGGTTTTCTCAACCCTTTCCGCACCCTTCCTTCCCCCGCCCCCTACCTTCTCCTTGTGGACCCTGCCCCCGTTATCCGCCTCTTGTAGTTGGTCGACTCGTGCACATTCCCGATCGTAGTTCCTTCCGCGTTGGTCTGCGCGCTTTCAAAACGTGCGAGATTCTTTTATTTGTCGTTGCCTACGTTGCTTTTTTCATCACGGGTTTTTTTCATGTGTTGGGCGTTTCGTTCCGCAAGCAATTGTCAGTCGTTGTGTGGTTACCCTGCCCCATTACCAACATCTTTCCTATCCTTTTTGAGCGACGCGGTGGTGCTCCCCAAAACAAAAGAATTTCTTTTCCCCCCACTGCTCCCCCCCGCCTCCTCTTTGCCCCGACCAGAGCGGGGTTTTCCGTTTTGACGCTCCCTACCACAAGGTTGCAAGATGGAGTTGCATACAATGTTCCTTTGGCCCGATTTGTGGCTGCTCTCCTCTTGAAGCGGTAACCTCTCCTCTTTAAACCCCCCAAACAATCAAGGAACTTGCTGTGTGACTTTCTCGTGCCCACTGTTCAATGCTGTCCTTTCCGGGCGGTCCCCTTTCCGCTTTTGTTTTTATCCTAATGCGTGCTTTGCTTTATGACCCTATGGAGACCTTTTTTTTTTTCCCCCCTGGCTCTAACCCATGTGCTGCGAGCACCCTCTTGTGTTGATTGAACCTTGGTTAGGTTATTTGATTCTATGGATAGCAGGTGGCCCCCTTTTTTTCCCTCTCTCGCGACCGGTGCCTATCTTCCCTATTTCGCTAAGTAATCCTGTCCCTCCTCGCGAACCTCCAGTCAACATACTCCCTGACGCACTTCCATTCTTCCCTTACCCCCACCCCCCCTTTGACGACAACCACCCGCCCAAATATTTTCCCTCAGCATCACCTCTGTCACAAGCCATTTTCGCCCCCCTTTTCAGGTGAAGGTGACCCTTGTCAGTTTTACTGTGAAATTCAAATTTAAGCCGTTCGTAACCCCCCAATGATTTACCGATGCTTTAAGACCTTTCTCTTTTTTCTCCAATGCCTTTCCTGAACTCCGTTCCCCTGAAATTACCCCCGGTTCTGGCCTCCCCTCTTGGACCCCTCGTGGTTCTACACCCTGCGGACTTTAAAGCATTTCCCCCATACACTTTCCCGAAAACGAATTTACGGTTTCTTTACCCCCCCCACTCAAAGTCGTCGTTCCGCCCTCGCACCTCCCGATCGAGCTGTCCTTGGCAATGCGGATCTGATTGCTACTGCTTTTGGCGAAGGATAATATTCTCCTATCTTTTCTGCCCCGCGAACGTCAATTTGCCTTCAAAAAGCAGGTTCCTCTTGTTTTCCACCATCGCCCCAAGAGAAGAGTTTCCCCATTGCCCAACGCTTTGGGTCCTTTTTGCAACCCAGGGCTAAACCCCTCTCTTCCCAACGAGCATCACGACATCAGTACGTTTTTGATGGCTCCCTTTCCCAGATCTTTTCTTTTCCCGTAACCCCTTTCAAGGTGCCTTTGTTCTCCTCTCGCATCCCCTCAGTCCTATACCTCTTCGGAAACCAGTGGCTTTATGCCCCGGGTTTTCCCCCCCAACCTTCCTTGACTCGCTGCGGTTTTACGGGAAGCCTTTTTTGTCTCATCTCCAGTTGAGACAACGCTTTTCAATTGAGAACGGCTACGCGACCCTTCCTGCTTTCCCCTATTCCGTCGCAGGCCCCGTACCAAAGACAGTTTTGGGTGTTTGTCACTTCGGTGGTGACGGGTTTTCACGTAGGTCTTTGCGCAACTTTCCCAATTTCGCCACCCGAAGGGGGGAGTTTTTTCCCCTCTCCCTTGGTTCCCCACTTCTGGACATCCTCCGTTGGTTGTCCTTGGTTCCCTCCCCCCCCCCCCAATTTTCGATGCTATCCCTTCCGCAAGTGCCATTTGGGTTCTCGGGCGCGAGCACTATCTTGATTGGCTGACATCCGTGGTATTATTTTTCCCCCCCCGTCAACTTTTGCCTTTCTCCTTTTTTTCCAATGCCCGTAACTAAGAATTATAGACAGGACGCGGGTCGTACCAGGTTTATCCCCCCCCCCTTTCCTTTTGTGCTATCGTTGGAACCGACCTCCCTTTGATCCTTACGCAACTCTTTTCTGCCTAGTTTTAATCCCTCGAGCTTTTCTCGCCGGTGCTTGAAACCTTCTTTTCCACTCAGTTGGAAGCTGCTCTGCTTCAAGCATCGCGATGGATAGTCGTTATCCTTTTTTTTCTAAAACTGCCTGCCACGTAGTCCTCACTCTTTTTACGTTATGTCCCTTCCCTACTCTCTAGGTAAGGACCAGTGTTGTGTTGAGAGAGATACCTGGCATTCCCTACAAATTCAATGAATGGATCCTTTTTGCACCTTTCCAAATTGCGTTTTGAAACCTTATGCCGCGCCTCCAAATTCTAGTGTGCTTGTAATCCCCTTCTCTTGCCATGCGGTCTTCCCCCTCAAGGATCCGGATTCTTTCTCCCTTAGATGGGAACTGAGGACACGCCCTCTTGATTTCCCATCCCCCCCTCCTTCCCGTCAAACTGGAATCTGCTCTTCCCCCTCTTTCTTTAATTTTCCCTCTTCTCCCCCCTGAGTGATAGCCCCGAGCAAGCACGAGCTGAGCCACCCCTTTTACTCAACATGTCTTTTTGCCTCCCGCTATTGACGGATTACTTTGTCCTGACCCGTACTCCCTTTTACGTTCACGTACCTAAATAAAATTCAGCCAATATATTCCCTACGCTCCGATAACCACAGGGATCTTTCTCGAATCGCCTGGTACCAGCCCAATGCCATATCGTCCCCCTGCTTTCTACCCCCTAACTTTTTTTTCCCCTGTGATCTTTTCCAACCCTCGTGGCCCCGGCGGGCGCTCCTTACCTTTGGACTCCTAAGTCCGAAACCAGTCAAACCCCTCCGTTCCACCAACCCCCTTGTTGCCCCCCCCCCCCCCTTTTCGTACGTTCCTTCCTACCTCTTTCCCATGTTCTCTCCTCCCCTCCGAGATATTTTCGTACCAATATACTGTTCCGATTTCATCCCTGTCTCTAGCCTACCCCCCCCGGTTTCCCTCCCCCCCCCGACATCGTCTGAAAGATGAATTGGCGGGGAAAAAAACTTCTTCACCCAGCCCTTGTTTTCCCTACTCTTTTTTCCCTCTTATGCGTGAGATTACGTGCGAACCTTCCCCTTAGGGTGGAAGAATCCCCAGATCTCGCGTCGCCCACCCGTCGTCTTTTAGCCTTTCCCAGAGGATTTTCCTCCCCCGCTGTGTGGTTTGTCCAAATGCCATCTTTTCGATTGTTTCTCCTCTTTTTTTTAGGCGGATATTTTTGCCCCAAACTATCCAGTGCTTTTCTGACCTGACCGCAGTCCCACTTTAAGAAGAATACACATCGCCACATACCTTCTAATTTTTCAGTTTCCCCCCCCTATACCACCCAATTAGTCTGGACTTTGTAGAAGTGCTTTCTCGCCCCCCCTGTGGTTGATGCTCCTGTGTGGCGGGGCAATGGTATTGTTTTTTCTTTTTCACCTTCATCTTTGTAGAAACACCGATTTTTTTTTTTTTCCCCCTGCTGTTTTTCTGCCCCCGTGTTCATTTGTTTACGGCTTCCTTAAAACGGGGTTTACTTTCTGCCAAGAGACCCATGTCCTTGACTTTTTCCCCCCCCTCTTCCTTCGGTCATTTCTTTTGGTTAAGATGAAACCATCTGATACCCTCATCTCCAACGGGCGAAACCTTTTCTCGGTCTGGATGAAACGGGTTTTTGTTTGTTGTTTTTCTGACCCTTTTTTAAGTTTCCTCATTGTAGTTCTGTAGATTTTTTTGTTGCATGCTTTCCCATTTAGGATAATGCGCGATGGAGATCGGCATTTTTCTTTTTTAGGTCGGATCCCCCGAAATTACCCTTCTATTCCATCTAAGAAATCCCAAGGTTCGCTTTCTAAAACTCCTGTGCACATTGTGCAGATCCTGGTGAAAGTCTTGGTTAATCCCTCCCCCTAAACTGCATATGAGGCAACGCCCCGTAAAAAATCAGCGGGTCCGCCCGCATTTTTCTTTTAAATCTTTCCCTCCCCCACTAGTCTGCTTGCTGTGAAGAAGTTAAGTTCTTTATTTCGCTTCCTTCCCAGATCATTAACACTGCGGGCGTCCCGGATCCCTTTTCCCCCACTCCCCTCCATGCGTCGATCCCCCCGAGACCGCCTGAGCCCGTTCTTCTAATGGCACCTATCTTTAGTTGTTTCGCACCCCACCGTCGTCGCCTTCCAGAGCTTATCTGTTGCTGGGCAATTTTCCCCCCACCCCTCCAACAGTCTAGAGCAGATTTCACCCACACCCCCATCGCATTTGCTACCCAAGGTTCCATAACGTAGGCACTCACAGATAACGATATCGACTGATCCCTTCCTCCATACTTCCACGCGGTCTTTCGCCTACTATCTGCATTTTTAGATTAGCACCCCCCCCTCCCACCAGCTCCCGAGTAGACTGTGAGTCAACCGTCCTGCTCTTTTGGATTTTTCTTGCTCCGAGGTGTTCTTTTTCTTGAGACATTATGGGTATGGATGCTGGAGTCACACCCCCCAAATGACATGACGCTAGACAAATCCAAGTTTCCCTAATCCCCTTATCGGTATGGCCCTCCCTGGCGACATGTGAGGTTTGATCAACCAGCACCCTACGTTTCCTCATTTCTCTGTGCCTGCGGCTATTGGCTTTCTCCCTCTTTTCCCGGGTTGGTTATGTCGCTCGCTCCACTCCGAAAGCGTTTCCAGCTGTTATTATTTCAGACGTCCAGAGTCCTGGCTTTCCCTTGGTGGGATTGCCCCGTAAAACAGCCTTGAACCCCGTACTCCCTTGAGACTGTTTTTCTCTATGCGACTTTTTTTTCTGCGTTCGCGCCTCCCAGTTCAGGTCAAATTTACTCGTCTTTTCTCCCCCGCTTTAACCTGATCACTATGAGCTTGGATGCGGTTGGTGTGGTTTTTTCGTTTTTTCCCTTCCTTGCTTTCAAAACCATTCCCCCAACCAATTTTTTGGTGACCATGTCCCGCCCTTATTTGAGTTGTTGTTATATTTGCTTTCCTTTTCAAAGCAGAGCCTTACTTCATTTTCCTTAACCCCCCCCATTTAGGGGTTTTTGGGCTGGATGTTAGGCAGGACCCCCGCTCAGAAAGGGATTCAACCCCAAGACCGGGAAACTTTCCTATCGCGCCCCGCTGGAGTCAAGTGGTGGTGGTGAACACAGAGGGACTCCCAAGGAAAGACCAATAGGGAAGCCTCCAACCCAAACCGCCATCCTCAAAGGACGACCGTAATAGAGGCAATTCGTCAGGCTTTGCGGATTACAGGAAGTGTGGAGATTTCACTTCCCATACTTTTTTTAGTCCCGAGGGGAGCCTTTGAGCAAAACCTTTACCACAAACATCTGAAATTGAGGATAATCTTCTTTGTCTTTTTGGTGCGACCCCAGACCCGGTTTGGTGACTCATACTTTTTAGGACTCATTTGCCCCCCAGATCCCCCCCGAACTCTGACCCTCTCAGGAGAAGCCTCCCCTCATAAAATTTTAGTCTCATCCAACTCACTTGTTGGGCCTTTGTTTTCCTTGACCCACCCCCCC
>Ga0179593_1577436_pt1 | contig 15735 bp, 16 predicted proteins | sample CZODoug2_1_08_16_FD_185931 | JGI IMG/M metagenome (GOLD analysis project Ga0179593, IMG submission 185931) | Vadose zone soil fungal communities from Angelo Coast Range Reserve, California, USA - CZODoug2_1_08_16fungal (PacBio error correction) | ecosystem: Environmental > Terrestrial > Soil >... | reverse complement strand
CGTTTTCTTATTTTCAACCGAGTCATCCCTTTTTTTTTTTTTTGGAATTGATAGAATCGGTGAGGGCACCGTTTTGGTAATCCCTTTGTCCCTGCCCGGCAATTCCCTTTTGGCAGTGCGATGGTATCTAATTTTTCCCTCCGGCCTCCTCTGCGGGGCCGATAATCCTTCTGGGCGTCTTCTTCCCCCGGGCGATGTCAATCCTTCGTTCGTCGACGCATCAGCGTCTCTCCTTTTCTTCCCTATCGAGCTGCCGTCGTCGCCCATGAATAGGCGCCGATCTTTCCCTCGCGCAAACCAGGATTTGTGAATGAACTTTTTTTAGCATCTTTTGTGTTCCCCGGTCCCTTTTCACAATTCCTCAAGCCCATTGCTCGTTCTTGGGAAACCTGAGCTTAAGCTGGAGTCTTTTTTTTTTTCTCGCTGCCAGAAACTCTTCTCTGCAGTTCGACCTGTTTAATGCGCGTGAGCAGGACCCGAGCTTTTAAAAGTGGATAATAGAGTAGAGCCCCCCCCTGAGAATTGATTGCCAGCATATTCGGATGGTACTCATAGAGGAAAATTCCGCTTTTAATAAACCCTGCATTGAATCGTGATTCTATTTACGTACAGGACACCCTTCTTGACGTTGAATGTCTCATCAAGGTCTGAACGTATCGTCGGAAATTGATGAGGCCCCCCCCTTTGTACCTAGAGAGAGAATTGGATCACCTCTTGAATTCGGAGAGAAGCATTGATAGCAGCTTATTGACCGAAATCTAGTAACTGGGACGATATCCTCCTCCCCCCCCCTTCCCAATCTTGAAATAATCTGGTAAGAATCCCTCTGGATTCTTCCTCCCACGTACATTCCCCCCTCCCCTGCGAAACCCCCCCAACGCCTGACCTTATCGCCATTCGAGCTCCTCCGGATTTCAATGTTACGCCTCCGCCTCTTCTGCTCGAGCCCTTGTTAAGAATCGTTGTGCGTAGTTGAGTCTCAAAACGCGCTGTTGGTTTTCACTCGGATTACTCCCCTCACCAATCGTCTTTCGGAAGTCTTGCGTCCTTAAACGGAAGGAGTTTTCCTCTTCCCGGAAAGGACCTTACCAGATTTTGTTCCTCCAGACTCGCATGTCACACTTGCTTTGACGCCTTTCCCGGAGCCTTCCTGGAATTTGTCTTTGTGGTTCTTGAAATTGATTTCCCCAGGTCAGCGCCGGTTTGAATCCCGCCCAATTTAGATGTTGGATCCCCTTATATATTAAAAGAATCTTAATAGTACGGGGGATCCCCACAATTTTCTGTGTTTATTGGAATCGCCACCCCTTAATTTCATCAGTTCTTAGAATTGTAGATGATTAAAGTAGGTCATGGTACTTTGCCGCTGCCGCCAGAGACCTTTGTGGTACCCTTTTCCCTGCGAAAGTCAAGGAAAATTAACCGATCTTGTCTGTGAGACCCCCTTTCATAGACCCGATTACCCCCCCACAAATTCAGAAATACTTTAGCATCCTTTTTTTCCTCGATTACGTCCCCAGGCGACAAAGTATACGCCCCTCTTCGGCAGCGCTTCGATCTCCTCACGGAGATGTCTCCTTTTTCGGAAGCTCTCCCCCCCCTCGAGAAAGCGCGCTGTGGAGCCTTCTCGGCCTTGATCCCTCCAACTGATATGCTTCGCAGAAGACCGAGCGGCTAGTAGAAATTTTTTTATAGAACCCTCCCCGAGATGCCGCAACAGGGTCCAGGAGAGAAATGTCTTTTTGAGAGCGGTAGAATTCTTTCCGCCGTTGCCCCGTCGAAAATGCTTCCCTTTTCCCCTATATTGTTCCCCATGCACTAATGCTGCGAATCGCTTCTCTCCCCCTTGTTTTGGAGACGTAGAGGACCTTGTTCTTAAGACGTTTCTCCTGCCCTTCATCGATTTTTCTCTAGAAGATGAACGCTTTTCATATCTCTCCTTCCCTACTCTGTGTTGTTGTTGCCCGCCCGCCCTTTCGGCGCTGGCAGTCGGCCCAAATCTATGCCTTTCCTTCCCCGGAAACGATTTCTCCGACAATTTGTCCCTAACATGTCGCTTCTTTCTCGATTCGCTTACCAAATTTTTTTTCACACACCCGGCGACACCAAGGAACCTAGTTGCGAATTTCTGGCTGAAGTATCCTCTATGGTCGAGGAATTCCCACTTACAACCGAGGCACAGGAGAGAAAATTTCAAACACTTCCTGGTAGAGGAGTTCTAGAGAACCGGAAAAAGGGCATTCACGAGACTCGGACCCCTATCAGTTGGCTATTTGACATAGGCATAATCCTCTTTCGACGCAGTACCGCGCTAACGACTCGAGCGTCTTCTCCCCTTGGCCTTCGATGCTCGCTGCAATCATTTCCCTCGTGCGCTATAGCATGAAGCGCCGGACCGTCAGTCGATGTGAGTTCCTTTTTGATGACGTGGGAGAAGGGGTTGGACTCCGAATCCTCTTCCGCTGGAGAATTCCAGATGGATAGTTTTTTTTCGGAAACTCGATGGGTCCCAAGGATGGAAATGGACCAGACCAGGAACCAAGCCATTTATAGATGCTACTTGGAAAAGGTTTTTTGGAAAAAATCCCTGGGCTCGGCCTTTTTCCTTGGTGAGCCAAACGTCCCCGTTTACTCATCCGTTCCCCATGCGTCCTCCTTCTGTGCGACTTTTTTTCCCCTCAAGACGGGCCGTCAGGAGCAACCCCGGGCGAAAATCCCCCTGCACGATTTCCCGAGATCCTCCCGTCAAAATCCGACCTCTTGCAGAGAGTATCGTTTTGACTTGAAAAATGTCCCCCTTTCGTTACAAACCCCCAAAAATGAACCATTCCCTCCCCCCCAAGAAGGTCGGAGGGCCTATGGCAAAGGGGTTGGCGGAATTGCCAAACAATTTTCCTTGATGAAATACACGCATACCTCGGGACTCCCGCCTTCCCGAGACCGATAAGTTTCACTTTTGAAACCGAAGAGTACTCCCGGAGATGCAGATTTTAAGGATCGAGATCTCACACTGCCATGGTCCGTCGTTAGAAGTTCTTTCAAAAAGATGCGGGCAACATTTTCCGCGGATATCGAGCTCCTCTTGATCGCTTCCAGAAGCGTTCCTTTTTCCCCCTTCTCTCGTTCTTATTAAGGAATTCGTTTGAGGCCTCGGCGTGGCGAGGGGCTGAGACTGTTGGAACCCAGTTCCGAGTTCCCCTTTCCCATGCCTTTTTCGGTAAGCAATTCCCCGTGTGATTGATGAATTTCTTTCTCTCGTCCCCGTTTACCCCCCCTCCGAGATAGTCTTCCCCGAGATAAGGCTTATGCTTCAATTGAACCCCTCCAAATAAGGTACCTGTCTCTGCGACTATACCAGCCTCTCGCCCTTTCCTTCCCCCATCCACAGGCAGCCTTTTTTTTCGTCAAGTAACACCATCGCTAGTGCCAACGTAGAGCTCTTGGCAAGGGATAACCCCCCCTTTCCGGCATGTTGCTGAAAAGCCATTTTTTCTATCTTCACAATGCGAGGCCCCTTTTTTATGATATTTTTTTTCGAGGGAGGGATTGGAGCTGGACCACTGTCTGAGGACTACGTCCGTGGACGCACCTGACCTGGGCCTAAGCGGCGATCGTGCATAATGGTCAATCTAGAGGTCAGGACGAGCGCCTCTGCCATTAGAGACGAATTTCTAGACCACTCCTCGTGGAGCCCTTTCTCTCCTGATTTTCGGAAATCAGCTTTTGACTAAGAGATCTTACCCAAATATACTTACGATTCAATTACTGTAGCAGTTTACCTTGATTTGGTCCCCTCACCTGGCCAAAAAACAAATAGGTGATGCCTTCATGAAATCCCCTTTGATCATGCTCGATGGAAGGCCCCCCCCCGCCGATCAAGCCTATCCTCCCGGCAGCTCCGCTCGGACGTCGCTTGAGTTTCTTGACGACGTTGTGGCCGTTTTCTGCCTCCCTTCTCACGGACGCGCCGCCTTCTCGCGGATTATCCGTGCCCTACGTCGCGGCCGGTTTAGTTCCCTCGCGGGAAGAGCCCCTTCCTAGGCATCGTCGACGGTACTTTTGATTCCTGTTCGCCGGATGCCTCCTCTCCGCTCCACCTCTCCCGAGGCGGCTCGGTTACGATCCTACTCTCTATCCTCACTCACGTGGTTTTTTTGCTTTTCTCGTATTTACCGGAGCGCACTTCCTAGTTTTTCATTGGAGTTAGCGATTTCCCTCAAACCAAGATTTTTTGATCCCGGGTTGATCCGGGCCGCTTTATTTGTCGCGGGAATTCGGGATCAACCTCCCTTTCCCAGGCCTTCAGTCGGCGCGGACGATCCTCCCGACGGGCAGGAGGGCTTCTATATTCCCTGGCCGGCCGATCCCCCGGCCAACGCTTCTTCCTCCGCAATCCTGCGGCACGCGACCGTCTTTTCTGTAGCATCGTGATAGGCTCCCTCGCGGAGATGGCTGCGTCACATGCAGGATCAGCTCGGGACTACTTTTGCGAGCATTCACCGATGGGGGGTGTGAGTGCCCCCTTCAGGAGGAAAAAATGGACTATAGTGAGAAGGGCTCTTTTGAACAGAATGGAAGTAATTCTCTCGGCCCCCCCTTCCTCTCCAGAAAAGGTTCCGGCAGAGAGAAGTATTCACATCTTCCTGGGATGAGAGCAGTTTCCCCCTAGACGTTCGCGACGATTTGTACTAGATAGACCTCCCGCGCATGCCTCGTCTACCATTTGCTCGCTTTGTGGTTTGATCAGAGAAGCGGGTCATAAACTTTACTAGGCTTTTCTTTGTAATAGGCGTCTTGTTCGAGCCTTCGGGAAAAGACAAATCGATTGTTTTTCCTTTTCCGCAGAAAACGACCCGGTACCCGGACCTTTGAGGGCCCGAGTGTCGCGGGATCGTCGAGGGACCTTGACCACAACCGTACTTCCCGAGCTCAGAAAGGACTTTCTTCCCCCTGATATACTTACCGAAATCTGAAACGTTTTCCTATCCGGCCTTATAACCTCTTTGGAAATCCGAGAAGCCAAGAAGGGAAAATTTTTGGTGATCTGCAGAGAACGGGGGATTCCAACCCAGGAATAATGATTCCCGTTTCCTCTGCGAAATTTTCCAGAGACATATCGCCAATAGAGCAGGTAATGTCCTCGATTTGCCTTGCGTGGCCATATCGATCCCCGGAAGTTGTGCGTCGTGATTCCCCACTCGTGCCCCCCGTTTTGAGTTCAGTTTTATTACGATACTGCGCACCATCGGCATCTCTTCTTGGAGGTGGTGTCCCCCTCTGTACCACGGATCCTTTTCTGGAAGGTCGGACTTCGACCGATCCTTTGCATCATTCCTTTTGCAGGCAATTCCAAATGCCTTTCCCGCATGCCCGTTTTTACCTGTTGCTATTTTGTTGCATTGGAACTCTTGTTTTTCTTTTTTCCATTTTCAGTCAGCCGTGACTTCCAAGCGACCTTCATGTAGGGATACTCTCCCTATCTTGAAGTATTACGATTGGATTCGCCCGACTTGGCACGAGTGAGCTTCCCCCTCTTATGGATTGCACTCCCCCTTTCACCTTTAGTTCGGACGCATTGTCGATGACCCCCCCTTAGTTCTTTACCTTTGCGATGCCCCCCCCTCATGTGAGGGGTCCCCCCTTCTCCATGGCCCCAGGACCATTGCGAGCACCTCTCTTTTTGCATCCAGGTTGTTTCCTCGCCGGTATCCTTTTTAAAAAGATCCATCTTTATTCACATCGTTTGCCTCTGACAGGGATCCCGTTCCGGCCCGGGAGCTGCCTCGCGCTCCGAGCTTATCAATCGCCCGTTTGCGTGCTTTCCTGCCAATATCTTCGAGAGAAAGAGCCGGTTAAGCAGCTTTTTCATTTTCGCGACACGAGATCCGATCCCCCTCCAACTGATAGTGCGGGCCGCCCCCCGGAATAGTGCTGTTTTTTCCCTTCTCGAAGCCCCCTCCCGAGCTTCCCTCTTGGGGTTTTGCCTTCGCCTTGTCGAAACTCTAGGTAGCCTTCTCCCTAGAAGTTGATCTCTGCAGCCACCTCCCCCCTTTGTGGACTCACGCCTTGTCGAGGAGGTAATACTCTAGTACCGCGTTTTGGAGACGCTGTTCCCCCTTACTCAGTGGAATAGGTCCCTCCTCATATTTTTTGGCTGGTACCCCCCAAGCGAGCACGATGACCGCGGAAATAGGATTGTTACTCCTTTGTTGTGCCGCGAGATGCCCTCCCTCGTTATCTTTTTTTCTCGCCTTGGGGAAAATCCCCACATTAGTTAAGGCCCTGATTCCCCCCTCCGACCACTGCGTCTACAACTTGGCTTCCGATACCCTTCACTTTCTTTCGATTCCAGCCCCCAAAGGGCCTTTTTTCTCGACAAGATTCTTCTCCAAGGAGCATTTTTTTGGTGAGGACCCAAGGCTATGTGTCCTGCGACACGTCCTCTCGCGAGTTCGACACAAGGCATCTCGCCTATGGACTTAGGTTCGTCGTTTCTTCTAGGACCTCCCCAGGAAGAATCCCTCGTTCATATAGGCCCCCTAAGGTGGATGGAATCCGGCCTCCTAAGTATCGTGTCTTAAGCTTTAACCTGCCTAGTTTATAGCTTTGATTGACTTTCCGCTCGCTGCAATCCTTCCTTGAGATTGATTAGAATCTTTTTTCCCCGGCAGGTCGCTGATGATGAGACGGGGGCCCCGGAATAGTGCTTTTTTTCTAAATATTGGATATGTTCTTGGTACCCCCCCGTGCGGAGTCCCTCTGCGACTACCCCCTATAGATGTGCTCCGGGAATGGGCATGTCCCAGTCTGTTTATGGGAATGCTATTTCGGAAAGGTCGTAAACGTCATCCCCCCCCCTTTTCCTCATTTCATTACACACTCGCTGAGGAATTCTTTTGCGTACTTCCCCCCATAAAGAATTCAAGCTCACGTTTTTAACGGGACGAAAACCCTTTCCATACTTCCCTTGGTCTGGAAACCATAGTATACACCTTAGCCCTGGTTGTCGATGGGCTTTTATGCTGTTTTTAAATGTAACGCTGTTCTAAACAGACCCCACCCAGTCCCCTCTAAGGAAGGGCTTCCGCACTTGCAATGGGACAGAGCCAACAAGGGCTGACCCTCTCGGTCAGGCGGGCCGTATAGACAGAAGCCCTCTTTTCCGATGTGCCAACACCAGACGTCCGAACGGCCCTTTTCCCGGGGATCAGCGATTTCCCCCTCCCCCCTTATGCCCTGTCAGCAGCGCTTTCAACTAGAGGCCCCCTCTTTCCGATATGAGCGCCTTTCCCCCGACTTCATTTCCCTCTCGCTCAAGATTTGATCATGAGCTCGTTGAGGCGCGATTTTTCGAGGAGTGCCGCCCCACACCCCCACCCCCCCACCACCCACCCCCCCCCCCCCCCCCCCCCCCCCCCCCCCCCCCCAACACCCCCCACAACCCCACACCCCCCCCCCCCCCCCCCCCCCCCCCCCACACCCCCCCCCCCCCCCACACCCCCCACACCACCCCCCCCCCCCCCCCCCCACCCCCCCCCCCCCCCCCACCCCCCCCCCCCCCCCCCCCCCCCCACCCTGGCGATCGATTTCTTTACCTGAGGCCCTTCCAATCGCAAGGCGGCCTTTCCGGATATTACCGTTCTCCTGATTTCGAGTCAACGCTCTCCTCAAGGCCCCCTGCTCGCCTAGAATTTTTTTAGAGAAAAGTACTAAGGTGCACTCTCTCCCCAAGAAGAGACATCCGAAGCCCGTTCCGATGACTAATCCTCTAACTGTCTGTTCGACAACGCCCCAAAATCCCCGTTCGGGTCCGAAGTCGATTTGACAGAGCCTCCGGATGGTTCTTTTGACGCGAATTTCTATACACTCTCGATCAGAATCTGTCCTTTTTTGCGGAGTGGCGATAGAGTATTTTTCCCCCTTCGAGGAAACTTTGAGGGGTTCGGCTCCTTTTTGCATAACGACTCTGCGCTTTTGAGACGGCGGTTTTTTCAAGATCAATCCCCTCCTCGTTCCCCGAATTTTGATTGCTCTGTTACGAATTGAAATGGCCACACCATCGGTGATGCCCCCATGTTCTTTTTCTCTGAAATTGATTGGAGATGGATTCCCACCGAGGAGATCTCTTCCGGAATCCAAGGCAGCTCCTCGGTCGCGTGCCGATACTTTTAGTTCGTAGACGTGGGGGGCGTTCGCACCCTCCGGAATCTGAATATTCCTTCCCCCCCCCAGCCGCCTGAATTCCGAGCCGGACGCCTTCTTGCGCTGTCTTCACACGCACGGCAGCCCCCTTTTTTTCAGGCGTCGACATTGAAACTGGATACAAGCCCCCTTGCTAAGCGCTGACGACACGATGAGCCACACCTGTTCTGCCGAGGCCTTCCCGCATATAAGATATATCTCTCCTAATCCCCTTTGTGTTTCATAGATTAGTATCTACTCTTCCCCCCGAGTCAGAATTCTCCCCCAGTGGAGGAGAGCCTCCCCTTTGTGCTTTTTTTTGGGCTGCGAACCCGACGCGGCCCGCGCCGGCGAATCTCCTCCCTTCTCTGGCCTCGACAAGACATCTAAGTGCAGGAGCTTCATTAAGAAGAGAATGGCCCCTGAGGCTGGGCCCTTCTTTTCTTCCTCTGAGAATGCGATGTAGCGAACCAGAGTCCTCGACGCACTAAGAGGTCAGCGGCACGACGACAGTCCCCCCCCCCCTAGTCTGACGAGTCCTACGATATAGGCTCCCTTCCCCTGAATGTTTCGACCAATGCCTCTTTTCAGGCGGGATGGACCTTTGCTTTTTTGTCCGGTTGATTCGGACTAGCAGATTGATCTCTTCTTCGGGCCCCCTTTGATTAAGCTTATTTCTCTGCCAGAATCCTCGTTCCTTCGCGAAGGTTTCGGGTCAATTCTCAGGCCGAAGTTCACGCGATTCTCGATCAGAACCCCGCTGCATCAAAGAATATGTCCCTCCTCAGATATTCTGATAGTTAGTCCATTCGCGGTTTCCCCCCACCCCATACTTCCCTATCTCCTTTTGCGCTATGAGAGATAGAACCCTCCCCCTCGATGTTGAGGACGGCTCGCCCTCTGTATGATGAATTAACTTTGGAGATTCCTTTTTTCCTGTTTTTTTGCGAGGCGCCTTCCCGTCGTGGATCCCAGGGTCCCTGGCGTCGCTTTTAGCTCTCCTTTCTATCTTTCTCAAATCTCGTCCCCCCTTTTTCGATCCCGGTAATCCGAAAATTCTCTTCGGACCTCCCCTTCGTGCAGCGTAACCCTTCCCTTCAGAATTAGCAAAGGTCCTTAAAGATCCCTTTTTCGCCACATCGTAGACCTTCGCCCCGGATAGCTCTCGACGAGTCTAAGACGCTCTCCTCTTCGCCCTAGGCTAGAGATTTTTTTCCTTGTGAGTCGTGATTTCAACGCGTTGGCCTGTTTGATTCCGCTACGAATCGGGTCTGGAATCTCGGACTTCTTGCTGGCAAACCCCCCTTTGAGGCTTCTCTGACGTCGAGACGGCCCGCAGGTTCCTACATAAGCATTTCTCCCCGGAACTTCCCCTTAGGGCGACAGCCTTTTTTTTCGTTCTTTTGGCAATGGCCTGTTATTGCATGTGGAACTTTCTCCTGTGAAATTTTCATTCATCTTCCTCCCTACCCGCCCCCCCCCTTCGAGTTGGGATACGCTTCTTTCCTCAGTATTCGAGGTATTTCGCCCGCATTGCCCTCCTCTTTGCCCCGTCTTGATGTGTTGCCGTCGCACCGAAGAGTGCCTTTCTTTTTTCCTGGACTTGCAGGAAAACTTATTCCCTTTAAATTGCAGCTTCCTCCCTTTTCGAGCCCATTTTAAGTGGTACCCCCTCCCATGCCCCCATAATGCAGTTCCCTTAGCTGTAAGTGTCTTTACTCAAAGTTTTCCCTAAGTGAAGCCATACGAAAATTATCTTCTCATCTTTAGCAGCCCCGAGATTTTTTCCCCCTCTCAAACGTCTCGACATCGAGCGCGATGCTTCCTCTGATGAGATCACCCCGTCCCACAGGACTCATGATTGAATCTTCTTCTAGTAACCTTCCCAATGAAATTGATTCCCACAGAGACTGTAAGGTATCCAAAGCTGTATTTTCCCCGAGAAAAGTATCTTCGATTAAATTCCATCACAATGATGGGAAGGACATCCCCACCGAGCGCCCCTGGGGGTTTAATCCTCCACTAGACCGGGATTTGGTAGGAGCTTCCTGTCGAATAGTTTCCTTTTTTGGTAGAACTTCCCCCCCTTGATTCCCCCAACTATGCATCCAAACTCCGTTCATTGTGGCGGCTTCATATGGCTTTCCCCCCCTTTATTGGGGATGCTTTAGGAGACCGAGTCCTTGAGAAGGCGTGCCCTGTCGGATCGGTTACGTCCTGCCTTCCTTTTTTCCTTCCCCCGACGCGCGACTACCACGCGGCCTTTTCCTAATAATAAGTTTTTTGTTTTTGACGAGTCTTTTCGGGCAGTTTTTCTCCGCTAGTAGGTTGACACTTTAAGGCAAAGGAATGAAAGGACACCTTCCAATTTGTCCAGCTTCCTTCTTTTTAGCGTTTCTTTTTAGATTCGCGCATACCTAAAGGCCTTCGACAAAACTACCTTTTTCTTTCCTCCGTTTCTGCAGGAGTTTTTCTTCCTTATGAGACGGATCTCAACTACAACGGTTCGGACTCTGAACGAATCTGTCGGCAACCTTGTCTTAGCTCTCCCCTCCACACAGGCTTCTACATTCTAGAGGTAGATCTGTCCACCGCAAATCCTTTTCATGCGCCTCTCAGCTCGTTTTCGATTCCAGATGAATATACGGCGCCCTGGTGGAAAGTCTCTTTTTCCCGAGACGGGAACCCTCTCCGTGCTTATCGCATAGCAGCGTTTGGAACGGACATCTTATGGATGAGGAGACGTCTTTTCTTAATCGCTGTTTTTACCAAACGATGGAGATGATACCCCTATATTTTCCCTTGTTCTTGTAATACCTTGGCTTCTTCTAGTTCTTCAATAAACGGTCCCTTCCCCTCTGGTCCTGGGGCATGTCTTCTTTTTCACCCTTACCTGGGCGGCGGCGGCTCATGGGCCCTTGTCCTTCCATGAAAACTCGTTCATAGACCCTTTTCACGCTGATTTCTTCTTGTTGCGACGGCACCAGAAAGGGAAAGCCTCTCTTTCTCAAAGCCCTTCCCGCCCAAATACCATCGATTCTTCGGAAGAGCTCCCAAACACCCCCCCCCCCCCCCCCCCCCCCACCCACCCCCCACCCCCCCCACCCCCCCCCCCCCCCCCCCCCCCCCTCCCCCCTCTCCCCCCCCCCCCCCCAAAACCAAAACACCCACCACAAAAACACAACAACCCCATCCACAACACTCCAACAACCAAACAACACCCCCCCACCCACACCCCCCCCCCCCCTCCCCCCACCCCCCCCCCCCCCCCCCCCTTCCCCCCCCCCCCACACCCCCCCCCCCCCCCCCCCCCCTGGAAATTTTGCAAGGAGAAGGCTTATAAAATGGAACTCTTCAGTTACACCTGCAATACAACGAAACAACCCTTTTTCCGGGCAGGTGCCCCGAATTTCAAATTTCCCGCCCTCAGTTTTGATTGCACAAACCTTTCCGGAGGGCTTTTAAATTCCGAGGAAGCCTCGCCCTCCGATTTCCACAGCCAAGAGTCGAAAGGAGACTCTGCGCCTGAAGCAGCGAGTTGTCGATGCACGCGTGTTTCTCTCTCAACGACGCACCTTTTCCAAGAATCCTTCATCCGAGGCGTGGGATGCCTGCCTGGGCAAGACCCTCTTTTTTTCGAATCCTTTCTCCTTGCGGGAGCACTCCTCGCGGATATGGATTCCTGGTGAAACAGTGGTGTACAACGTGAGACCCTTTCTCTGAGTTCGCAATTCTTTTTCCGGATATCGTCCACTTCCTGTGACAGATCCAAAGATATAAGAGGCGAGCTAAAGGCCTTGATGATAGTAACCTCGGCTTGTATCCCCCCTTTCACGGTCTAGCCCTTCTACCAGCCTGTCTCTCAATTGTCCCCCAGGGCCAGCACATGGTCTTCCTCTTCCCGGTCCACCATCGAGTTCTTCCGTGGAGCCGACAGACGCCAGGATCACCCCTGGGTTAGTTGTCTGAACGCCCCTACAATCGAGAGTCTCCTATTCTTTACGAGCAGGCGCTTAGTCTCTACTAGCTTATCAGGAATCTCTTTTTCTATCGAGAGCCTTCCAAGATGTTCTTTTTCCCTCCCCCCTGCCTTTCTCCTTCCTTTTTTATGGAAGATAGGGTCCCCCCTCTCTGAGTCCCTGACTTCACGAGCAACTGGATTCCGACTCCCCCCCTTGTCACCAAGGTGATTTTTCCCCGCCTTCTCTCATGCATTGCGCGATGGCCTCACGAGCGGAGCCCCCCTCTTGGACCTTAAAGGAAGCTCTCTCTCTTTCAGATACTCCTGTGTGCGTCGACGACGATTTCCCAGGCGCAGAATATCCCCCCCGCCCGCCGCAACTGCCTTTCTATAGGTAAGAGCAGGCTTCCTCCGGACGGATTGCCTTTTGTCGTTGATCCGCGCCGCGCCAGGCTTTTTCCGTCGCCGGATTCCCTGCAATAAATGGTTTTTTCTGGTTCTCCTCTGCAGAATCCCCGGAGACGAGCGGACGCTTGCGCTCTACGATCTCTCTATTTCCCTTTTGAGAGAGGATCGTAGGTTTTCCCGACCAGGGGGATTCCGTCTAGTGCGGAGACGCTCCGGGATAAAGGGTTGCATCCCGCCGGCTGCCTCGCAGCTTTTTTTTAGATGGATAAACGTCCCCTCCGGCCGCTTTATCCGGCGCGTTCCCCCCGAGCGCATTCCTTTTCTTTTGCGTCGTGTTGCCGGAGAGGTCGAACAACAGCCGAGGTCCGCACTCAGGCCCCCCCCGCTGACCGTCAGATCCCTCTCTGCGGTACCCTTCCTGGCGGCCGAGCGTCCCCGCGCAATGTGCTCTCAAGGCTGGCCTTTTCACCAGATGGGGTGTGTTCCTTTTCCGGACCCAATTGCTCCCTCCTTCTCGTGAATTAGGGACTTCCTCTGAGCGGCCCCGAGGCTGCTCCCTTAGCGAAGGCCTTTTTTCCTACATGCGCTCGGGCTTTCCCCCCGAGACTCGCGATTCCGCCAGTGCGAATCCCTCCTTTGCTCTTCCCTTTTTCCCCAGTAGCGATTGTTTTCTCGAGAATTCTGAGTTTCATCCAATATGTAGTGATCCTTTTCTTCGAGATATTCGGACAGAGACGGAGTTGCACTGGATCGCTCTGGAATGTATGATAAGCTTAACTTTTCCTTCCCGATGGTCGACTTTTCCCCTCAGACCTTGCGGTGCTCCAACCGACTAGCGAAGCTCCCCGCTTGTCAGGCTAGCCTCCATAGTTGAATCCTTCAATCGGTTGTGACGAATCGGCCAAGTCATCACCGATTTCCCTCGAATTTTTTGATCTTTCCGGGTATCCAAAGGCCCATTTTCTCCCCAGCCCACCTCGAGTCCTTCACGCGAATCTTCTCGCGAGACGGTCTTTCTTAAATGCTCTCTTCCACCATCGTCCTTTCTTATTGGCCGCATTTCCTTTTTCGTGAGCGTTTCCCCTTCATGAGTGGTGAGTTTGTAAGATTCCTTAGCACCATAGCCTCGTATTGCGTTTTTTCACCCATACGGACCCCTCTAGGAGAGGCTTTCTTTTCCTTTCCCCCGACGGACCGTCCCCTTTTAGGCATAATTCCCCCTTTTTCCTGTCCAAATTGCATTTTTTTTCTGGAGCAGTATTTGTTCTTGCATGTGGATATTCATTGAGCGTGAAATTTCAGATACCTCCCTCCTGTCCCAGCGCCCTTACGATGGGGGAGAAGATTTTTCCCCTCCTATTCGTGGAAAGTATCCTCATCCCCACCCCCCCCCAACTGGGGATTTCTCCTTTTTTTTTCTTGCCAGTCTTGATCCTTCGACCCCCCTCAGCTTAGGAAGCATTGTCGATGACAATTATGTCCGGACGTTTTCCCTTCCCGCTGAAGCTTTTCCTTTCCCATTGAGTGGTCCCCCCCAAGGACCCGCTAGGCCAATAGTTCTGTAGAATACAAGGCTTTCAGAAAAGATCCCATATTACCCTATCAATATTTAGAATTTTTAAGAGACGGCCACCCCCCCACCCCCCCAAAAAAACCCCCCCCCCCCCCCCCCCCCCCCCCCCCCCCAAACCCCAAACCCCAAACCCCCCGGATAACCCTTTTTCATCGAGGCGATGCTCCTCTCTGCGATCACGGTCCAATGAGATGTCATGATTGCCCAGCAGAAATCCTCCACCGCGTCGTAATTTTGCGGGAAGGCGGGGGAGACTGCTCCCCATTCCCTCCCCTGTAGTGGGCCGCATTCGCAGGCCTTAGACGGGTCCTTTCTCGAAAGATTCTCTGCCGCATGGTCGGCGAGTTTATTGAGTGGATATGCCGTCTCCATAGTCCCTTATCCCCCCAGTGACACAATGATTGGAGCCGTCTCTTTCCGGAACCCCCTTTATTTTCGCCCATAGGAACCCTGTAGGGAGACCTGCCGACACTTCTGGACTCGGTCCGTTTTTCCTAGATTTGTTTGTACACTTAATGCGCGCCTCTGGGCCTTGTCTCTCTTTCCTACTCCTCTTTTGAGAGACTTCAAGGCTTTTCTAATTTAGGTGTTACCCTCCCCCAAAATTCTAAGGCAAGGACTTCCCAGGAGTCTCCCCCGTCCGCTGTCTCGTAGAGGTATCCTTCGCGCACCCCGTGAATGGGTACGCTCCCCCCTTAAAGTACTCTTTTGATTTTGGTGTTTGAGGAAGATTTAGGAAGCACCCTTCGACGGCGACCGATCCTTTCGACAAGTTTCGCCTTGGCGCAGCGCGTTTTGAGGAACGTCCACACAAATTTTTCCCGGTTATATATGACTTCTCACTATCCCGTTAATGAAATCAGGACTTAGTGTCGCGCCCCCTTCTTGCCTCTACCCCTCAGACTTTCTTTCCCTTAGATGCTTCCCGCCTGCTGCAATCATGATCGCATGCGCGTTGACGGACTCTTTCCCTTTGAGTGCGAGACGGTTTCTTCAATCTGAGCAAACGAGGAGCTGTCCCCTGGCGATGGACTTTTTCTCGATTGCTCTTCTAGTCCATGGACTTCCAAGACTGTTTTGCCTTTCACTGGGCACCTTCGGGGACCACTCACATTTTCTTTTTTAAGCGGCAATTCTCCCCCCTGACATTTCTTCCATTGAATTTCATTTTCAACGCTGATGAAATTCTTGCTGACGGGCAAGCACATACCATTCTTCCCTTTCTCGCAAGGCGGGCTCTCCTGCCTACTTCACGACCCCTCCTGTTAAAGAGGATCAAGTGATTCCCTTTTGGTTCTAATTCGGATCGTGATGCCCCCCTTCCCCCCAGAAAGTTTCACAATGCCAATAAGGACCATTACCTTCCCGTTCAGAGTTCCCTTTTTCCGTGGGAACATTGCATCACCCTGCTGAATGCTGAACTAAAAGGATCCCTGCGGGACGTCTAGCCCCCTCTCAAGGCACTATCCTCCCCCTCCCGATGCTTGCAAACGCCCCGAAACGTTATTCGTTTGGTGCGCAGAAGAGACATGACCTCACACTTTTTTTTCGACAGAGACCCTCTTTCCAAAGAATCCTGAATAAGCTGACGAGGAGGGCTTTTTTCTAAAGA
>Ga0179593_1560516_pt1 | contig 15735 bp, 17 predicted proteins | sample CZODoug2_1_08_16_FD_185931 | JGI IMG/M metagenome (GOLD analysis project Ga0179593, IMG submission 185931) | Vadose zone soil fungal communities from Angelo Coast Range Reserve, California, USA - CZODoug2_1_08_16fungal (PacBio error correction) | ecosystem: Environmental > Terrestrial > Soil >... | reverse complement strand
TCTAATCTCTGAGTGGCCAGGGCCAAACCCCTCGTTATTTTTTTTTTTTCCGGGTTGAGACTTCCCCCCTGGCCGTTCAGGAAGCTGTAGTCGGGGCTCTTTCATCTGGGCATTTACATAACCGTTTTGCCGGGGGTCTTTGTTCCCCCCTTGCCCTTTCCTCCACACTTTTTGGCCTCGGGGCGAAGAACGAAGAACCTTTCCCCCCCGTGTTCCCCAAGGCGCACCCACGGATAGTTCCGTCCGTGCCGGCCCCTTGTGGTAGCTCAAGGATGGAACCAGGGCGCTCGTGTTTCCCTTTTTCAAACAGTTTACGACGCGGGGGCCTTCGAGGTTGGACTTTTCTTGCCCCGATCGGTCGGGGGGAACCCCTGCCCCTTTCCCTGATTATGGCCCAAGTTTTAAAAGTAGGAATTGGGCGGTTTTTTCCGTAGTCCTCCGTGTCTCACTGATATCGGCATCGATTCCGGAGGGTCGGCTCCCGCCACCCTCGTGGTCCTCTTCCTTGCCTTCGGCTTTTGGCGACTAGTACCGGGGCTTTTTTCACCTTAATTCTTTATTTCGTTGTCCTCGCTCCCCCACCCCAACCCCCACTTTTCATGTCCCCTAATCTTTTCCCCCTCTCCCCCACAAACGGGCTTGGAGTTACGATGGTCGTTTCCTGTCTTGTTCCCCCAGGCACCATGCCAAGGCCCACAATCGGTGGCCCCGGTTTTTCGGGCCCCCGTTGAGAGCTTCTTTGCAATACGTTCCGGTGGCCTTTTTGGGTTTTGCAACGAAAACCCAGGTGCTTCCCTTTGCTCTGGTGATGTCCCGAATGCCCATAACGGTGCAGCGCCCCTCCCCCCCCCAGACATCTGTTCTCGTCTTAACTTTGCCACCCCCCTTCTCCCCGTTCTAGGCACTGGGAAACGCAGACACAAAGCGTTCCCTCACTCCTCAATTGTAGAGGGCCAACCATTGGGCACCTCGATAATCGGGGCCCCTTTCGTTCTTCTTTCACCCCCTTTTTTTTTTTTTCTTTACAAGAAGTTTTTCTTTTTTCGCCAGGCCCCTGGCGTACCATTTCATGGTGATAAAACCCTCCCCCTGGCCCTCCGCTTACGATCTCTTTTTCCCCCCCCCCCTTCGGCCACAGAACAGGCCTGGAATCGTGAATCAACGCGTGACCGGCCGGCCGCCCACACTCTCTACGGTCCCCCCCTTTCCTTTATCTTTTCCTCATTTACGAACTCCGCTCTCTACCACCGTTCCTCGACGCCTCCCCCTGACAAATTAGCGGCGTCGTTTCGGTTTTCTTTCCCCCCTGGATTGTGCCTACGATTCTACCTCGCATCTCCTTTTGCTGCTCTAACCCGTCCACTGGTTCCCCGGCCCTTGGCTGGCCCCCTTTTTTTCCGTAGGTCTCTTCCTTTTCCCCACGTTTTTCGGAAGCCGACGTCCTGCCCTTCTCGTCGGGCCCACCAGGCCACCTGTTGAGGGCCCACCCTCCCTTCTTTCCCCCCCCCTGGTTTTATCTCTCCATGGGATGAAGAACGTTGGTTTCCCAAGCCCCCCTGCAGTCACCTTGGAGCAATCCGTTCGGCTCTTCTTGGATCTAATGGCCCCAGGACAGCAGAGTTACTCCCCCATTTTCTAGTTTCCCCCCGCTTCGTCGGTCCCGCCAGTATTACAGGTCTTTTCTCCCGTCCTCCTGTCCATTTTTTTTTACCTTCTGAAATTCCGTTCTTTTAAAACCTGCTCAAGTAGTCTTCACCCGAAGACGACTTTACTCGTTCCCACCTCTCTTCTCCCCTTTCCCTTCAATTGTTTTTCGTTCCGTCTCGTCCCCTGGCCGAGGACTAGCTAGCGCGTTTTTCCAAGTTTCCTTTTTGGTTAACATTCCTTTTTCCCCTCGGACTTAGGCCATGTACAGTACCTTTGAGCTGCCCGACCTGCCTGCTACACTCGGTTTGGAACCGAGACGTGCCTTCTATCTTTTCCCTACTTTTTTCTCCCCGCCCATTCCCCCCAGGTGGAAGTCACCCTTGGGGCCTGGGACACCCAGACGTTTTTCATTCCAAGGTAAACATCACCTTAGTTTGGGCAGTTTTTTACTTTTTGGCTCCTTTGGGGGCCTTCTTGCCGTGGTTTTGCCTGTAATTTTGAGGAACGATTTGAGAGTTTGCGAGGTCTGGGCCAGGGCTCCGGATTTTGAACCGTCACTTTTTCTATACCACATTCTTCTTGCCCGGGAGCTGTTTAGGATCGTTCCCCGCGGTTTCCCGCCCCGCAGAGGGATCCTTTCTGGTAGGGGCCCCGCCCCTTTTTTTCTTCCCTCCTTGCAGACTTGCGATCCGGCCTCCCCTTTGGACCGTCCGCGCTGGGACTTTCCTGTCGTGTAGCGACTGGAATGTACGGGTTTCTTTTGTTCTGCTAGGTGCTCTTTTTCCTTGGTGCTCCCCCCCTTTCCCCCGTTTTCTAAAGGTTACTCCCTTTTTTTGAGCGACCCCCCCTTTGCATTTTTTTCCCACGCCGGGCCGACAAGGCTGTGAGGGTCCCCCGACGTCACTTTTCCCCAGAATATTCGGACCTTTCCGGACCGTGGAATTCGTTGACCTTGCCTTTCCTAGCTCCGGACTTGGCATTCTTTTTTCCTTCCGTCACTTGTTCTTAACCCGTGACCCCCGATGTGGGCTTTGTGCGTCGTTCGTTTTGATCGGGGCAGTCCCGGTCATAACTCGCCTCCGTTTTCCCTTCCCCCCCCCCCTTCCACCGAAGGTTTGCCAATCGAAGCGTCACCCGGGGGCTGGCCCCACCGCCTTTCCCACCGCTGGCCTCCGCCCCCCGGGTTGGCCTTGCCGTGTTGTCTTGCCCTAGTTCCCCTTTTCAAAAACCCCGTAAACTCCAGGCATTCGTGTGATCGTGACGACGTCCTTATGGGGTGTGGTCGCGCTATGGTCGTTTTCTGAAGGTCGACGCTGTCCTTTTCTTTCTCCCCGGTTCCCCGAGGCCGACATTAACGGGCCTTTCTGTGTTAAATAAATCGTGGTCTCCTTTCATCCCCTTCCGGCCGAATTTGAGTTTTCCCGACACTTTTTCCCTGAGGTCCGTTACGTCCCCTTTCATGAAACAAAAAGTTTTACCGTCGCCTCTGCCATCCCTTGGATTTTTTTCCCTCTCGGCAATCGTGTTCCCCCCCCTGGAGTGGCCACTCCGGATTCCCTGGTGAGCCACCCGGCGGCTTTTTTTTTCCACCCATTTCTCGGAAACCCACCTGGTATTTCCTCCACTTTTTTGCAAGGCTGTGCGTGCGTTCCGGTCTTTCTTGGCTGACACCAACACACAAAAGTTTTTTTCTCTTCCCAGGTGACCAAACCTGAAACCCCGCCTGTTGTATGTCCTTCAGAAACTGCTTCCTTCGCTCCTTTTGGACCTCAGATTTTTCAGATAAAAAACTCTTAACTGGCAGATGATTTCTGTTCCTCTTTCAAGATCATCTCTCTCTACTACACTACTCTTTCGTTTATCCCGAGATTTGATTTCCCCCCCCCCTTTCAACCCAATAGGAAGGGGGACAATTTGTCAGTCCCCCTGAACCGGTATAGGATAGTGAGCGGAGTTCATTTCTACTGTGAATTTTTTTCCCCCACCCTTTTTTTTTCGGTGTGGTTCGTTGTTGTTCCATGGAACCCCCAGCACCCCGGGTCTTTAGGTCTGAAACACGAAATTTTTGGACTTCGCCAACTGTCCCTCCAAGTAGGAACCCCATTACCCTTATTTTCCAAAATTGGCTAGAAGTCTTAGTTCAGCCAGGGCGCACTTACGAGTTACTCGGTGCCCTGCACACCTCCTGCTTTGTCCCTCTGGATGTCCCCCCTGGATGGGGCCGCGACGTCGGTCGTCCCACTTGGACCCTTTTCACGGACTTGGGACCAAGCTAAAGGGCGGTCTTCTTGAACTCAAGCACGGGGGTTCCCAGTGAATATCTATCTATCCCATTTCTTCTTGCGTTAGTCCCCTCCTCGTCCCCTTCCGAGGCGGCTTTAATTGACTTCGTTTTCGTGGGGAGGTTGATCGTCCCATTCGGTTTCTCTCTTCGCCCATCGACCACCCCCAACTTTTCTTCTTCCCCCCCCCCTAAGATCAACGGAGAACTGTTTTCCCTACCCCCACCTTCCCCCCCAAGCAACCACCGGGGGCCCCACCGCCGCCCCCCCCTTGGTGGGGGAAACGGTGTGGCGGTGACCTTATGCGTCTTACTACTCCCCCCTTTTCTGGGTGTCAGGCCTCAGCACGCCGTTGTTGTCGTGGCCTTTTTTTTTTTTTCTTTTTCTTGACCTATGTGCCCTACTTTTTTTTTGCCTCCCACCGTCCGAGGCCCTCCACCCGTATTTTTTTCAGGTGACTCGCGTCCCCACCACGTTTTCTTCGCTTCGCCCTTTCCCCCCCCCCTGATTCCTTTGAACGCTTGGACCCTTGTCCTTACGCAGTTCTGGGCACCTGGTTTCTTTTCAATAAGATCCCCTCTTTTTAATCTGTTTTCCCCCCCCCCTTCCGGTCCCTTTTTTTTTTAAAGACAACGGGCTTTGGTGCGCACCCAGTTTTTTTTTCCGAGTGTTCTGTATAACCTTTTGAAGCGTCCCCTCGATGATTCGAGACGACCCCCCCTCAAGCGACCGATTTCCCCGAACTCCTCCTTGCCGGGATTTTACAAAGTTGGATACGGCCCCGGGCACCCTTTGCTTGGGGAGCATATTTCTCCTCCTCTTCTTATTTTCCCTTTTTTTCCCCAAGGACACCCCCTAACGCGGTCGCACGCAAACCCGCGGGGCCCCTTTTCGATCCGAACCCCCTCTTCTCCCTTCATTTAGTCCTTTTCCCTGTCAGGACGTTCCAGACACCGCCGCCGTCCCCCCTATCTCCCTCAAGACTCGGGACGGGACACACAATGGCTTGTATCCCCCCCCCCCTGTCCCAAGACCCGTTTTCAACAGGCCAGGGGTGACTGGCCAAGGTTTTTCTTTCCCATGATGAGAACGTCTGTTTCCCAGCACAGTGTCGATGAGTCCGCACTTTGCTTCCCCCGAGACTTTGAAATGGGGCCCACCTCTCCCGCCGCGTTCTCCCTGCGTTGGCAGGACCAGCTTTCTTTTTGGCAGCTACAGGACCCTTTACGGCCTGTCCGCCTTTTGACCGGTCCTCCCCCCCCCCGTCCCCGACCCCCCCTCGAAGCGGATTCGTCAGGGACCCTCCCTGTTCATTTTCCCGTGTCGGGGGGACGCTTCCCAATCTATCTCTTTTCATTACGTGTAGAGTTCCAGTTCCCTCAAGCGTTGTCGCGGCTTTTTTGGGCCGGCGGGCAAGTCGGATGCGGTAGCCGGTATCCATTCCTGTCCCCTTTGGGCGTTTATGCCCCCGTACCTTTCCCTTGCTCCCCCCCGCGGTGCTACTTTTGGTGACGGGACGCGGCGTCAGAGGTTGCCATTTTTTCGCTCAGTCCCATTTGCTCAGGTGAGCTTGCCAAGGGGATGGGTTTGGACCCTCCAGGCATGGAGCCGGGTTTTTGAGGCTTTTTTTTTCCCGCGTAGTTGTTTCCCTTTAGTGGGCCCCTGAGCCGCGGCCTTTGGGGTCGTTCTGGAGGACGAATTTGCCTTCTGGCACGAGGCTTTTGCTATTACCACGACCATTTCTTCCTGTTAACCGGTTTGGGATTACCTCCGGGATAGGCGTTGGTTCTTTTTCGTTGTCCGCCTGGTGCCGTTACCGCGCTCTGGAGGGTCCTTTTTGGGGCGAGGAGAATCCCTTCGACTTCACCTTGCCTTGGACGCGTACAGCCTCAAGGGGTCCCCGTCCGCTTTGAGGGCCTTAGGTCGCAGGTGCGTGCCATGCGCCCCGATGACATGTTTTGATCTTTTTAGAGCGCGCGGAGGGCCGTAGCTTGGTTCCCCTACCGCCAGGTTTTCCAGGGCTCCTGGGATGGCCTTCACACCTCCCCTTTACCACCCCCCCCGCCTGACAAGTCCCCCCATTGAAGTTGTCCCCGACATTTTCCCCTCGTTTATCGGATGCCCCCCCTTGGAAAGATTCTTTTGTTCCCCTGTGGACATCCCCGCTTTTTTCCCCCCCGGGATACGACGTGCGAGGGTTAGTTTTTTGCGAAATGGTGGACCCGTGCCGTTTTTTGGAGGGTGGGTATTTTCGCTGTCTTCGGGAAGTGTATTTCTTTCAAGGTCCATTGAGGGCCGACCCCATTTTCCTTAGTATCAGGCCACTCCCACCCCCCCAAAAAAGGTTTGACTTTTGTCCAGTTTCAATCGAGGGTGCTCTCCCTTTTCAAGGGTGGGCCAGACCTCCACGATCCTTCCCTGGGTGGGCTTGGCCCCGTTGTTGTCCTGACAAAATCGTCGGTACCCCCCTCCAGCTTTTGTGATCTCGTCGGACTGGGTGGTGTTCGAGGACATGGTCGTTCCCAAGACGCCTGTTTTACGTCCTCTCTTAGAGAAGGAAATCCTCCGTCCTTCGATGGGGTCCTATCGGTCTCAGACCATAACCCCGTTTGACCTGATTCACAGTGGAAGGGTCCGGGGTGAGTTTTTTGACCCCTTTCCACGTTTAACTTCACTGGGTTCCGCTTTTGGGACCCAACCCCTTTTTTCCCCCCCCCTGATAGTACCATATTCCACGGGGACATCGAGGTCTCGTTAGTGGGACACCTCCCTCCGGTTCGCTCGCCATTCCGATCTTGAGAGGCTCCCCGGTTGGCCCCCGGCTCACGGGCAATTCCCCTCCCCCTTCAGGTATTTGAGCGTGGGCCTTTTTTATTCGTGTCCCTCCTTTTTTCTGCTGCGTTCCAAGGGTTTGTGCCAAGGGGGACAACGTCCCCCCCTGAGCTGTTTTACAACTTTCGAGGACGAACGGTCGATGTTGACGCTCCCCATGCCTAACCCTTCCGTTTTGCCTGGCCTCCAGATCATATATCTAATCATCCATCCTTTTTTCTTGTCTTTCGATGATCTTGAGGCGGGCAAACCCCTTTTTTTATCGGCCGGCAGTTTGAGTCCCCCCCCGGAGGGGGCCGGTCTCCAGGCTGTCCTAGAGTTCGTGAGCGTGAACCACAGTCTTGGTGTCCCTTTTGCCAAAACTGGCCCGCGTGAAACCCGGCCTCGGCGAACCCCTGTACCCGTCCCGCACAGCCAAAAGGCCCTCAAATTTGACTCGACCCGAGTTTCCCTCCCTTGTCTTAGTACGGATCGGGCCCTTTGGCTCCTTAGTCCCCCCACCTGCCGGTCCAAGTTTAGGCACCCCGTTCCCCGTTTGTGTCTTTGTCGGTTTTTGAAAAACTTGTTTTTCTAGCCACTCGGACCCCTTCAAAGGGGAGGTTTTCGTTGCCGACCGGGCCTTTTATTTATGTCTCCTTTTTGAGACCTTTTTCTCTTACCAATCGAGGCCTTTCGTAATTGATTTTGACACTCGAGTACGGGGATCGTAACCCCCTCCTCCGTCTTCTTCGTCCCCCCAGAACCCCCCGTTTGTCCCCCTTCCCCGGCTGGTCCTTACCGGCTTTCTTCCCACTTGATTTGTTATTTTTTATTAATGGTTCAACACCCCGGCCGGCAACTCCAAGGTGTTTCCTAACGGGTGGGCTAAGTTCGTCATTTTCCCCCCCCCCCTTCTTTACGGGTTGACTTGAAGCAAGTCCCCCCGGGGCCCAGTGTTTTGCTTGTGTCCCCGTGATGAACGATTCCCCCCAGATTTCACGACCTGCCCACCTTTGCACTTCGTAGTACCCCCCCTTGCGTAAACCAACTGACCTCTTCCCCCCCTGGGTACACGAACGAGGCCAAGTTGCCCATCCTTCCACGTTGTCTTTCTGGCATGTTTTTGACTTGTTCCCTTTTGGGACAACCCCTTAACTTTCTCTTCTTGTCGGCTCTGGTCCACCCGGCGCTACAGGGGAGTACCTTGTTCGGAAACCTGTACCGTTGTTTCTTTGAGAAATTAAGTTTTTCCCCTTTTTCGCTTGGGACGACATCGGCCCCCCCCTTTAGGACCCTTCCACGATAGCCGAACCCGGGAGCCTTCCCCGTCCGGTCCCCCTTGGGGTGGCTGATCCTCTCCTGAGGACGCCCGTGAGTTTCCCTCGAAACGCCTCACCATGTTAAACACTCCTCCGGCCCACTCTTTTTTCAAATATCTCCCCGCCCCCTCGGCTCTCCTTCGATTTCAACCTGTTCTTCTTTACACCGTTTCAATGTTTCCCACGGTTCAGTGGCTGGCCAGCCCCGAGTCTCGTCCCTTTGGAATAGGACTTGCCCTCAAATTCTCTGGAGTCCGGAACACTACCCGGCCCCCCGAGAGGGCCCCCCCGGCTTGTTTCTTATGGGTTGCCCGTTGTCTGATGGAAACTCTGGGTCCCCAAGACTGGCGATCCCCCTTGAGGCAAATGCTTCTTGTCTTTCCTTCCTTTTTTTTTACAATGGGCCACCCTCGACCAGCCCCGGGTCACCCCCCCCCAGTGCGCTCGACCAGCTCGTCTCAAGATAAGTGACTTGGTAACGGGTTTCCGCCCCCGATGTCCCCTTCCTCCGGGTTCAGTACCACGCGCACTCGCCAGCGCTTTTCCCCCCCGGGCACATGAGAGCTTCCGTTCTAGTTGCTTTTTTTACGATCATAAATCTCTCCCCTTGGCGCTCGTTTTTTTCCCTCACCGGAAGCTTGCGCCTTCGGGGTCCCCTGGCAAGCCGGTGTCTTGTTTGTTCCGGTATCCCGGATAATTCGGACCATGGAAGTCGTCTCCGTACCCTTCCTCTCGCTGGTTTTTTTTCCTTTTTTTACTAGGTTTTTGGGTGACGGACGTTTTTTTCGGGCGAGTTGTTCCACCTTCCGCCGTGCAACTGACAAGGTCTTTCTCAAGGTTCCTCTTCCCAACGTGTTTTTCTGCGACCCTGTAGAGCCGTCCCCCCCTTCTTCCCAGTTGGGCCGCTGTCGTGGGGCCAGTTTCTGCCCTGTCGCCGGCGGGCCCGTTCGGTTTGGACGTATAGTCCCCTATGGACGCCCTTGCTTTGCGGGGTCTTTCGCGGTCCCGGGTGGACTTTTCTGACCCAGGGTGACCCTCGTATTTCCCCACGGGAGAGGCCGAGGATCAGGAGGTTTCCGTTGGTTGACCGTTACACCTCCTGACTTTTCACTGTTCTTTCTTCGAGTTCGTGTTTTCTTCCGAGGAATCTTGGAGGTCGTCATCAGCTCCCTCTTCCGACTCCACCGGGGGACCGTCCCGCGATTATGGGGGAACGCCCCCCCGCCGTTTTCGGTGCGTTGCTTTCCCCGAATCGGGGCGATTTAGAAGATGGGCCTGCTTCGCCTTAAATCCACCCTTGCTGTTTGGTCCTAATGGAGGCGCACCCCGGGCGTATCCTAGAAGAACCCCCGCGACCAGTTGACTTTCACGCCTACCGGTTCCCCGTTCCCAGATTTCGGGATTGACAAGGGTTGCCCCGACGCATTGCTTGGGGACCACTTGGTTTGTCCAGAGTCAGAGTGATTCCCCCTGCGGACGACGTTCTTCTAGGTGGTTTTCACCTTTTTGCGGGGTGGCCTGGCGCGTAGTGACTTAGGGCAAGTCGTCGTTTAATACGTTTAAAGGGACGCCCAGGGGCCCAATGTTCTTTGCTTTCCCCCCTTACTCGTTGCCCGCCGAACAGACTCAAGTTACGGTCGAAGCAACAGCATCCCCTTTTCCTTGTCCAAAGGGTGGGAGTTACCCTTTTTGGATGAAACCCTTTCCCTAGGGAACCTCTTTTAACGTGCTTTTCTTTGATGCGGAAGATGGGTGGTTGTGGTTAGAGTATCGTTGGGGGTTGTACGTGTGAGCGGGTTTTTTTGAGAAAGACTTTTGGAACCGTTTGCCCTTCTCCTTCGGAGCCCCTCTGCATTAAACGGAACCGCTACCCTTGGGACATATCGTCTCCCCCTCTTCTGATTTTGGTATCTTCAAGTGGAAAGCCGTGCTTTTTGGCATGGACGACCGCCCCTTGAGGGTCCGTTTAGCCATCTCGTTTGGGCAATTTTCCCACTTTCCCTTTCGAGGGTGGGGACCGGCAGGGCCCCCTTCCCTCCCCTGGTCCGATTTAACTTTGAAGAGAAACTACACCTTGGCCCCGTTCCCATTGACGGGCTCAGGGCTTTTTCGGGCGGAGTTCCCGTTCGTGTTCGCCGTTTTTGTTTGTTTTCGATTCCAGGGGTGGAACCCACAAAAGACCCCCCGTTCCAACTCTACTTTTTCCCCCCGTAACGCAGCCCTGCCGACCGGTTACGATGTTGGACCCCTCTCCCCATGACCTCCTGGGACGAGGGAGTTGTGTCTTTTGAAATACCTCTATATTTTTTGTTTTTCTTTTTGATTTCTTCTTTTCGTGGTCCCACTACCTAGGCCCCCCTGGGTCTTTTTTTTGAAGGTTGAGCTTTTCTGGCCGGGTTTTCGGGACGGGGCTCCCTCTGACTCCTTTCCCCATCGTGTTTGGACATCAAGTTGGGCCCTTTCGGTTGGTTCCACACTTTGGTTTTGAAGACCCAGGACCACTTTTTTTTTTTTTTCCCAGTACACCTCGCACAGCCTCCAAGGGCTCAATGCACCTCTGGTGACATGGGGCCAGTCTGCGGGTCCTTTCTCTTCCCTTTGATTTTCAGTTTCTCCCGATCGGGTACCACCCCTCCCCCGATGGCCAGTTGAGTAGGGAACCGTCGTGTTCTTGCCCCTGTGATCCAATAAAGGCGGAAAACCCGTCGTCTCCTTTTTCTTGGCCAGGCCCGCAGCCACGTTGCCTTTTTGATATCGCCAATTTCTGGTGTTTCTGGAGACTCCAATCGACCTTTCGTAATGCACTTCTTTTCGGGAGACTTCCCGTTTTCTCCCCTTCGGGACAGTTAGAACAATTTCGCTTCCCCCCCCCCCACCCCCCTGGCCGTTTGACAAATTCTCCTCAGTTCTTGACCTCTGTTGTCACTCAAACCGCCCCCCTTGCCCACACCCCAGGAAGACCAGTTCCCGGCGTTTGGCCCCGGGAAGTGATCTTCCTCTTTTGCAAATCCCGTGTCTTTGTGCTTCCATGTTTCTGAACCCCCCTTCCAGGTTGTCGTGACTTTTCCCTGACCGTTATTGACAGACTTGGCCCCCTATCCACCTCCTCCCCCCCCAACCTGGTTTTTCCCTTTTTACTTCTCCCACCACGATGTTTGCAACGGTCGTCGTCCCTGGTCTTTAGTTCACCTCGGGAAACCTTCCCAACCTTCCTTCACGTCCTTCTGTTTTCTGGGCACCTTCATCTAGTTGCCGTCCGGTTACCCCCCGCTCGTGAGGTAAAGAACTGGCCTTGTTGCGCTCTTCCCCTTGAAACCCTTTCGGTCGACCCCTTTCCCTTTTTTTTTGACGGCCCTCACGCCTCGTCAGTTACATACCGAAATTCAAAAGGAACAGTCTACTTTCCCCCAAGGCCTTTTCCGGCCTGCTCGTCCTACGGTCCCCTTTTTAGGGCGGAACTTTATTCGCGCGCCTAAGTCAATTTGCTCAGATTCTCGAAGACCTCGACCGGCCTACCCATTTTACACCGCAGGTACGGACAAAAAATAAGTTGAACCCAGACCCCCCCAAGTGGTCGATTCAACGGACAACTTAGACCCAAGTAACCTTTTCAATTTTTTTCCTCTGGAGCTCCACCCGTAGGTGCGTGGAAACTTGCATTAGTCCTCACATCCCCCATCGGCCCACACCCGGAAAGGACCTCGGCTAGTCGTTTTCCCCCCCCACCTTCCACAGTTCCCTTGACCTCTCAGGGTTGATGGGTTGTCCTTCTCTCCATGATGCTCCTGGGTCCTCCCCTTGTGTCGGCTGAGCAAGGACCCTGGTTCGAGGGCCTAGTGAAATGGACCCACTTTTCCCTGGTACTCGTAAAACAAAACGATCTTGAGGCCACTGCTGTAGGGTCTTTCAAGTCTTTACTTCCCCCCGATTCGATCAGGCAAAGTAAACTCCCCCACTCGCCAGATTGCTTGCCCCTCCCCCCTCCTTTCGCTAGTATCTTTAAGTTTCACTCGGCCCGGGAATATCTATCTCTCTCTTCCGTTTTTAGATCTTTTCCCGGACTATTTTCCCTTGGGTAAGCTTTTTCGTTTCTTGGGCCCGGACTTCCTCCTCTTCTCGTCGGGTCCCCCTTGTCCGGAATTCATTCTGTTTTCATCGGGGCCTTCCTTCTCTTACGTACCTTTACTCTGCCTTCGACTTTACCTGTTACTCTTCTTTTCGGAGGTGCCACCTCTCGGACGCGTTGCCCTCTTTCAATGTTTATTCGCCACCGGGTCTGTTTTTGACACAGCCGTTTTTCCTTGGTCCCCCCTTTCAAACCCCGCCGGGCCTGTGGTGCCGGTTAAGTTTCGACGAGCCGGGGCCCTTTCTTTTTTTTGGCCTTTTCCTCTTTCGTGAGGACGAATGGCAGTCGGCAACTCCGAGCCGTTTTTTTCCTCCCCCTGAGTGTTTTGCGTTTCGACCTTCCTGTTGATCGCGGGAGAGGCGTAGGGTTCCTTTCCGGAGGTTGGCCGTTACGCAAGCGGAGGTTCCTTTTTTTCCTGGGTCGTTAGTCTTTTAGCTGTTTTTTTTTTGTTGAGAGAGTTCTTTCTTCTTGTCGAAGCATAAAGGGTACTACGATCTTGGGCCGTTTTCTTTACCTTTTTCCTTGGGTCCTATTCGCGCCGGTCGGGTTGCTTTCTCGCTGAACGTGAGGGGAAGTCTTCGAGGGGTTCCTCCCTCCCCCCCTGGCCAGGTTTTAGCCGGTCCTGATTCCTTTTTCGGCAGACACCCCTTTCCTTAAGGTCAGAACTGACGCACCGATATTATCTTCTTGGCAAAGTTCTGACGACGTGAGTAGTTTACCTCAGCGTTCTCTCCTTTGCGACATCGTTTAAAGGTCTACCTTTCCCCCCTATTGTTGCGGGGCAGGGGCGCAGTCACTTGCTTCGTCGGTCATCACGAATCACGAGGCCTGACCCAAACCTTGTCAGTTCCAACCTCTTGAGTTGCCATCTGAAGCGCTAAGGAAGGGAACCTCCCCAGCACACGTTTGGCTCTGCAAGTTTGGGAGGTGAAATCAGATGTCTTAACAATAGTAAATTTTGCCCCTTTTTTTTCCCACCCCCCCCCCCCCCCCCCCCCCCCCCCCTCCCCCCCCCCCCCCCCCCCCCCCCCACCCCCCCCCCCCACCCCCCCCCCCCCCCCCCCCCCCCCCCCCCCCCCCCCCCCCCCCCCCCCCACCCCCCCCCCCCCCCCCCCCCCCCCCCCCCCCCCCCCCCCCCCCCCCCCCCCCCCCCCCCCCCCCCCCCCCCCCCCCCCCCCGCCCCCCCCCCCCCCCCCCCCCCCCCCCCCCCCCCCCCCCCCCCCCCCCCCCCCCCCCCCCCCCCCCCCCCCCCCCCCCCCCCCCACGCGCTTTCAGATGGGTGTTGTGGTCGAAAGCCTGACCTTGACCGGTTTACATGAATGGGGACACCTGTTGTAGAAAGTCCTCAGAGTATTCCCCTTACCCCTTCTTGACTCACTTTCGGACTCCTTTTCTTTATCAAACCCCCCCTTGCTCGCTGTATAAAGTGAAAGGCCCCTTTTTTGCTTCCACCCCCCGCCCTGTGAATGGGGTCTTCCGTAAGGGGAACTGGGCCAAAGTTACCCTTTCCCCTTTACCGTTCGGGCTTCTTTTTCTTTGTTCCTGGACAGGGCAGGCCGGTTCTTTTTTTTTTCCCCTCGTCCAAATGGTAACTAATTAAAGTGCCGGAAGACCCGGCGAGGCCGGGTCCCGTTTTTTTTGTCTTTTTTTCCCCCTTTCTTTCTTTTTTTCTTTTTGGTTCGGTTGTGTTTTCGCCCGAGGTCCCATCGCTTACATGGGGGTTACCACAACGCCACCTGCTACCTCCACCCGACGAGTTTTTTTTCCGACCCGGGGCCGATGGTTCCCCTTTGCCAACCCTTCCTCTTGGAGGTTGTCCCCTTGTACTCACCCACGACCTATCCCCCCCCCTTCCCCCCCCCTGTTTTTAGATCTCTTTTTTTCTTGGTGAAGTTAACTAATCGGTTTCATTTTTAGGTTGATTTGCTTTTTGGTACTTGAGCGTAAACAGCGGACTTTAATGCTTCTCTCGGAATTCTTGGGGGGCTTGTTGATTCTCCTATCCCGTGGGTTTGGTCACCATTGTGAAGAGCCCCCCACATTGGGATCGGAGCCCCAGTCTCCCTGAACCCTCGAATGTTCCCGCCCTTGATCTTCTTCCGGACCCCGGGGCAAAGCGCCTCCCCGAATAGGATTTACTTTCTCTAGGGCGACTTCCTGGCAACCTTCCTTCCCCCCACCCCCTTTGGGTTTCTTCGGATGCCTCTTGGAAGATTGTAGGGGAAACTTTTTCCTGGCCGGTCAAGGACGTAAGGCGGACCCCCCAAATTTTTTTTCTTTTCCAACCCCCTTCCTCTTGTACTCCCCCACCCAATCGTGAGGGTTGATGAGGATTGTCCACTGATCCTGTACGTTAACATAGGCTAGCAACGCGACTCGAGGGGCCGGACCCCCCTTTCGTTAGCTCTTCCCACCCCCCAACCCCAACACCTGAAGGCAATAACTTTATACGGCTGATGGGGTCTTCCGATGTTAGGGGCCCCTTGGCTTTTTCCCCCCCCTCCCACCCTCACTTTTTTCCCACGGGCGGGCCCCGGCTTTTATTCGACTTGTGCAAAATAAGGTTTTCGTGACGGGTGGAGGGGCGGAGCCAATACCCCCTTTTTTGTTTTCGTGTTACCTTTTAACACGCCGATTCACCGCACACTCCCCCCACCCAAATTTCCCTTTGAAAAGGGTCGACAGGTCCTTCCCCCCCCAATTCTTAAGTCTTTCTCCTTTTTCACAGCTCGTCGCTGGACCCAATTGTCCATTCTCGGAACAATTTGGGTCCCCATCATCTACTCGTTTTTAAAAGTTTCATTTTTTCTCATCCTTTTTTTTGGTTCCCGTGGTTTCGGTCCTGGGATCAATGGCAGGCATTTCCTTGTTGAGGTTGCTTTCCAAATTTCAGAGGACCTCCGTTTTTCAGATCTAGGACCGGTCCCCCCATCCTTATTCGACGACCCAACAGAAACGGCGGTTGCCTGTTCACCCCTCTTAAAAGTCTTCCCCAACAGTGGGAGAGGTCTCTCCTTTTTTTAACGAATCTTTTTTTAGATTAGCGAACAAGAATCTCCCCCCCCGATGTGGGACCCAACTACCCGAGGGAGCCCCTTTCGGGAAACACCCGCGGGTGAAATATATTTCCTCGCCCTCTCTCTTAACACCCATTTCCCATGGCTAGGTTAGGAAGATGCCACCCCCCCCCCTGCAGGTTAGTGGACAATTGGAATTAGTTCACCTTGGTCCGATTGTCCCCTGAAGGATTCCGGCCCATCCAGGCCCCCTGTCCCCACGGCCCCCATACCCTTCAGGGTGATGGTGCCGTTTTTTCTCCTCTTGCCCTGGGTCCTTTTCTTTTTGTCGCTAAACCGAGGTAAGGACCTTTTTATCCTGGGATAGGAAATACCATTAGCCCCCCGTCTTTTCCGTCCCCCCCTTTCGGCCCATGATTCCTTTGGCAGCTCAGAAAGGTACGGTGCAATCCTCGGATTTTCAAACCTCCCCTTTGCCAAGTACCGTCGCCCAACTCTCTTTTTGGCCTGGAGTCTCTTCCCCCTGGAAGAGT